>Ga0209752_1000887_pt1 | contig 14647 bp, 13 predicted proteins | sample METZYME_3_250m_FD_187548 | JGI IMG/M metagenome (GOLD analysis project Ga0209752, IMG submission 187548) | Marine microbial communities from oxygen minimum zone in mesopelagic equatorial Pacific - METZYME_3_250m (SPAdes) (version 2) | ecosystem: Environmental > Aquatic > Marine > Oceanic...
TCATTTAGCCGCTGAGGGCGCTCAAAACACCTATTTACCAGGATTCAGACTACTTTACGTTTTTTGGTCTGGCAACGAAACAGGAAACTGTTGTATAGTGTGGCGGATTTACCACACCGCGTGTCGGATTTACCACAGGATAGATCCAGACCATATCGGAGATCCCATTGACTGATTCAGAACATGAATATGGATCGGATGCATCCTCAGATTTTGGGGCAGAATCACCTTCACCCGCTACACCAACACCACCCGCTACACCAACACCAACAGGGAGCAAAAGTATGAACCTCGACGGAATTCTCGGTACTGTCACTGACGCCTTGAAAGGGCTCGTCGGTCTTGGCGTCGCGCTAGCGGCCGTATTCCTCGTCGTCGACATTCTCCAGCCTGGTACCACTGGCATCGTTGGCAACGTGGCTGGACTAATCACTCAGTTTACCGATCACGGCGTGGTCGGAATTATCACCCTGATCGTCTTCTGGTCGATTCTTAGCGACTAGCTCATTTGCCTGTTCCTAACGACCTGAGAAACAAACGAGAGAACTATCTATGAATATCCGTGGAACGATCGATACGATCACCGGGATGGTGGGTTCCGTCACTGACTTCGGGCTTAAGTTAATTGTCGCGCTTGTCGTTGTTGACGTCATCTATCCAGGAACAACTGGCACTGTGGCGAACCTTGGTGCGATCGCTGGCCAATTTGGCGAACACGGGATGGCTGGACTCATCGCTTTATTCCTTTTCGCAACGCTGTACAACAAGTAACAAGCAACCTAATTTCACTTTAGTGTTGAGGCCGGCTGAGATGCGCTCAGCCGGCCTCAACAATTTCGCTTCCTGCAAGAAATAGCACCCCGAACAGTCGCAGGCTGAATGGTCCGAATTATTGGCCGTGCGTCTTCCCCACCACGGCGCTCCGACACTTTTCGCAAGTGGATTAAGTCGCTCTTGCGCATTCCTCGTTCCCCTGTAGCGGAACCCAAAGGGTTTCTAAATATCTCGAAACCTGTGGTCATTTGACAAGATCTCGTAAACTAGATCTCCGTGAGTTAGTGGCCACTCATGGAAAGCACCCTCCGCCAATATTCGACCTTCTAAGAATTCTTTCGCCGAGATGACGTTGAACAGAAATGATTCGGATTTGTTATTCGAAGCAATATGCACACGCCGCTCGTTCAGCCTAAACGGGCTCGATTCGGAATCAATAGACCGAAAATTGATCGAGCGCATGCTGGAGGCTGCCAACTGGGCACCAACCCATAAGAAGACGGAGCCATGGCGGTTCGTGGTTTACCAAGACAAGGAGCGCCAAGTTCTTTCCGATGCGTTTGGTGAAGCCTACCGGCAAATAACGACTGATGATGACTTTTCCAAGGCACGGTTTCAGGTACTACAGGACAAGGTCTGGGAGGCACCCGTTTGGATCGCTCTCGGTATGGCGCGAGACCCTTCTCTGCCCGAGTGGGAGGAGATCGTCGCCTTCGGGTGTGCTGTGCACAATGCGCAGTTAATGGCCTGTTCGATGGGCCTGGGGTGCAAGTGGACAAGTGGGGCGACTTCGGTCCATCAACACGTCGCCAAGGCCGTGGGCTTCGCACCCGATATTCGCTTGTTCGGATTCCTTTACGTCGGGCGCCCTAAAAGTTCCTGGCCCGAAGGCCAGCGGGGACTAGCAACAACCAAGATCCGCTGGGCCAGCAGCCCAAAGAAGAAGACTCAACCATAACCATAACGAGCGGCTAGGCATCTTTGGGCCCCCATGTAGGACTGTATAGAGAATCCCTGTTTAAGCTACTACGGCCCCTAGCACACTGAGATCTATCGCCAGCAACGTATTCGTAGTCGTTCAAATTGGGTCCGAGTTTGTCTCGGTTGTCCTTATGGATCCTTAAGAAAGCTGGGGGACAGCAAGCCCCGCCGCGTCAGTGGCCGATGCCTATGCTGGAAAAGAACCAAGCAAAGGCGCCCACAAGGACCGTGCCAAAAATCACTGTCTTCGGCTTGTCGAGTTTCTTTCGCCCTATGAAAAGAGCGTTGATGTCACCCAGAACCATTGATGTTCTGGTCCCATCTATCCGATAGACAACCCGGCCAGACTCGATCGTTCCAGGCTCGTCGAAGGTAACTTCCTCGCCCTCACTCGTACGTAAACCCATGATCGGCTCCCACGAGGCAGGAACGTATGTTGGGGCACGTGGTAACGGCTGCTGCACATAGCAACCAGCGAGCATGACAGCAATAACACCCGCGGTGGCCCATCGGAACAACATGCTCCGCATATTACGACTCGGCCCACTCGTAATGAGCGTTCCTTTCAAAACGATGTGGCCCGGCGATGAGAGAAGGTTCTGCATCATTTAAAGCAGAGTTGTGAGGACCGTAAAACAGAAACTTGAATCGCTTGCCGCAGGTGACAGATATACTCCGCAAAATGCTTAATAGCAACAAACTGAATCCGGTTGATCGGTTTCTCCGCCTTTTCGCCGACGTGCGCGCCGGCGAGGGTGCTACCGCGCTACTGCTCTCGACGAACGTTTTTCTGTTACTCACCAGCTATTACATCATCAAAGCGCTTCGCGACGGCCTCATCCTCGGGGAGTTCGGCGCTGAAGCGAGAAGCTACACCAGCGCGGCGATCGTGGGAGTGTTGGCTATCGGCGTCCCACTGTACGGAAAGTTGGCCGATCACGTATCGCGGAACCGATTGATCAACATCGCAACGATGTTTTTCGTCTTTAGCTTCGTCGGCTTCTATGGACTCTGGCGCACCGGTTTTAACATCGGCGTGATTTTTTATGTGTGGGTCGCGGTATTCAACCTAATGATCGTTGCGCAATTCTGGGCGTTTGCAAATGACATCTACAACAAAGCTGAGGGGGAACGGCTTTTCCCTGTGGTCGCCTTCGGCCAGTCGTTAGGCGCCGTCGTCGGAGCAATGTACGTCGAAACACAAGTCGGATCGCTAACCGTCGGCGCGCTGTTGCTTGTAGCAGCTGGACTGCTTGCCTTCCAGGTACAGGTGACTAATTACATTGCCCGCCGTGAACTCCCGGCGAGAGATGTCCCTACCGTCATGTTGGAACCCAAAGAACGTGGAAATACGTCGACGGAGAGGCCATGGAAAGCACCAGTGATCGATGGGACCGGCCCTTTCAAGCTTGTGCTAGAAAACCGCTACTTGTTGATGATTGGTCTTTTGATGTTGCTGTTAAACCTGATCAACTCGACCGGCGGGTACATCCTGGGATCCTCATTCGAGGCTGCTGCCGCAACAGCAACAGGGCAAACTGGAGGAGATATCTATACCGAATACCTCACAAAAATCTCCGCGAGCTTCTTCCGGGCCGTCAACATCGCTGCCTTGCTCATCCAGTTCTTTCTAGTGTCTCGGATCGTCCGGTTCTTGGGAGTTGGTATCGGTCTGATGATCCTCCCTGCTATAGCCGTAGGGGGCTATGGGCTAGTCGCTCTATTCCCTGTCTTACCAATCATTCGGATGGTCAAGATAGCCGAAAATTCAACAGACTACTCGCTCCAGAACACAGTCCGTAACATACTGTTCCTACCGACGACGAGGGAGCAGAAATACAAAGGGAAGCAAGTGGTCGATTCCTTCTTTGTCCGTGTCGGTGATGCTATGCAAGCGGTCGTGGTTTTTGTCGGGACCTCGGTGTTGGCGGCAAGCCTTACCTCTTTTGCCGCTTTCAATGCAATAATCGCCATTGTCTGGCTGATTTTGGCGTTTATGATTGGTAAGAAGTACCGGCAAACGGTCGCTACAAACGAACCACCAGGTTAGTTCTCCTGTTGGATCGCAACCGGCGCCTTCAGGACCGATAATGAAGGCGCACGACGCAGAAAATCTGAAGTCCAAACGGCTTAGCAACCGCATGCGAACCATTGCTGAGCCGGTGAAAGGAAGCTGCTGGATGGCTGACGCCCCAACCGTAAACATTGCCAGTTCCAAGGGCCGCCTCGGTATTCTTACCCCCGGCATGGGCGCGGTTTCTACTACGTTCATAGCAGGCGTGTTGGCTGCTCGAAAGGGTATCGCCGAGCCCATTGGCTCACTGTCACAGATGGGCACGATTCGCCTTGGCAAACGGACCGACAACCGGGTGCCTCTAATCAAAGATTTCGTTAGCCTCAGCGGAATGAACGACCTGGCATTCGGCGGGTGGGACATCTTTACCGATGATGCCTACACAGCCGCTAAGAACGCTGGTGTGCTACAGAACGAACTGCTTGATCAAATCAAGGACGAGCTTGCCGCGATCAAGCCAATGCCGGCCGTATTCGATAAGGCCTACGTCAGAAAGCTCGACGGCGAGCACGTTAAGACTGGTGGTACCAAGTGGGACTACGCCCAAATGGTCATGGAAGACATCCAACGTTTCCAGGAAGAAAACAGCCTTGATCGCCTGGTGATGGTCTGGTGTGGAAGTACAGAGATTTTTCTCAAGCCGACCGATGTACATACTTCGATCGAAGCTTTCGAAGAGGGGATGAAAAACGACGACGCTAGCATTGCGCCAAGCATGATCTACGCTTACGCGGCAATCAAGATGGGCATCCCTTATGCCAACGGGGCACCCAATCTGAGCGCCGACTTCCCGGCCTTAGTTGACTTCGCCAAGGAAACCAAAACACCGATCTGCGGCAAGGATTTCAAGACAGGCCAGACTCTCATGAAGACAATTCTGGCACCTGGACTAAAGGCTCGCATGCTGGGACTCAATGGCTGGTTTTCAACCAACATCCTCGGCAACCGTGACGGTGAAGTGCTCGACGACCCAGATTCGTTCAAGACAAAGGAAGAGAGTAAATTGGGGGTTCTGGAGCACATCCTGCAACCCGACACGTATCCGCAACTGTATGAAAACATGTATCACAAGGTGCGGATCAACTATTACCCACCGCGCGGCGACAACAAGGAAGGTTGGGACAACATAGATATCTTCGGGTGGCTAGGCTACCCGATGCAAATTAAAATCGATTTCCTGTGCCGCGACAGCATCCTGGCCGCACCGCTCGTTCTCGACTTAGCGATCTTTCTCGACCTAGCCAAGCGCGCTGGCTTTTCCGGAATCCAAGAGTGGCTGTCTTTTTACTTCAAGAGTCCACAAACGGCACCCGACCTGTACCCAGAGAATGATCTGTTCATCCAACTGATGAAGCTTAAGAATACTCTGCGCTACATGGCTGGCGAAGAAGAACTCACACACCTAGGCGCCGATTACTACGACTACTACAAGTGAAGTCCTCGTAATCCTTCGCGGTCGCCTTCTTTGCCATTAAGAAAACGTGGAGTAGCCAATGAAGGCAGGAAAATTCCCGGGCGGCACCTGCTACCTCTTCCGGCCGAGGTTCGTGAATTCAGCGTAAGTTTCGACTCCGCCGGTCACTGTCACCTTGAGTTCTTTTGCTGCTAGTCGCTCGTATCTACTGGCGGGCCCTAGGAATGAGCTCCGTTTCTATTCGTTGGCCGTCTCTCATGTAAACGACAGCTACTGGCACATCAATCTTGATTGCAGCAAGGGCGGCCGTGTAATCGTAAATGTTAGTGATCATCACACCTGCAAATTCGATAATCACGTCGCCACGGCGCAAACCCGCTTTTTCGGCCGGGCCACCCTCGATGACACCACCGAGTAAGAGCCCATCCTCCTCGGCCGCGTAGTCCGGGATCGTACCGGTAAAGACCCTAACCATGTCACGCGATCCCCTTCCTTCGACGCTTTGCGTAACCGTCACGAACGCTGGCGCCGCATCAAGATTGGCAACACTGCGCACCAACAATGCGCCAAATCGTGCAACCCGCTCGAGATCTTCGTAATTGATCAGATCCGTGTCATCACCTGGACGATGGTACTCTTCGTGGGTACCCGAAAAAAAACTCAGCGTCGGTACATCCACCAAGTTGAAAGCCATACTGTCGGTGGGCAGCCAGGGATCCTGTTGGGTACGAATATCGAAACCAATCGGCACATTGGTGCGCTCGATTAAACTCGGCCATGCGTCGCTGCTACCAACTGCCTGGATAGTTAAGACGTTATCCCGCACCCGGCCAACCATGTCAAAATTGATGTAAGCAGCCAGTTGATCAACCGGCAGCACCTCTGACCGAATAAATGCGTGGGCACCCAGGAGACCGAACTCCTCGCCCGACCAAAAGGCAAGCACGACACCACGTTCGCGCGGCATTGCAGCGAGTTGGCTGCCAACCTGGAGAACTGCAGCAACACCAGATGCGTTGTCATCGGCACCGTTGTGGACATTGCCCACCTCATCTCCACGAGCTAACGAGTTGCCTCCAATACCGAGACCGAGGTGGTCGTAGTGAGCCCCAAGCATGACGTACGGTCGATCAGGTTCTACTGCCGCTGGAGGCGAAGGCGGCAGATAACCAACAACGTTGTAGCCATTGGAGCGTTCATGCTGGACCTTCACATCTAGCGTTACCTCAATATCGGGAATATCGAAACCAGCGGTGTGCGGGTTGCCGGTATCAAATTCTTCCTGGATTTCTGTTAAGGACTTGGCGGAAGCAGTCGCAAATAGTGTCTCGGCAATGTCACCACTGATGGACGCCGCAATGATCCCTGACCCGGCGGCGGCGGCATCGAAGGCCATCGGAATCAGCTCTCCGGCGTTCGGCGAACGTGGACCGGTTACCACGAGAAGTGCCTTGGCCCCGAGTTCTCGCGCCCGCATCGCCTTGTAGCGAGGGTCGGTGAAGCGGCCCATAATGGCGCGGGTCTCCTGATCAACGTCTTCCGGCATATAGCGGAACACGACGACGATTTTGCCCTGAACATCCACCGCCGCGAAGTTATCGTACGGATAGTCGACATTGTCAGGAATTGTGATGCCGTAGCCAGCAAACACCAACGGGCCGCTAACCTCACCGGTGTCCGAAAATGTCAATGGCCGGATCTGCCCCTCTCCAGAGCGCACGGGAGTATGCAGCGCATCCCCCGATGCGAAGAACCTCGAACCAACGTCTGTGATACCGGAAGTGAACTCAAATGGCAGCCGGTAGCCGCCGGAGCCAGGGATCGTTGTGGCACCCATTCCCTGCAGCTGACCGATGATGTAGTCAGCTGCTTTCCCCGCGCCAGTGGTCCCTGTCAACCTGCCACCGAGGTCATCCGAAGCGAGAAACTCCACGTGGTTTCGCAAACTTGACCCAGTTTGTTGCAACGCATCCAACGGGCCAGATCTCGAACCCACCATCAAAATACCCATCACAACAAGCGTGATGCACCGATTACTCACGTTCTCTATCTCTCTCTTGATGGAGCCGCGCCAAGTAGCTCGAGAGCTTCCTTGTGGTTCCAATCGGACAGGAAGATCTGGCCCGATCCCTGGCCACCGTCACTGTTACGGCTCGAAGTAAACGCAAGCTGAGTACCATCAGGTGACGGAACAGGAAGACCATCAAATCCATCAGTCGTGGTCACCCGCACTGGTTCCTTTATGCCTTCGGCGTCGACGATGTAAATCTCGAAATTCGTGAATCCAAGTTTGTTACTTGAAAAGAAAATGTACTCACCCGAAGGGTGCGGATACGGCGCCCAGCTCATAGAGCTAAAGTCTGTAAGCTGATGCTGTTCAGTTCCATCGGGCTTCATACTCCACAAGTCAGCCATCAGCCCGTTCTCGGTAAACCTGCGCCAGATAATGCGCGAACCGTCGGGAAAGAAAAAAGGGCCACCATCGTAGCCTGATACGTCTGTCAATCGGGATTGATCGGATCCATCTGCACGCATGATGTAGATCTCAGCGAAATAGGCTGGGTCGAAATCGAGCAGGGCTAGCTCTTCTTCGCTGAGCTCATGATCGTATGCCTGTCGATTTGATGAGAACACAATCCACTCACCGTCAGGCGAAAAGCTCGCCTCAGCATCGTAGCCACGGGCTTCGGTCAACCGGACCAATTCCTTCGGATCGACTGTGCCATCAGGCTCGGCCAAGGCAACTGCAGGTCCAGGAGCAATGTAGATATCCATCTCGAGATCGTAGTCCCAGGCGTAACGCCGCTCCTGACCACTGGAACGAAATTCCAGTTCTTCTCTCTGGAACTCCTCCGAGCGCGGATCGTGATGCGTCGACGAAAAGATGATTGCCCCAGTGCCGGGCTGAAAAAATGAACATGTTGTTTTGCCAATTCCGGGTGAGATTCGCCTCACGTCTCCCATGGTCAAATTGAGGTCGTAAATTTGGTAGAACGGGTTGCCCGGTTCCCGCTCGCTCTGCAGGGTCAGATGGGTGCCGTCCGGCGAAAAATACCCCTCGCCAGCACGCAAACCAGCGAAGGTAAGCTGCCGGGTACGTGTAAGTAGAATCGACTCATCGTAATCGTCACCAGGTGCTTGAAGAACAATTTGTGATGGCAATTCACCAGGAGCAAGCGCGGCAACAACGGCCGCTAGAAGGTAGATTGAGGTAAAAGGGGACAATTTCTCGTACACGAAAAATCTCCTTGAGGAGGCTGAACTGCACCACAGATTGTACCCTTCTTTGATGGAGACAATGACTTGCGGAGCATCGAGAACATGACACGTCTGCTGATCGCTGCAGGTGGCACGGGGGGGCACATCTACCCAGGCCTGGCGATAGCACGAGAATTCGCCATTCGACACTCAGATGCTCAGATTTCTTTCGTGGGGACCAACCGTGGTCTCGAGGACAGAATCATCGGAAAAGCTGGCTTCGACATCCACCTGCTGCGAGCAGAACCGCTGCGCGGCGGTTCGATGCTACGAAAGATTAGGTCCACCTTCGCCCTCTTGCCTGCCCTGTCCGATGCCCACTGCCTTCTAAGAAAGCTTAAACCCGACGCGGTCGTCGGCGTCGGAGGCTATATCTCAGGTCCATTACTACTCTCGGCAGCGCGGCAAGGGATCCCTACGCTGATCCTTGAACCTAACTACGTTCCTGGCCTAACCAACAAGTGGCTCGCCCGCTGGGTTGACGCTGCCGCAGTAGCCTGGGAGGACACTGCGCAACACTTTCGCGGAAAAGCGTTTGTCGCCGGCAACCCGATTCGCCCCGAGATCGCCACCGTGCCCGACCTCGTGCTTGCAGGTGAAGGTACGCCCGGCTCCAAGAAACAATTCAATCTTCTCAGTGGAGCCCCTCTACGCGTTCTTCTGTTTGGCGGCAGCCAGGGGTCCCGTGTACTCAATGATGCCATGATCACCGCGTTGACCCATCTCCCCAACGAATCAACCGATATCGTTCATCAAACAGGCCCGAGCGACCTTGAGCGTGTCCGCGCCGCCTATACTGAATCGAATTTTTCGGCACGTATCGAGCCTTATTTGCTAAACATGGATACAGAGTATGCTCGCTGCCATGTCGTCGTTTCACGCGCCGGCGCAACCACCTGTGCTGAGCTTGCTGCCGCTGGCCGAGGTGCCATCCTAGTACCACTCGAACTCGCGGGCGGCCACCAGCGTCACAACGCTAAGGCACTGGAAAGGCAAGGCGCCGCACTCCTTATCGAAGAAGGAGAATTAGATGGCCTGACCCTCGCCACAACGCTCATGCAACTAGGGGACGCCCCCCAACGTTGCATCGAGATGGGGAGGCAAGCCCGGCGACAGGCGAAGCCCAAAGCGACCGCTCAAATCGTTGATGAACTCGATAAGCTACTGCGTAACTGATTACCACGATCTTGAAAACCGGTCCTGTCCTCACCGAAGAGGTGTCCTGGTTAATACTGTCCCAGAAAGATCCCGAGTCTTTCTCCTTCGAACCGGCTGGCTTGCTAGTCTGCGGGAACCAGTGGCAACAACCGGTCGACCAGCTCGCTACCCACTTTGACCGCACCATCACTGGTCACCTGGATTTCGACGTCCTGACGTTTGCCAGCATCGAGCATCCGCCTGACTAGCTCTTCAGCGTAGTCGTCGGTTCGCAGTCGATCTTCAGGCGAAATTATGGCGATGACAATCGGCGAAAACGTAACGGTCACGTCCAGACATAGTGAATCTTCGCTCGATTCCTTCTCCGCCTGAAAAGTGAATTTCTGGCCGTGGAAAAGCGACTGGTGACGAGTATCTTGGATCTTGCTAATACGAAACAACGAGCCGTCAGGAGTGGTGTGGGGCGTGGGGATACTCATGCTTTCCTCAATCAAATATTTCTTTCTTATGGAAAACCGGAGAAGTCATTGTAGCAGTCTGTCGCCGACGCGCATGAGATCCGTATCGTGCCTGCGATCCAAGCATCAAGAGACGTTCAGACCCTTTTCCTGTAGCATCGCTAACAAGCTATCTTCGTCCAAAATCGTCACTTTAAGATCTCTTGCCTTGCGTGCTTTTGACCCCGGTTTTTCGCCAACGATGACGTAATCCGTTTGCTTACTCACGGATGAGGTCACACGACCACCAGCACTCTCCAGGATGGCTGCCACCTCGTCACGACTCCAATAACCAAGAGACCCTGTGATCACAAAACGCTTGCCCCCGAAGAATTCTTGACGTTCCTCGACCCTGGGGGTAACACCAGCAGCGAGCAGGCCTTTGATAACGCTGCAGTTATGCGGTTCAGCAAAGAAAGCGACGATGCTCTCCGCGCTGCCCGGGCCGATCTCGTGAACCGCAATGAGACGATCAAAATCCGCTTCCATTAACTTACCGACGTCGCCGAATTCCTGAGAGAGAACTTCCGCAACATGTTCACCAACATGACGGATGCCGAGTGCATAGATAAAGCGGGCCAGGGTGGTGTCCTTGCGAACCAGGATCGCATTAACCAAATTCCCAGCCTTCTTCTTTCCAAAGCGTTCGAGTGGCACCAATTTGTCGACGGTCAGCCCATAGATGTCGACGATCGAATCCTGAATCAATCCTCCGTCCATGAGTTGCCGAACCGTCTTGTCGCCGAGCCCTTCAATGTCCAGGGCATGCCGCGAAGCATAGTGCTCAACGGCACCGCGCAACTGAGCCCCGCATGAGACACCGCCGGTGCAGACAAAGTAGGCACCATCACGCACAACGCAAGCGTCACAAACCGGGCAGCGCACCAGCATTTCAAATGGCGACGATCGTTCAATATCGAGTCTGTCATCGACTCTTTCAACAACATATGGGATTACATCGCCGGCCCGGGCAACACGCACTTTGTCGCCGGGACGAATATCCTTCTCAGTGATTTGATCGTAGTTGTGCAAAGAAGCACGTGAAATTGTGACACCACCAACTTCTACGGGTGCCAACTGGGCGACGGGCGTCAAGATTCCGGTGCGACCGACCTGAAGAACGATGTCTTCGATGGTCGTAATTTCGAGCCGCGGTGCAAATTTGTAGGCCATCGCCCACCGCGGGCTACGTGAACGCTCACCCAACCTTCGTTGATAATCAAGCCGATCAATCTTAATCACTACGCCATCTATCTCGTAGGGCAGCGCATCGCGTTCTGCCTCAAGTTGATGGTGCAAGGCGATGGCCTCATCTATGTCACTACAGTGCTCACTGCGTGAGTCAACCTTGAAGCCCCAGGCACGCAACAAGTCGAGTTCCTGTCCGTGGGTCTCTGGACGTTCAATTCTGCCGGAGCGACTCACGCCGTCCTCGTCTCGGGTGCCCCAATCGACGGAAAGAATGTCGTAGAAAAACGCATCGAGTGGACGCTGCGCAGTGACCGACGAGATGAGTTGGCGGATGGCTCCAGCGGCAAGATTCCGCGGATTGGCAAAGGGCTCTTCGCCACGCTCCAAGCGCTCCCGGTTGAGACGATGAAAACCTTCCAGAGGCACGTAGACCTCACCACGTACTGCAAGCATCGGCGGCGGGTTGCCAACAAGACGTAGTGGGACGCTTGGAATCGTTCTCAGATTATCAGTAACTTGCTCCCCATAAACACCGTCGCCACGGGTAGCACCAATATTGAGTACACCATCTCGGTAAACTGCCTCAATCGAGACGCCATCGAATTTCAGTTCGGTAATGTATTTGACAGAATCGACCTTGAGACCTTTGCTCACTCTCTCGTCGAACTCCCGTACATCTGCCTCTTCGCCACCAGAATCAAGCGATTGCATGGGCGCCTGGTGCTCAATCTCCGGAAACTCTGATTGGACCGCACCGCCTACTCGCTGGGTCGGGGACTCAACCGATTGCAATTCCGGAAAAGTTTCCTCAAGTGCCTGTAAGCGTCGAAACAAAGCGTCGTAGGTGCCATCTGCAAGGCGAGGATCGTTGAGAACATAGTAGCAATGATCGTGATAGCGGATAGCGGCGGCGAGATCGGCTACCTCACGAGCATGCTGATCGACAGCCTTGTCGTTAATCGACTTAAACGACACGTCGCCAGGATCAATGAATGGGTTGTTTTTGTCGGCCTTCATCTCAAGGGCTAAATGCCTCTTCGTCGCTGAAAAATTTCGCGGACCTCCGCTTGGCTCACTTGTCCGAAAACTTCGTACCATGAACCAACCGCCTGAAAACAAGGTGGCCTTAAGGGACACACCACAACATCAGCGACCTCTTCTAACTGGGCCAGGGTTTGTGGAGCCCCAACGGGTACCGCAAGGATACGGCGTGCCGGCTTAGCGCGCTCTAAAGCTAACAACGCTGCCCTTACAGTCGAGCCAGTAGCAACACCATCGTCAACAATAATCGTTGTACGCCCGTCGAGATCGATGCGCGGCTGGATGCGACGAATATCGGCAAGCTTCTCAGCCAATTCAGCACGCTCCGCTTCGATTGTGCAGGCCAGCATTGAAACTCCAACTTGCTTAGCAACCTTGGCGTCAATCCACATCGCTTCTCCTTCTCCTACAGCGCCCACCGCAAGTTCTGGATTCCACGGTGACCCCAACTTCTCAACAGCTATTACGTCTAGTTCGGCATCAAACTCGCGGGCGACAATGTCAGCAACAACAACCCCGCCTCGTGGGATTCCAAGGACAACCGGCGAAGGCCCGATATCAACCTTGTCGGCAAGTTCCATCGCAACTCGGGTACCAGCCTGTCTGCGATCACGAAACCGCTCCATCCACTGACTAAAACACGCCGCTGTACCGGGATACAAACCAGATCAACCCATACTGCTAGACGCGGTATCCTGCTCCCTCAACCCGAGGAGAAACCGTGCACAACCTTCCCTATCCAATCACTGACATTCACGTCCACATCCAGCCGTGGCAACACCTCCACCCTAGCGCCCAGGCCGTTATGTCATTTGGCCGACCAGACTACGAAAGCCTAGCAGCCATGATGAACGACCCGGCAGCAGTTCTAGCGCGCATGGACGAAGGCGGTATCGACCGGATCGGCATGATCAACTACGTTGCCCCGCGGTTGATGGGATTCACGGACGATGTGAACACTTGGTGCGCTCATATTTCGAAGTCCAACCCACGTCGCCTACTCGCCTTTGGTGGCCTCGACCCACGCGATCCGGCAGTCATCAGCAACCCTACTGCTGCTGTCGATCGTCTCGTCGACCTCGGTATCCGTGCCCTGAAGATCCACCCGCCACACCAGGAGCTAAGGGCCAATGCCTATCGTAAAGGCGCTGCAGAGGAGCACCTCCCGGCACTTGAAGGCATCTACGGTCGCCTCCAAGAGGTGAAGATGCCGCTCATGATCCACACTGGAACCTCCGTCTTTCCTGGAGCGCGTTCTCGCTATGGCGATCCCATGGACTGCGACGACATAGGCATCGATTTCCCAGATCTTAAGATCATTTTGGCCCATTGTGGCCGGCCAATGTGGGCCCAGAGTGCCATCTTCATAATCCGGCGATTCCCGGATGCATACATAGACCTATCAAGCATTCCGCCGAAACGCCTGCTGCACTACATTCCGATGCTGGAGAAGCTCGCCAACAAGTGCCTATGGGGCACTGATTGGCCCGGCCCGGGGGCGCCGACCATGGACCATAACGTCATGGAGTTTCTCAAGTTGGATCTTTCAGAAAAGGCCTGCAAGCTCATCCTTCACGACAACGCTGCCTCTCTGTTTCCCGACCCCTAATTAGCCAGATGTTCAGGACTACTAACTCTGTTAAGTTCGTAGGAGTTTCCCAGGCTACCGCTGCAAACAAACCTCTCAGACATGCAAAGTTCATTAGCCAGTGCTCGACGCCATCAGATAATTTTCGTGATCCTTCTTACTGTCTGCCTAGCCCAGGTAGGCTGGTGGATGATCGATCAGTGGCTGTTCAGTGGTGAAGTTCAAGGAATGCTCCAAGAAACTCATCGGCGCAGTCTCGACGTAGCCAAAGTAATGCTTGAGCAAGGTGTTGCCACTAACGATGTTGCCAAAATGTTCCCAGCCCTCTCAGTAAGCGAAGATGGGAACACCATACGCGTCAAACCCACCATCATCGAAACGTTGACTGCAGAGCGGGATAGCCGACGGAACCGATACGCCTGGGAAGGTGGCTTCTTTCTAATTGTGCTTTGTGCGGCTATAGGTGTCCTCTGGCGTACCGTTCGAACAGAGGTGCGGTTGCGTCAGCGCCAACGTAACTTCGTCACAGCGGTAACCCATGAGCTGAAGAGCCCATTGGCAAGTGTGCGCCTGTCTGCCGAGACACTGCAATACCGGGAGAACGATCCGGAAACACGTGAGCGTCTCATCGAGCGGCTTCTCAACAGCCTCGATCGCATGGATGCAACTGT
>Ga0209752_1000905_pt1 | contig 14472 bp, 15 predicted proteins | sample METZYME_3_250m_FD_187548 | JGI IMG/M metagenome (GOLD analysis project Ga0209752, IMG submission 187548) | Marine microbial communities from oxygen minimum zone in mesopelagic equatorial Pacific - METZYME_3_250m (SPAdes) (version 2) | ecosystem: Environmental > Aquatic > Marine > Oceanic...
GCATTTCGCCAGTTCCGGGAGGGCCGGGGCCGGGAGGCTGTGGACATTTACCGCGACATCATGAGGCCCTACGAGACCCCTCTGCTGGCGCATATCAATCGTGGCTTACGGCACTATGAGCACGGCCGTCATGAGTCGGCGATCGAAGAGTTCCTCGCGGCGGAAAAGCTGGACCCCGAAAACGTCGAGAACCTGGCTCACTTGGCAACAGCATACGGGGCGCTGAGCCAGTTCGGGGAAGCGGATGAGGCCATCAACACGGCTATTCGCCTCGATCCCCTGAACGTTGAGGTGCGAGTTGGTGAGGCGATTCTCGCGTTCCGGAAGGGCCTTTACGCCGCCGCGGAGGTACAGCTCAAAGCGATTTGCATACAGGATTCGTCTCACGGGCCGGCCCATTTCTACCGTGGCGAGGCCCTCAACCGGCTCGGTCGCGTCGACGAAGCGCTGAAAGTCATGGAACGGGCCGTTCAGCTCCAGCCGGGGAACTGGCGCGCTTACCACACGCTCGGGATGTTGTTCGACCGCAAGGACGACCGTGAGCGGGCCTCGGAGATGTACCGGCATGCGAGAGAGTTGAACCGTTTGTGATCGACGTATGCCGTGAAGATCTGGTCACGGCCGACGTGCAGTGCATTCTTCGCTCTGTGGGTTCGAGGCTGGAGCCTTTGACGGTTGTCGGCAGAGAAATAAGGAGAAGTCCGTGTTAGGTGCGATCCGGTCTTTTTTCGGTGCATCGATGGCGCCGGAGTCACCGGAGGAGGAGGTAGGAGAGCAGGACGTCCGTCTGGCCGCGTGTGCTTTGTTGATCGAGATCGCGTATGCCGACGAGGAGTTCACGGAAGACGAAGAGCAGCATCTCGTGTCGGCAGTGCGCCGGCAGTATGGGCTCGAGGAGGAGGAGGCCGACCAGCTCCTCGAATTGGCCGACAAAGCACGCGTTTCTGCCGTCGACCTTTGGCAATTCACGAAGCTGATCAAACAAAACTATTCTCTCGGCCAAAAGATGGTGTTGGTCGAGGTGATGTGGGGTCTGGTATATGCGGACGGGCAGCTATCGAGTCATGAGGAGTCTCTGATGCGCCGAGTGTGCCATCTCCTCGACCTCGCGCCGGGTCATCTGGCCGACGTTCGAAAGAGGGTGGAGAGTGGAAGGGACGAGTCCGAGTAGGATTCCCATGGGGTCCCCAGGAGTTCCCTCGGAGCCTCTCCCTAGCGACCCATTGTAGCCCTAACCACCACAGTACATATTGAGCGTTCGGTCACGGCTTTCACTGCAAGGACTCGAGGCACAGAGCATGGATCTTCTTCCGGGCGGCTACAACTTCATTCACGCGGTGTTTTGGGTCGTCATGGCACTGGTTGGTGTGGGTACGATGACAGTGGCCACTATTCTCGTGGCTGGCCTGGGCATGCTATTCCTGGAGTCGGTCGGAAAGGCCTGATCGTTTCCCAGTGATCCTCTTCCGCCAATGATCGTCTTTCTCCAAATCCTCGGCGCCCTTGCTGCTGTCGCACTCGGTTTCTATCTCGGGTACGCTCCTTACTCGCAGTCCCAGGAAGAGATCGAGGCTCGCATGGGTACCGGCAAGCCACGGCGAGCCAAGCGCCACTTTATGTGGCTCAATTATTTCAAGACGGATGAACGCGCGTCCACTCGCGGGCGCACGCGGCAACGGTTCAAGACTGCCGTGGCCCGTGACCGTGACGACCGACCCAACCTGAGAAGAAGAGATCGAGACATTGGTCAACGAAGGTAGGCCGAGGGGCGCTCGGCGGTTCAGCCCAGCAAGAAGGGCAGGATAAACCGGTCCAGGATCACCAGGGTTATCCCGATGCCGCCGCCCAGGAGGTAGCCGAGCCGCACGATAACGCGGAGTTCCTTGTGGGTGACCTTCCGCACCAACTCCTCCATCCTCGCCGGCGGAAACTCGAGGACCTTCTGCTCGACTCGGCCCGCAATGTCGATCTGTTCGATGACGGACGGAACCTGGGTTTGGAGCCACTCCCAGACCGGGTCGCTCATCGCCTCTTCCAACTTTCTCACTGATCCCTCAGGGAGCCAGTTCGCGGGTGTTCCGATGGGTCGATCCGGCAGGCTCGATGAGAGTCGGGTGGCCAACTCACGGAACAGTGTGTCCGCCGCCTCGCTACGCGCTCCACTTACGAGCCATTCGGCCAAACGTTCCGGCGGCAGTTTCTCGAATACTTCGCCCCATGTCCGGGCGCCCACGCCGTCCAGAGCCACCTCCAACTTCTCTACGAGGAATCCCCGGGAGTTCGGATCCTGGGCCACACCGATGATCCACGTGCCGACCGTCCGACGAGCGTCCACGACGCTCTCGTCCTCCTCATCACCCAGCACGTCTGCCACGGGCCTGCGCAGAAAGTCCACGATCGCGTCGTTGATTCCCTGCGCCATGGCGTCCTGAATGGATGGGTCCTGGAGTATCTCGGCCAACCGTTCCGCGCCCTCCTCTTCGATCGTGTCGAGGACGTTGTCGACTGCCGATTCGGTGACGATGAGCTTCGCCACCACCCGCTGGTGGAACTTGAGGTCTCCGAGGAAGCGCTGAAGGATTTCGTGGATGAAGTTCTTGAATTTTTCTCGCGCGTCTTCGTCCTCCAGGGTCGAGCCCAAGCGGCGAATGGCCATGGGGAGGTACGCCGCGATGCCCTTCTCTACTGCTCCGACGAGCCCTAGCGGTAGTACCTCATCGAACGTGCGGGTCGGCTCGAGGAGCCTGCGGGTGGTGCGGCTCAGGTAGTCGTCGATGGCCGTGCTGAAGTCTTCGCCCTCCACCGCGTTGGAGATCCAGTCCTCGACGGCTTCGGATATGGTGCTTTCACGGGCAGGCGTCAGGATCCCTGCTACGGGCTCGTCCTTGATGGATCGCACGATCTCGTCGGCGCGGTCCGAGATCGTCAAGGTGAAACCGTCAGAGTCGAGGTACTCCCGCAGGCGAGCCAGCCCGAACTCAGCGACCTCCTGCAGTATTTTGTCGGTCTGCTCGTGCATCCGTTCCGGGATCAAGTCCCGTAAGGATCCGCGTTCAGTGTGCAGCATGGAGTTCAGAAATCCTGAAAGGTGCTCACCGAACGCCTGCCGGACGGATGCGTCGCTGAAGGTCGCGCTCAAATCTTCAGGCGTGAGCAGGCGCGTGCCGACCGTCCGCCCGATCGCTGCGGCTAGGCGCGCCTGACTCTTGGGGATCGCCCCCTGCAGCATCTTTAAGCTGCGCTTCCCGACGTGAGGAGGCTCGTATGGGTGAAAGAGCATCCAGATGGCGATGGAATTGGTGAGGCCGCCCGCCAGGGCGCCGGCGACGACAAAAACCAGGGCGGTGATCAACTCGTTCACACCGTCACCTCAACCCTGAACGTGGCGCACGAGCCCCCGTGCTTCGAGGGACTCTCCGCCAAGGACGACCGAACCGGTGACTTGGAAAAGGCCGTCGACCGGAAGGACCGGCCCCTGTCCCTCTGGTACCCGGAGGTCCATGCTGGCGTTGGCGAGCGTGACCTCCAGCTCTCCGTTGGGCGATCGAATTAGCCACTCGACCGGCACGTCTCTGCGCGCCGTCTCGAACGACCTCACGGTGGTCCACGACATCAGCACTTCCGGCCACCGAAATTCGTCTTCTCCTCTTCTGCCCCACGCCGTGTAGGCTGGTGACCCCCCCGGCGACACGATCAAAATGGCCAAGCGCCTGGGCCCGGTCAGAAACATCCACTCGCCGGGTTCCGGAGCGTCTCTGAAGCGTGCCCGGTTCATGTCCAGCACGACCCCTTCGACCCTCTGGTCACCGAAGACAGCCTCGCCGCGATGCACGCGGAAGGTCTCTCCCCGATTTCCACTCCAATCCGACGTTCCCTCACCGATCACGACCTCGAGTTGCCTCTGCCCCTCCTCAAACAGGATGCGTTCCAAAGTGCCGCCGAGGCCGACGACCAGGTCCATGGCACCTCGCGGCTGGATTCGGGACGGCGTCCGGGTCGGTTCGGAACTCCACTGATCACCGAAGAATGGCTCCCAGAGTCCGCCACGTTGCAGCCAACCCTCCACCTCGCGCTCCACACTTTCCGCAGAAGAGGAAGCCCGAAAAAACCATGGAACAATGATGGCGCTGTCGGTGCCGACCGTCATGAACACCACGTTCCGTTCGTACAGGCCGTCCTCGAAGCTTCGCCCCCCGCTCTCGCTCGTTTGAAGACCCTGCTCGGCAATCGGTGGCGCGGGCACGTCGCCGCCACAGGCATACAGAAGCAGGCACAGTGCAAGCGAGGCACGACCGTGAAGGGCCAACCCTTTCGGCATCAAGCCCGCCGGGTCATTCGTGCGGTTTCACGCGGATCGAGGATCTTGCCGTCCCCGGCTCCGAGTGACTCATCGAGCCTCGCGGAGAAGCGCCCTACTCGGCGGGCGTTCGTGCCCAGATCCACGCGGCGCGACCGGGCGCGGGATCGGAGGTCGACCCGCGTCAATCCGTGCTCGTCCAGCCCAACATGAATTTCGAGATCGTCTTCCTGGCGGAAGAGCCTGGTGGTACAATGGACCCGAATGAAACCTGCGAGGTCGTCCGACTGGAGCATTCTCCACCCGGCGTGCTCCCGGACGAGTTTGACACATGAGCGCCAGACCGCCTCGAACGGGATTGCGTAGGTGCGGCCGAGGAGCCGCGGGTCGTCGGACCAGGGGTCTGTCTCGACGCGATTGGTGGTCAGCGCTCTGGTAAGTCGTCCCGTGAACAAACGGCTAACCTCCGAGGGAAGGGGTCGATCTCTTGACCCGGACTCCCGGCCAGTGTTCCATAGTGTCTCGATCGTCGTCGTTCGTTGAACCCATAGCCCATACGCATGAAAGCGATTATTCCCCTGGCTGGAAAGGGCACTCGGCTTCGCCCGCACACACACGTCACGCCCAAGCCGCTCATCCGCGTCGCGGGACGGCCGGTCATGAGCTACATCCTCGATGACCTCGTCCAACTCGGCGTGGACGAAATGGTTTTCGTGGTCGGTTATCTGCGAGAGGTCGTCGAGAGTTATATCGCTGAAGCGTACCCGAACATCACGGCTCACTACGTTGTCCAGGAAGTTCAGGACGGGACCGCCAGTGCCGTAAGTCTGGCGGAGCCGTTCGTGGACGAGGACGTGCTGATCCTCTTCGTAGACACCCTCTTCGATGCTAATCTCGGGTTGGTGCGCGACGTCGGCGAAACCATGGGCGGTATCATCTGGGCGAAGGAGGTGGAGGACTACCAGCGCTACGGGGTGATCCTCACCGACGACGAAGGCCACATGGTCCGAATCATCGAGAAACCCTCCGAGCCGATCTCCAAGCTCGCCAATGTCGGTCTCTATTACATCAAAGACTGGCGGCTCCTCTTTGAGGGAGTCCGCCACACACTCGGCGCGAGCCCCGGACCGTCCGGAGAGTTCTATCTGACGGATGCCTTCCAGTACATGGTCGACCACGGCTCGAAGATTCAGGTGGCGCCAATCGCAGGCTGGTACGACTGCGGAAAGCCCGAGACGCTGCTCGAGACCAATCGGCACTTGCTACTCGGGGGTCGAAGCGGAATCGCGGACTCCGCCACGCTGGAGGATTCAACGGTGAACGACCCCGTTCGGGTCGAGGAGGGTGCCGTGGTGCGCAACTCGGTGCTCGGACCGAACGTGACGGTTGAGGCAGGAGCCCGCGTCGAAGATTCGACGGTGGCCGACACGATTCTGGGCTCGGGATCCACAGTCGCCGGCTCCACCCTCCACGATTCCCTCGTGGGTTCGGAGTCGAGGGTCACGGCGTACCGGGGCCGCCTCAGTGTCGGCGATCACTCCGAAGTGGACGGGGAGGATTAGGCCGCCCGCTCAGTCCAGTCCTGAGACCAACAGCACCGTGTGAAGAGCCCGCTGGATTCCTATCGAACCGTTCCCGTTGTGATACCACTCGTCGGTCGTATGAACCGCTCCTGCCGAGCCGCCGGCTCCGAGGGTGATGGCCGGAATCCCCAGCGACATGGGCAGGTTGGCGTCGGTCGAAGAAGCCGTGACCTCCGGCTCGACGCCCGAGACTCGCGTGGCTGCGAGCGCCGCCTCCACGAGCGGTGAATCCAACGCTGTGACGCCGGCCGGCCGGCGGCCCACCACGGTCACGTCGACGCGGAGCCGGCCATCCTGGTCCGTTACACCGGCGTTCTCCTCGGCCACGGATCGATCCAGCACGGCCCGTAGACGCTCCTCTCCAACGTCGAGGTGCCCAATCGATTCACTCCGAAAATCCAATTCGGCCCAGGCCTCGGCCGGGATCGCGTTGACGCTCGTGCCTCCTCCCCACCGTGCCACGGTGAGACTCAGGGCTGGATCAGTCGGCGGCGGCCACGACGCCAAAGCGCCGATCGCTCGGCCGAGCGCGTGAATGGGATTGGGTGCGCCGTAGTTGATCCACGAATGTCCACCCTGGCCGCTGAGGACCACCCGAAAGCGCCGTGCTCCCAGCGCTCTTGTTACCACGTACTTCATCCCCGCTCCGTCCAAGGAGATGAATCCCGCCGCATCAGCGGCCACGCCGCCCGATTCGAACAGGTGACGAACGCCGCGGAGATCCCCACTCCCTTCTTCTCCCACGGTGGCGGCAAACAGGATCGGAGTCCGGGTCGTGATGTCTGCCTGCGACAACGCCCGAGCGACCGTGACGAGGGCGGCTAGTCCCCGCCCATCGTCCGAGACGCCGGGAGCCCGAAAGAGGTCACCGTCGGCATGTACGGTCACATCCGTGCCTGCCGGGAATACGGTGTCCAGGTGTGCCGACAGCACGAGCGGCTCTCGATCTTCTGCACCGGGGCGGAGCGCGACAACGTTGCCGACTGAATCCTGCTCGACGTTGGAGAGGCCCGCTGCACCGAGGAGTTCCGCCATACGGCGCCCTCGAGCGTCTTCGCCGAAAGGCGGGGCCGGGATCTCGGTGAGATCGATCTGGTCGGCGAGCGTCTTGTCGTCGGTCGCCAAGATGTGCTCACCCGCTGCTCGGACGTCCGCTCGCCCCAGCAGCTGGCTCACATCTCTTGAACGGTCTTCTAGTATCGTGTCGGGCAACATCAAGCGAAGCTATCTTCGTGGGCGAGTGATTTCCACTTGTCCGCGGAGGTGGCAATGAACTGTTGGGTCGGGACGAGCGGCTTTTCCTACAAGGCGTGGAAGGGCCCCTTCTATCCCGAGGATCTCCCCAACGACGGGATGCTCGCCTACTACGGAGAGCGTCTCAACGCGGTCGAGATCAACAACACGTTCTATCGGATGCCAGCACGGAAGGTTCTTGCGGATTGGGCCAGCAAGGTCCCGGACGACTTCTCCTTCGTGCTCAAGGCTTCCCGGAAGATCACGCATTTCAAGAGGCTCAAGGACACGCAGGATGAGCTGAGCTATCTCGTGGACGTCTCCAGCGAGCTCGGCGCGCGCCTGGGTCCCATGCTCTTCCAGCTTCCGCCCAACCTGAAGAGCGACGCAGCGCGCTTGCGGGACTTCGTCTCGTTGTTCCCGAAGGGGCTTCGCGCTGTGTTCGAATTCCGGAACGACTCGTGGTTCGACGACGAGATCTACACGATACTAGGCGATGCGGGAGCCGCGCTCGTTGTCGCACACACCGAGGACGAGCCGCCACCCGTGGTCGCCACCGCGCCGTACGGATATCTTCGCCTCCGCAGAGAGGCCTACGAGCCGGATGACCTCGCCCGCTGGGCAGGTATCGCCTCGGATCAGGGTTGGGAGGACGTCTACGTCTTCTTCAAGCATGAAGACGCGGGCACCGGTCCCGCGCTCGCGCAGCGTTTTGTGGAACTCATCGTCTAAGGGGACATATGATCGACCGCCGACATTTCATCGCGCTGTTCACGTTCGTCACCCTCTGGATGGGCACGCCGGTGGCGGCTATACCGCTAGCCGTAACGGCCAGCGTGGCGCCGTTGGCCATTCAGGCCGATACGATCCAACCGGTTCGGGCGCCCGATGGGATGGTCGTCTCAGCGGGCGTCGACGCGAGCAGGGCGGGAGCGGACGTTCTGGCGGCCGGTGGTAACGCCGTGGAGGCCGCAATCGCGACGGGTTTCGCGCTGGCGGTGACACATCCTTTCGCCGGGAACATCGGTGGCGGCGGATTCATGGTGATCCGCTTCCCTGATGGGACCGCGACCGCTCTCGATTTCAGGGAGAAGGCGCCGCTGGCGGCGTACCCCGAGATGTGGCTCGACGATTCGGGTGAATACTCCAGAACGAAACATCACAGAGGCGCCTTGGCCGTCGGTGTGCCCGGGACGGTCGCGGGATTCTGGAAGGCCCACCAGCTCTACGGGAGCCAGGACTGGGAGAACCTCGTGCGGCCGGCGATCGGGCTCGCCCTTGACGGCTTCGTGCTCACGGATCGTTTGGCGCGTAGCCTCCGAGGCTTCGTAACCGGTCGGGGTGCCGCCTATGAGGCGACGATGAACTCCTTCTCGAACGAGGGTCGCCCGTACTCTTCGGGTGACAGATTGATTCAGACCGACCTCGGACGGACGCTGGAGCGGATCGCCCTGGAGGGGCACGATGGTTTCTATGCCGGAGAGACCGCTCGGCTCCTCGTGGCCGAGATGGAGCGTGAGGGAGGCATCATCACGCTCGAGGATCTGGCCCGCTATGAGGCGCGGGAGCGTACGCCGGTCCATGGGACGTATCGGGGATACGACGTGATCTCCATGCCACCGCCCTCCAGTGGCGGAATCGCCATAGTCGAGATGCTCAACATCCTCGAGGGCTACGACCTCGCGGCGATGGGACACAACTCGGCCGAGTACGTTCATCACCTTGTCGAAGCCATGCGCCGTGCCTTTCGCGACCGGGCGCAGTACGTGGCAGACGTGGACTTCGCGGACGTCCCGCTGCATGGCCTGATCAGCAAGGACTACGCGGCCAGGGTGCGCAGTGAGATCGACGGCGCGGCGGCTGGTGTGTCGGCGCCCTCGGACATCGCGCTTGTGTATGAGCCCCGGGAAACCACGCACTACTCGGTGGTGGACGGGAGCGGAATGGCCGTCTCCGTGACGTACACGCTCGAGGGGGGCTACGGATCGGGAATCACCGTGCCCGGCGCCGGATTTCTGCTGAACAACGAGATGGGCGACTTCAACGCCGGACCGGGCCTGACCGACGCCCGGGGACTGATCGGCACCGAGCCGAATCTCGCCCGTCCGGAACAGCGCATGCTGTCGAGCATGTCACCGAGCATCCTGGCGAGAGACGGTGAGCTCGTCGCCGTCGTGGGGTCTCCTGGGGGCAGGAGGATCATCAACACCGTCCTCCAGGTGCTCCTGAACATCATGGAGTTCGACATGAGTATTGGGGAGGCGGTGGCCGCAAAGCGCCTGCACCACCAGTGGTTGCCCGACCAGGTCGGTATTGAGAGCGATGGGGTCTCGGGCGCGACGGCCGAGAGGCTACGACAACTCGGCCACAGGGTGTCGGTGGGGGGGAGTCAGGGCTTTGCCCAGTCCATCATGATCGATCCCGAGACGGGGGACCGGCTCGGAATGCCTGATCCGAGGCATGACGACGCCGCGGCCGTGGGGAACTAGGAGCGCTTCTAAAGCACCGCCTGGATGAACCCCCCGTCCACGGGGATCGAGGTGCCCGTGATATAACTCGCGCGCTCGGACGCGAGAAACGCGACGAGGGCCGCAAATTCCTTGGGCTCGCCGATCCGTCCCATCGGGCTCTGGGCCTCCCAACGAGCGAAGGCCTCTTTCACTGTGATCCCCTGGGTTTCGGAGATGTTCTCCGCCAGTCCGTCCAGCCGCTCGGTCCTGGTGAAGCCAGGCATCACGTTGTTCACGGTGATGCCGGAGGAGGCGACCTCATTAGCGAGCGTCTTGGCGAACCCCGTCACGGCCGCGCGGACCGCGTTCGACAGGATGAGCCCGTCGATCGGCTGCTTCACGGCCACCGACGTGATGTTGATGATCCGGCCCCACTTGGCCTTCTTCATTGCAGGGAGCACGGCCCTCGTAAGATTCAGCACGCTGTTGAGGTTCTGTTCGACGGCGGCACTCCATGCTTCGACGGAGTGGCTCTCGAAGGGGCCCGGCGGCGGCCCGCCCGTATTCGTGACCAGAATATCGATCTTCCCGAAGTCCTGCTCGGCCGTCTTTATGAGACGATCGACGTCTTCCGGGTCGCTGAGGTCCGCCGGAACGGCCACCACTTCGGCACCCGTAGCATCGTGGATCCACTGACCGGCCTCTTCCAGAGGAGCCACAGTCCGGGCACAGATCACGAGGTTGGCACCCTCCCTGGCCATTTCTTCGGCAACGGCTCGGCCTAGACCGCGACTCGAGGCTGCCACCAACGCTGTTTTTCCTTCGAGACCTAATTCCATACGATTGCGCCCCTGTTCCCTTAGCTTTGCACGTTTAGTGGCTCTGTAGGTCTAGCCCCGAAGTCGGTAGACCTAGCCCCGAAGATAGTCGTCCGCTCCGGACAACCAGTCCTCCCTGGGCGGCACGAATACGTCCAGATCCAGCGTGTCCTCGAGTGCCTCGGCACTGTGAGGCACGTTGGACGGAATATGTAGCACCTCGCCGGCCCGCACGACCACCTCCTCCGTTTGGTCGTCTCCGATCCGAAAGAGCAGCGCCCCCTCGAGAACGTAGGCAAACTGCTCGTTCTCGTGGCTGTGTTTAGGGACCATCACTCCCTTGTGGAAATAGATCTGGGCGAGCATGCCCTTCTCTCCGTTCACCCAGTTGCGGGTGAGGCCGGGTTTCAGTTCCTCTTTAGGGAGGCTGTCCCACGAAACGAGTCGGACGGGGGAATCACTCATGCTTGGATCCGGTTGGGGTTGTGTACGGGTCGGTGAGATCTGTCGGAAGCTAATAAACCGCTCTGGTTTGGTGGGAGCAAGATGGTGCGAGCCTTGCCCCTCTTCTAGCCCGTGGCGGCTGGTTGTGCCATCCTTGAGTCCAACTGGATGGTTGAACCGAGGAGAGGAACGTGCCCGACAAAGCCAACATCTCCGAAGATCACTGGCGCGAGATCCTCACGCCCGAACAGTTCCGGGTGCTGAGGGAAAAGGGTACTGAACGGGCCTTCAGTGGCGCCTACTGGGATGAGCACGATGAGGGGATCTATCGCTGTGCGGGGTGTAGCGAAGCCTTGTTCAGTTCGGAGTCCAAGTTCGAGTCGGGGACTGGCTGGCCGAGTTTCTCCGAGGTGATCGAAGGGGGACGGGTCCGCACCGAGGAGGATCACACGCTCGGGATGCGTCGTGTAGAGGTTCTGTGCGCCAACTGCGAGGGGCACCTGGGCCACGTCTTCCCCGATGGCCCTGCTCCCGGGGGGGCCCGCTACTGCATCAACTCGGTGGCGCTCGCGCTGGACTCGGACGAAGTCTCCGCTGAAGAATGAGCCCAGAGAGGACCCGATGACCGGCCGACTACATCACGCGAAGGCCCTAGGCACGCTGTTTGCAGCAGTCAAGGTGGTTGGGTGCGGTGGAACGTCCGAAACTCTGTCCGCAGGACAGTTCGAGGGGTTCATTCCAGATCTGCGTGGCAGATGGGTCATGGTGTTCCCGGTGCAACCCAGGACGGGCGTGACCGCAGATGTAGATCCGGAAATCGTTTTTGCGCTTCGGACCCGGAGGCCGACTTCGGATTGGTCGCGTCGGCGGTAGAAGAACTGGCAGAAACGTTGTTGTGGTATGTACGTTAAGAGGTGACACAGATGACAACAAAGTGACGAGTATTTCGATGGACCGAATATGTCGATGAACCATAGACCGATTATGTACGTGCTGGCGATGAGCCTCATCCTTGGTCTTCCAGGGTGTGAGCAGGCCGACCTCGCTATGGCGAGGTGCCTCATCCTTGGTCTTCCAGGGTGTGAGGAGATCAACCTCGCTCTCCCTACCGACAGCGAGGCCGGGGCCCTCTACGCGACTTCTTCCGACCTGACCGTTCAGGTGAACGGCAACGTCGCGGAGCTTACGGTCGACCAACCCGTACGGCAGGTACGGAGGGGTGGCTCTCTTTGGGCAAAAGTCGGACCCTACATCTATCTCTTCTCAAACGAGACGGAGGCTCTGCTTCGGGAGTACCCGGGGTTGTCCGGTGCTCGGGTCATCACGCGCACCCGCGCCGATACGGAAGTCGCCCGCGCCTTTCTTAACAGGGATGCGTTGAACGCACTCACCTGGCGACGGGCGAAAAACATCGCCGGGAGGGCGCGCGTGGGGGGGACCCGGCGTCCGGTGTTGTTGGAGGCGCTCGTGGAGTGGGGTGAGGATCACACAGACTTCGAGTACAATACGGAATTCATGCGTTAGTTCGGGCGCTTTCCTCGTTCCCCGCCGCCTGGCGGGCCCGTAGGAGGCTATGACGTGATTCGGAAAGACCTCGACTCACTCGAGGCGCCGTGCCTGCTTTGCCTTCAGAACAAGCCTCGGCAGGACCTCGATCGCTTACGCTGGTGCGACACGTGCGTCGAAGCCGCCCAGTCTCGTGCCGCCTCCCGGAGTTGGTATGTCGGGGTCGGGGTCGCCGTCGTGTTGGCGTTGTGGATCTGGCTGTACATCCAACCTTCGCTGCTGATCGGCGGCTGGGTCGGCGTGGTGCTCGGCGCCTTCTACCTTAGCGCTCGGGTGACACGAGAGTTTCTCTACACCGTCGCACGTACACGCAGCCTTCCGACTGCGGGAGCAGTCCCTCCCGAGTAGGGGATGTACTAACTTCCTCCGTCCGATTTCGGGTCCTTCAAGGAGGCAACACGCATGGCCGGCAAGTTTCAAGGCACGGACTTCTACGACGTCGACTCGCTCCTGAGTGAAGAGGAGTGCATGATCCGGGACACGGTCCGTGAGTGGGTCGAGGAACGCGTGATGCCGATCATCGGCAAGGCGTACATCGACCGCCAGTTCCCGAAGGAGCTCATTCCCGAGTTGGGCGAGATGGGCATGCTCGGCCCCACCCTCCCGGAGGAGTACGGCTGTGCCGGCCTCAACAACGTGGCCTACGGCCTCATCTCCCAGGAGCTCGAGCGGGGAGACTCAGGTATACGCTCGTTCGCTTCAGTGCAGGGCGCCCTGGTCATGTATCCGCTGTTCACCTTCGGGAGCGACGAGCACAAGCAGGAGTGGCTGCCCAAGCTCGCGACGGGCGAGAAGATCGGCTGCTTCGGTCTCAGCGAGCCCGACTACGGGTCGAACCCGGGCGGAATGATCACTACCGCCAAGAAGACCGACGACGGGTGGTTGCTGAACGGCGTCAAGATGTGGATCACTAACGGATCGATGGCGGACGTCGCCATCATCTGGGCCCAGACCGAGGAGATCGGCGACACCAAGGGGATCCGCGGATTCGTGGTGCCCACGGACACGGACGGTTTCTCAGCCCGAGACCAAAAGGGCAAGATGTCGCTGCTGGCGTCCGACACGAGTGAGCTTCATCTGGAGGATGTCCGCCTGCCCGACAGCGCCCTCCTGCCTGAGGCCAGCGGGCTGAAGAGCCCGCTCAAGTGTCTCACCCAAGCGCGTTTCGGCATCACGTTCGGCGCGGTCGGCGCCGCTATGGCCTGCTTCGACGAAGCCAGGAGTTACTCGAAGGAGCGCTTGATGTTCGGCAAGCCGATCGGCGGAAAGCAGATCCAGCAGATCCGACTCGCCGACATGCTGACCAACATCACCCAGGGCCAGCTTCTGTGCATCCAGCTCGGCCGGCTCAAGGACGCGGGCACGATGACACCGCAGCAGGTCTCCCTGGCCAAACGCGCCAACGTCAATATGGCCTGCGACATCGCCCGCGAGGCCCGGCGACTTCTGGGCGCAAACGGAATTCTCGTCGAGTACAACTCGATGCGGCATATGGCCAACCTGGAATCGGTCTATACCTACGAGGGAACGCACGATATCCATGGGCTGATCCTGGGCCAGGCGGTGACGGGGATCGCAGCATACTGAGCGGCGAATGTCGGTCGTGAATCGTTTCCGAAGTCTCCTAAAGGGAAGGTGCCCCCCCTGCGGCTATCGTTTCGAGAAGGAGCCCGGATTCTCCGTTGGGGCGATGTACGCGAGCTATGCTCTGACGCTCGCCGAGAGCCTCACGGTATACCTCCTGATCCGCTACTTCACGACCGCTCCAGCCCTTCTCGTGCTCATTATCGTGAGCGTGGTTGGCTCGCTGCTCGCTGACTCTCATCAATTTCAGGTACTCCAGGATTCTGTGGATGTACGCGTTCACCCGAAGAGGGAAACCACTTGACCGCCCTAGGGGGTCGGGTAGCTTTTGACGCTCTCTTTTCGGAGAGACGCCTCGCTAGCTCAACTGGCAGAGCAACTGACTCTTAATCAGTAGGTTCGGGGTTCGAGTCCCTGGCGGGGCACTCAGGTAAGTTGAAGCCTCACAAGCACTTATACGCTTGTGGGGCTTTCGCTTACTCTGGACATAAATCCTA
>Ga0209752_1000906_pt1 | contig 14467 bp, 11 predicted proteins | sample METZYME_3_250m_FD_187548 | JGI IMG/M metagenome (GOLD analysis project Ga0209752, IMG submission 187548) | Marine microbial communities from oxygen minimum zone in mesopelagic equatorial Pacific - METZYME_3_250m (SPAdes) (version 2) | ecosystem: Environmental > Aquatic > Marine > Oceanic...
GTTATGAGGTAACAGCGGTCATTCCTCCTGCACCAATCAGTAATCCCCCACCAAGGCGCTGAGACCAGCGTCGTAATGAAGTAAGGCTCAACTGTTGTCCAGCGTAACTTGCGAGTAAGGCATAGCTGACGACACTCATGATTGCCAGCACAAAAAATGTTCCACCCAAGACAAGCGCCTGTGAGATAAAAGGCAAGTCAGGTTCCATGAACTGTGGTATAAAGGCAAGAAAGAAGACGATGCTTTTAGGGTTGAGTGCCGTTGTCACGAAAGCGTTTCTAAAAATTTCCCACCAAGCCTGCTTCATTGATTTTTCGGAAACCTCTAATGGTTCTGATGAAGTTCGCCACATTTTGATTCCCAACCAGATCAAATAAGCAGCCCCCAACCATTTGAGAAGATAAAAAGCGGTGGACACCGTCTGTAACAACATGCCCACTCCTAACAATGAAAAACCAATTGCAGTCAGGTCTCCCAACCCCACCCCAAAAACCAAAGCCGAAATAGTTGATCTTCCCCGAAAAAGTGAATAACTGATCACCAAAAGCAGTGTTGGTCCGGGAATCAACAAAAAAGTTGTTGTGACTAATGTATATGCCAACCACGATTCTAAAGACATATTTTTTACTGAATAGAGGGATGGTTATTGGCTCTGAACAGAATAAGAGTGCCACTGATCAGTTATCACGCCCGTAATTTTTCATTTTCTGGATCACACGGCGATTCAGGAATCACATATGCCAATCGACGCTCGCCAAGGATTTCTATTTCCAACTCCGTGCCGATATCGCCGTTTCCGGTTTGTACATAGGCCAAGGCTAAGCTTTTTCCGACACTGTGCCCGAAGCATCCGGACGTAGCACGGCCTATCATTGTTCCTTTCCGGAAAATCGGCTCACTTCCCATTGCATCAGCATCCGTAACATCGATTTCCAGTGTGACAAATTCCTGCGGTACTCCGGTATTTTTTTGATTTACCAAAGCATCTTTACCAACAAACTCATCCTTTTTAAACCGCACGAAACGACTTAATCCAGCTTCCAAAATCGAGTACTCACGAGTCAAATCTGTTCCCCACATACGGTAAGATTTTTCGATGCGCATTGACTCCATTGCGTACATACCGAAATGCTTCAAGCCAAACGCCTCGCCTGTCTCAACAATTGCGTCAAACAATTGAACTTGTTGATCAATCGGATGGTGCAGCTCCCACCCTAATTCTCCGACAAAGTTCACACGCAAAGCAAGCAAAGGTATTCCTGCAACAGTGATTCTTTGTGATGTGAGCCACGGGAATCCGTCATTTGAAAGGTCGGCATCTGTTATTTTGGAGAGCAAATCACGTGACCGTGGTCCGCAAACCACCAAAGTTCCGTGGTCGAGTGTGATGTTTTTCAGAGTTACAGTACCGTCGCGTGGCAAGGTGCGCTGCAAAACATCGTGGTCGTGACGCTCGGCCGCCCCTGAACTGACGGCATAAAACATGTCGCCGTCATGGGTAATTGTGAATTCTGATTCAACTCCTCCGGAATAAGTGAGAGCATGTCCTAATACAGTGCCTCCCTGTTTGGATGGCAAACGGTTGGCGATCATTTTGTTTAAATAATCTTCGGCTCCGGGGCCAGAAATTTCGTGTTTGGTGAATGGGGTTAAATCGAGCAAACCGACTTTTTCACGCACAGCTTTGACTTCCTGCCCTACGGTTTCAAACCAATTAGTGCGCCGTGTGTGAAAACTGTATTCGTTGAATGGAGCAGTTCCTTGCGGGGCAAACCAGTTTGGACGCTCCCAGCCATAACGCTGTCCGAAAGCAGCGTTCAGTGCTTTATGTCTGTCGTAAATCGGGCTTGTTTTTGCGGGCCGTGCAGCGGGACGCTCTTCAAAATCATAATGAATGACGAAGACGTGTTCATAACACTCTTCGTTTTTAGCTTTGATGAATTCTCGAGTGGATTGAGCTACGCTGAAACGGCGCGGATCCACTCCCATCATGTCGATGCTCGGCGAACCTTCGATGATCCATTCAGCAATGTGTTTTCCTGAGCCACCGGCGGCGGTGATGCCGAAACTGTGTCCTTCTGAAAGCCAAAAATTACGTAATCCCCATGCTGGACCAACCATAGGATTCCCGTCTGGAGTGTAGGGAATGGGGCCGTTGATATGGTCTTTGATTCCGGCAGTTTCAAAAATTGGAACTCGCTTGCCTGCCGCAATAATATGCGGTTCTAGACGTTCTAAATCCGGTGGTAAAAGCTCTTGGCCAAAACCTTCCGGAACGCCATCCAATGCCCAACACGGTGCTCCTTTCTCATACGGTCCTAGAATCAAACCGTCTGCTTCCTGGCGCATGTAATACGAGGCGTCGCTTTCACGCAAAACTGCCATTTCCGGATTGCCGCTTCGGTTGTATTCAACTAATTCAGGAATCGGTCCGGTAACAAAAAACTGGTGTTCAACAGGCACAACTGGCAATTCCAAACCGACCATGCGTCCAGTTTCACGCGCATAATTCCCAGTGCAGGAAACCACAACATCGCAGGTAATGTCACCTTTGTTGGTGCAGACCACCCATTCATCGTTAGGCTTTTGCGCCATAGAGGTCACCTCCACTTCAGAATATGTCTCTGCACCGTTGGCCCGTGCGCCTTTGAGCAAAGCCATCGTCACATCGACCGGAGCAACGTGACCGTCATCTGGATGATAAAGTGCACCAACTAGGTCATCCACTTTTGCAAACGGCCAGAGTTTTTTGATTTCAGCGGGGCCAATCATTTCAAACGGCACTCCAATAGTGGAGGCGGTTCCGCAGTAACGTTTATACTCGTCCATTCGTTCCTGATTGCGCGCCAAACGTAAATTTCCAGTTTTGTGGAAACTGACATGCTGCCCGGTTTCCGCCTCAAGAGTTTGGTATAAATCAACACTGTATTTATGGATTTTTCCTACGCTGTAACTCATGTTAAACAATGGCAACAATCCAGCAGCATGCCAGGTCGAACCAGAGGTATACTCGATTTTCTCAAAGAGCACCACATCATTCCAACCCATTTTTGCCAAATGATACAGTGTGCTTGAGCCTACCACCCCTCCGCCGACCACGACGACTCTGTAATGTGATTTCATTTTTTCCTACTCTTGCTAATTCAATTGATGATTTTTTAACAAAATATTTCCATAAAATGTTGAATTGGTGTTAATTAATCAATCTCATTTTCTGACAATTGAATTAAAATACTACTTTTTTATGAAACAACGGTAGAACCAGTATAATGGCAGATTCCATTTGATTAGTTTCAATTTATTCAATTTTTGACCAATATCCAACAAGGTTCAATGAGCGCCAACATTTAGCTAATTGAAATAAGCAGAATAACAATGAGAGCAAAGAGAATTTAAATTAATTTTATTATCATTACAATTTATTTTTTAGGGAGCTCAAATAGTTTTGAAAACCAAGCTATCCCTTCAACTTTGCAATTTCTTCGCGGAAAATTGGAAGGGCTTTGAAGAGATCACCGACAATTCCGTAATCTGCAACTTTGAAAATTGGAGCATCTGGATCTTTGTTGACCGCAACAATGACCTTTGAACCTGACATTCCGGCTAAGTGCTGAATGGCTCCGGAAATACCAAGAGCGAAATAGAAATCTGGATTGACCATCGTTCCAGTTTGGCCAACTTGGTGTTTGTGCGGTAACCATCCTGCATCACAAACTGCTCGTGAGGCACCAAATGCTGCGCCTAAATCATTGGCCAAAGGTTTGACCGTATCGCAACCTTCTGTGCCGCCAACCCCGCGTCCCACAGAGACCACGATACTGGCTTCATTAAGTTCAACTTCGTCGCTAACCTCGACTTGTACATCAATGACTTTAAGTTGCGGGTGGCCTTCTGGAATTAAAAGCGAAACAACATTTGCCTTTGCAGGAGATGTTTCATCTGCTGCAAAAAATCCACTGCGAATGCTGATGACTCGCAAACCGTCTTTACTGAATTTGCATTTTTGAATAACTTTTGTTGCCATGCAAGGTCTGTAGGCCACGATTTCGTCAACATTGACTTCCAATTGTGTTACATCACTTAATGCTCCCACACCATGTCTTGCGGCCACACGTGGGGCAAGATCACGTCCCAATTCGGAAGACGAAAGCCAGACCTGTGTTGCTCCAGACTTCTCGAGTGCGTCTGAGACCAAGGCAGTGTATTGCTCAGTGTTGTAAATTTCGAGCGAGGCATCCTCCCCTAGATAAACAGTAGATGCACCTTGTCCTGCCAATACATCTGCCTGTCCGGAAATTCCCGAACCTATTAAGACAGCATCACTTTCTAATCCCTGCGACTTGGCAAAGGACAACAATTCCAAAGAGTTTTTTTTGACTTCCCCGTTATTGACTTCTGTAACAATAAGAATTTTTGACATTATTTAGTTTAATTTCATGTTTATATAAGCCCCAGAATTTCGCAGGAAATAATGGGATTGCTATTTGATTCTATGTTCATTCAAGCCGTAAGCAGCAAAAAAATTATGCCAAAAATTTGGCTTCGCTGACCAGCAATTCCATTGCTTGTTTGACGGTATCGACCTCTTCTCCTTCAAAGATTTTTCCTTCTTTACGTGAATCGGGTTTTTCGTATTGCAGAACTTCGGTCATAGAGGCTGACGCACCACGCATTTCGGCAGAGACACCAATTCCATCCAAATCCACTTCTTCAAGCGGTTTTTTCTTTGCCATCATAATGCCGCGCATCGAAGCCAAACGTGGTTCGTTGAGGCTGTCATTGACAGTTACCAGACCAGGGAGGTTCATTTCTACAACCTCAGTACCGTGGTCCCCCATGCGATGAAGAGTGATTCTTCCGTCTGAGACATCGCTGAAACGGATAATATTTGTCACTTGCGGAAGCCCAATAAACTCTGCAAGCATTGGAGCTGTAAGACCTGCATCAGTATCTTGAGCTTGCTTTCCTGTCAGAAGCAGATCATAATTGCGTCCTTCTAAAGCCTTTTGCAATATTTTTGCGTAAGCAAATGAGTCGGTCTCTTTTGCGTCGTCGTATTTTACGTGAATCGCTTTGTGAGCTCCCATTGCCAAACCTTTGCGCAGGGACTCTGCGGCCTTTTCAGGTCCGATTGTCAGCAAAGTAACTTCACCGCCCACGTCTTCAGTAATTTGCAAAGCTGCTTCCAGAGCAGTTTCATCCCAACTGCTTATCACATAGCTTAAGCCTTCTTCAACAATGGCTCCATCTTTAACTTTAATATTGAGTTCTACATCCGGTACTTGTTTAACAGGTACAATGATTTCCACTTATTTCCTTTTACTAGAGATTATAAATAGTTCAACCACAGGTTGATTGTAGCACTACAGTTCAAAAAAAGTGTTCCTCCAAATAATTGATGATAGTTGGTGAAGCCTCCTAACTTCCTACTGATGCCGCCGCTTTTTCACCTACCAGTCTGTTTTCTGCAAAGCGATTGTAGCGGAACGGCTCAATCATTTTTGGTGTTTTTCTGTCCGCAACCATTTGAGCAGTATTGAATCCACTGGCAGGGGATGCTTTAAAACCATAAGTTCCCCAGCCACCATTGACATAGAATCCGTCAATTTCATCAATTGGAGAAATGATGGGACTGTAATCAGGAGTCATATCGCACAACCCAGCCCATTGCCGTTGAACTGCGACATTGTGTAAAACAGGAAAAAGTTCCAGAACATGTGCCGCATAACTTTCTAAAAAGCCCAAAGTAGAACGCATGCCATAATGCGGATAGGTATCAATTCCATTTCCACAGACTAGTTCTCCTCGGTCTGTCTGGCTGAGATATATGTGCAGCGTTCCACTGACAACCACTTGATTCAACCAAGGCTTGTAAGACTGAGTGACAAGGGCTTGCAAGGGATGTGTGACAAAAGGCAGTTTGACGTTTACCTTTCTGCAAACTTCAGAGCTCCAACCAGCAACTACGGAAACTAATGTGCCGCAGTTAATCGTGCCTTTATTAGTAACGACACCAGTGGTTTTTCCATTTTCTACAAGAATATCCTTTACTTCAGTCAATTGATGAATGTGAATGCCTGCATGGTCAGCACCTCTGGCATAAGCCCAAACAACTGCATCATGTCGAATGATTCCGCCGGGGGGGTGGTAAAGTGCACCCATTACTGGGAAACGTGGATGATCCGAAATGTCAATTTCCGGAAGCATCTTTTTTATTTCTTTTGGATCAAGGACATAGCTGTCAACACCCAGAGCCTTGTTGTTTTCTGCACGGGTTACTAATCCGGCAATTGCAGCAGTTGAATGTCCAAGAGTGAAATGCCCCTGCTGACTGAACATTAAATTAAAATCCAGTTCTCCGGCCAAATCTTCGTAAAGTCCCAGGCTCTGGTCATAAAATTTGATTCCTTCTTCTGTGCGGTAATTTGATCGGAGAATGGCTGTGTTCCGTCCGGAACCACCATAACCGATGAATTTTTGTTCCAGCACAGCTACATTTGTGATACCAAGTTTCGACAAATAATAGGCAGTTGCCAAGCCGTGAGCTCCTCCACCGATAATTACCACGTCGTAATTCTTTTTCAGTTCATGGTTTTGCCACATTCGTTGAGTCATTATTTCCCCTCTTCAAAAGAAACCGGGACAGTAGCAATCCCAGCCGGAACTAATCCAACTCCAATGCCCACGTCCATCAGTGCGTCATAAAGTGATTCTGATAAATGTCTGGGATGGATGATAATCTCAAAATTTTTAGTGCGGTACAATGTCATATTTATTGTATGAATCGATGATTGAATTACTGAACCCGCCGTCACTCTGTCACGCCGCAAATCTACGGCTGTGGAACGTTCCAAAACTTCATTCCGTCGAGGACCTCCTAAAACGAGACAGCCTTGCGATCCAGTTTGGTCAGTGATAGTGGTGATTTCTGAATCTAGTTTTTTCAGCATCTCTGTTTCAGTTCCGGGTTTGCACAAAATAAAATAATCGTTTTGTGTTAAACGCAAAACGGCCGTGTCAGCGTTCGACAAAGTTTTAAGAGGTTCAAGCTCTGAAGCTCCAGGAAAAACCTGTTTTGAAGCTTTTGCAGCATTGCCCAGAGAAAGGGAAATTTTGCCGATGTGTGACCAATCGACCAAGACGCAATCATGCTGCAAATGTTTCTTGCCACGCTCTTCATCTCCAAAATGTTCTGCAATTTGCCATCCGGAAACCTCTGTCAATTTCACCGAATGGTTTCGGTAAATCCCGGAAAGTGGACTGGTTTTAATCACTTTTCTATCCTCTTGTGATTCTAATGTTTATGCTTTTGTGACATATTTTAAAATTTCCACGACCTGATCGGTTGTAGTCGCCCATGCCATTGCAGCGGCATCGACTTCTTTCAAGGGATGTACAATGTCTCCCGAATGCAAAGTGACATAAGTTTTTCCCTGAGCAGCACAATAACCCGCGTCAAATGCAGCATTCCACTGCTTGTATTCGTTCCCAAAGCGTACGATAACCAAATTACTTTTTTCAATCAACGTTTTTCTGCGGATGGCGTTTACTTTTGCTGATTTGTGATCGCGCCAGAATGGATTGCTTTCGGCCCCCAAATGATCTCCCGCTGCATCGCTGACATCATGATCGGTTTCTGCAGAGACAAACTCAATATCAAGTCCGTTTTTTTGCGCGCCTTCTTTGATCTCGTTTCGCCATTCGGTATGGATTTCTCCGGAAAGATAGACTGTGAAGCTCATTTCATTCCTTTTTTTCAATAATTTGATTCAAAGCTCCTTCAATTTTCTCCACTGTCCTCCTGACATTATGCAACTTATCTAATCCAAAAAGACCCAAACGGAAACTTTGGTAATTCTCCGGCTCATCGCATTGCAAGGGTACTCCTGCCGCAACTTGAAAACCAATTTCTGTAAATTTTTCTCCTGTTTGGATTCCCTTTTCTTCAGTGTAACTAACTATCACTCCTGGAGCTTGAAAACCTTCTGCCGCTACGCTTTTAATTCCTTTAGCTACCAACATGGTTCTTATTTTATCTCCGAGTTCCTGTTGCTCATTACGGACTTTTTCAAAGCCGTATTCTTCCGTTTCTTTCATGATATCCCGGAAACGCCTAAGTGAATCGGTGGGCATAGTGGCGTGATAGGCGTGTCCTCCATTTTCGTAGGCCTCCATGATGTTTAACCACTTGCGCAAATCACAGGAGAAACTACTGCTTTCCGTGTTTTTAATGCGTTCTTGTCCCAAAGCACTTAGCATCACCAATGCACAACACGGTGATGCGCTCCATCCTTTTTGAGGTGCGCTGATCAAAATATCGACTCCTGAAACTTCCATATCAACCCAAATCGTACCGGAAGCGATACAATCCATTACAAACAATCCTCCTACCGAATGAACAGCATCGGCCACTGCACGAATGTAGTTATCAGGGAGCATAATACCCGAAGCCGTTTCCACGTGCGGAGCAAAAAGTACATCCGGTTTTTCGGATTTGATGGCCACAACCACTTCCTCAATTGGCGCTGGAGCAAAGGGAGCTTGCGGGGCGTCATGGGTACGCCGTGCTTTGAGAACTGTCGACTGTGCAGGGATACTGCCCTTTTCAAAAATTTGTGTCCATCGGAAACTAAACCATCCGTTCCGAATGACCATACACTTTTTACCTGAAGCAAACTGCCGTGCTACCGCTTCCATGCCAAACGTTCCGCTTCCTGGAACCACTGCCACAGCCTGCGCGTTGTACACACTTTTCAATGTCGCTGAAATGTCATTCATCACTGTTTGAAACACTTGTGACATGTGATTCAAAGAGCGGTCCGTGTAAACTACTGAGTATTCCAAAAGACCCTCTGGGTCAATATCGGGAAGTAATCCTGGCATAATATATTAACTAGTAAGTATTTTTTGCAGCACTCCTTTTTCGCTGTTCGATAATTTTCATTAATTGTACTCTCAACTTTTTAAGCGTAAACCTTCCGGATCATAAGCCGCATGATCCAGCACTGTCGCTGTTACATCATGTCCATTTTCTAGGCGAATCGTGAAATTGTTGCCGAAATCAGCCATGTCTTTGCGTACCCAGGCCAAACCGACACCGCGTTTCAAAGTTGGACTGAGACGTGAACTCGTGACACGTCCGGCGATTTTGACATCAGAAGCGGACTTTCCGATTTCAAGAACGGCAACTCCGTCTTCAGGAATCGGTGCCTCAGGTTCCAGTTGATACGAAACCAATTTGTTTTCAATACCACGTTCTTTAAAATTCTGTGAAAATGCTTTGCCGATAAAATCAGCTTTGTCGTCTTTGATCGCAAAACCGACTCCTGCTTCATACGGGCTACTCAAAGCATCAGTGTCAGTACTTGGAATCAAGTGTCCTTTTTCCAAACGTAAAATGCGTTGAGTTTCCACTCCAAAAGGATTTAGCGCAAATTCTTCCCCTTCTGACATCAAATGGTTCCACATCGATTCTCCATATTCTGCAGGAAAGTGAATTTCATAGCCCAGTTCTCCAGTAAAACCAATTCGGAAAAAAGAGACTGGAACACCTGCGATGCTGGCCTGACGACAGTGCATGTACGGAAAGGCTTCATTTGACATGTCAATCTCGACGATTTTCTGCAAAAATTCCCGAGATTCTGCCCCTGTTATGTTCAATGCTGCATAGGCCAAACTGAGATTTTTAACCTGCACATTAAAGTCTTCCACTAATAACCACCATTGAAATAGATAATTGATTGCATCCTGATTACCAGTGCTAGTGGTCAAATAGTAACGTCCCTGCTCAATGTGGGAAATTGTACCGTCCTCAAATAGTATGCCGTCTTCTCCAACCATGATTGAGTAACGTGTACGTCCCACCTTAAATTTTGCATATTTCCCTGGAAGCATAAAATGCAGAAAATCAATTGCTTCCGGTCCGCTGATTTCAATTTTTCCTAATGTACTAACGTCAATCATGCCCAATCCATTGCGTACTACTCCGACTTCTTTTTGTGGATCGGTGTATGAATCAGGACGTTTCCATTGACCTGCATTCAAAAATTTTACACCCAAGTCTATGTGACACTGGTGAAATGGTGTCCGACGAATCGGAGACAAATACGGAGCACGTCCTGCTAAAACACCAAATGTTACCCCGGAAAAAGGGGGACGTACCGTTGTTGGTACAGCATCAAATGCAGACAGACCTGTATCTTGTGCGGCTAGACGTGCAACAGCCTCATGACAGGCTTTGCCTTGACAGGGCCCCATTCCCATGCTTGAGTAACGTTTGAGTGTTTCTACTTGATCGTAGCCTTCGTCGATTGAGGCGCGTGCTTCTGCACGGGTAACGTCCATGCACTTACAAATGAAATGATGCTTGCCCCCTGATTCAATATCAGCAGGCAAAGCCATGATTATCTCATCCGCATTCCGCTCAGTTTCATGAGGATTTTCATCTGATACCGAACTGTCCGGTTGTGCTGCAACTTTCCCGATTTTCACTCCTTCTGCGTACAAACGTGCAAATCCGGCACATCCGTGAACTTCTCCTGTGGAAAACGTTCCGGAGGGCAAATCTGTGACGCGCAAAATTTGACGTACAGGATCCCATTCCGGACGTTTGCTGCCCATCGAGAGTAAATTTACTTGAGGCTTAAATCCGACTGCCAACACCAGCAAATCGCAATTAAAAGAATGATGAGCGTCCCCTCCGGACAAAGGGCCGATATCAACACGCTCTATTCGCTTTCTACCGTGAGCAGCATGAGCTGTCAGACCTTTGTAAACAGGGATACCCAGTTCATGGATTTTCTGCTCGAATTCTCCCTTTGCATTCCCTGATTCACGTCCATCGACCACTGCTGCGACTTTTACTCCTGCGCCTTCTAGAAGCAAGGCCGTATGAAAACCACCATCATGCGTAGTCACCACAACTGCTTCTTCTCCTGGAGTTACGGCGTGGCACATTATCAACCTTTCAACTCCGCGGGCGGTCATGATTCCGGGACGGTCGTTGTTCTCAAAAATCAAATGCCGGTCAGTTGCTCCAGGAGCCAGTACTACGGACTTTGCACGTATTTTAAACAAATCTGCACCGCATTGCGCCGCTACTAAATTGTCTTCATATAGTCCGAAAACGCTGGTGTTGACCATTACTTCCAGATTCGGATTTGCAGCCAGTTCGTCAATTAGTCTTTGAACCGCTTTATTTTCCGGAAAGCCGTTCAGTTGTTCATGTTCGCAATTTGAAACCGGAGCAATGCTGTGCAAAGCATGACCGCCGAGTTCCGCATTGTCGTCGATCAGAAGAACTTGTTTGCCTCCAGCAAGTGCACCTTTGGCTGCCGCCAACCCTGAAGGACCGCCTCCAACCACACAAACATCCGGAAAACGGTAGCGTTTTTCATAGCGCCGATGGGCATTTTTCCCAGCAGTGTCTATTTTTCCAAGGCCTGCAACCTTACGAATTTGATGTTCAGCAATTGGCCAGATCCATTTTGGTTTGTGAAACATTTTGTAATAAAAACCGTTTGGCAGCATCGGTACCAAAAAATCGTTGAATTCACCCAGATCAAATTCCAGGGAAGGCCAGTTATTTTGCGACAGTACGACCATTCCGTTCCGTACTTGAATTCGATCAGCCAAGATATTAGGTTCGTGATCGACTGTTACCAAAGATTCGTGGCCCTGCCCATGAACATCGTAGGCTCCGCGAGGGCGGTGATATTTAAAACTCCTTGATATCAGAGATGTCCCAGAAGAAATTAACGCAGAAGTTATGCTGTCATTGGCATAAGCCGGGATACGTTTGCCATCAAAGGTAAACGAAATTTCCTCACCCAAATTCGGAAGCTCGCAATATTTATGTGTAGTGATCCGTTTTGCCATCAGGCTCCTCAGTTGTTGTCCGGTTGTTCCGAATCGTTGTACCAAAAACTTCGGTGATCGGTGTTATTCGTGGTATCCCGTTCGACCAAAAACCAACTTTGGCATCCGCTGCTGTGAAACCACCATTCAGTTTGTGGACCCATGTTGTTTTCTCTGAAAAACACATAATCAGTCCATTCTGAAAAATCTGCATCTGCAGCAGGACGAGTTTTAAGTTCGCTTTTGAAAGTAAATTCACTAACGGCACGCTTACCGCAGTTTGGACAATTTAATTGAAAGCTCATAGTTTTTTTTGATATAAAACGCACAGGTCAAGCGGAGGTAAATGAGAAAAAGAATTGCCCATTTTCTGCTCCACATTGTACTGACTAAGTGGCATCAATCATGAGTACCTTACATTTTTCTTTTATTTCTTCATGAAATAAATAGGTCACTCTTTTTCACTATGTATAGTGTATAGCAATCAGTTCGGAAGTAGCAACTTTTGCTGCAGTCCTGTGTTCCTCAAAACCCAGTTCCGGATGGAGATGGAAATCATGTCTCCATCCGATCATTTCGTCTTCCAAGTGTTTGGTTTTCACTGTTCTTTCGTATTTCAAGTCAGCCGTTTACTGAAAAACTGCTGTTCGGATTGATTTCACGGTTGCGTGAGTAGAAACCCATATTGAGTTCTAAGCCGGTGTAAACCGTTTTGACTTTGACTGGATCGGCATCGTGATCATGTCCTTTTTCGCACGCATCGATTAATTCCGCCATACAGTGACCGGCGACCGGAGCATTTTTGAACTGGTTGCCACTGGAACCGATGGCCATGTAAAACCCCCCAAGCACGGATTTGTCATAAATTGGAATCCAATCATCGGAAACATCATATAAATCAACTAAGCCGCGTGTGCGGGAAGGAATTTTTAAGTCCGGAATCCGGCGAGCCAGGCGGTAAACCTGCGCTTGCCATTGCGATTCAGTGACTTGATTATTGTAATTGTCCGGATCGGCAATCCATTCTTGCGGATCACATTCAGGGTCTTCGCTGCCGATGAGAATCGTATTTCCGACTTCCGGACGGAAATAAATTGCATTGTCGCCATCCGAAGTGTGATAACCGTCTTTCTCAAAATCGAAGCCGTCCGGCGAAGGTACATGATGCACCTCGTGGCGCAGAGCCTTGGTTTTAATGTTCATTTCATCCTCAACACCTGCCATTTGGTTGATAATAAAAGAATGCGGCCCGGCGACATTGACAACAATCGGTGCATCAATTTGTTCTCCGCTTTTCAGCGTTACGCCGATGACTTTTCCGCTTTCTTGCCGGATTTCGGTAATTTCACTATTGAACATAAATTCTCCGTCTTTGGCTTCGGCGGCAACTTGCAAATTGTGCGAACTCAGTTGTGGATCGCTGACGTATCCGGAACCAGGAGTGAATAAAGCACCTTCAATCTGATTTCCGGATTTGTCCCAAAAATGTTCATCTTCATCCGGACGGGTGGTTCCCCCGTATTGATCATGAGAATAAATGGGCATCTTTTTTTTCAACGTCTCCAAGTCCCATGTTTCATATTCAACTCCAAGTTCATTAAATAATTTCAGACATTTTTTACTGTGATCTTCGCCTTGAAGTTTGAGAAGAATGGAGCCAGTTTTCATATATTGAATCATCCCACGCTCGTCATTTACTCCGAGATAATTCGCCCAATCATCCCAGTAGAAAAAACCTTCGTATGCCATAGCCACTCCGTCTAAAGTAGAATAATAGGCACGAACAATGGCGCACGAATTACTGGTCGAGCCATATCCGGAAGTCGGCAACTTGTCGATATTGAGTGTCTTGTAACCCCTTTTGGCCAATTCAAAGGCTACAGCAGAACCTATTACTCCAGCTCCAACGATAATCGCATCTGCTTTCCTGTTCATCTCTCTCCTTGTTGTTTATTTATTAAAAAATCAAATCACTTTCTAATCTTTTCGACTCCATCGCAAAAGACAAAAAGGGATGCTAAAAGCTAAACCCCCTAAAAGCAAAAGTATCAAAAATCCTCTCCAGCACGGTGACTGGAGTTTTGCTACGGATATATGAAAACAAAGTAATGGAAGCAAATCAAATGCTTCTATAATGAAGGCAAATGAATATTATTTGTTATATGCTTGTCAGATCTGTTCGGTTAGAAAAAAAGTTGCAAATAAAAATAAGCCGTTAATCCCAAAAAGTCCTATCTCTTCTGCACCCCAAAAAATATATTTTGTTTTTCAGTAAAGATCATCATTTAATCACACAACAGGAATCTCAATTAACCGTACCCTATGGCCGGTTTTTTCCAAAAAACGTTCCATACTTTTACGTGGAAGGACCAACGTGGAGGTATTTACCAAAGGATGACAAAGAATCGCAGTGTTTTCCCAAATTTCACTGTCAATAAAAACTTCTACATTATTTTCTTTGTCGTTGGCCAAAGCCAGCAAACTCACTGAACCAGGTTCAATTCCCAAATGTGTTTTCAAACGTTCAGGTGATGCAAAGCTTAAACGGGAAGAATCCAGTGCCAAAGAAAGCGCCTTAAGGTCAACCTGCTTGTCTTGTGGAACGGTGACT
>Ga0209752_1000907_pt1 | contig 14465 bp, 12 predicted proteins | sample METZYME_3_250m_FD_187548 | JGI IMG/M metagenome (GOLD analysis project Ga0209752, IMG submission 187548) | Marine microbial communities from oxygen minimum zone in mesopelagic equatorial Pacific - METZYME_3_250m (SPAdes) (version 2) | ecosystem: Environmental > Aquatic > Marine > Oceanic...
CAATCGGTGGGTGCTGATTTCTTTCTGGCGACTTATGACGAGTCTCTCAAGTATTTTCAGGCGCTCGACGCTGCTAGCGATCGCGTAGAACTTCTCGAGGTCGGTGAGACAAGCTTCGGACTGCCTTGGCACATTGCGCTGATTTCCTCAGCTGACAACCTACGAAACATCGAGCGCTACCGCGAGATCGCGCAGAGACTTGCACATCCCGAGGGGTTGACCGACGACGAGGCCCGGCAGCTTGCCATTGAGGGCAAGTCGATCGTTCACATTGATGGGGGCTTGCATGCTACCGAGGTCGCCCACGCTCAGCACACCATTCAGCTTGGTTACGACCTGGTGACCGGCGACGACGATCCTGAGATTGCTGCAATTCTGGATAATGTCATTCTGATGTTGTGGTTCTCGATCAACCCTGATGGCCAGAACATGGTCGCCAACTGGTATCGGCAGAACCTCGGTACGATCTACGAAACGTCAGGCACACCGGGCCTCTACCAGAAGTACACCGGCCACGATAACAACCGCGACGGTTACATGATCAACATGATCGAGTCGCGGACGGTGACCCGGGTGACCCGTAAGTGGGAACCACAAATCCTCTACAACCACCACCAGTCGTCACCGTTTCCGACCCGCATCTGGATCCCACCGTTTGCCGAGCCGATCTCGACCTACGTCCACCCGCTGATGTGGCGTACCGTCAACATGCTCGGAATGTCGATGGCCCAGGCACTTGAGGAACGTGGCCAGGTCGGGGCTACACATATGGGAACCGGTTTCGATAACTGGTATCCGGGTTTCCTCGACCACGCAAACAACTTCCATAACGTAGCTTCGTTTCTTACCGAAACTGCGGCCGCTGGTTGGGCGACACCGCGCTTGTATACGGTCAATGATTTTCCGGCAAATCGACGTGACCTGCGTCCCGAGTCGTTGTACGCGAGCCCTTGGAAGGGCGGTTGGTGGCGTTTGCGGGATGCGGTCGAGTACATGCTGACGGCATCATTCTCCGTGCTCGATTTCGCTGCTAAGTATAAGTACGACGTACTTTACAATCGCTACCAAGCTGGCCGCGAAACTATTCAAAAGTTCACTGACGAACCGCCGTACGCTTTCTTTGTGCCCCAAGACCAGAGGGATCCAGTAGCTGCCGTCGAGCTGCTTCGGCGTTTAGCGTACAACGGTATCGAGGTTCATCAGCTGACTACGAAGGTGATGCACGATGGTATCGAGTACGGTGCTGGTACCTGGGTCATACCAATGGACCAACCGTTCGCTAATTATGTCCGCCAGCTGTTCGCGATTCAGGAGTATCCCGACTTGCGCGAATTCCCGGAAGGACCACCCGATCAACCCTACGATGTAGCTGGTTGGACATTACCGTTCATGGTCGGCATACACGTGATTGAAGCGACAACTCCCCTTGACGCATCAACCCGGTTGGCAATGCAGCCAGTGGGAGGAACTGCGGTGACCTGGGACACGGATATCGATGCTGCACCCTTCGACAGCGCTCCGGGCGTCGGCTTTGATACGAATGAGATGGCTGCAGGGATCATGCCACCGCCCGGCCGGATGACCGGTTCGGGTGATGCGTTGGTTGTTGATGCGGCGCAGAATAACTCCTTCAAGGCCATCACCGCGGCGCTCGCCGCTGGTGGCCGGGTACAGTTTCTCCCCGGAATGCCTGGCAGTGACGGTGAAGGCGGTAACAGCGGTCGCTACTTGATCAGTGGTATCGACGACGCCACCCTTCAACAGTGGGTTGGAGACTTCGCTTTGCAAGCGACGCGGAGCAGCACCGGTGGCGCCGATATTGGCAACCCCCGCATTGGCCTGTATCAGCCATGGGGTGGGAACATGGACGAGGGTTGGACTCGTTGGGTTGTTGAGATGTACGGCTTCGACTCTGTCACCATCCGGCCGGGTGACATCAAGGCTGGCAACCTGCGCGAGCGTTTCGACGTTATCGTGTTAGCTGACTTCGGAGCGCGCACACTGATCGAAGGCCGGGCTCCTGGGAGTGTGCCGGGACGCTATGCTGGTGGGATTGGCCGTGAGGGTGTCCGCATCATGGATGCGTTCGTACGCCAAGGCGGCACACTAGTGTGCATTAACAACAGCAGCATGTTCGCGATCGACGAGTTTCACCTGCCGGTGCGCAACGTAGTCGAAGACGTTGGCCGCTCCGAGTTCTCTCAGTCGGGTTCGATCCTTGAGCTCGAGATCGATGCCTACCATCCGTTAATGAGCGGCATGTCGACGGATTCCAAGATGTTCGTTGGCCGAGGGCCGGTCTTTACCGTCGAAGATGGTTTTGAAGGAGCAGTGTTTGCCAAATACCCCGAGCAGGGTTCACCGTTGGTTTCTGGGTACATGCTTGGCGAGGAACACGTGCAGGGATACGCAGCAGGGGTCAACGTGCGCCACGGCGATGGGAATGTAATCCTCCTCGGTTTTCGGCCGCAGTGGCGCGGGCAGACGTTCGCCACCTTCAAGATCCTTTTCAACGCGGCGCTGTTCCATGGCGAGATGGCAGCTGAAGCGCAAGGCTCGCCAGGTTTCTGGGAACCGCCCGAAGAAGTCGAAGACGAGGGCGGGGAAGAGTCCGAAGAGGGTAGCGGGCCCGGAGGCCGTGGTGGTCGGAGAGGGTCGCGCGGAGGGCGTTGAACTGCTGACTTTCACCACCTGTTCTTTGGTGCTGCGCCAGTGATCGGTGCCCTATTTGTCTTCAGAGGAGATGGTTGCTAGCTCGTTTTGGTGAAGAGTTCGGGAGCAGTGGAGACCTCAAGTTTGTCTTCTTCCTCATGCTGCTGTTTGCCCCCGAGCAAGCTTTTGAGCCCTCTTTGGATGTCGTCGTTGATGAGGTAAAGCGCCGGTACCAGCAGTAATATGAGGAAGGTCGAGCAGGACAGCCCCCATACGATCGCGTAGGCCATCGGCGATAGCCACGCTGATTGCTGGTCACTTACCAGTGTAAGTGGTAACACGCCAGCTATCGTTGAAAGCGATGTCAACATGATGGGCCGGAAGCGACGTTTAGCACTGAGAGCCACGGCCTGAATCCGGTTAATTCCCCTGGCCCGCATCTCGTTAATGAAATGCACCAGTAGCAAGGAATCGTTGACAACGATACCTCCCAGGGCAATGACGCCGAACAATGCCATGAAGGTTAACGGTTTTCCTATTATGAAGAAGCCGATCACCACTCCGATGAGACTCAGTGGTATGGCGAACAGCACGACGAGTGGTTGCGTGAAACTCTTAAAGATGGCTCCTAGGATCGAATACATCACCAGAATCGCAACGATAAATGCCTGGAATAGCGACGTTAGGCTCTCAGTGGTATCCGATGCTTCACCGCCGAAGGCTAAGTGGTATCCGGGGTAGCGTGTGCTGAGATCGGCGAATTGATTCTCGATCATGGTGTTTGCTTCGACTGACGTGACGATGTCGGTATCCACGTCGGCGATCACTGCGATCACCCGCTCTCGATCACTACGATCGATCTGCCCCAGTCCGGCACTCGTTACCAGCGTGGCGACGTTGCCGAAGGGCACTAAGTCCCCAGTCGGTGTAGGGATGCGCATCGTGGCGATGTCATCGGCTGTGCGGCGATACTCAGGCAAGTAACGCACACGGACATCAATATTTTCATCTTCTTCCTGGACGGTAGCGACGATGTTTCCGTCCGTAGCGGTGCGAATAGTTTGGCCGATACTATCTACGGACAAGCCGAACACAGAAGCACGGGCTTCATCCACCTGGACCTGAACCTCGTCCTTGCCAGCAGTGAAGCTATCGGTGATGTCGTAGACACCATTTACACCGCGCAGGTAACCTTGAATCTCAGCACTGATTTCACGTAAAACATCGATGTCTTCACCGAGGATCTGGACGTAGATCGCATCGCCCACTGGTGGCCCGCCCACGATCTTACTTAACTCGATACTTTCGGCACCAACGACAGTGTTCTGGATCTTTGTGCGCAATTCACGAAAGATGTCATTCCCCGACCGCGTCCGAATTGCCGAGTCAGGTATCTTGGTCCTGATTTGGGCGACGTAGAGACCGTCCACGCGGCGGCCCCGTGGGTCCGACGAGTATCCGATAGTACCCACTGTACTTTCGACTTCATCGGGGGGAAACGCCAAGATGACACTTTCAACTTGGCGTACGAGCCGTTCTGTGTCCTCCAGAGAATTGGACGGCGGCCCTTTGATTTCGATGGTGAATTCCAACGCATCACTGTCGTCGAAGAAAACGAAGCGCATCTGACTGGCGATGGCACCAGCAGCGATGGCCATGGCGATGGTAAGCGCGAACGTTAGGTAACGGTAGCGAACTGCGTTACCGAGAACCCAGCTGTACCATCGTCGCGTCTTCCGGAACCACAAGGGGTTTCGACGGGCCTCCTTGGCGTCCGCGGCAGGCCGGCAGAAATCGGCAATGTGTGACGGTAAAACTACAAGTGCTTCAAGCAACGAGGCCAGTAGACACGAAACCGCAACAATAGGGACGATTTTTAGAAACTGGCCCATGACGCCTGCCGTCAGAAGTAGTGGCGTGAAAGCGGCGATGGTGGTGGAGACTCCCGCAACCACCGGGATGGTGACCTGCCGAGTACCTGTAACGGCCGCTTCTTCGGGTTCTAAGCCGCGTTGCATATAGCGATAGGCATTTTCAGCGATAATAATTGCGTCGTCGACCAGGATCCCCAGTACAAGAATGAACGCGAACATCGACAGAATGTTCAACGAGCCGCCACTCAGGTAGAGCATGATTAGTCCGCCAGAGATCGCCAAAGGTAGGCCGAATGCGGTCATCGCGGCGACACGTGGGTTAAGAAACATGTTGAGCACTAGCAACACAAGTGCCAGCCCCCAAATGCCGCTTTGGTACATTGTGCGTAACCGGTTCCGGATATCAACGCTGCTGTCGTTTAGCAGCACGAAATTAATTCCCTCGGGTACCGATTTGGTCATATCGGCGACCATCGCGCGGACATCGTTGACGATTTCGATGGTGTCACCAGTCTCTTGTTTGATGACACGGAGGTTAATGGCCTGTTGTCCGTTGGCGTGTGCCAGGGTTACGGCTTCCTCGAACGTGTCACTTACCCTGCCAAGGTCCGCGACGCGAATGTATTGGCCACCGTCGTCCATGCGGACAGCTACCGATTCAACACGGCTTGCTTCCGAAGTAGTTCCGCTGGTGCGCAATAGAGCCTCTCCGCGCTCGGTCTGTAAGGAACCAGCTGGTACGTTGACGAGCCGTTGTCGCAATCGGGCAAGCACCAGGTCGAGAGAGACGTTTAATCCGTATAGCCGGTTGGGATCGATCTCGACCCAAATCTCCCGCTCACGCAGGCCGGTGGCTGTCACCGATGAGACACCGTCGATTCGTTCAAGCTGACGCTTGAGCGTCTTGGCGATCTCACGACGTTCTCGTTCGGGCGCTGTTCCCGCAACCGCGACGTCGATGATCGGAAAGTTAAGCTCGAATTCTTGGACGACAGTCTCTTCGGCGTTGTCCGGAAGCGTGGCGATGCGGTTGATTGCGGATTCGACATCCTGCGCTGCAACCGTGATGTTGTCGATGTACTCCTCAAATTCAATGATGACTACCGATAGGCCTTCACTGGTTGTCGAGCGTATTTCCTTTACATCGGAGACTTCGGCGACAGCGTTCTCGATGGGAATAGTGACGAGCTGTTCGAGCTCCGCCGGTGACACCCCATGGTACGGGGTGACTACTGAGACCAGCTTCATGGTAAAGATGGGGAAGACCTCTCGGCGGGTTCCACTAAATGCAAATATCCCGCCGACGATCAACAACACCATTAGGATGTTGACGGGGACGCGGTTATCTACTGACCAGCGGCCGACACTCTTCATTGTTGACTAGTGACTAGAACCTCGTTGCCGGAGACCAGCTGCGTTTGCCCGACGACGACGACTGAGTCACCTAATTGCAGGACGGTGTCCTTCTCCGAAGACCCACTGCCGGTGGAACCGCGCGGGACGACGCCTGCTCGACCATTCTGAAACGCGATGATGTCTAGATCGACGCGGAGTGCCAAACGGTCACGAACGATGAAAACGTGGGGATCCTGGTCCGGCATCAAAACAGCAGCGGCGGGAACTGTTGGGATGGCTTCGAGATGGGTGTGCGGAATCTCAACATTCACTACCATCCCGCCGAGAAAGCGTGGTTCGTCGCGGTTGTCGACCTGGATTCGAACCAGGTAGGTGCCCGTTGATGGATCAGCACGTTCGGTAATGCCATCGATATGGCCATTGGCGACGAACTCGGACTGATTGGTACTTTGAACGAATGCATTCGTGGCCTTGCGAACGAAGAAGACTTCGTCTTCGGTGAGGCCTACCTCAACGGCGATCCTATCTAGATCAGCGAGTACGAGAAGGGCCCGGTCGCCAGCCACGAGGGCACCGGGATCGACGTGGCGTTCGACGATGCTGCCTGTAAATGGCGCCATGATTTGGGTGTCGTCGAGGTTGTCTTGGGCGCGCTCGAGCCCAGCTTCGGCGTTTCTTAGGTCAGCTTCAGAAGCTCGTTTTGTTGCCAGCGCGGCCTCATACTCGCGCTCCGAGATCGCCCCACGGGCTCGGAGCGTCTCCGTCCTATTAAGTGTAGCTGCGCTCTCTTCGAAACGAGCCTGTGCCCGCAGTTGGGTGGCCTCAGCCTCCCGAAACGCGATTTCGTAGTCGTCGGCCTCGATACTCGCAAGCAAATCTCCGGCCGCGACCCGTGCCCCAATATCAACGTGAACTTGTTCGACGCGGCCACTAACCTCGGAGGCCAGCGACACTTCCCGCCAGGGTGAAACACGGCCGACTACCTCAACCGACAGGTCGAACGGTTGCAACCCCACTTCCGAGACAACCACTCGGGGCACCGTGGTTTCCGCGCGCTCCGCCACGATGGCGTCCTGAGGCGGGCGAAAAAACACGAATGCCACGGCCATCAGACTCAGGGCCGCGAGTGTGATGAAGACTTGGCCTAGCCGCATTGTCCGCTGTTTGGTGGGAAGGTCACTTCAAGAACACTCCGAAGTCGCGCGAAAGGCGAAAACCACGACACAGTCAAAGGGAGTATGAAGAATTGTACGGGAACAATGAGTGAGTTGCAGCCCTATATTCGCTAGGAAGTTCTGGAGTGTTTCCCAGGCTTTGAACTACGGCCTCATTAGATTTCCGAAATCTCCGCCTCCCAGCTGATCTTTACCGAATTGCCTAGACTCTGGGCGGTTGGACACTTCGATTGGTGTGTTTCGAGTGCCCGGTCGACGGTTTCACGAGCATTGGCCGGAATGCATAGCTGATAGGTGATGTGTATTTCGGTCAACGTCGGGATTTTATCGATGATTTCGTTGATGCCCGCCACCTGAGCAGAAACATATTTTGGCTCTAACGATACTTGACGCACCTCCAGTGCGCCGTTAAGTGTGCCGAGCATTCAGCCGCCGGTGGCGGCAACGATGTAATCCACTGGAAGGGGCAGGTCGGGTGCCTCCGTGAGACGATAGTGCTCCTTAACTGGGCCGTGGATACCGAAGTCGAGTGCTGGGCCGACAGCGATATTGGCTCGTCTGTGTAGCCCATCAACCTTCATAACGGTCGCGATAGCTGTGTAGAAAGGCTCGCTCATTATTGTCCTTTCGATAAGGTGAGATTAGTCGGGATTCTGCGTTGTCTGTGTCCCGCTCCGGTACTGGGACGGTACTGTTCGGGTAGTGTTACATGCTTCTACCCGCGTGGTGAGGCGAGCCGCTGACCCGTCCCACTGAGTTTGGGATCGGGCAAGCCCAGAAAACCAATAGGCTCGGTTACCTGACATGCTTAGATGTTCACACGTAAAAACTTTTCAGCATTGTTTCCCATCTTTGGCCCGAAACCGATGCCTTATCTGACGGCTCATGTTCTCGATCGTGTTAACGAGTGGTTTGTACGCACTCGTCTTTCAGGACGCATGTCGTCGCACTGTGGGACCTCGATGGTTGAGCACATGAAGGGACTGGGAGAGGCGATTCATCCGTCACCTCAGACACTTGGAGGGTTTGAACCCGAGCAGGTATCTAAACTGCTTTGGAAGGCATCGTCGCCTTGGCCCGGGACGGACGGAAACAACAAAACCTGGTACGCGGAACGATTCGTGCCGCGGTCGAGGACTTCTTCTAGCGGTTTTGACCAAACACTCGAGGCAGGCGGTAAAGAGCAATCCCCGGCCCTTATTTTGCTACATGGGTGGTTGATCGATCGCCCGCAGTTGCCGATCTACCGGTCGTGGGCCCGCCATGCAGCGAGGCGAGGCATCGAGGTCTGGATGCCGTTTCTCCCATTCCACATGCAGAGGTCTGAACCGGGAGAGATTTCGGGCCAGAGGGCACTTTCGCCGAACCTCGTGGGCAACTTGGACATGGTGCGCCAGGGGGTTGCCGAGGCGCGATTGCTCGCCCGCTGGCTTCGAGGCCGGACTTCTCGTGTTGGGATCTGGGGGATGAGTCTGGGTGGCTTGGTGGCGGCGTTGACCACGACGCTCGATGACGATTGGGACGCTGTTGCCTTATGGGCGCCTGTAGCTGAACCTGACGAAGTGCTTTTCAACAGTGGCTTGGTCAAGTTTCTGCGTGAGGCCGTCATTCAAAGTGGGGTCTCAAAGGACGACTTCGCTGCTCCCGAGATTGCCTCGATGATGCCGAATCGTTCCGACACCAAGATAGATCCCTCTAAGATGTTGGTTGTTGCTGGCGACTACGACCAGGTGGTTTCACCGAGCTCAGTGGAACGGTTAAGCCGCCGCTGGGGTATTGAAGTCCACTGGGTGAGGCACGGCCACATTAGCCTGATGCTGTCACGGGCTCCGGTGCGGTATACAGCGAACTTCCTTGAACACACTCTTTTCGCGTAACTGGATCTTGTAGGTTGCCCGAGCTTCCCGAGGTAGAGACAGTACGCCGTGGCCTACGACCGCTCGAGGGTGCGACGCTGGAACGGATCATCGTGCGCAAGTGTCAGCTTCGTCGCCGGGTAAGTGTCGCTGCTCTCCACAATCTTGCTGGAGGTGTTGTCGCACCTTTGGGCCGCCGAGCCAAGTATCTGCTGATACCAATGGTCAATGGCGGAGGTATGATCATTCACCTCGGGATGAGCGGCCGGTTGTTTATGGCGAATCCTGACGATGCATTGGACCAACACGATCATCTCTTATTGTGGTTCAAACAGAGCGGAGCGACCATAGAGTTGCGGTTTCGCGATCCGCGCCGTTTTGGCTCGGTCACTGTGTTACAGCAGGGTGATATTCGTGAGCATCCACTGCTTGCGAATCTTGGGCCAGAGCCATTGGGTAACGAGTTTACTGCCGACTACGCATTCGCAAGATCGAAACGATCTCGCCGACCCATAAAAAATGCGTTGATGGATGCTCGTTTCGTCGTTGGCATCGGCAATATCTACGCCAGCGAAGCGTTATGGCGTGCCCAGATCAATCCGAAAACGGCTGTTTGCCGAATCTCGAGACGGCGCTGGGGGAAGTTAGTATGGGCAGTCCAAGATGTCCTCGACCGGGCGGTTTCTGACGGTGGCACGACGCTAAATGACTTCTTTGGTGCTAGCGGTGATCCAGGTTACTTCCAGACCCGGCTAAGAGCCTACGGCCAGCGAGGAGAGCCATGCCATCGGTGCGGTTCGATGATACGGCGAATTAGTCAAGCTGGCCGAGCAACCTACTATTGCGTATCTTGCCAGCATTGAGAGGCATCTAAGATGTGATGCCATCGGCGTGGCTCAGCTTAGCAACAATCGGGCCGATTGTTTCACATGCGTTCCCGTACCTCTTTCTCAATTGTGAGGTTCTCTGGGAATTCGCCTGTGGAAAGCTTTGAGTAGATCATCTCTTCGTTAATCATGATCTCGAAACGACCGCCATCAGAGGGCAACAGCGTTAACTCGCCTATATCTTGCTTGAACTGTCTTACGAGGTGGTCCGCCAAACTGACGGCCTGAGTCTCGTAGTTTCAAGCGGCGCAATATTGGATGCTGATTCGCATTCTTATCCTCCGGTCTGGCAGACTTCAATTGATTGGACGGATGTTGTATAGCGGACCGTCAAGTTAAATGAGAACAGATAGAATTATAGCGATGCTCTTGATCACCTGCTTGTCATCGTACTGGGACCGCCCTTTTGCCTATTTGCGCATCGCTTGCGCTGCCACGCTTACTCTGTTGCTGTTTAGTCTGGCGTGCGGCGGATATTCGGGGCCACCGGCAATTGAGGAGGCTCGCGAGGGTCTGAGGCCCGCGTACCACATCCTCTATGAAGGGGAGACGGGCAAGACAGTTCTCGAACTTCTCGAAGCTACGGCTGAGTCAGTAGTTACAAAGGGGCAGGGTGACGAGCTGCTCGTTGTAACGATCAATAGTATCGAGGGTGGTGTCGAGGGGCGTTACTGGCTTTACTACGTCAATGGGGAAGCGGGGCTGATCGCCGCTAGCCGTATGAACACTGTCGAGGGAGACTCGGTCGAATGGCTGTTTGTCCGTTGAAGCGTTGAACCAGCGTCTCACCTCAGCGGACTTATTACTGGTCGCGACCTGCGTCTTCTGGGGAACTAACTTCGTCGTCGTCAAGTCGGCGCTGGCTGACTTTCATCCTCTGGCATTTACTGGATTGCGGTTTGCGATCGGTGCCACGCTGTTGCTCTGCTTGCAGTGGTGGTTTGAGGGTCTTCACGTGTTACGCCCGATGCTGCCTCAGCTTATCGTCCTTGGCCTAATTGGAAATGTTGCCTACCAACCGCTGTTCATCTACGGCCTCGCACACACCGAAGCCTCACAGGCCAGCATGTTTACCGCGACCACACCCCTCTGGGTTCTCGTTCTGGCAAGGTTCACCGGTCACGACAAGTTCAGTGGGAGGGTAATCGCCGGGTTAGTGATGGGTTTGGTTGGGGTGATGCTGTTGCTCTGGGAGAGCGTTAACGGCGTTGGATCAGAGGAAAGATTTTGGATAGGAAACCTTCTGTTATTAGGTGCGACGGTTAGTTGGGCAATCTATACGGTCTATTCACAGCCATTGCTCCTGCAGCTACGGCCGCTTGCTCTTACTTCAGCCACGATGGCAGCTGGGGCACTCCCATTGGTTCTAGTTGGCTTGCCTGAAATAGTCTCAATACGTGTCAATGAGGTGAGCTTCGCAAGCTGGCTTGGTTTGCTCTATTCGGCTCTCTTGGCGTTGGTGTTCGGCTATTTTTTTTGGGCTCATGGAATACAGACCATTGGCTCGACACGCACATCCTTATACGTGAACTTGATTCCGGTCGTTGCTACAGTCACTGCGTGGGTATGGTTGGATGAACGACTGTCGTCGCTTCAAGTGATGGGAGCGATTGCCGTAATCACTGGAATCACTTTGAGTCGTCGCCTGAATTTACGTTCTGAACAGTAGCTTGGCTTGATGACAGGATGCCCTGCTCCATAAGTTGAAAGGGAAGCACCGGGTGCTGTCGGGGTCGACATTAAGCACCATTAAGGACTGCTTGAAAGCCCTTATAATTGATTCAGGAGAAGAAACGTCACCAACAGCCACCCTCTCGTCGCGCTATTGTGAGGGTGGTAGCAGCGCTTTGCGCAGGGTAAATGACAGTTAAGGAGAGTCGCCATGGGATGGTTCGACAACGAGCAAGACCGGCAACAATCGAACGTCATGGTGCCGCAGCCGGAACCTCGGCGCCGGGCAACCAAAGCAGCCCCTCCCGAATCTGGATCAACGATGGGGCGTCAGATCCAAATTGACGGCACCATTGTTTGCGAGGAAGACCTGACCATCCTCGGGCGTGTCGATGGCAACATTCATGCCCAAGGCACACTGGCAATCGCCAAGGAAGCCGATGTGCACGCCAAGATCGACGGCCAGCGGGTCCTTGTACACGGCAAGGTTGACGGAGACGTACACGGTTCTGAGTCTGTGGTGCTTGGGCAGACAGCACGGCTAATGGGCAACATTGAGGCCAAAACACTTGAGATCATAGAGGGTGCTTATTTCAATGGAAATGTTGAAATGCATCTTCCAAAGTCTGGTAGCTCACAGGGGGACGTATCTTCTGGCCAGGACGAAACAGATGAGAGCCCCACCGAAGATGTCGAAACGTCCGGCCTGAAGCCAGTAGCCGATTCTCCCGCCGATGAAGCCTCTGCTACCCAAGAGCAGGCAGCATCCTGACGGCCGGACCCGGATCGGATAGTTTGGAATGGCTAGGCAAGCACCGAGTCACATAGGCAGCACTGCTCCGCAGCAAGCTAAATACGCTTCGGCCTTATTCAACAAGTTCTGTAGCGACGTCAAGGCTATGGAGGGAACGGCACCGCTTTTGGATCTGGGCCCCAGCACAACAAGAAACGTGATGTATTGGCTCCGCGGAAATCATCCGGTCAGCGCGTTCGACATTATGGTTCATGAAATGACTGACCAGATCAGTCTGGACTACGAGGACTGTGCTTTTGGTGGTGTGCTGGCTTGGACGGTGCTTTCGCACCTGGGGCCAGGGCAAGCAAGGCAGCTGATGCGGGAGATTGGCCGTGTTCTTCGACCTCGGGGGTGTCTATTTGCGGTATTTGATGGCGACGGGCGTAGGGTCCCTGGCGCCCAAAGGTATCAAATCATTGATGCTAAGAACCTAGAGTTCGAGCCGATCGAAGGGCGCGGCACCGCACGTGCTGTCCTGACCCGAGAGGTCGAGACACTTTTCCAGCCATTTAGGGAGACCCGGATCGTGGTCATGCGTCATGGGTCGCGTGAGGTACTCGGAAAGCAACCCTAAGAGATCCTTCTGTGTGGTGGGGTTCGTTAGATAGTCGAGGCAGCAGATGCAACGCTCCCCGGCGTGATCCAAGTGGCAATCTTTCCCTTTCGATGGCCTTGGTTTTAGTGAGGCCATTGACCATCAGGCCTGCCACGACACTTCGACGACGGCTATTGTCCAGTTGGATGCCACGCACACAGCTCAAAAGCGACAATCAAGTTCTACATCGGGCAGACAAGTCGTGCGCAGGGGACCGGCCAACCCGAACTCTCAGTGATGCTAAATCAATGGATGACGCTGAGCATCACTGCACTCGTAACGATCGAACACAGCAACGCGAATCCCAGAAGGAGATAGGTCAAGGAACAGACAAATCTCCTCGAACCACGGGCTGTTGAAGAAATTCTCAGGGGCCTCAAGCTCGTAGATGCGATGCAGCTTCTCACGCTCGCTCGCGGTCAGAGCTCGCTGGCCACGCTTCTGTGAAGAGTAGGCCACGTCTTTAATGGCCTTTTGAATGACGGCGACCCAAAGGCTTCGACAAGCCTCATTGTCCTTGTCCTTGCCGTCGAACAACTTAAATGGACTTGACGGTTTTCCTGCTCCGTTACCGTTACCGTTACCGTTACCGTTACCTGAAGGGACTACCGTCCCAAGTACAACGCCAGACGAATTGTCTGCCATCCGAGCCTCCCTCCGGTTGGCGAGACCTTTATTTTATCAAAGGCCTCGACCAAGTCTATCCCCCCGGCCATGAAGTTGGCCTTTGTTGGGTAAGATTGATCTTTATTACTCGTTCTTAACCAAGTTGTTGGACAGAGGAGGTCCGGTACATGCCATTGAGCGGCTTGCGTGTCATCGATCTGACTCGAATCTTGGCCGGCCCGTTTGCCACCATGATGCTGGGTGACATGGGGGCCGAAGTTTTGAAAATCGAACGCCCGGGAAGTGGTGACGATGCCCGTAACTGGGGCCCCCCGTTCATCGATGGGATTAGCACGTACTTTCTTTCGGTCAACCGAAACAAACGTAGTGTGACCCTCGACCTCAAATCAGAAGTTGGTAAAGGTGTACTTTGGGAGCTCATCGAGACGGCTGACGTCGTGATCTCTAACTTTCGTGTTGGGGTAATGGATTCCCTGGGGTTTTCCTATGAAAAGGTTGCTGAACGCGCCCCACGCTGTGTGTACGGCTTAATCAATGGCTACGGCCGATTTGGTGATCGGGCCCAAAGGCCGTCATTTGACGTCGTCGTCCAAGCCGAGTCTGGTCTTATGGACCTGACTGGCTATGCCGATGGAAAACCTACAAAGGTTGGAGTCTCGATTGCCGATGAGATCGCTGGCCTTTACATGGTTCAAGGGATTCTTTTGGCGCTGCTTGAAAGGCAACAAACAGAACGTGGGCAACTCGTGGAGGTGGCCTTACACGATGCGTTATTGTCGATGTTTACCTTTCAAGCTCAGCGCTACTTGTCGGCCGGATTACAGCCGCAGCGTATGGGTAATCGTCACCCCAGCATTGTTCCTTACGAGACGTTTGAAGCTGCCGACGGTACGATTGTTGTGGCCGTTGGCAACGAAGGAATTTGGGAGCGCTTTTGCACTGTGCTTGGCGTTCAGCACCTTCTTGGGCACGAGAG
>Ga0209752_1000911_pt1 | contig 14417 bp, 9 predicted proteins | sample METZYME_3_250m_FD_187548 | JGI IMG/M metagenome (GOLD analysis project Ga0209752, IMG submission 187548) | Marine microbial communities from oxygen minimum zone in mesopelagic equatorial Pacific - METZYME_3_250m (SPAdes) (version 2) | ecosystem: Environmental > Aquatic > Marine > Oceanic | place...
GCAGCATTCACTCAGAGGTGGATCTTGAGCAGCACCTATCTCTGTCCTTCCCGAACTCGCGAAGCTCTGCGCTGGGCGATTGCGGTGAACGATCCAAACGTGGTCACGGGAATCGACCGCTACCCCGATCGTGTTGCCAAGTATCCAGTGGTTCGGCATTGGCTTGGGCCAAAAGGGATCGACCTCAAATAACGGGACCTCGTCAGGAGCTGCGGCGGCAATCGCTGCAGCTCCATCTGCAGGCGCAGCTGGTGTCGAGGAGGCAGAGTCACTTGTGCACGCCTGAACAATACCAAGGGCGAGAATCGCTGCGACAAGTGTCATACCAACAAGGAGATTGCGCCTCATAATGTGTCCTCCAATGGCCATTGATGTGCCCTGTTTGGGGCCTAGATCTAACAGTATACTTGCTAAATATTTTGTATGCGGCAAAAGGCTACGCAGTTTCTCGACATTCGTCCAGGGAGACACCATTTTGGCACCGTACCGTAATTCGGTCGTCGGTATCGGTCTCGTGGCCGTAATGTTGGTGCTTCTGACGGTCGCGATCCCATCTGTTTCGGTGGCCCACGACATTGCTTCGGACGTCACAATCCAAGCTTTTGTTAAACCCGAAGGGCAACGGCTCTATTTCCTGGTCAGGGTTCCGCTGGAAGCCATGCAGGACTATGAGTTTCCACAGTTTGACCGCGGTTACATTGACATCGAAGCCGCTGATTCAATGCTACGTGACGCGGCCATTTGGTGGATTGCAAACGCCGTTGACATGTACGAAGAGGGAACCCGACTTGCTGAGGCAGAAATAGCTGCGGTCCATATTTCGCTTCCGTCCGATAGGTCCTTTCGTTCTTATGAAGAAGCTTTCGCCAATGTGACCGGACCGTCGCTTCCGGGACGCCCCCAGCTTCCCTGGGAACAGGCTCTGCTCGATGTGTTGTTCGAATACCAGATTGAAAACGACACGGCCAGGTACTCCATAGATCCCAAGTTTGCTCGCCTCGGCATTCGTACTACGACAGTCCTCCGCTTCAATGCGCCGGGCAAACCAGCACGGGCCTATCAGTTCAGCGGTGATCCAGGTCTTGTGAACCTGGACCCAAGTTTTTTCCAGGCGGTCTTTCGGTTTGTCGAGCTTGGTTTCTTTCACATCCTCGATGGGCTCGACCACCTCTTGTTCCTGCTCTGTCTTGTCATCCCAATCCGTGCCTTCCGTAGGCTAGTGCCGGTTGTTACTTCCTTTACAGTGGCGCATTCGATCACACTAATCGCTTCGGCATTAGGTTTGGCGCCGAACTCGCTATGGTTCCCGCCCCTGGTGGAGATGTTGATTGCGCTATCAATTGTGTACATGGCGCTCGAGAACATCGTCGGAGCTAACATAGGCCGCCGCTGGTTGATTGCTTTTGTGTTCGGCCTAGTGCACGGCTTTGGTTTCTCATTCGTGCTGCGCGAGACACTGCAGTTTGCTGGCTCGCACCTGATTACTTCATTGCTTGCTTTCAACGTGGGAGTAGAGATCGGCCAGCTTTTTGTCTTGGCGCTGGTCGTTCCAGTGCTGGCCTGGGGTTTTCGCCGCGTTGTTGCCGAGCGAATGGGAACAATCCTTTTATCCGCCTTGGTGGCACATAGTGCCTGGCATTGGATGAGCGAGGGCTGGACACAATTGCGAGAGTACACATTCTACTGGCCGGCGCTGGACATGGAGTTGTTCGAGGCGATGACGCGCTTTGTTATGCTTCTGATGGTTCTTGCGGGTACGGTTTGGCTACTATTCCTACTGTTCGGGCGGACAGAGAAGCCTGGTCGCACGGGCTCAGAGCCGAGACCCGTGGGGGAGTGAAACCTGGTTATATGAGGCGTGAAGGAACTGGGGTCGCACCAGGGCAGGTGTCGCAGAAGTGCGACGGCCTGTAGACGTTGGGGCGATCTCCCGTTAGGATGCTGAAATTGAGGTTGCCCGCCTAAAGCTCAGTTCGTCTGTCGGAGGTTTGCAATGACACGTTCACGTGGACTCACGTTGGTAACTACGGCCGCTTTTCTGATTACTCTGGGAGTAGCCGTATACGCCCAGAACGATGCCCCGGTCGCCTACCGTACCGCCGAAGGTATATGGGGCCAGCTACCCGAGGGAAGGACATGGGGCGCAACGAGCGCCGTGTATCCAGCCCGTGATGGTAGTGGTGACATCTGGGTTGGGGAACGCTGTGGCGCTAACAGCTGCGCTAACAGGCCGGATCTCGATCCAATTTTGCGTTTTACCGCGGATGGTGAACTGAGGTACAGCTTCGGCGCTGGAATGATTCTCTGGCCGCACGGGATGTTTGTTGACGCCGACAGCAACGTGTGGATCACGGATGCTGTTGGGTTTGGTCGCAACCCGCGTCCCGAGATGGGTCACGTAGTCCTGAAGTTTAGCCCGAGAGGTGAGTTACTTATGACGCTCGGCCAGCCAGGGGTAGCCGGAGATGGGGAAGATACTTTCCGGCAACCATCCGATGTGCTGGTCGCACCGAATGGGAATATTTTCGTCGTGGACGGTCATGGAGCTGCCGGCAACAATCGTGTTGTGAAATTCTCCAGTGACGGCACATTCATTATGGAATGGGGCCAGACGGGCGCAGAGAATGGTGAGTTCCGCGACCCGCATGCTTTGGCGATGGACTCCCAGGGACGCTTGTACGTAGGTGATCGTGGCAATAGCCGGGTGCAAGTCTTCAGCCAGAACGGCGACCATATTGCGACTTGGACCCAGTTTGGTCGGCCGAGCGGGCTATTTATTACCGCCGCCGACATTTTGTACGTGGCCGATTCAGAATCCAATGCAGGGCGGAACCCGGGATGGAAACGTGGCATCCGCTTCGGGTCGGTTACTGATGGGATGGTCGACGGTTTTATTCGCGATCCGGAACCGAATCAGGACAGTTCAGGCACAAGTGCTGCCGAGGGCGTAGCGGTCGATGCCAATGGGGACGTTTACGGTGCGGAAGTTGGTCCGTTGATGTTGAGGAAACACATTTGCATTGTTTGGTCTTGCACGTTAGAAGGCGGGGGAGGGGCTCGTCCGAACGCGGACGACTATGACGGCGCTATGAAGGCGATCCGGGGAGCACTAGGTGCAGTAGGAGATCAGATGAGCGCGGAAGATGCCCCTGGACTCGAAGCTAGCGCTGCGACGATTGTCGAAGGCATGGCTAAGGCGAAAGCCTATTGGCAGACCCGTGACCGACGTGCTCTCCGGTATGCCATCAGCTCTCAGAGGGCCGCACAAGGCTTCCATGCGGCAGCCGCCGCTGGCGATTTCGATGCGGCAGGAGTCGCTTTTGGAGCGCTCCGCGAGACGTGCTCCCCGTGCCACGAGCAATACCGTGAGCGTGATGCGGATGGCAACTGGCAGATTAAGCACAGTACAGGATCGCCGCAGAGCGAACCGACTATCTCCTGGAGCGGCCCAGCGCCGGAAGAAACCCGAGGAGATGAAGGCCAACAAGAACGATCAGCCCGTGAAGTAACTCCGGAGGCCTATGATGGCGCCATGAAGGCGCTTCGTGGCGCCGTGGGTGAAGTTCGGGACCAGATTAGTGGGCAGGATGCCTCAGGGCTCGAAGCCAGCGCTACGAGGATCTCGAGAGCTATGGCCAGAGTCATGATTTATTGGCGGTTGCAGAGAGAGCGTGTGCCGTATGGAATCGCTGAGACGGCAATGAATGCGGGGCGCAGCCTTCAAGCAGCGGCAGCAGCCGGTGACTTCGACGCCGCAGGTACGGCCTTCGGCGCGCTTCGCGAGACGTGCACTCCTTGTCATGAGCAGTACCGGGAACGCGATGCAGATGGTAACTGGCAGATCAAGGCACGCTCTCAATAGGATGTCCTAATCGCTATTTGACGGTCCCCGGATCGTCTCTGAATTAGAATAACGAGGTGGGAACACCATGGCTCGGTGTTTCCTCCTCGTTTCATTTTATTGCCTGTGGTGCACGACTCTCATGATCTCTGTATCCGGTCTCACTAAGTACTTTGGCAGCCAGACCCTTTTTTCTGAGGTTACGTTTCAGCTCGATGCCGGAAAGCACTATGGGCTGGTAGGAGCGAATGGCTCGGGCAAGACGACGCTGCTGAACATATTGGCGGGGGAGGAGGAATCTAGCGGCGGCACGGTGTCGGTCGCAAAGCGCATCAAGCTCGGGGTTCTACAGCAGGATCAGTTCATCTATGAAGATGAGGAAATTCTCGGTGTCGCCATGATGGGAAACCAAGAGCTTTGGGACGCAATGGTTGCCAAGGAGACACTGATCGAAGGTGCGAATCACGAGTTTGATGCCGATCGCTATTCTGAGCTTGAGGATATCGTCCAACGCCACGACGGTTACTCGGCCGAAGCTCGTGCCTCTGAGATTCTTGAGGGACTTGGTTTACCGACGGAGCTTCATCGACAGCCTCTTTCAACCCTTTCAGGGGGCTTCAAGTTGCGTGTTTTGCTCGCCCAGGTACTTGCTGGGTCGCCGGACATACTCCTTCTCGACGAACCGACCAATCATCTCGACATCTTGTCGATCCGGTGGCTTGAGAAGTTCATGCAAGAGTTCACTGGTCCAATTCTGGTGATCTCGCACGACCATCGTTTCCTCGACAACGTTTGTACTCACATTCTCGACGTTGATTATCAGACGATTACGCTCTATCCGGGCAACTACAGCCGCTTTGTGCATGCGAAGGGGACTGACCGGGACCGCCGAGAAAAAGAAATTCGTAAACGCAAAAAGGATATCGAACATCACCAAAAATTCGTTGAGCGGTTCCGCGCCAAGGCATCGAAGGCGCGGCAGGCGCAGAGCAAGATACGCATGATTGAAAAGAAGGCTGATGCTCTCGGCGAGCTACCGCAAAGCTCTCGCCGCTATCCCAGCTTTCAATTTGAGCAACGTCGCCCCAGTGGGCGCGACGTGCTTACCATCGAGGGGGTGCGAAAAGCGTTTGGTGACAACGAGGTGTTGCATGGCGTCGATTTGACTGTACGACGAGGCGATCGCATTGCAATCATGGGTCCGAACGGGATCGGCAAGTCAACGCTGCTGAAGATTGTCATGGGTGAACTTGATACCGATGAAGGGGAGGTGGAGTGGGGATACGAAACTCATCAAGGCTACTTTGCTCAGGACCACAAGGACCAATTTGAATCACTCCAAAATACTGCTGAGTCATGGATTTGGGACATATGTTCTGGTGAAACGATTGGTTTCGTTCGTAATCAACTTGGCCGCGTTTTGTTCTCAGGAGATGAAGCCAAAAAGAAGCTAGGTGCACTCTCCGGTGGTGAAGCATCACGCCTTGTATTTTGCCGTTTGGCAATTCAAAGGCCGAATGTGCTACTCCTTGATGAGCCGACAAACCATCTTGACCTTGAGTCGATTGAAGCCCTTGTGGCGGGCCTGAGAACCTACGAGGGCACATTGATTTTCGTTTCCCACGACCGCTGGTTCGTCTCTGAACTAGCTACCCGGATCGTTGAGATCAAACCCGTGGAAATTCTCGATTACCAAGGTACATACGAGGAATACGTTCACTATTGTGGTGATGATCACCTGGATGCGGACACCGTTGTTCTTAAGGCGCGAAGGGAGAAACGGAAGGCAAAAAAAGCCGCGAGGGAAGCGGCAATTGAGCCGAGCGATTCAAAAACTGTTTCAAAGAACCAACTCCGTAAAGCTCGTGCCTACCGGGATGCCATACTCGCAAAGATCGAAATCGCTGAGAAACGCATTGACGAAATAAACGAGATTTTCTGTGACCCCAACTATTTTGGAAAGTCTACGCCCGATGCACTTCGCACCTTGGAAGCGGAACAAGAAGCACTCAAATCAAGTGTTGAAAAGCTTACGGCGGATTGGGAAAAAGCAGAAGAAGAGCTTGGTGCAAAGCAAGCGGGCATAAGCTGAGGTTGCCAGCTGCCATCTTTAGAACTCGTTGTTCAAGGCGAATTTGTCAACGCTGCAGCGGCACCACCAGGATGGTTTGAGGCTCTCCATAGCCGATGAATGTATCGGCCTCTCCCCGGCCGATCGTCGCGGTATAAGATCCGGTGCCAACGAGTGTTCCCTGTCGCCCGCGTCCGCCTCGGGTCCCGGCGGGCAACTCCGCCGTCTCGCGACGCAAATTCCATGCAACTCGCTGCAGGCCGGAAGCGTTGGGTAGGTCGAGGGTGCGTACGTGGTCGCCGTTCGCGTCAGTGATCATGATCACGAAATCCTGTTGCGCTGATTCTGTCTCGTTTATGTGGTAAGTCAGCACGGCACCAAAGGGCGGGTTAGCTGCAGTCTGGTCTCCCCACACAGGGCGCATCTGGTTGAGTTCAGCAAACACTGGAGCAGGCCGAAGAGGAAATAACCAGGCTGGACCAGAAAGCCTATCTTCGTTTACGTGGCGCAATGCCGAGTAGTCATCGAGAATGTAGACGCCACGACCGAAGGTTCCGACGACAAGGTCATTCCATTGCCGCTGGATGTGCAGGTCGCGTGCCTGGATCTTGGGAATTCCCCCGCGCAACTCGGTCCAATGGTCACCGCCGTCGACAGTGAAATACACACCGAACTCCGTGCCGACGAACAGCAGGTCGCCGGCAGCATGGTCTTGAACTACGCTCCAGGTGCCGGAGCGCTTTGGTAGGTCACCGGTGATGTTCACCCAGTTGTGGCCACGATCATCGCTGCGCATGACCCATGGCAGGAAGTCCCCATTCTGCCAGTTGTTGAATGTTGCAAAGACCACATCGGAATTCCGAACCGAGGCAAACACGTCGGTCACATAGGTGTTTTCCGGCAGGCCGGGAATGCTTTCGAGGCGTGTCCAATTGTTGCCACCATCCTCGGAGACCTGAAATAGACCGTCGTCACTCCCGGTGTACAGAAGGCCCTCGACCAGCGAGGACTCATCGAGTGTGGTGATGACACTCATCGTGGTTGTATACAAATGGAGCCCCACTGCATCCTCGTCCCAGACCTTGCCCATGATCGGTAGTTCTCTACGGTCAAGGTTGCGGGTCAGATCACCACTCACTGGCACCCAGTTGTCGCCCCGGTCGTCACTTCGATACAGGCGGTGGCCACCGTAATAGATGCGACCTGGTGAATGTTTACTGATCAGCAGAGGACTGTCCCAATGCCAGCGACCGCGTTCCTGCGCGTCGCCTTGATCTCCGGTGGGCCGTATACCAATCCTTTGTCCGGTATTCAGGTTGAGACGAGTGAGCGCACCATTTTGTGACTGGGCATAGACGGTCTCGGTGTCGTAAGGATCGAAGTAAGCCTGGAAACCATCGCCACCCCCAACCCGGTACCAATCACTAGTCCGAATACCAGCGGAATTCAAGGTTCGCGACGGGCCACAGATCGTGCCGTTGTCCTGAGCCCCACCACAGACTCGGTAAAACGGACGCGAATCATCGGCGTTTATCCGGTAGAACTGTGACAGTGGCAGGTTGGTGAAATGCCTCCAGGTGTCGCCAGCATCATAAGTTTCGTAAAGACCTCCATCATTGCCGATCCACATGTGTGCGGGATCGGTCGCGTCGAAAACGATTTCGTGATTGTCAACATGCATGTCGAACGCCATCCGTTCCCACGTTGCGCCTTTGTCCGTGGAACGCATTATCGGCACTTCGATATTCCAAACGGTGTCCGGGCGGTGAGGGTCAACGAAAATCTCCCCGTAATACTGAGGATCTCCGCCCGAGTAGTCGCTCATGCGGGTCCATGAGTCACCGGTGTTATCTGAGAGAAAAAAACCACCGGCGTCGCCCCGAGCTACTACCATCGCGTAGATACGGTCGGGGTTGCGAGCATCGACACCCAATGCGATACGACCCTTCTCGACTTCGGGCAGGCCATTTTCAATTCGCTCCCATGAGGTGCCGCCATCGGTGCTCCGGAAGATTCCGGCCTCCGGCCCGCCGGCAATCGTCATTGCATTACGACGGCGCCGTTGGTACGCAGCGGCGTAGATAACGTCAGGGTTGTCAGGCTTGAAGGCCGCGTCGGTGATCCCGGTATCGTTGCTGACGTGCAGGACCCGCTGCCACGATTCACCACCATCGCTGGTTTTGAAGAGGCCGCGGTCACCACCGGGGTTCCACAAGGGACCGGGAGCTGCCACGTAGACAACGTCAGAGTCGCGCGGGTCGATTAAGATTTTCTGAATTTTCTGTGAATCGGCTAGCCCAACCTGATGCCAGGTGGCTCCCGCGTCCGTTGATTTATACACACCGTCACCCCATGACGTGCTGCGGTTGTGTGTATTTTCACCCGTCCCCAACCAAACGACGTTAGAGTCCTTGGGGTCTACCACTACAGCGCCAAGTGAGTACGAGGGGTATTCGTCAAATATGGGAACCCAGGTGTTTCCTCGATTAACCGTCTTCCATAGGCCGCCAGACCCGACCGTTAGATACCAGACATTGGAGTTGTTGGGGTCGATTTCAAGGTCAGAGATACGCCCTGTGGTCAGGCTTGGGCCTATGCTGCGGAACTCAAGGCCACGGAAGACTTCCATTGACATTCGGGAGTCCGTTTGGGCGTGCAGGGTTGTGACGGCCAGCAGCAACAGAATCGATACGCGTAAGGCGGTGGCTTTCATGACTCTTCTCTTGTGAAGGAGATTAACGTTGGGCGATCTCGAACGTGCCGTATCTAGAGGTCTCATGCAACCGCTCCGGGCCAATATCTGCTTATCAAAATAATGCAGCACGATTACTGCGAAGGGTACGATCGGCGAATATCAATGGATATGCTTCCCGTTCAGCGTTAATTAGAGTTTTGTAACAGGAGATCAAGATGATCAAACAAGCAGCCATAGTCCTCGCCAGTTTCATTGCCGTGGGTGGAGCCGTTATGGCATGTAACGGGAACACCGGTGCTGGTGCAGCGGACTCTTCTAAGGGGTCAGAAAACGCTGTGGCCGTTGAATTCCCGTCGGAGATTGAGCAACTCGCTGAAAATGTCTTTTTATTCACGAACTCAACCCATCGTTCCTTGCTTGTGGTTACCAATGACGCTGTGCTGGCCACTGATCCGCAAGGCTCGCAGTCCAACGCTGAGCGGTTCGTCGAGGTGATTCGTGAGATGACTAACGCTCCGATTCGTTACGTGGTCTACAGTCATCATCACGGCGACCATATCCTTGGTGGTGAAGCGTTTCCTGCTGACTCCGAGTTCATCGCCCATCGCAACGCCGAGCCTTATCTGGAAACCATGGATGCGCGCTCAGTGGACCGATTTGTCGGGGACGAGGAAACCATCGATGTCGGAGGCCTTGAGGTGGTGTTGATATACCCAGGGCCTTCGGAAACGGATAGCAGCCTCGTGATCCTCGTCCCGGAGCGCCGGGTGGCGTTCATGGTCGATGCTGTGGCTGTCCGAACGGTTCCATGGCGGACTATGAACGATGCCAACCCGCACGATTGGATTTCTGCCCTTGAACGGGTGGAAACACTCGATTTCGATATCCTGGCGCCTGGCCATGGACCAACGGGCAGTAAGAACGATGTCAGGGAAAACATCACCTATCTGGAGACATTAGTGGGAGCGGTTCAGGAGCGCATCGACCAAGGACAAACTTTGGAAGAAATTCAGGAAACGCTCGAATTGCCGGAATACCAGGGCTGGGTTCGATACAATGAGCACTTCAAGGAGAACATTCAAGGTATCTACCGAGAGCTGATCGGTGCTTGACGATAGAGGCTTCCCGGACATAACGTTTTCCGGGAATCAGCCTTTGAAGGATCAATTAAACCGGGAGGCAGTAATGACGTTTCGCAGTATTATTGCGCTGTTGGCCGTCGTCGCGATTGCGGCATGTGGGGGCGCTGCAACAGAGGAACAGGTTGAAGTCGCTGAAGAGTTGCCAATGGACGATGCCGCTGCAATCGCGGCAATGATCGAGGAGTACCAACTTCACTTCAACATGGGTCACGGCTCAATGGCGGCTGACTATCACACCGATGGCGTTTTCCTGCCGTCTGATGGCTCCTTACTGCGGACCACAGAGTCGCGCGTAGCCTGGTATGAAGCCCAAGTGGTGGGCAACCCCCAGAACCAAGTCTCTGCAGATGATGTGTTGGTTTTGGGCGACAGCGCCGTAGCTCACGGCTCATATTCAACAACCGGTACGCCTGAGGGCGAACCGGTAACTTCCGCGGGAAACTGGATGGCCAGGCTCAACAAGGTTGACGGCAACTGGAGATGGGCGGTTGGCCTGAGCAACTGGGATACGGCTCCGCCGGAGGATCTTCCCGCGCCGCTCAGGGACGAGGGCTCCGCCGAAGTTGAAGACAGTCTCATCGCCGAACTCATGGGCTACTACGGAACGCACTTCAACATGGGTCACCCTGGCATGGTGGCCTCACGTTACGCAGAAGACGCTGTGGCAGCCATATCTGGTCGACCCAAGATGGTAGGCCGTGCGGCGATCGAGGAAGACATGAGCGCGCGGATGGAAGCGGCAGGCAATCCGCAGCTAACCATTCATGTGGCTGGAGCACAGGACCTTGGCGATGGCTACGTCTTCGGTGGTGGCTGGTACGAAACGGTGTCTGATTCCGGTAACCAGGCAGGCAGTTTCCTGTCCTTGTTCCGTGCCGACGATGACGGCAATATGCAGATCCAATGGACTATCAGCAACGGTCTTCCAACCAACGAATAAAGACACATTTGATGCTCCACATGGAGCCCTGAGTAATCATTATTTGGAGAATTAAGTAACCGGGAGGCAGTAATGACGTTTCGCACTATTGTTGCGCTGTTGGCCGTTGTCGCAATTGCGGCCTGCGGAGGCGCTGCAACAGAGGAAGAGGTTGAAGTCGTTGACGATGCCGCTGCGGTCGCGGCGATGATCGACGAGTACGTGCTTCACTACAACATGGGTCACGCTTCTATGGCGGTTGACTACGCCACCGATGGCATTTTGTTGGGGGCTGATGGCTCTGTAGTAAGGACTGCAGAGGGGCGGCTAGCCGGTGCGGAAGCCGCAATGGAGTTCAGCCCAGAGTTGGCCATCACTACAGGTGGTGTGATTGTCTTGGGTGATGATGCCGTGGCTCACGGCTCATACTCCGTCTCTGTCACTCCAGAAGGAGCCGAGTCGGTTACTTCCACAGGCAATTGGCTGTCTAGGCTTGCAAAGGTCGATGGTGACTGGAAATGGGCAGTGTCTTTGATTAATTACGACACAGCTCCACCGGAGGGTCTCACTGAGCCTGTAGTTGAGGAAGGGGAGGGTTCCGGCGAAGGAGTTGAGCTCCTCGAGGAACTTTCGGGCTATTACGAAACACACTTCAACATGGGCCACGCTAACATGGTGGCTTCACGCTACGCGGAAGACGCTGTGTCGGCCTTAAGCGGCCAACCAAAATTGGAAGGTCGTGCGGCGATCGAAGAAAACATGGCCGCGCGGATGGAAGCATTGGGCAACCCGCAGCTCAAGCATTATGTGGGCGGTGCCAGAGAACTTGGCGACGGCTTCGTGTTTGGTGGCGGTCGGTACGAGATGACGTCCGATTCCGGCAATTCGACAGGCTGGTTCCTTGTGTTGGCACGATCCGACGAAGACGGTAATTTGCAAATCCACTGGAACGCCAGCAACGGTCTTCCGGCGAACAATTAGGGTTAGATTTGCAAGCTTCGAGGTGCATGAAATAAGAGCCGGGTGGCGTCCGAAAGGATGCCACCCGGCTTGTATATTCCTGGCTGGTTAGCAGTGGTATCGTGCGCCAACATGTGGACTCTTCGCCAGCACGTTGCGTTGACTATCATTGCTGTAGCCGTAATTACTTCGGCCTGCGATCGTACAGCGGCCATACCCGATGACGCGCCATCGCTACTCCTGGCGCTCGCCGTGCTTGATACGCAAGATGGAGCTCCACGGCCATTGCCAGCACGCCTGGGCATCCTTACGCAGACCGCAGATGGTTGGCATCATCGGTTCATCGAAGATTCGGACAGCAACGTTTTCCATAAAGCCCTCTCTTATGGCACTGGTGATGAGATCACGGGTGTGTTGACCCTTGGAGGGACCGAAGCGGTGGTGAAGCTTTGGGGGCCAGACGTAAGCATTCAAAGGCTATGGGAGGCGGACTTTGGGGGCCCGTTTAGCCGAATGCGAGACGCCGAAGTCGGCGATATTTATGGCGACGGAAATGCCTCGATCGCTGTGGCAACACACGATCAAGGGGTGGTGGCGGTGATCCGGCCGAGTGGGGTGGAAGGGTTCACCGTTCATGAACTCGACCGTGAACCAGATACGGTTGTCCACGAGATTGAACTTGGTGATTTGGACGGTGACGGGGTGGTCGAGATCTACGCTACGCCGACGGCTCCAAATCAAGTTGATGGAACAGCTCAGCCCGGCAAGGTTGTTCGCTATGTGCCGGGCGAAGATGAAGGCCGAGTTTTGGTTGCCGACCTTGGCCTGCGTCATGCAAAAGAAATTCTTGTCGACGATCTCGATGGCGACGGCCGTGATGAGCTCTACGTTTCTGTTGAGGCGGTTTCCGGAGGCAAGGTCGAAATTCGTCGTTATCTGACAGAGACCGATCCCTCGGCAGGCGAAGTCGTGGCGACTCTTGACGATCAGCTGTGTCGTTTCCTTACAGTTGGCGACGTTGATGGAGATGGCACTAAGGAGATGGTTGCAGCGACGATGCGCAGCGGGCTGTGGCTTCTAAGACCCGGCGCAGGGAAGTGGAGTACAGAGCTGATCGATGACGACTCCTCCGGTTTTGAGCACGCCTCAATTCTGCTAGATCTCGATGGGGATGGCCGCGCTGAACTGTACGTCGCCAGTGACGACCAGCATCAAGTGCGCCGGTATATGTACGATGGTACGGGGTGGGGGAGGGATGTAATTTGGGAGTATGACGACGGTCTTGCGCGTTTCACTTGGAACATCACGCTGGCACCTGCCGGTGTGCTGCCGGCCGGATCGTAACTTTCTGAGTCGGCGTCCGTCGGCGGTTCACACTCGATTTCATCGAGCATCTCGGCTCACTGGTGAACAAATGGGAATGTCCTAGTGGCAAGAAATCCTGGCCCACCGAGATTGAGCGAGCGTCGCTTCCGGGAACTTGTGGCTAAGGCGATTGATGGGCTGCCGGCTGAATGGGGCTCACTTCTCGACAACATCGCCGTTGTTGTTGAGAATGAACCGTCTATCGAGGACCTGCACGATCTCGGTATGGACGCCAGTAAAGGAAACGAGCTGCTCGGGCTATATCAAGGAACCCCGCTCGGGGAGAGAGGTTTCGACTACAGTGGTTTGCCGGACCGCGTCGTGATCTATCGTGGCCCGATTCTGCGCATTGCCTTCACCCGGCGGGAGGTTGTCAAGCAGATTCGCGAGACTGTGCTCCATGAACTGGGCCACCACTTTGGGCTTAAGGAAGCTGACCTGCCCTTCTAAGATGGTGAACTCGGAGTGTCTTGATGATTTTGGGGGCGATTAGGCTAGTCCAGCAGCGGCCAACCCGACTACAGACTTAGCGCCCGCGCCTGCGACCTTTGTGGCTTCCACGTGGCTTCGTGTTTCGTTTCCTCTCGGAGCTAGATGAATGTTGTCGCCGTTGTCGTCGTTTGATCCCGGCGTCGGGATCGGGAGCAGGGTGCAGGCTTTGCTGGTAGTAATCGTCTAGTAGCATCGCCATGATCGCGACCTCATCGTTAGTTTCACCAAGGCTGCGGGCCAGCGGGACGAAACGCTGCATCCTTTCGATTTGGAGCTTGTCGCGGTCACGCAACCGGGCTTCCAAGAGTACGGTGGCACGCTCGGCGACGACGCGTTCAACCTCTTGTTTGGTAGGTGGCTCACGCTCATGGAAGTCGATGTTGAAACGCTTGCCAATGTTGAGCAGTTCAATTCGTTCTAGCCCCGCGACGAGGGTCATGCCCTCACCTGTGGCACCGGCCCTCCCGGTGCGCCCTACTCGGTGTATATATGCTTCGGGGTCCTTAGGTGGCTCGTACTGGATGACGTGTGAAAGATCTAGGATATCGATGCCACGTGCCGCAACGTCTGTGGCCACTAGGAAGCGGAGTTTGCCGCGACGAACTCGGTCCATTACTTTCTCCCGTGCAGCCTGAGACAGGTCGGAACTGAGCTCGTCGGCGTCATAGCCAAAGCGCTGTAACACCGCAGAAACGTATTGAACGTTCGCTTTTGTATTACAGAAAATCAGCGCAGAAGTCGGGTTTTCGACTTCTATGATGCGGACCAGGTGACGATCCTTTTTCATTGCCTGCACGTTGTAGAAAACGTGCTCGATTTCCGCTACGTGGACACGGTCACGGCTGAGGCTGAGGAACTCGGGGTTATCAAGAAATTGGCTGGCTAGGCGCATGACCCGTGAAGGAAAGGTTGCCGAGAACATATAGCCATTG
>Ga0209752_1000913_pt1 | contig 14409 bp, 10 predicted proteins | sample METZYME_3_250m_FD_187548 | JGI IMG/M metagenome (GOLD analysis project Ga0209752, IMG submission 187548) | Marine microbial communities from oxygen minimum zone in mesopelagic equatorial Pacific - METZYME_3_250m (SPAdes) (version 2) | ecosystem: Environmental > Aquatic > Marine > Oceanic...
TGAAACACGTCATCGTATACAAAGAGGCCGGAAGATATGCCGGCTGGCCTGCTAACTATGGTATTTGGAACTGGGGAGACGAGATTGTCACCGGGTTCACATTAGGATTTCATAGCGATGAAGGTGGATTTCACTTCAGGGATAAGAACCGGCCTTTTACGACGATGCAGTCCCGCAGCATGGACGGCGGTTTAACCTGGGATACTGCCGAGGCGCCATTATCTGCCCCTGGTGATGTCGCTATTAGTGCTGATGAACACATGAACCTCTCACTCGGTCCTGTGCATTCTCGATCCAATCCACCGGAATCATTCAATAAAACCATCCATTTTTTGAACCCGGATTTCGCCATGCTTATGGGAAGAACTGGTTTGACGAAAGGGTGTGAGTCATACTTTTTCCTGACATATGATCGATGTGCTACCTGGCAGGGCCCTTACTCTTTTCCAATGTTTGGAGAGCTCGGGATAGCGGCCCGTACAGATATTATTAAGGATCGATCAGATACTCATAGGGCAAAGTTGTTTCTGTCTTCTACCAAACCTGATGGGGATGAAGGCAGGGTCTTTTGTGCTGAAACGCAAAATGGGGGCCGGTCATTTAAGTTTATTTCCTGGATAAGAGAAACGCCGGAAGGCTTTGATATTATGCCTTCCTCCTTGAAATTAACCTCTGGTAGATTGATGACAGCCCTCCGCTGTCGCTCCTCAGATAATAATCGAGGTTGGATTGATTTAATGTATTCAGATGACGGGGCTATTTCGTGGAGCCAACTGTCAAAACCTGTAGTTAATACTGGTACAGGTGGAAATCCTCCTGCCATGCTCCGCCTGTCGGACGGCAGAATTTGTTTGATTTACGGTTATCGGGATGAAGGTTCAGGGGTCAGGTATGTTGTAAGTGAAGATGAAGGTGAAACTTGGGGAAAAGAGATCATTCTTCGGGAAGACGCAGGTAACCACGACATCGGATATCCAAGAGTCGTAGAGAGAGCCGACGGAGACCTAGTTGCAGTTTATTACCACAATGATGTTGCTGATGGAGAACGATACATCGCGGCAACGATATGGAAGCCTTGATCCCCTAAAACATTCTGTGAGGCATAGCTGGCTCTTCTTTCGTCATGACCTCCAGCACAGCAGTATTACCAGACCGAACAGTTTCGACGCATCTGTTAATCGCAGGACCCACTTCGTCAGGGCTATCGACCATTTCGTTGTAGCTACCAAGTGCGTCGGCTATTTTGGCATAATCACCTGTTGTGTATTTAGTTCCATATAGCTCGTTTGCTGTTGGGAAATTATGAGGTCTGTAAATTCCCATGGCCGAATTATTCAGGATTATTGTGAATACGGGGATTTTTTCTCTAACGGCTGTCTCAATATCGAGACCTACCATTCCAAAACCGTAGTCTCCGATCAAATTGACAGCGACCTTATTGGGTTCCGCCATACTTGCACCCATGGCCAATCCAAGGCTGTAGCCCAACTGCGTCGATTTACCCCATGCAATGAATCCATTCGGGTTAACAGTGTTATAAAAGGGCATTATCTGATCCCTTGGACTCCCGGAATCGTGAGTCACTATAGTTTCGGCAGGGTTGGTGTTTTGCATCAATTCCCAAATGACCCGGTAAGGACTTATAGGGGTTTCCTTAGATTGAAGGTAGGGCATCCATTCCTTAAACCAGTCCTCTCTTACCGAGGCGATCTCATCTTCAAATTTAAATGATTCATTACGATTACTGGAACCTAACAGTGCCTTCACTTCCGTTATCAATTCGTCCAACACAAGCAGAACGTCTCCAAGGACCGCATGATCTGGTGAATAGTCTTTGTTTATATCTTCAGGGCTGTTTGTAATTTGAACCAGTGTTTTTTTATCGAAGTCGTTCATTCCATAGTGGATTCGGGTGAAGCTTGTCCCGATTCCGAAAATCAGGTCGGCCTTATCGATAAAGTGAACAACCATATCGGTTGTTGAGCTACTTCTAGTTCCGAGTGCCAATTCATGTGTTTCCGGGAAAGCGCTTTTACCTGCCATCGAAGTCATTACAGGAACTCGGGCTAATTCTGCGAGTTCTATTAGTTGTTTTGACGCCTTGCCGTACAAGACTCCTTGTCCTGCCTGTATAACAGGTCTGCTGGCTCCTAGTAACATTTTCGCTGCCGTCTTTATATCTTGAGGGTTTCCAGCGCTTTTAATGTTTTCTACATTTGTATAAGTGGTGCTCATACCTTCGGGTAATTCTTCGCTTAGGATATCGCTGGGTATTTCCAGAAGAACGGGGCCCGGCCGACCTAATCTAATCTGGCTGAAAGTTCGCCTCATCATATCTGGAATGTTTTCTGGCATTGAAACTTTACCGGACCACTTGGTCACCGTGCGATAGGTTTCACTGGGACTAAATGTAGGATGAACGCCATGTCGGGATCTCGGGTTAGAGGCAGGAAGAAGCAAAATAGGGACGGAGTCAGCATATGCAGTTGCGACCCCGGCGAAGGCGTTTTCAGCACCAGGTCCAGCTTGCATAGCGAAAACCCCAGTTTTATCTCCGTTAGTTATACGGCTGTACCCGTCGGCGAGATTAACTCCAACCCGTTCCTGTCTGAAGATAAGTGGTCTTATTCCGGCTTTTGCCCCCGATTCCTCCAAACGATTGAATGGGATCACACCCATAAAATCTACACCTTCCGATTTGAGTATTTGAGCAATTAAATCTGCGCCTATCACGTTACCTTCCTTTCCCATTTGACATCGAATGGCCGGAGCCTTGACTGGACTTTTGGCAGGGGTGGCAGGGATCGAACCCACGACCTATGGTTTTGGAGACCATCGCTCTACCTACTGAGCTACACCCCTGAGTTTAGTGAATCCAGAGTATAAAACTATATCAAAAATCATATTGATATTAATAATATCTCATATCATGATGAGAATACGAAAACCCATCACGAAATATGATATACTGATTCAATAACAAATTTTAAAAGGAGGACATGAATGGATCCAATATTACCTGTAATGAGTTTGCTTTCTTTAGGGTTGGCAGCCGCGCTGGTTGCGGTGTACTTTTTCGTACCGGCAGACCCCGGAGCGTTAATTACTCCAGTTTCAGACCGTCATTTGCAAGGCCGATACGTTGTGCCTGAGCAGCCGAATATTTAGTTGGGCCTGAAATTTTTTAAGCGGCGCTGGGAAGAGTTTTGCTAGGAGGAGCTATCGAATTATTTGGTAACTCAGCTTTCTGGATTAACATTTACCTGTATCTACGATCGCGGTAGTTGCCTCGGCGCTTGAATTTTTAGGCAACACCCTTCCACTCCCATCGACTGACCAGATCGACCTCTTCCATTCCGTAGTGTTGTCAGCTGGGGGCTCGCTGGTAACAACCAGCCATACATGGTTCATCGGGTCTCTCGTGGTTATCATTTCAGCCTGACGTAAATCCGGATAACAGGACGAGAGATAGGAATACATCCTGTCGTTTGCCTCTTGTTCGTTTCGTATAACCGGGGTACAACCCGCGGCGATCTCTGCTGTAATCGAAGAATTACCTACTGATTCACCGGATAAGGAAAGGGCCGACCATACTTCTTTTGCGCGATCATTTAACGGCTTTATCGTGGCGTCTCGCTCCACACTCCATACCCCGTAATCATCCATCGAATAATTAGGATCAGATACAACAACCCAATCCCCTGTCTGCTGACTTTTTTGGGCTATCAACATAGAGACTGGCAATTCCGGGTGACATTTTGCTAATTGGGTCCAGAGAACAATGGATGCCTCACTCTGGGTTATTACATCTGTTGCGGCAGGTGACATTATGTTGTTATCACAATTCCCTTTTAAATAAATGTCCCATAATTCAGCCTTGCTGTTATGAGGCACGAGCTCACCTGATGGTTTTATTAGCCACGTGCCGAATTCCTGTGGGGAGTCCGTTGCTGGGGTGACTAGCCAATTTCCCTTAGTGGCAGTATTGACCGTGAGGTGTCCGGCGTCTATTGAAATACATTTCGTGAGATAGACCCAAAGTTCTTTGCCAGCTGTAGTTTCATTTGTAATAGGTGGGGTGGGAACCGGGGTCGGTTCAGCTACTGCGGGGGTACTCTCTTTACTGGAATTAGTTTCCTCCACTGTTCCAGCACTGCCGGATTCCGTTACACAATCCCATGTTCCTTCAGCCGCATTGAACACCTTCTCGCATTCGATGGCTTCCTCCTCTGACCCTCCGCAGGAGAATAGAAGGCCGGCAGCTGCAGCGAATATGAGGGCCAGAATTATAGGCCGTAGGTGAGAATATTTTCTCAAATTAAACCATCGTCCTCTTTATTATTTCTATTGTAGCTATAGGTTCCGGTTTTACTGGAGAATTATAGACCTAGAAGAATATTTAGGTAACTGGAATTAGGGAACCAATGTAATTGCCGGGCAGGCTATGACATTCCTTGTATCCCTGGGCGGTTTGTTGCGATTTGTAGTTGGTAGAGGTCATCCTGCGTTTGATTGGGAAAATGGCCGCACCACATAAGGATGCCTGAAAATATCTCATTAAATATACAAATCATGCCTTTATATACTTATGGCTTTTTTAACGCCGGTCGAGGGGAACTGTAAGCCGAGTTCTGTAGTCAGCCATATAGGCTGAGCGACGACCATCTATCTAGTCTTATCGTTGCCGACAAGATCGAGCGGCCAACCCAGGTCAGGTTCGGAACCTTATAGACCTCTATTAGGCCTTGCTCCGGATGGGGTTTGCCTGGACCGCAACTGTTACCAATTACGCGGTGAGCTCTTACCTCACCTTTTCACCCTTACTGCTTTGCAGCGGTTTGTTTCTGTGGCACTTTCCGTCGGGTCACCCCGCCCCGCCGTTAACGGGCATCCTTCCGAGTGGAGCTCGGACTTTCCTCTCGGTGTATATACACCCAGCGGCCGTCCATTCCCCTCAAACCTTGGTTTATTTTACCATTTTTATTTTTAGTAAATACTTGACAGTTATAGGGAAATTTTCACGGATCTGTCTTTAACAGTAATAAGGGATACGTATTCGTTGAGGAAGGCCTGCCGTCTCGTAAAAGATTGCTTTTCCCAGGACTCGATTAAGGCTGCAACTTCTTCTGGGGTGCAGCTTATGAAAGCCTGCTCTCTGGTGTTGTCCAAGGCCTTAAGATATAGCTCCAATCTTCCGACTACAGATTCTCCTCGCGCCGTTTTCTTCATGAATTCGACGAATCTTTTCTCCGCACTTACTACTTTAGTGAATCTGTTTTCTGCCGCCAGACGGAGTTTCATTTCCCCTTTTGGGCCCGAGACGCTTTCCTGTAATTTTCCGTTCCTTACCATGGTGGTTAACATTTTCAAGACCCTGGCTTCCAATTTGTCGGTGATCCAGGTATGGTAGCCGCAAGTTCCCTGATTTCCCTTCGACTGACATTGATAATACCGATACGTATTTCTGACTCTTTCCCCACCCTGCCTTTTCCAATTTTGTTTTCTAGTTACTCCCATCATAGTGTTGCCGCAATACCCGCATTGGCACAGACTAGAAAGCAGGTAAGGTTCGAGGGTAGGAAATCCTTTGTATTTTCTTCTTTCCCTAACCTTGTCCTGAGCAGCTCTAAATAAGTCTGTATTTATGATGGGATCGTGGTTTCTGGTAAGCCTCAACCCGAAGCGTTGATAGGTTCCTATGTATGAGGAATTCTTCAAGATATCTCGTACCGTGACTATATTCCATGATTTGCCTCTTCTCGTCCGGATATTTGAGTCGTTCAAGAATTGGACTACTTTTCTGAGGCCCATGTCCTGGTTCACATACATTTCAAAAATTTGTCGGACAACCACAGCTTCTGGGTCTGTGATTGTAAATTCCCCTGACTCATTGGTGAGGTAGCCAAAGGGAGGTTTTCCTAAGGATTTCCCCGACATTGCCCTACTTTGCATTCCATCTTTGATGTTGTTACTTTTTGAAACGGAAACCCCTGGCGCATTTATGTGTAAAAGTGCATTCTGTAACACATCTGGATAATCATCATTTAAACAATAAAAAGATGAATTGGTTTTTTCTACTGAAATGACATTTCTGGCCACAGACTCTAAATCAGACCCTATATGCCGGGCATCAGGAATTACAATTAGGTAGCCAGCGGAATCTTTCTCGAGGAGATCCATGAGGCTTCTGAAATTGGGGCTAGCTCCAATAGGGGCAACTTCATCTTGCACGATCGAATTAATTTGATGATTGTATTGATCCGAGAAACTACCGACTGACGAGGGAAAAGCACTTTGTTCTTGACAAGAATCAACTAAATTATTGCAATATCCTATGACTCTCATTTATAGACGGCCCTACAAAGTATTCTGCCGCAAGAATTGCAGTATACGAACTCACCGGCCGTTTTAAGCGTTTCTAGCAGTTTTTTGGGAATGGAGAGACGGCATTCAGAACATCTGTCACTCTCCACCAATGCGATCGCTATGCCTTTGTTTGCCTTACCGACCCTGTCGTAGATGTGAAGAAGGTTTGGTGAACACATCTCACGAGCAGTTTGTTGAGCTGGTTCTTTCGTATTTAGTTGATCTATCAGTTGTTGCTGTCTTGATTTAAGGTTCGCTACTTTTTGCTGATGATTAATTTCAGCGCCTTTCAACTGTGTTGTAGCTTTTACTAGACCTTGGTCGTATCTTTCGGTTTCTTCCATACGAGCGAGCAACACTTCTTCTTTAGCATCAATTAAATCACCTAAATTACCTACCTCACCTTGCAAGGCGGTCAACTCTTTTGGGCTGTTTATTTCGCCGGCGTAAATTTTGGATTCAATGGAATTCTTTCGGTCGGCTAATCGCTGTATTTCTCGTTCGATTTCTCTCTGATTTTTGTTAACCGTTTGGTGGGCAGCCGAAATCTGTTGGAATATATGTTCTGCTTTAACGACAGCACTATCGTCACCAATAGAGGCCTCAGTATCCGATAGATCCTTGCGTAAATTAGAAATGGACCTGTCCAGGGTTTGTAGATTTAAGAGTAAAGATACGTCATACATATTTCACCAAGAATCCTTTAGAGGAACTGTAGTTGAACCTAGTGTTTCAGGCAAATCGGAAAAATAGTTAGGTCATACTTTTACTTAAATCCATTAGGTACACGTGAGGGACGGTTGGAGTAGTAAGGTATAGTTATGTAAACTTGCCTGAAAATATTGGATGAAGATAAATTAAAAAAGGTTTATATGTCCTATACGAATCCCGTGGATCTTTTTCAAGATAAACCTAAGACAAAAATTGTTTGTACCCTGGGCCCCTCCTCTGATACTGAGGAAGTTTTAATAGAATTGATCAAAACTGGTATGAATGTGGCCCGCCTTAACATGTCCCATGGTGAAAAAAGTGTCCATGAGATAGTTTTTAACAGGGTTAGAAAAGTATCTGAAGAACTGGGTATACCTGTGGGGATAATGGTGGATGTGCCGGGTGCTAAATACCGCACGGGCCCTACCGACCCTGGGGCCTTGGAACTTGCGGAAGGGGATAAGATCACTTTAACTAGCGACGACGTTGTTGGTGATAAAAACCTGGTTAGTGTTGCTCCTCCTGGTATCCATATGGATGCTGAACTAGGCGGCACTATTTTGGTAGACGATGGGAACCTAGCACTTTTTGTTGATGGCATATCGGGTGAGAAGGTAAATTGCACCGTCGTTCGAGGTGGAAGATTGACGGAAAGGCGGGGGGTGGTGACCCCGGGTCGGGCCCCATCCCAAAAATTTCCTGATGAAAAAGCCATTGAATGCCTCAAATTTGCGGCCGAAGTCGGCGCAGATTTTGTGGCTTTGTCCACTGTAACTCGGAGAGAAGACATATGGACTGCAAGATCAATCCTTCGTGAGAACGGTATGAAAAAACCGCTAATAATATCCAAGGTTGAGAGAGCTGAAGCCATAGACAATCTGGATGAGGTCGTCGACGCCAGTGATGCGCTAATGGTTGCCAGAGGTGACATGGGTGTAGAAATCCCCCTCTATAGAGTTCCCGTGGTCCAGAAAGAGTTGATTCGAAAAAGTAATTCTGCTGGCAAACCTGTGATAACAGCAACTCAAATGCTTGAGTCTATGGTTCATTCTTCCTCCCCGACTCGGGCGGAAGTGACTGATGTTGCCAACGCTGTGTTTGATGGGTCGGACGCGATCATGCTTTCAGGTGAAACTTCGATAGGAAAATTTCCTATTGAAGCTGTAAAAATAATGGTTAATACTTCTAAGGAAGCAGAGGCAGCATTGCCCTATCACAAAATGATGGAAGAACGGTTTCTTCAATTAGAGTCCAAGACTGACGATGCTATAAGTTACGCGGCCTGCCAAACTTCAAACCTGCTTGGTTCAAAATTTATAATTGCCTTTACGGAGTCGGGAAATTCCGCAGGCCGAGTGTCACGATACCGACCAGAATCACGGATATTGGCCTTAACTCCATGGGAGGAAGTGTGCAGAGTCCTGACCCTGAGGTGGGGAGTATATCCAGTTATCGTAGATAGCCCCACCGACGTTGATGATTTTTTTACTGTAGGAGAAAAAGAAGCTAGGAAATTTATGGGAGAGGATAAAAAGGGGACAGTTGTTTTAGTTGCCGGGACACCTATCGGTGTACCAGGTTCAACTAATATGCTAAGAGTACTACAATTGGGCTAGTGGGTTAGGAAAATTCCAATATACAAACGAGGAGGTGCGGGTGTTAGAGCTATATAACACTCTCACAAGAAAAAAATCTGCCTTAGTCCCGCACGAAAAAGGCAAATTCAGTGTTTATACATGTGGGCCGACGGTATATCGAGACGCCCATATCGGAAATCTGCGATCCTACTTGATGGCCGACTGGATCCGACGGACATTGCAAGTTCTCGGCCATGAAGTTACCCATATAAAGAACATAACCGACGTCGGACATATGAGGCAGGAAGTTCTTGAACAAGGTGAGGACAAAGTAATAGCGGCCGCTATAGCAGAGGGTAAGACTCCGGCCCAAATAGCACAGTTTTATACCCAGCGTTTTCTGGACGATGAATTGGCCATCAATATATTACCTGCCGACGAATTCCCAAAGGCAACCGAACACGTGAATGAGATGATTGAAATTATTGGTTCACTACTTCATTCATCACTCGCATATGAAGTGGACGGGAATATATATTACGACATTAATTCCTTTCCAACTTACGGCAATTTGTCAGGTAATATTCACGAATCTGAATTGCAGGAAGCTGTGAGAATAGAATCGGACCCTTTAAAAAAAGATCCTAGAGACTTCACCCTTTGGAAGAAAGCTGAGGAAGGAAGGACGTTGAAATGGGCTAGTCCTTGGGGTGACGGTTTCCCAGGTTGGCATATTGAATGTTCTGCTATGTCGATAAAATATTTAGGTAAACACATAGATGTTCATACCGGTGGTGTAGACAATATATTCCCCCACCATGAGGGAGAAATTGCCCAAAGCGAAGGATATACCGGTTCCCAGGTAGTGAATCATTGGGTACATGGTCAACACTTACTGGCCGATGGTGTAAAAATGGCCAAGTCAGCCGGTAATGCCTTCATAATACCCGACTTGCTAGAGAGGGGAATTGATCCGTTGGCATTCCGTTATCTTTGTATGACTGCCAAGTATCGGACGAGGATAAATTTCACATTCACTTCATTAAAGGCCTGCGAAACAGCTCTCAATAAATTGCGTAGGCACTATATTTTATTTAACAAGAGTTCTCAAAAAGGGGCTTCAAATATTGACGCAGTCAAAGAATGGAACGAAAGGTTGATTGCAATTGTCTGTGAAGACCTGAATATGCCGGGATTAATAGATGGAATATGGAGATTAATAGAATCATCCGATGTCGGGAAATTAGATAAAGCGGAAATATTAAGATCGATTGATGACTTGATGGGACTTGGATTGGATTCTACTGCTGACATGTACGATTTACCTGAAAAAATAGTTGGTAAATCAACGGAAAGGAGCGCGCTGCGAGTATCGTTTGATTATGAAGGCTCAGATCGACTAAGAACAGAGATTGAGAAACAGGGGTTTTTGGTGGAGGATTCTAAAGATCACACTACTGTAAGGTTTAAAGATTCCTCAGAAATCAGGGAAGAAAGATGGAAGACAATATCTTCCTCCTCTGAAGTTGCCTCTAATATTTTTCATGAATCCCTCATCCCAGTCACAGTAGGAGTGGTTGTCAATGGCTACCCTGATGATACACGGCGATGTATATCCAGTGTAATTAGATGGACTGATTTTGATCAAACGGAAATAATTGTTTTAGACAACGGGGCCACTGATCTAACAGGGGAACTGTTAGAAGAAATGGCTAAGAATCAAGAAAACCTGCAAGTTATCCATGCTGATCATACTTTGGGTGACGGATCTGCAAAAAATATTTTACTGAAGATGGCGAGAGGGGAAATTTTTGTTCTTCTTGATCCAAGTGTAGAAATTAAGGGAGATTTCGTAAAGCGTATAGAAAACTTGCTGGAGGATCCAAAAGTCGGTATAGCTGGCCTAGCCGGACTTAGAACAGAAGATTTACTGCATTTTCATGACGGCGAAGGACAATCCGGACAAATGGATGCAATGCAAGGTTATTGTGTCGCTTTGAAAAGAGAGGACCTTAAAAAGGTTGGGTTAATGAGAGAATCTTTCAGATATTACAGAAACCTAGATTTGGACTACAGTTTCCAATTCAAAGAACAGGGGTTCTCTATCATAGCTGACCACACTTTACCCATGGAATTGCACGAACATAGAGGCTGGACTGCCTTATCAGAAGGAGAGCGGGACGAGTTAAGTAGGAAGAACTACGGCAGGTTCCTTAAAAAATGGAGAGGCCGAACTGACATGTTGGTGTCTAACAAGTAATTACGTATACAACCTTCGGACTATGCTCTAGTATTTCCATGTTCTAATTTTCTTGTCCTAGTGTCAGGGATTTTTCAGACGGAGATTTAATTTTGGATAGTTTGTCATTGCCTTTATTATGGGTTGTTCTTGCCGCCCTGGCATCAACGATTCTGATATCAGCGACACACCTTACAAAGAATGCAGATATCATAGCTTTTAAGACTGGTTTAGGTAGATCTTTTGTTGGTGTTGTTCTATTAGCAACCGCGACTTCACTACCGGAATTGGCTACTGGCGTGAGTTCTGTGTTGTCTATAGGAGGTGCTGGAGGAGCTGACCTTGCCGCAGGGGACGCATTCGGAAGTAATCTGTTTAACCTCTTGATCATAGGCCTACTTGACCTTATGTGGAAAAGGGGACCAATATTAAACTCCTTAGGTAGCGCTCCTGCCGTCGTAGGTGTTTTGTCAATTATTGTTATATCAATCGGTGGGTTAGGAATATTAATCCACGGAAACTTAAACCTGGCCACATCTTGGCCTGTTAGTCCAGTTTCAATTGTTCTGATAGTGGTCTTTTTGGCGGCTCTTTTCGCAATATTTAAGGAAGAACAGAATTCAGATTCCTATGAAGAGCACAATATTTACGCTTCCGCCAGTCTTACAAAAGCTACTCTTGTGTACCTTACATCGGCTCTTATCGTCGTGGTGGCTGCCTACTTCTTAGCCCATACAGGCGACAGTCTTGCTGATGTGATGGGTTGGGAAAAAAGTTTTATGGGGACTCAATTCCTTGCGTTAAGTACCTCCTTACCTGAACTGGCAGCTTCCATTGCCGCAATACGTATTATGGCTCCGGAATTGGCTATAAGTAATTTGCTCGGAAGTAATCTATTCAATATGGGATTTGTATTATTCCTGGATGATGTGGCCTATACAGATGGACCACTATGGGGTGTGGTTTCTTCGGTTCATTCCATAACCGCCGTAATAGCAATATTGATGACGACCGTGGTTTTGGTCCCGGTTATAAGTAAAGCTAGGGTCTCTTTTGGTCGAATTGTCACCTTGGAATGTGTTGTATTATTAGCCCTCTATGCAGTATCTAGCATCCTAGTGTTTTCTATCGGTAGTTCTGCTCATTAACTAAGTATGTGTAATAAAAAAAATGTCTCGTAGGAGTGAAAATGTTTTTTGAACTAAGAGAGTATCGGTGCCTTGATGGACAGAGAGATAATTGGGTGAAGTTTATGGAAGAAGAGATTATCCCTTTCCAGGTTTCAAAAGGGATGGTCATACTTGGCAGTTTCACCGGCCAGGAAGAAGATGATTTGTATATTTGGATACGCCGGTTTGAAAGCGAAGAAGAAAGAGAGAAACTTTACGAAGCAGTTTACGAAAGCGATACATGGAAAAATGATATAGGACCTAGGATTCCAGCCATGATGGATCGCAGTAAGATAGTTGTTCGCAGAATAGAAGCCTCTTCTCGATCTGTTATCCAGTAGAGGATTGACCCTGACTGATGGGTGGGGACTTAGATGGCCGAATATTTTTAAATCCAACGGTATTCGATGGTTTTGCGTTCAGATCGGTTCCTTCGGTGCTAGTGCATCGTGATGGAAGCATTAACCTAGACCCGCGGGGTTCATTTAATTCAAACTTAGGATTAAAAACGAAAAAATTCGATGGGCAAGATCTGACGCTCGTTGCTCCATTTCATGATACACATGTTCATCTTCTAAGTTATGCCGCGAATCTTAGCTCCTATGATATTCGGTCAGAAAACCCATTATCTAAGGAGCGTTTGGCCCATCTTGTAAAGAAGGCGGCATCCGTTCAAAGAAATTCCAATATGGTTCGCCTCCAGGGGCTGGACCATAATTTCCAGGAAGGAATTTCTTTTGTTGATAGGACGTTGCTTGATGAGGTTTTACCCGATAGGCCACTTATAATTCAGATGACCTCGGGGCATGCTCATATTTTAAATTCAGTTGCCTTAAGCCTTGCAGGGATAAAAGATTCGACTAATGAACCACCTGGAGTGACTTTCGAGCGATCTTTGGCTGACGGGAAATTAAATGGGGTGATATACGAATCCGGTGATTATTTGGAAGGCAAACTTCCCTCATTGGAACCGTCCTTATTGAAAGATGGAATCATTTCAGCTTTGACTCTCATTCACTCGAGAGGCATAAACTATCTAACTGATGCGACCCATCTGAATGACATTTCCCGCTATGAGCTGATATCCAATGTCATCGATGAGTTTCCGTTGAACATGCATCTTATATTTATGCCGGCTGCCATAGGCCTTAAAGAATTTGTAAAGGCAGAAAGATCATATCGCTCCACTGAAAATAAAATGCTTGTGGGTCATTCAAAAATAATGATTACAAATTCTTCTGGTGTCCTTCATCCAGATAAAAAGGAATTTCAGGAGATGGTTAGAGAAAGTCATTTCCACGGCTTTCCTGTAGCTATTCATTCTGTTGATATGACTTCAATCGACATGATTCTTGAGGTTTTAAAGAATGATTATCTACTTGGTGACCGTATAGAGCATGCCTCAGAACTGCGGGACGACCAGATACTTAAAATGGCAAGTATCGGAGTCTCAGTTTCCACCCAACCATCATTCATATATGAAAGAGGAGACAATTATTTATCCACCCTACCTGCTAGTGATATAAATTCACTCTATCGAATCAATAGCTTGAGGAGAGCTGGTATCACTGTTTCTGCATCCTCAGACTCTCCTGTTACTTATCCTGACCCGATGAAGACTATTTATTCCGCTATGACACGCAAAACTAAATCTGGGAATTTTCTCAATCCAAAAGAGGCCATTTCAGCACTTGATAGCTTAAAGATGCTCACTACCAATAGTGTTACTATTTCTGGATTACCCATTGGATCGTCACAAGACCCCAAAACTCTTGATGAAGATTCCCTGGTTTTAGACATAAATTTAGCTTCAGTTGAGACGGATAATATACTGGGGACTAAAATTTCCCGGGTCAAAGATTTTAAATAACTAACAGTATAAAAAGAAAGACAAATCAGCTTTATTGAAAGGAGCTTTCCAGATGACATCCACAATTGCGGATATTCTGATTTCAGGCGGCCTCCTAGTTAGTGGTTCATCTATAAAGAAAATGGACGTGTCTGTCTTAGGAGAAAAAATCGTAGAGGTAGCTCCATATCCTTCTGGTATCAAAGCAAAGCGGGTGATCGATGGATCAGGGCTTTACGTCTTGCCGGGTTTGATTGATGCTCATAATCACCCGATTAATTTAGATAAAATGGACAGTTTTACCCTCAGTGCCGCATTTGGAGGAATTACGACGGTCATTCCGTTTATGCAAAATATGAGAAGCAGAGGAATAGAAGGGACCACCTCGGAGACAATAGACAGATTCATAGAAGAATCTAATGAAATTTCATATCTAGATTTTGGAGTGCATGCCATTTTATTTGGTGATGATGATGTTGAAGTGGAAGTTCCCAAATT
>Ga0209752_1000923_pt1 | contig 14355 bp, 6 predicted proteins | sample METZYME_3_250m_FD_187548 | JGI IMG/M metagenome (GOLD analysis project Ga0209752, IMG submission 187548) | Marine microbial communities from oxygen minimum zone in mesopelagic equatorial Pacific - METZYME_3_250m (SPAdes) (version 2) | ecosystem: Environmental > Aquatic > Marine > Oceanic | place...
GACGCTCGAGACCGATCCATTGTTCGAAGCCATCGAGGCAGTGCGCGCGACACCGACGCCGGGAAATTCAATGAAGTCAAACTTTTACGAACTTCTCGATGATATGAACTTCCCTCAAGGAATCGACGCCGCTCGGGCAAAGGCGCGCGCTTTTGAGTATGAAGAGGCGCAACGGAGCTTGGCGTCTTTTGCTCTGTTGACCCAATTCTGTGATGCGCTCTCGTCCCGTTCGGGACGCACAGCTTTGATTTGGGTAACAACCGGGATCAAAATCACCGTCGGTGGCCCATACACAGTATTAACGGGTGAAGATCCCGCCTCTCCGGCAGCCATCTGGGAACGACAGCAGCAACTCTTCGATCCCTATACACCAGATTCGCGGATCACCGCTCGTCAGCGACAACTTCACGAAGCGGCCAATAGTGCAAACGTCAGCATCTACACCGTAGATCCAACCCTGCGTGGAGATCTCCGCTCCATGGATGTTGACGTGGCTACACGGAGTGCGGGGGACGCCCGTCGCTTGAGTTCGATCGAATTCCAATCGTCGCTTGATTCTTTACGGGACTCGCTCAAGGATGCCGCTACAGCCACAGGTGGCGAATCATTCGTGTACTGGACGGATCTGGGAGCAGCACTCGCGACTATTGAAAGAGACAGCAGTCGTTTCTACCTGTTGACGTACGCTGCTCCCCCTCCGGAAGGTGACGGTCAGTACCACAACATACGAGTTGAAGTAAATCGACCTGGCCTGACGGTCAGGGAACGAGGAGGGTACATAGATTTGCCGCTAAACGAGCGGCGGGATCGAGAAGTCATTGGGGCGCTAACTCTCCCAGGAGCCGTCACGGGGCCACCCGTTTTTGCGCGTGCGCTCCATCGCTGGTCCTCGGATGGTGAATCCATCGTCCAGTTAGCCATGGCTATCGATCCAACAACCGACAGAACCACAAGCAAAGTCACTACAGATAACACGCGACTGGTGGAACCCAGTAGCCTGGTGTTTCACGCTGTGGCGATAGCCGATAATGGCCGTACTGTCGACGAAGTTCATCAAGGAGTCCGTTCTTTGTTTGGTCCGGCAGATTCCGAAAACCTGGCAGCGATCTGGCCATTCCGTTACGTCTACGACTGGACTCTACCTTCAGGCACCTATGCATTGAGGGTGGTGATTGAAAATGAAGACACTGGCGAACTCAGCGCCACGCAAATCAAAGTGGAGGTACCGAGCATCAATGATGAGTGGCACGCCAGCGACCTGATTCTGGCGACAACGAATGGCTCGGCACCACCGTTGCCACTGGTGGTTGACGAAACAACCGAAGACACCCAACTCATTGTGTACGTCGAGGTTGCAGGTGGCGATGAACCGATTCTAAGTGGCTCGGTGTTCAGTGCCGATGGCGTTACTCTCCTGGCACCGCTCCCACCAGTTTCTCTGCAGAAACAGGCAGGAATCCACCGGGGAGCATTGCGGCTCAAGGGCATGCCACCAGGCGAAATTATCCTGCAGGCAGCGATCACCGATGTCGTTCCAGGGCGCAGCAAAATCTTCCGTCGAACACTAAAGATTGCCGGCATAATTCCACAACTCTGATCCGCTCTGTGTACAATAATGAGGTCCTCAAAGCGAATTGTCGGCCTCGATGACCATGAGAAAGCCTCCAAAAGTGCGTTCGTTATCTTGTCGCGAAGTGCCGTTCGCCGCAGCCTGCGTTTGTTGTGCCATGATCATCGGGATGGTCCTGTCGATGCTCCCAGGTGCATCGGGCGCAACGGCGCAAAGTAGCCAGCGGTTCGACCTTGACGAATGGAATAGAATCGACAAGCGTGACCTGCCCGAGGACATTCAGGAGTGGCTCGAGGAAATCGAGGTTATCCTCACCAAAGAAGAAGAAGAAACTTTCCTGCGCTTAGAGACAGAATTGCAGCGCGCGGAATTCATGAAACGCTTCTGGGTGGTGCGCGATCCCACCCCAGGGACACCGCAAAACGAATACTACGACGAGTACCAGCGACGGCTGGAATACGTCCAAAAGACGCTAGGCCGCGACACGCCACGCGAGGGACGGCAAACCGATCGTGGACGCATGTACCTCTTGCTCGGCGAACCTGGGACCATCAAGCGTCTGCATAACACCCGTGACGCCCTTCCAGTGGAGATCTGGTCGTATCGAGCTAACCCTAAACTAGGTATTCCCCCTTTCTTTAACCTAGCATTCTTCCAGCGCAACGGAGTGGGTGAGTTTCAACTGTACAGCCCACTAATGGACGGCGCATACGAAATACTGAATCCTGATGGACAACGGCAGGCGGAAAATTACGCAAGGAGCGGACGCTCAGTAAACGAAGGCCTGATCGGGGCCGTCTACGACATTTTACTAGGCACGGATCCCGAATTAGCTCAGGTTGCGCTGAGTTATTTACCAAACGACGTTGGGGCGCTAGTCGGCATGTCTAACTCAGGATTACGTTCGGAAATCCTGATCAGCGATATCGAAACCATCCCGAATCGGATCATGCCCAACGCCCAATGGGCCTATGCAATTCTAACCGGGCGCGTCGATGCAGACGTTCGCTTCGAGAGCTTACCGATTCGTGCCCAGGCATTTGCGTTAATCGATCCAACAGGCGACGCGTTCTTGCATTACGGTTTGATGACTGACGGCAGGCGCCTCAACCTCAATAATTATGAGGGTAAGTGGTATGTAACCTTCGAAGTGGCAGGATCGGTGGTAGATGAGAAGAATCGGATCATCACCGGGGTGATGGGAGCAGCTGACCCCTCCTCAAAATTCTTGCAAGCGGACCTGGAAGAAGAAGAAGCACGGCTGCTGCGTTCGGGTCCCATTGTTTATCTTGATCGAGTCCCGTTGGTTGAGGGCACATTCGATTTTGACCTTGTGGTGGAGAACAACGTATCGCGAGAGTATGGCCGCAACGAAATCCGCGTGAGTGTGCCCCCACCGTGGCCATCTACGCTACAGAGCTCGCCGGCTTTGCTTTTATGGAATGTCTACACGGATGATGAATACAGGGTGTACAACGAGCACTATCCCTTCCAAGTCGGCCGCTACACCATGATCCCCGCGCTGGACAACAGCTTTTTCACAGATGACGGAATCTACATCTTTCGCCAGATCTACCTCCCTGAAAACTACGAAGAGCAGATTATTCTGACCTACCAACTGGAGAATGATGCAGGAATAGTTATTAAACGAACGGAATACACTGACATCAGTAAAGCAGATGGCCGCGGCACCTTGGACCACGGCACCAGGATAAACATTACTGACGTGGCACCTGGTGAGTACAAGCTGTTCGTTGACGTGGAAAACGACACCAGCAGCAGAGAAGCTTTCGATATTACGCTCCGTGACCCTAGCGCCGAAATTCTCCAGCCGTTTATCCACATAGCCCCGGGCCCACCACCCACCGATCCGGATTTTGCCCTCGATAGAGCACACCAACTACGAACGCTCGGGAAAATTGACGAGGCAATCCCTCTGTTGGAAGAAGCCTTGACGCGTGTCAATGACAAAGAGTTAGTTGCGCTACAGATAGACCTTTTGATGGATGCCGGAAGATTTTCTGAGGTTCAAGATCTTCTGGGTTCCTTGCTCGTTGAGGACCCGACCAACGTTGCTATGCTCAAAGCCATCGCCTTAGCGAATACCAACCTCGGAAACCACTGGGACTCAATCCGCTACTACGAACGTGTGCGAATTGTTGAGGAAGAAGAATCAACGGACATACTCAACCCGCTCGCTTCTGCGTATTATGCCGACGGCCGCATCGACAAAGCCCGAGAGATCCTCCAATTGTCACTTAAGGTCAACCCGGAACAGCCCCAAATAAAGCAGCTTCTCGAAGAACTGCTGCGCAAGAGACAGAGCGGCACGTAGAAAGGATCGGGCTCGCCTAATAATGATTAGGCGCGACTGAACGGCACTGATCTCCCTTCGTACCGCGCCCGACGATTACCGGTTGCCCTCACTTCCAAGCTGAGCCAGAACCGCTTTGAGACCTGGATAGTCGGGCTTTTGATCGAGCAGTTTCTCGAACTCATGCACAGCTTCAACTCGTGCCCCAGTTTGAAGCAGTGCTGCGCCTAACCCGAAACGGGCGTCTGCATGCTCTGGGTTAAGCCGCAGAGCTATCTGGTAGGCACGTATGGCTTCTTCAAACTCGCCACGAAGGGCAAGTACCGTACCGCGGTTCGACTGGTCGGCGTCGCTGTCGGTATATAGCTGCAGATGCTCTATGTATTCGTCTTGTGCGTTGCGAAGATGCTCGCCGATCGTCCCCTCGGCTCGCCCGATACCCAAGCTGGTAAACGCAAAGGCAGTATTGATTCGTACCGAGTAACTAGGATCGCTGAGATGTGAGACCAGGTCGTTGAGCAACGTACGACCTTGTGGGTGCGCGACGATACTGAGCGGAACAATAGCCCGCACTAGAGGATGTGGGTCGACAAGTGCATCCCACAGCCCATCAAGCGCCCGTGGTCCAGGATAAGCGCGTAGGTACCCGGCAGCGGTAGCCCGCATTAAGAAAGGCTCATCTACGTTACGGACGATCTCAAGAAGAGGATCGAGCCCGGCAGGCTCACCATACTGCGCCGCGGAGAAGGCAGCCGCACGCTGCCGGAGCTTCATCGCGTCCGGACGGTCCTCTAGATTACCGAACCAGGCTTGAATGTTATCTGCAGCCCACTGCGGAGAACGCTCTTCGTGGCACAGGTTACATGCGTTTGGGATACCGTAGTCCACAGTATTCTCAGGAACCGGAACAGCTAAAGAATGATCTCGCATTGTCGCCTTGATTCCTGAGACGGTCCGGGGCATGTGGCAGGCGACACAGGAATTACCTTCACTACCCAAGGGGTGGCGGCTATGCTCCTCAGCCTTTTCCACTATATCCGAATGGCAGCGGCTGCAGAGTTGTTCGCCCGCCATAGGCGACGCAAGCTGTGGGTTTTTTTCGATGTTGATCGAATGTCCGTTACGATGGCAATCGATACACCGAACACCACCTTTGAGATAACAGGAACTAAGCCAAATCCCGAAACTGTTGTTGGAAAAGCGCCGTGTGCGGCCATCAACGTAATATCCTGGGTCCGGGGAATCAGGCGGTACGGTGTAAGGCAGGGCGGTCAGAAAGTAGTCGTAGAATGGGTCCCCTGGAGTGTGATCAGCCTGTAACAAGTACCGGTTTTGGTGGCAAGTGGCGCACAAGTCCGTGGCAGCTTCCCCTGCGAACGGCATGAGTGGCCTCTTCAATGGCTGCCAACTAACGATCGGAGACGGTTCCTCGCCGAGCGCTAGCATCTCGAAGTACTCCACATGGGGGCGGCCGGCACCGTGGCAAGTTTCGCAATTGGTTCCAGAGTCGAGCCAATCACTTTCATAGGTCAGCGTGTCGGTATCAAAATTCTTGCGCTCCTGACTGACGTGACACCCAAAGCAATTCTTGTTCCAGACCTGGACCGGCTCTACGTCTGAATCTCCAGTCGGTACGATGTCTTCCTGAGGAAACCACTCACCACGCAGTACGTCCCAGCTTGGCGGCAGGAGAACAAGCGAGCCATCTGTTTTTCGGGTCATAAAGTGTTGGATACGACGGTTGCCAAGTGTGTAATCGATAGCGTGCCGTGCTGCAGGTAAACCAGGCGAATGCTCGACGATGAAGTATTCATTTCCATCACGCTCGAAACTGAATCTTCGGCCCCGGTACGAAAGCGATGCTCCAGGTGTGAAGCTTGCCTTGACCTCGCTAGGCTTGATGGGCTGAACCATGCGGCTGTGGCGTGAAGTTGCCCACTCGTTGTACTCAGCAAGATGGCACGCCTTGCAGGCCTCAGCGCCTGTGTAGTCGGAACGCGGATCAGCTTGGGACACAGTCTGCGGTGAGACACCCACAGTAGAAAGCGAAACAGGAGGCACTGCCCCCATACTCCACCCCGCGCCTATCAACGCCACAACGGCGAGCAAAACGGGGCAGGCGATGGCCAGCGGTTTACCCGAGGCTACCAATTTGGACTTATGTTGTTTCATCGTCAAAGTGGACCAGTCAATTGATGGCCCATTCTACCGTTCCACGAGCCGATAAATGTTATCTACAGCGACGTCGACGATTTCTTCCTGGCGACCATTCGGCCAGCGTACGACGACTCGGTCGATGTGGTCCGCCTCGCCCAGCCCAAAATGTACGCGGGGATCGTTGGAAGACAGGTAACTGCCCGACGGACGCACCTCACCAACCAGAGTCCGCGATCCGATTGTAAGGGTCACACGTGCTCCGATCACGTTGCGGTTGGAACGGGCCCCTACAAGCGCGAAGGTCACCCAGTGGTTGCCAATGTTTTGCTCGTTACGTAGCACATCGGGTCGGTCATCAATATTGACGATAATGGCGTCCAGATCACCGTCGTTGTCTATGTCTCCAAATGCGGCTCCGCGACTCGAGCCAATCTTCGACAGCCCATCCTCTGGTAATACTTCACGTTCGACGAGCTTTGAATCGCCATCGTTCCATAGAACTTGGTTCCGCTGTGCATAGCTCGTACGTAACGTGGCAGCGTCTACTTCAGGGTAGATATGACCGTTTACAACGAAGATGTCGTTATTGCCATCGTTGTCGAAGTCTCCAATACGGGTTGCCCAGCCAAGGTAAAACCAAGTCGAGGCGGCCAATCCGGCACGTGCCGTCTCGTCCGCAAACAACCCGTTCCCCAGGTTCATATACGGCGTGTTCGTGTCGTGGGAAAAATTGGTAACAAACATGTCGAGACGCCCGTCGCCATCAATGTCCCCCATGTCCACCCCCATTCCGGCCTGTGGAAGACCACCAGCGTTGTACGCCGCCCCTGTGAATAATGCCACCTCGGAAAACCTGCCCATGCCATCGTTTTCGAATAGATAATTTGGCATGGAGTCATTAGCTACGTACACGTCGGTGTCACCATCGTTGTCATAGTCACCAACAACAACCCCTAGACCAAACGCAGCCTCGACCGAACTGAATCCCACTTCGACGGTAGCATCGACAAACGATCCATCTCCTTGGTTCTGGAAGTAGATGTCGGGGGCAGCCGCAAGACCACGCGGGCCACAGAACACCGGTAAGCCAAGCCAGGTGCAATCGACGCCACCCGGTGGTGGTAACTCGGCCAGATCACCGCCGACGTAGTTGGTTACGTACAGGTCCAGATCCCCGTCGTGGTCAGCGTCAAAAAACGCGCTACTGGTACTAAAAAAATCTCCGGGGGGGGCGCTTGGCAAAGGGGACAGGTTGAAGGTGCCATCTCCTTGATTTCGAAATAGAAGATTCTCTCCGATGTTCGAAACAAACAGATCGTCGAAACCATCATTGTCTATATCACCAACAGTGCACCCCAAGCTCCAAGAAGCAACGTCTGCACTCCCCCTTGCGGTGACGTCTTGAAAGCGCCAATCGCTAAGGTTTCGATAAAGCACATTACCTTCCGACGCTAATGGAAGGCTCCCTTGTAGCGGACCTCCATTGGCCAAGTAGAGGTCAAGTCGGCCGTCCTTGTCGAAATCGAAGAGACAGGCCCCAGAACCCAATGAACTCACGATGTAACGCTTAGTTACATCCCCAGAGATGTTTCGATAGCGAATCTGCGACTCAGCATAAACATCTCTAAAAGAGACCTGCGGACCCTGTGCCAAGGCCTCCCCTCCGAAGCCGAAAAACGCCGCGGCAATAGCCATCACAGCGACTGCACAACCGACTCGAAAGGTGATCGCGGTAGAATGCGTATGATCGAGATTAAATTTCGATGGAGAAACCATGCGAAAGTCCACGCGCTCTCTTCTAGGCGTAGCGACAATACTGCTTCTTGCCGTGGCTACGCAAGCGTGGCCCGGACAACAAGAAGGTTCTTACGATGCCCTACTCGCGAGGACCCGGTCTCTACTGAATCAACGTCTTCCGGAAGAGGCCGTACAGCCACTTTCGGAGGCATTGCGCCAGCGCCCGGATAGTGTCGAGGCTCTTTGGCTCATGGGGGTGCTATCTCTAGAGCTTGGGCGCTTCGAAGAAGGAGTTCCCCACGTTACCCGTCTCATAGAGTTGACCCCAGAAGAAACTCAACCGCGACTATTACTCGGAGCTCTTCTGGAACCACTCGGCCGCGTCGACGATGCCGTGGTCCAGTACAGAGAAGTGCTAGTTCGTGATCCATACCACCGCGACGCACTCATGGCGATTGGGAAGCTAGCACTGCAGGCTAAAGACGAAGTAGCGGCCGGGCAGGTAATCAAAAGCCTAGTTGCCAGGTATCCGACTGACCCAGGTGCACAGATTTTGCATGGGCGCTTCTACGCTTTTGTAGGAGCTTATCGTGAGGCGTTGCTGGTGCTTCAGAGTGCGGTTCTCCTTGGCCCATCGGACCCTTTGGAGTCCGCGGAGGCCCAGTATTTTCTCGGTACGATCTATGCGGAACTCGGCCAAGTTGACCTAGCGCGGAAACATCTCGAAAATGCCCTCCAATTAACACCCGAAAATAGTGGGCCAAGCATCCTACAGTTGGGCCTACTAGCAGCCAGCCAGGAGCTTGCAGAGGAGGCCCTGACGTATTTCGAGCGCGCAGTTGAGCTAATGCCGGAGGATGCTCGCGCCCACTTTCGCCTCGGTGAAGCACTCCAGTATCTACGCGAAATGAGTGCTGCTGAGGAGGTCCTCCGAACCTCAATTATGCTCAATCCTGAATTGCCTGAAACGCGCCTTCAACTCGGCATGCTCTACCTGGAAACCTCGCGTAATGACGCCGCATTTGCGGAACTAACGAAGGCTGCCGCACTCGCCCCTGACAATGCGACGATACGCCATCAACTTGGCCGCGCTGCCATGAAAATCGGTGATGAGCCTACAGCTCAGCGGGAGTTTGAAGCCGCCCTGCAATTAGATTCCTTTCACTCCGAGGCATACCTGGCACTTGGCAACCTTATCGTCAGACAGGGGCAATCTGAACGGGGCCGTAGTCTATTGACACGCTTTCGCGACCTCCAACGCGACGAGGCAACGATCGCTACTATGGTCGCTCGGGTTTCTGAGACCCCGAGCGATCCGGTAGCGCAACGTAGCCTTCTGTCTTACCTGTTGGATCGGGACCGCCACGAGCAAGCACTTAACACTGTCGTTAGTTGGATCGCTTCGGAGTTAAGTGCCTGCAATGACCTTTCGGAGGTCTACAAGGCTGCCCTGCCTGTCTCTGACGACCCATCCGCAGTTCTGCTGGGCCTCGGTCAGTTAATGCTGGAATGTAATAATCCCACCGGCGCCATCACGTACCTGGAGCAGGCAAGATCTTCCGGTCCAGCAAATATTGAGCGTTTACTCATTCTCGCCCGCGCCTATGACCAGATCGGTCAGCCTGATACAGCAGCGCGCCTGCGCACAGAGGCCCAGGCGCTGCGCACACCACGGTGATTCACCAATAGCGAAGACCTTCACTTACAAAACAAAGGACAAAAAACTTGGGCCCGGTAGCGCCGCTACCGGGCCCAAGCTGACCTCCTTCACCAGTAGCCTTTAAGCCACCGGCTTTCCCTTCAAGCTTTAGTACTCGTACCGAAGGCCCAACATGAAGGTCATCGGGTCGAGCGCCTGAATGATTGTGTTGTACGCCGAGCCGCTACGAACTTGGAAGTTCAACACGGCGTTGCTATTCATAATGTTATAGAAGTCACCCATGAGGGTGAACGTTCCGTGTGGCAACGCGAATCGCTTGTCGAACCGAAGGTTGATAAGCGGAACCGTATCCGACCGGTTGTTCTCGATTGCCTCGGTGAACACGCGGAGCCTGCCCATTCCTGGGAAGGAGGCGTTGAACAAACGCGCGTAGTTCCAACCACTGTTGATCTGCGCGTTGACACCCAGACCAATGTCGGCCGGCAGGACAAAGTGACCAGCGGCTTTGAAGCCCCAGGTAGTTGAGTCCTGAATGATCGGCGTATCGCGGTTGACATCCAGTTCGTAGGCCCACCCGAGCGGGCTCGCGCTAAGCGGGCTTGTCGAGTTGCCGTTACTCGGCATATAGCGCCGGGTACCGTAGTCGAACCCAGCCAGTACGAAGGCACGGGTGCCACGGAAACGCTTCTGGAAAGCGACCTCGACATTGTCGTAGTCCTGGTCGCTACGCGGGTAGTTTGTAAGGACCGATGACGTCAGACCATAAGCGGATTCGGGGATAGTCCTGAGGTTAAGAACCCCGTCATCAGCGGTGCCCTCGACGCCGTCCAGTCCATGATCTACAACCGTGAAGTTTTCCGTCAGGTTACCTTCACGGGCGGAGTTGACACCCCCGAAGCTGTCACGAACCGACTTGCGGACGAACCCGATCCGGAGAGCTGAGTCTTCCACTACCTGGAGTTCCACCGAGAGGTTAATTTCGTCGGTGTAACCCAGGTTGATATTCGGGTCCAGCGTCGTCCCGGTACCTAAAAGCGTACCAGGCTGACCGGAGAGCCTTGTTCCAAGCTCAACGGTGGCGCAACCACCCGTGATATCAACGTGAAGCGGATCACAGTCCCACAGTCCGTTTCCATCCAGGTCATTAAACTCGTACACCTGCGACCTGGCTCCACCTGGATTCACACCACCAAAGTCATCATTGACATTGAAGTGGTAGCGACCGACTGCCGCCTTGATAGCGACACGACCGTCTCCCATGAGGTCAATGTTGACGCCGAGTCGCGGTGCAAGCGAGTCAAATGAATGGACGTCTTGACCTTCAATGGTTCCGACCGGCCAGCCAATCTGTCCATAATCCGGGTGGGTTACGTTGCGGATCGGCGAGTTCGAATTGCCATCGACGTAGTACAGCTTCTGTCGTTGGAATCGGACACCAGCGTTTACCGTTACACGAGACCCGAGCGTCCAGGTGTCCTGGGCAAAGAGGTCCGTATGCAGGTTACGGTTGTCCGCGAACTGCGGGAAGTTATTGATAACTAGCTCGATCGGCGTACCAGCGTCGTCGACGTACCGCGTACCACCGGACGCAAACGTGCGGCCGAACTGAGCGGAGTCGATCATAAAGTCATAACCGAGCTTGAAGTCATGCGTACCGCCAACAGCGTCCGTAAAGTAATACGCACTACCACGAGTCTGTGGTTTGTAGCGGTTAAAAATAAACGGCCCATAGCCAGCACCGGTCCGCACACCAGTGTTGTCGTCAATGCGCGGCGGGTTGGTCTTCGGATCAACGGCGGCAACCATTGGCCAGGAGAAACCCATGACGCCGGCGGTGACATCCGTGAAGAGGTTATCGGACCAGGTACGCTCCCAGGTGCCGTTCCACATGCGGGACCAGGAGTTCTGCGCCAAAATACAATCCGGTCCGCAAGTGTTGCTAAGACCGCGATTTGGCTTCTCCTTGAGCTGCCAGTAACCGAATCCTGTCAGCTGGTCCATATCAGTGGGGCGCCAGGAAAGCTTCCCGGTAATAACGAAGATTTTGCCAATGTCAGTAGCAAGACTCGGATCAACGCCGGAGATAATTTTGTCGATCTTGAAAGCGTTGAAGGAGCCATAAAACCACAGGCGATCCTGAACGACCGCGCCACCGACATCACCATGCGACTCCCAGAACAACCTATTGGGGTTGCCGGTGAATCCGCGCGCTTCTGTTGCAGCGTCAACGTTCTCGCGAATAAACGAGCGGTTCTCATAGGACTGCTGAATCGTCCCGTGATACTCGTTGCTGCCCGTCTTGATGTTCTGGATGACATAGGCACCGCCGGTCGTCATCTCGACATCACCAGTAGCGCCAACGACGCGGACGTCGTCCTTGCTGTAGTAGTCGAAGTAAAAACCGGTGCCACCACCACCCTCAGTCGAGTCCATACCTTCGGTCATGATCCGGTTCTGGCCGGACACACCGAAGCTCTCGTAGCTGAGCTGCTGGCTCTTGTGGCTACCGCCGACGTCATAGGCTTCCATGCGAACGCCTGGGGTCATCGCCAGGATCGCCCACATATCAGTCGCGGTCGGGACGTTCTTGAGATTGTCGGCATTAAACGATGCACCAACGTCACTGCTCTTGATATCGATAAGCGGTGACTCGCCGACGACCGTAATCGTTTCCTCGACGGCGGCAACTTCCATCGTAACAGTCAGCGTGAGCGTTACACCCACGGGGACTTCGATCTCGTCGCGAACGACCGTCCTGAAACCCTGTAGCGCGGTTGTCAGCTGATACGTGGCCGGCGGAATCGCTGGGAAGCGGAAACCACCCTCGGCACCGGTAAACGCAACGCGTTCACCCATCATGCCTGGTGATGTCAGCGTCACAGTGACTCCAGGGAGTGGGATCCCGTCCGGATCCAGTGCGGTACCGATAATGCGACCTTCGCTTCGCTGAGCATAGGCTGCGGGTGCTACGAGTAGAGTGACAAACCCTACCAAAAGCACGCAAAAAATCATGCGGCGCATGATTCCCTCCTGTTTGTCATTGATGAGCTCTGTTTGGTCAAACATACGCATCAGTAAGTTGGTCATTTAGAACGTAAAGTAGAAGCCGAGAGTCGTCACTATGTTGTGAATGCTGCTCGTGCTGTTGCTGGGTAATTGGAGAGCGTTCTTGAAGTTCGAGCGCATGCTGTCATCCGCATCCATACGGTGCATATGGTCACGAACGTCGAAGCGTAACCCCCAACTGCCCCCTCCGGTGTGCTCCCACATCAGAAGCTTTATGCCAGCCCCGATGTTGGCGCCCAACTTACGGTGGGTCTGACCACCATCGGAAGCACCCATCCGGAAGCTAGTGAGTCCCAGTCCAATCGTGACGTAGGGCCTCCGGTCCGGGTTGCTTCCTTGTATAACCATGTTGAAATCGGCGTAAGTGACACGGTTGGCGAATGTATCCGAACCAACATTAATGTCGGACAAGGGAGCTTGGGTGAAGCTGCCTTCCAAGCCAAGCATCGGATTGTCTTTGAAGGAATAGCCTCCCCGCACACCCCAAGCCAGGCCGCTCTCGAAGTTGCGAGAGATTCCATCTCCCGGATCAGGCGAAATATCACTGCCTAACAGATACCCAATAATGGCTGTAGCCTCGGCCTGAGCAGTTGCTTGTGCTGGAAATAATCCAAACACCATAAGCACAGCTACTGTTGCCGGCAAAAAGGTTTTAAAGCAACTTGGCATTACCTACCTCCTACAACTTTCTAAATGGGGCACGTTCGGTGAAGTGATCTTCAACAGCTCCTACCAAACGTAGGTTTGAATGCTGAACGTACTCGTAGATGAAATGAGAACATAAGCGTAGGCTCATGTTTACAAATTTTGCAACTCCTATGCCAATTTCCTTAAGAGAAATAAAACACACGTCTGAGTCTCCATAACAGACCGCTATGTACGGTATTTATAGCCAATATTCGTCAGAACAACCGAGAGGATACCGAGAAAGCAATATGAAGGAAATCCAATAGATTGGATGTGCCGCCAAAAACACGAATTCCCATAATTCAGGAACCTGTATCTATATACCCCTCACGGGCTCGGATTTTCAGGCCGGGAACGGTGGCTTCGACGTTGACACGAAAAAACTTGTGGTCGGCAATGTCTTTCGGGTCGTGTGTCGGAAGGCTGTAGCCGAGAACGTAACGAAACTCTGTGTCTTGCTGTACGCGGGCAAAAGCTGCTTTGAAGTTGCTAGTGTTGTAGAAAGCTAACCCCCCGGTAGCACCAGCAATGCGCAGCAAGCCCTGCTGCTCGTTACTATTCACCGCACCCTGAGACATAGACGACAGGTTGGGTTGAAAACCGTAGCGAGCGTCTCCACTGGTACCCCCACCCATTGCACGCGCATCGACCGTATAGAAGACGTAATTATCCCGATTGAATCGGCCAATCGCATGTAGCAAATCAAATTGGGCGAGTTCGTCCGACCCGCGTTCAGGTATCAGCGGTTGAAAGCTCGAAAGTCCAGCGAGTTGACGTACGAGTGGGCTTGCATCGCTGGCTTCCTCGTCGACCATCAAGCGAAAGTTCAGGCCCGGAATCTCAGGCAGTCCCCCTGAAACCATGATCACGATCTTTGGGCCCGCAACCTGAAAGGTCAGCCCGAGGTGATCAGCAAGCCCCAGCAAGTAATCAAGACCAAAGCGGACTTCAGAGCGACGCTGGTTAGCGAAAATACGGGAAAGTTGTGCACCTTGCCGCAGCCGGGCGGCGTCAGCGGCTTCGTCACCGACACCCATGAAGGACTCCAAGCCCATCGCCTGCGCCAACTCCCTTTCCTGGCGGGCGATTCGAAAGGACAGGTCCCTGTTTCCCTCGACCTTCATCAGAGCATCAACGACTATCTTGCTGTCTCGCGTGAACTCC
>Ga0209752_1000925_pt1 | contig 14353 bp, 9 predicted proteins | sample METZYME_3_250m_FD_187548 | JGI IMG/M metagenome (GOLD analysis project Ga0209752, IMG submission 187548) | Marine microbial communities from oxygen minimum zone in mesopelagic equatorial Pacific - METZYME_3_250m (SPAdes) (version 2) | ecosystem: Environmental > Aquatic > Marine > Oceanic | place...
GTCCGAGAAATATCTTCAACTGGATCATCATCATCTGTTGAGGTAGTATCTTTTTTGTAAAGTGCTTTTTCAAATGGGACCGCCCAATATTCCTTATCTTCAATATCATATTTCCAGTAGTTGTTACTATTATTATCAATTATTTTACCCTTAGACTCATTTACAAACATGCGTGCGTAAAAACGTTCAGCTTTTGTAGTTTCAACGGAGTGTCTCATATTAGGACCAAATATGATCTTTTGTTTTCTGTTGATAGGACCTACGTAGGGGACATCAAACATCATAACAATTTCCATCGTTACTTGTTGCAACTGAGCTACTGTAACGCTATATACACAAAGAACCATTAATCCTATTTTAATCATTGTGCGCGTAATTGGTTCAAGTAACAATACTAGTCTTTATATAGAAAAATACGCTGTTACTTTATAATAAGATGAGAGGTGTTCTGATGCAGTGTTTCACCCTCTAAAATATAAACCGTCTGGTTGGCAGGTATATTTTCAAAAGTTTGATCCATTCCGCTGGGCCAAGAGACCTTGATTTTGTCAATTGATTTAACTGATCCTAGTCCAAAATATATCTCTTTTGCATGGGCAGAAAAATAACCTTGACCAGACACAAGCGCCTGCTTATCCTTTATTGATCCTGCCTTGATGGCTACAGTGGCGCCAAAACCATCGCGGTTTGATTTTGTGCCCTCTAACCGCACTTTGATCCAATTGTTATCACTTTTGGTTTCATTGTGAAATAGAACACCCCTACCTTGGTTGGGGTCGAAAATATTATTGCCTTGACCATCTTCCACCTGTTGTCCGTTGACTGTTACAAAAATGTCAACTTTACCATCATCATCGTAATCAGCAAAAATCGCGGATCGATGAATACGATTACCCGTGGATAGCACACCAGATCTTTCGGAAATATCAGTGAATTGACCGCCACCATCATTTTCGAATAGAAGATTGGATTGGCGGTTGTCACCACTAACTGAATTTAAGTGCCCGTTGGCGAAGAAAAGGTCCAGATCTGTATCGTTGTCAAGGTCAAATAGAACAGGTGCCCAGCTTACTTTAGGCCAGGTAAGCTTGTGTAATAAAGGTGATTCGAAATCATGCACAAACACTGCATTCCGCAGTTGGCCATCATTGCTGCTTTTGTTATCAATTAACGTTGCTAAAGTATTGACCTCCGCCGCGAAGTTTGTGTATATCAGATCTGTTAAGCCATCCTTATTGAAGTCTCCCAACGCTATCCCCATACTGCCGTCAGTGGTACTAAGCCCACTAGGACCAGAGAAGGGTTTAAATGTACCGTCACCGCGATTAAGATAAAAACCATTGGCATCTGTGTCGTTGGTAACAAATAGGTCGGGCAACCTATCTTCATTAAAATCGTTGAATACTACCTGCATCGATTTCCTGGAGGCATCAGCCAGCACACCAGTACTTGCCGTTACATCGCTGAAAGTACCATCACCGTTATTTTTGAATAAAGTATTTGGTAATCCGCCAAAATCCATTGGAAACCGTAAGCTGGAATACCGAGGTCGTCGCGAAAAGTCAACATATCCAGTGATATATAAATCTAAGTCCCCATCGTTATCATAATCTCCCCATGCCGATCCGCCATACCAAATATCCTTGATGCCTTCCGGAAAGGCAATTGTACTTACATCTGAAAATGTTTTATCACCATTGTTTTGAAAGAGCTTAAAATTTCCATAATTTGAAACCAGCAGGTCCGGATAACCATCGTTATTGTAATCAGCTGCTGCTACGGCCATGCCCTCACCATCGTCTTCAGATCCTGAATTTTCTACACGGGAGAATTTCCCATTACCATGGTTTTCATAAAGCGCATTGGTTATACTGGCATCTCCCTGACAATTAACAAGGTAAAGGTCCCAGTCACCATCCCGATCATAATCAAACCAAGCGCCTCCAGACCCATTCATTTTTATTAAGTGAACGTTCGCAAATTCATCCAGAGTCATTAATCTACCGTTTGATTTCCAGTATTCCTTTTCTTGTTCAAAGACAAGGCTTAATCCTTCATTTGTCGCTGAACCTACTACAGTGGGCCCGATTTCACACCATCGCGGACGAGGCGCATAATGTACGAAGTTAATTCCAGCAGCAACGCTTCTGTCCTGCAGGGATATTGTAGATGTCGCCTGCGCCTGGATACCAGCGGCGCTGAGAGATATGATCGCCACTGAAAAAAAGATATTAAAGTAATGAAGCATTATTCGATCTTTTCTCATCTTATAATGGGCTGTCTAGATACCATATAATCAATAATTTACTTTTTAACCGCTATACTAGCCTCATTTATTATTCTTTTTATATCTACATCATCTATTATACTTGATGATAAAGGTATAAAATCGAATTCCACCGTATTCGTCGCACTGGCCAGTTCTATTTGAGCGAACTCCAATTCTGTTTTTATTCTCTTGATTCTTTGTGACATATCGTAATTCCCCGCATACATTTTTTCTAAATTCATCGATGATCCTCCGCGTAGTAAATGCAATGTTTCCTTAATAAACTTTTCTCTTTCTATTAGCATACTAATATCTTTCAAGGACGAATCAGTGTTGGCTATACGTGTTTTTATGGTTACAAGGGCCCTACCAAACTCCCCTACTTTATATAGAAAGGGGCCCTTCTCAGGTGGCTGGGTTTTTCTTGGGACACCTGTGTGTCCGCTGATAATCATGAAATCAGCTTCTACAAGTGCTTCTCTTATAACTACCGCGTCATCAAATGATCCATTAAATAATATTACCTGATAATCTGACTGGTTCGCTAATATTTCCAATAGCTCTTTACCGGCCTGAATTGGATCTTTAATTCCATATTCCACCGAACTATTGTCTAATAAATTATTTGTTAACCCAATTATAGCTAAAATAATTCCATTTCGTTCAATGGTGGTAAATGGCTTGAAAACAGGTTCCCCTGATCGCATGTGAACAATGTTAGCTGATATGAATGGAAATTCCGCCGCCTTTTCTAGGTTACTGATATTAATTGCATTGGCCAAGTCTTGTGCACCAATGTTAAGTGCATCATAGCCAATTTCATTATAACATTTTATAAGACCGATAGAATTATCTTGTTCATTAAATAGATTTCCTGCATCTAATAAAATTGGATCTGTACCAGTAGACCGGAGGTCTTTTAAAAATGTTGCCCTTCTTGGCAAACCCCCCAAAGAATCTAGTCGTATTTTATATGGTTTAAGCGACCCCTGTACGTTACCGGTGGCAACAAAAATAAATTCTCCGGCAGTCGTACGTGGCTTGGTACAAGAAAAAATTAATACCCCAGAAATTATTGTTAAAAATAACTTACTATATTTCATACAGACCAAGAATTTAAATTGCCTAGAAAATTTTAACCAACGATCATAAGAGAATCGGAAATACGGTGTAATGAATCATAATAAAGTTATAGTTTTGATGATATATACATAAAGGGGAAATGCTATGATAAATGGATGGGATCTTACACAAACAAACCAGGCTAGACTTAAACAGCAAATGCCAAATGTTGCTGTCCTGGGAGCAAGCGCTATTGAGGCCCATAATTATCACTTGCCTGAAGGCCAAGATTTTCTGCATACGGAAGCGATTGTGAAACGTGTTGCTGAGACGGCATGGGTAAAGACCGGATCGGTTATATGTTTACCAACTATACCTTATGGCGTTGATTGCAATCTGATGGAATTTCCGCTCACGATTCATGTGAGACAAGCCACCTTGGATCTCATGTTGACAGAGATTGTAGAATCACTTGCCCACCATGGTATAAGGAAAATATTATTAATTAACGGTCACGGAGGAAACGATTTTACACCTCTGGTACGTCAAATACAGGCAGACCTAGATGTATTTATGTTTTGGTGCCATGTATATGAAGTTGGGAAGGATAAGCATAATGAAATCTTTGATACAGCGGATGATCATGCGGGAGAATTAGAAACGTCTATGTCGCTGGCACTATTTCCAGAACTGGTAGAATTAGAGCAAGCGGATATTGGTGCTTCACGACCTTTTCAATTTGACGCTTTAGAGCAAGGGTGGATAAAGACCAGCCGGAAGTTTTCTAACCTCAACGATCATTGTGGAAACGCTGATCCTAGTTTAGCTACAGCAGAGAAGGGTCAGCAATATCTAGATTTTATTTGCCAACGGATTAGCGATTTTCTTATTGAATTGGCTGAAGCTGAGATCAATGATCATTTCCCGCATGTTCCGGAAATCAAACATTAATTACCATTTAATTTTTTCAGATATTTAAGTGCATATATGTTATCTGACTGATAGGTAAGCACCTGTTCCCATGTACTGCGTGCTTTTTCTTTTTGGTTTGAAAGGGCATAAACAACGCCCATGTTCAGCCATATATCTGTCAACATAGGGTTCTTGTCAACAATATAATTGTATGTAGCAAGCGCTGTAACTGTATCTCCCTGAAGAAGATAAAGATTTGCCACATTGTTCCATATGTCAAAGTTCTCCGGTTCAAGGTACAGGGCAACTTTGTAGGAATGCATGGCATCATTATACCTTCCAGCCTTTCGCAGAGCAAATGCCAGCGCAGCGTAAGAATAAGGATCGTCAGGCAAGGCTCGAACAGTATTTTCCAAGTGGTCAATTTTTGCCTGTGCAGACCGCACGCGCTCTGCTTGTTCTAAATAGTTTTCACCCTCTGTTTTTTGCCCTGCCTGGATAAGGGCCCGGCCAAGGTTATAATGTGCCCCATTGTGCCAGGGCCATTTTTCCACGATTTTCCTAAGGTTAAGGATAGCTTCACTACCTTTATCCACTTGTACCAGCAAGGTGCTGTATAAATAGCGGTATTCTAAGTTATCTGGCTCGATTCCATAGGCGCGCCCAGCGTATTGGATCGCTTGCTTAAAGTTTCCTTCATCTTCTTCCAATTGAGCCAGATTAAAATAAGCGGCTGCATAATTTATGTCCAGATCAATTGCTTTTTTAAAGAATGTTCTAGCGCTATCCGTTTTACCTAATTCAACAAATGCCCGGCCTACTGCCCTTAGGGGAATCGGCGCTTTATTCTGCGCAACCTCCTGCATATAATAGTCAATGGCTTGACTGAAATTTTGTTGGCGGTATGCATTATTTCCCAGGTTGTTCCATACACCCCTGTAACTTGGTGTAGCTTTTAGTGCTTTCATGTATGCTTGTTCAGCTTCTTTGAATCGGCCTAGTTCAGAATATACCCGGCCTTTAAAAAAATGTATGTCTGCTTTTTGTGTGGCATATTTAGATGCGCTGTCAGCGAAGGAAAGAGCTTGAATAAAGTTGTGCTGTTTCAAAGCGTCACTCCCTTGCAGTAAAAAACCATTTGTCCTGGGATTGTTGGTTGATAGCATATCGACAAATTCTTTTTCATTGCTAGTACAGCAATAGAAAAATAGTAATAAAGGAATTATACACCTCATTGAGCCACCAACTTACCCTGCCCTTCAGTAATATTGATCTCTTTCCCGCCGTGGATATTGTGAAACCTTTCCATTGAGCCGTTAGGCCAGTATATATATAAACTGTCCAGCGCTTCCTCACTGCCAAGACCAAAGGTAACTGTTGTTTCAGAATGCGACATAAAGCTGGATCCTGTTTTGACTCTCCGGTCCATGCGCTTATTTTTTGTTATTCCAACCAATTTTGTGCTCAAACCATTTCGATTACCATTGGTTGACTTGACATTTACGCGTAAAAAATTATTTTTATTATTATCATTGCGAAATAAATGTGCTGATCCGTTGTTTTCCGTAACCAAAATATCTAACGTACCATTTTTATCATAATCTGAATACGAAGCGCCGCGGCCAACAATGGGCTTGGCCAATGGACCTTCAATACTTGGGACAATATCAAAGAATTGTCCATCCCCATCATTAAGAAATAAATGACTAGGCTCACGATAATTTATGCCGTCTTGCGTGTGTTCTATTCCAATTTGAACATGTCCATTAGCAGTAAATAGATCTAGGTCCCCATCTAGCTCTGCATCAAAAAGAAACAATCCAAATGTCAATGTCATTAGGCTTGGCCTTCCGATTTTTGATAGGGCTGCCCGATCTTCAAAAAAATTACCAGACTGGTGGCGAAATACACTGATCATTTCCTTAGAAAAATTGCCCACGAATATTGTTTCTTTGCCAGAATTATCTACCACGCCTGCATCAATACCCATACCGGCTCTGGCGCGCCCATTTTCATCATAGGCCATGCCGCTGACTGCACCGATTTCTTTAAATGTGCCATCGCCATTATTTACGTAAAGTAGATCCCGTTGGGTATCACTAGCTACTGCCAAGTCGGGCCAGCCGTCATTGTTGAAGTCCAGCTCAACAGCTCCCAGCATTTTCCCCGGGGATGGCAGAAAACCCGCCTGTTCGGTTTTATCCGTAAAAGTACCGTCACCATTATTGAGGTAGAAACGACTGGGAACGCCATTATACAGTTCAGGAGTGCAATAATTTTTTGTACTACCGTCCAGCGTACACCAGATGTCATTTTCTGGAGACCAGTCGACATAACTGCCCACATACAGATCCACCCACCCATCTTGGTCAGCATCGAAAAAGATAGCTGTTGTACTCCAAAGCAAATCCTTTTCTAGGCCACTGCCCAAACTTACATTAGTAAAAGTACCCCCATCATTACGGAATAAATGATTTTGCCATATTGTTGTAAAGAAAAAATCTTGATCATCATCATTATCATAATCCGCCACAGTTATGCCGAACCCATAAGTATGTAGATTGGCTAGCCCAGCAACTGCTGTTACATTTTCGAAAGTTCCATCCTGATTATTATGATATAAAAATAGCGCTGGCGCAACCACAGAGCTTTTCCCAGGCCATGTGCCACCACCTACCAATAAAATATCTGACCAACCATCTCCGTTATAATCTATAAATCCCCCACCAGACCCCATAGATTCAGGGAACCATTTGTCCCCGACAGCACCTGTAACATGGCGAAAATTTGCTAAACCGGCACTTGCTGTTACATCTGTAAAATTTATTATTATTTCATTATTAGTAGAAGCGGGTTGTTTACTATCGCAGGCAATGAAAATTATAACCACAAAAAAAACAGTGATTTTTCCAGCAGGGCAGAGGCTCATTATCATTAATTCAATGTTTCTAAATAGTCTTTTAAGGTAGCGTTATCAGAGTCATATTCAAGCCCTTTCATCCAGGCTTGACGCGCATCATTTTTCCTACCAGAGCTGGCATGAACCACACCAAGATTTAACCAAATATCTACAAGCGTGGAATCAAATGACAAGATCGTTTTATACCTGTTGATTGCCTGTACCGTATCGCCGTCCATTAGACAAAGATTGGCAATATTATTTTGTAGTGCAAAACTCATTGGGCTTAGGGAAAGCGCCACTAGGAAGGCGTCTTTTGCTTCTTGTATGCGCCCCATATTTTTTAATGAATTTCCAAGGTTAACCCAAAGCATCAACTGATCAGGATTCATTTTGGCCAGATTGCGCCAGTTTTCTACCTCTTGGATACCTTTTTGTAGTTCCTTTGCCATGTCCATATAATGCTGGCCTTGGGCTTCATTACCAATGCGGTAGAGCGCTTGACCTAAGTTATGGTGGGCCCAATAATGCCAAGGGCGCTTGCTAGTTACAGCCTGGAAGAAGGGTAGGGACGCCTTTGGTTCTTCATTTAATAAAAGGAGGGAACCTATAATATATTTATAATCCAAGTTTTCAGGATCTAGATCTAAACCAATGGTTGCATATTCTATTGCTTTTGCTATATCACCCCTGTCTTTATAAAGATGCCCGAGTCGCATGTATGCGGCAGCATTTTTGCTATCAGTCTTAATAGCGTCTTCGTAAGCAAAAGCTGCGCTATCAATTTTCCCCAAGTCAGCATAGGCTCTACCAATTTGAACCATCGTTCTTGCTGAAGGATATAGCAGCATTTCGCTCTTGTAATTTGCAATAGCAGCTGGTAGATCATCCTGGCGGATACTGTTTGTTCCCATGTTAAACCAGGCTCCCTGATAGTTAGGGTTCAGAGATAGTACAGTGCGGTATGCAACTTCTGCTTCATTCAATCTGGCAAGCTTTGTAAATACTCTGCCTCGCAGGAAATGAATATCAGACGCGCGCGGACTGTTTACAAGGGCACTGTCGGTAATTGCTAGGGCCGCATTGTAATAACCATTTCTAAAGGCTGTTTCCGCTTGGAATATTAGCCCCGCTACAGCAGGATCAATATCTGGTGTTTTCTGACACGCGCTGAAAAAAAAAGACAAACATATACTTATTAGTAATTTTTTTTTATTCATTATTTGATTTTCAAGGTGCTGGTGAATTGGGCTGCAAGACGCGCTTGACCCGCCGCCGCTTTCATGCCCACAGAATCGTATGCTTTAGCGAGTTCCAGCCATTGTCTCTGATTATCCGGGTTCTTATCTGTGGCCAACTTAAGATTTTCCAAGTTGGAATACAGTGTTTGAATACTATCTGCTTTTAACAGGTATTGACTACCTATAATATTATTTCCTGAACGTATAAATGCTTGCCCTAAATTGTAGTATACGCCTTCATAAAAAGGGCGTTGATCTGCAACCGCCTGCAAGTAAGCGACTGCTTGGATATATTGATTGGTTTTCAGATATACAGTTCCTAATGAATACTGATAGTCAATGTTTTTTTTGTCTAAAGCAACCGCCTTGTTTGCGAAAGCAATCGCAGTTTTATATTCTCCATTGTCAGTATACAACCGCGCTAAATCACCCATGACTTCGCTGTATAGGCTATCTATTTTTATACATTTTTTATAGATAATTAATGCACTATCCGCTTCCCCTAGATGCATATAGCAACGTCCTATCTGTAGCATTGTAATCTGTTTGTCTTTGGATTGCAGAACGTTAGCTTGTTTGCCGGTCAATTCCTGATTATAAAAGTTAATGGCTTGCCGGTATTGTTTATTCCTGTAGGCATTATTGCCCAACTTGAACCATGCGCTTAAATAATCTGGGTCAATTTTCACTAACTTTTCATAGGCTGATCTAGCTCGACCGTTCTGGCTCACAGTCGTAAGTATGTTTCCTTTCAGTAAGTACGGGTCTGCCCACTGTGGCTGTTTACTGGCTAATTCATCTATTAACTCAAGTGCTTGGTGTGGTTCACCTGCCGCAAACATTTCTTCTGCTCGAATCAAATCTAGCATTAATGGAGACCTGCGATTATCAAAAGAATTTCCAGATCCAGTATTTTTATTTGGCCTACTATCTGATTGGCATGAGTAAGCCACTATACCTGCGTAAACAATAAATATATATGTGAAATAAACAGTCAGCTGCAGTTTCATGCGGATTTAGTACTAACCATTATGGCAAATCTTATTGACAGGCGATCATTCATTGATTAGGATATAATTTAGTGTAATCTATCTAGGCGCGTAAGGCCATTTTTTCAGGGTCCCAGCGCATCGGTTTTTGCTTTAAATAGCTTGTGTTGGTCAATACTGCAGGTGCCGAGGCCCTGAGTCCGTATGCAGCATCTTCAGTGACGCTACCGTTGGTTTTAATGGCATTAAAAAAATGTATAAAATGATCAAAGCGATCATCATAATTTTCCGGTGGATTAAATTCCAGGGTACTTTTTTCTGTGTTAGTTGACTTTTTATCTGGATAGTATTGCTCATAGTTATCCGCAATTTTCTGCTGTACAGATTTGGAGAATGTTCTTACGGAATTGTATCCCTCAATGACCTGTTTCTTTGTTGGTGTATAGCGGGGAGTGGTGGTGATCGTTAATCCGCGAAATCCCAAATCCATAACACCTTCGCTGCCAATAAGACGCATTTTTGTCCCCCCACCCCCACCGTGTGCAAAGTTTGTTTGCAGGGTGAGGTTAAATGCTGGATGCGATTCAGTTTCTGGATAATCGCAAAGTCCAAGCATCATATCGGGTACATCGCGACCATCCTTCCAAAATCTTAGACCGCCAGTCGCCACAATTCTATTAGGTCCATTGGAAGATAGAATATGATGCAGACCAGAAAAAAGGTGAACAAACAGGTCGCCTGCTACACCGGTACCGTAGTCCCAGTAATTACGCCAGCGGAAAAAACGAACAGGATCAAAGGCTCGTTTTTTGGTGCCGCTTATAAATTGATCCCAATCTATAGTTTCCAAAGATGCGTCGGGGGGGATTGTATACTGCCAGGCTCCGATAGCCGAGTTGCGGTTATACCGGGCCTCAATCATATTGAGTTCGCCAATAGCGCCGGCCGCAAACTGTTTTCGCGCTTCTTCAAAAACTATTGAACTGACAAACTGGCTGCCCACCTGAAAAACGCAACCGGAACTCTTTTCTGCTCTAACTATTTTTTTACCATCTGCTACATCTTGTACCATTGGTTTTTCGCAATAGACATGTTTCCCGGCTTTTAATGCATCGCTGGCAATTTGTGCGTGCCAGTGATCTGGAGTACATATCAATACAGCATCCACGTCATCCTGTGCAAGGATTTCTTGGTAGTTACGAGTCGTTGTCACCTGGTTACCAAATACTTCCTTGGTGTGATCCAATCGGCCATCATAAAGATCACAGGCCGCTACCAATTCAACTCCCGGTACTGAAATAGCGGTTACAGTATCAATGAAACCGATGATTCCCATGCCGATTGTAGCAATCTGCAACCGATCATTAGGGGCAATAGCTTTAACAGTTCTTTTTAGTAGAGCCTTTTGTTGTTGGTCCAGTACAATGGCTGGAAGTGAACTGGCAGTTAGTGCTGATAATGCGGCAAATTTCTTAAGAAAGGTGCGCCTAGTATTAAGATTAGATCTTGACAATATACACCATGAATTCTTTAACTATATTTGCTGGCCAGCTCAACCCTAACTTTTTCCAATAATTTTTTAGTAGCTGCGATACCATCCATTTCACTGAGTTCAGGACCTTCATATTCAATTCCTACATAACCGCGGTAACCGGCATCTAGGACTATCTTCATCATTTTACTATAATCCGTATCCTTTTCAGAACCATCATCATTGAAATTGTGACTCTTAGCACTCACAGCTTTTGCATACGGCATCAATTCTTCTACGCCGATATAACGATCGTACCATTCATTTCCTTTTTCTTCCCATGAACCAAGGTAAAAGTTGCCGAAATCAGGCAATGTGCCGCAGTGAGGGTGGTTCACCATATCCATTACACCAGAAAGCCATTTTCCATTGCTGGATAGACCGCCGTGGTTTTCCACAATTACATTGATATCGTTTTTTGTACCATATTCTGTTAACCTGCTCAAGCCATCAGCAGCAAGTTTCATCTGCTCATCATATTCACCTTCACTTTGGGCATTCACGCGGATGGAATGGCAGCCCAAGCGCTTGGCAGCGTCTACCCATTTATAGTGATTTTCCACAGCAATTGTACGGGCAGCTTCATCCGGATCACCTAAAGCGCCCTCTCTATCGCACATGATCAAAAGGTTTTTAACGCCTTCACCATCGGCAATGGTTTTCATTTCTTTTAAATAGTTTTTATTTGTTGCCTTATTAAAGAAAAATGTATTTACATATTCCACCGCATCTATACCAAAATCTTGGTGCGCAACCTTGGCAAAATCTAGGTGTTTGATATTACCTTGTAAAAGGGCATCGGGATCATCAGTTAGTAATTTAGCCCACTCTTCAGACCCCAGTTGACGCGATTTCCCGAAAATGGATTTATTCAGCGACCATTCGGCAAGCGATATTTTGAATAATGGATCATTGCTATTGCTGCAACCAGAAAGGGATGCACCCCCAAGCCCCATTACACCGACCCCGCTGGCAATTGCTGCCGTTTTCTTAAGAAAATTTCGTCTTGTTTCCATAATTTCCCCTCCTTTATTATTAGACTAAAATCAACTACTTTTATACATTTACGTGCAGTTGCATACAAACTATTTATTAGCCAATAAATAGCTTTGTTCCCCGACATTAAACTATAAAAATATATAAATACATATTTAGTTAATACTATGCCTAAGATTGGATTGAATGTATCCTACTCTTAAATTGTATGTAATATAAATTAATTATAATTTTATCTTGCCTTTTAACAAAAAAATTTGCGAAGTTTGCAAGTAACGGCAATTTAAAGCCTAAAAAGTAACAGTTATGCGGATTATAATTGCGCCACGAATTAAATGTTTGAAAGCTTTTTAAAATAGAATTACATACGTTTATGATAATAAATAAAGTGAAGAATAATAGTTTTTTTCTGTACCAAACAACAGTAGGTTGTATTGGTAACTATTATTGTAAGTATTAATACACCACTGAAAAGTGGGAAAATTTATCGTTAAATAAAAAAAACAAGAGAGGTTAGTTTATGAAAAAGCTACTTGCTGTAATTATAATGACAATTGTTGTGTTTCCAACAATGCTATTATCACAATCCAGTGGAAAGATCGCTGGAACGGTATTGAATGAAGAAGGGGCTCCGCTTGGAGGTGCTAATGTAATTATTGAAGAAACATCATATGGAAGCGCTTCCGATGAAGATGGTAAATATTTCATTTTAGATGTACCCGTTGGTACTCATACTGTCCGCGTGGATTATATAGGTTATAAGAGCGTTACAGTGAAAAATGTGAAAGTATCAGAAAGTTTAACAACAACCTTGAACTTATCTATGGAAGTAAGTGCTCTTGAAGGAGAGGTTGTTGAAATCGTTGCAGATAGACCTATTATAAATACATCTGCCACAAACACAACCCGTTTAATTGATAAAGATGTTATTAAAAATATGGTTATTAGGGGTGTTGAAAACATTGTTTCTTTACAAACAGGCGCCGTAGCCGTTGGTGGCGGAGTATATGTTCGCGGCAGTAGGTCTGGCGACATGGCATATTATGTCGATGGTGTTTACACAGTGAATCCTTTTACATTGGGCAATACAGGAATTGTCAGTAATAATGCAATGGAACAAATTTCATTCCAGTCTGGTGGCTTCGATGCTCAATTTGGCAATTCAAATGGCGGTGTTGTTAACACAACCACACGGACCGGTGGCGATAAAACTTCCATGGGCGTAGAATACGTCTCTGATCTCGGCGGTGCTGCATCAACAGATAAAGACGAACTTCACAGCTATGGCTACAATTTAATGAGTTTTAATGTTGGTGGTCCATTAGGCGGCAGTTTAAAGTATTTTGGTAGTTATGAGAAAATTAGCATGGACGATGCAAGTCCGTCTACTTCTTACTACCCTACGATGACTCGCACAGAGGGTGATTCAGCATATGGAGCAGCAGCGGAAGCGCTGGGCGGATTGATTACTGATGTAACAAACCCTGATTGGCATTCGGTTGCATGGGATGGTGATGCCGCAGCAGATACTGCTACTGTTTATTCTGGCTATAAGCGTTTATATGGATCTAAAGAAAATGCCGGTTTAACCCGTGATGCAATCACCGGGAATTTGGTTTATGATTCGAAAGCATTCAGTGTAAAAGTTGGTACTGCGATAACAAATAAAGATTCTCGCGGAGACCTGGGAGAAAGCCTCCTGAACAGTCAAGGAGATTATCCTTATTCATACACGCTTCTGAATTCTATGAACACTCCTTATTATGAATCGAAAACTCAATCTATGTATGCGAACTTTACTATACGGTTAGGTTCAACGTCTTTTGCAAAGGTTAATGTAAGTTCTTATAACTTTGCTCGGGAATATGGTGATCATCGTCATAAAGCGAATGTATTGGATTATGGCGATAATACTAAAGCAGGTAACGAAGAACTTATTAATGTGGGCCGAAACCCGCTTCCTATTGAAGATTTTGCATACTTCAGTAATTATGGTGGTGTTTATAATGAATATCGGGTAAACGATATCGGTTATGTTGGCGCAAGGGCTGATTACCTGAATCAAATGGGCGATCATGAGATTAAAACAGGTTTCGAATGGAGAAAACACACCATTCGGAATTACACCCTAAGCCAACCAATGGAATTAGCAGAAGGGTATGATAAAGCAGCAGTAACCGGACAAAGTACATCAGATGCCGATTGGCTGTATACGTTATACAGAAACGCATATACCGATAATATTGGCTATGACATGCAAGGCTCATCATCGGATAGCTATGATGAAACCACTGGCGCAACTGCTCCTGGGGAACCGGTGATTTTGGGTGCGTATTTACAGGATAAAATTGAACTTGACGATCTTGTTTTAAATATTGGTATCCGCTATGACAGCTTTGATTTTGGTTCAGAAGCACCAGCAGACTGGAATGATATTCATCTGAAAAACGGTCG
>Ga0209752_1000931_pt1 | contig 14299 bp, 23 predicted proteins | sample METZYME_3_250m_FD_187548 | JGI IMG/M metagenome (GOLD analysis project Ga0209752, IMG submission 187548) | Marine microbial communities from oxygen minimum zone in mesopelagic equatorial Pacific - METZYME_3_250m (SPAdes) (version 2) | ecosystem: Environmental > Aquatic > Marine > Oceanic...
CGACAGAAATTAACGAGGTCTCTTTTGGGTCAAAAAACACATCCTGTTGGGTATAGATTAATTGTCAATAAAAATTGGAGTTCCAATTGGTTTGCACCAAAAAATAATTTTCGTAATGAATTGGAAGAAGATGTGAGGATTCGGAAATATATTTCCCATCGACTTCCAAATGCCGGAATCTCCAAAGTAGAGATCGCTCGTACTTCAAAAAAAGTAACTATCACAATTCATACTGCACGTCCAGGAATTGTAATTGGACGCGGTGGTGAAGAAGTGAATCGATTGAAAAAAGAATTACGCCAACTGACAGGTAAAAAAGATGCTCAAATTAATATTTCTGAAGTTAAGCGTCCAGAACTGGATGCTGCTTTGGTTGGGTCAAATATTGCTCATCAATTGAAAAAGAAAATATCTTATCGTCGAGTGGTAAACAAAACCATTCAATCTACCATGCGTATGGGTGCAGAAGGAATTCGTATTAATGTTGCTGGTCGTCTCGGTGGTGTAGAAATCGCTAGAAGTGAAAAATTTTCAGATGGTAGTGTACCACTACATACCTTGCGCGCAGATATTGATTATGCTCTGACCGAGGCTCAAACACAGTATGGTGTTATTGGTATAAAAGTATGGATTTGCAACGGACAATTCACCCGATAAGAGTATTTAAATGTTAGAACCAAAAAAAGCAAAATTTAGACGAGTCCACCGTGGAAACAGAAGAGGTATGGCTATGCGTGGGAACTCTGTGGCATTCGGCAATTATGGTCTAAAGGCTGTTGAATCAGGTTGGGTCACGGCTAGGCAGATTGAAGCATCACGTATCGTGATTTCCCGAGTCGTCAGAAAAATTGGAAAAATGTGGATTCGCATTTTTCCGGATAAACCTGTGACTTCTCGCCCTGCTGAAACGCGTATGGGTAAAGGTAAGGGAGCTCCAGATCATTGGGTTGCTGTTGTCAAACCAGGTCGAATATTATTCGAAGTAGATGGAGTAACCCGCGAAGAGGCAGAAGAAGCATTTCGTAATGCTGGTCATAAACTTCCTCTAAAAACCAAAATAATCGAACGGAGGGGATTTTGATGAAAGCGACAGAACTCCGTGAAATGAACCAGGTGGAATTAAATGCCAAATTGATCGAAAATCTTGATGCGCTTCAAAATTTGAAATTTCAGCAAGCGCTACAACAATTAGAAGATGGAACAACAATTTCCAAAACAAAAAAGGAAATTGCACAAATAAAAACAGTATTAAATGAGTATAAACTCGGTATACGGGTTGCTCAAGGTGAGAAAGAATGAAACTTGAACGCAGGCGTCAATCCTTGATCGGTGAAGTTATTAGTACTAAAATGGAAAAAACAGTAAATGTAAAAGTCACACGTGAAATTGCTCATCCGGTTTACCATAAACGTATCAAACGATTTAAGAGTTATTTAGCCCATGTAGCATCTGTAATACCAAAAGATGGTGATATTGTCAAGATTTCAGCTATTCGGCCTTTAAGTAAACGTAAACGTTGGCAGGTAAGCGAAATAGTTCGTGAATCAGTGAAATTAGGATAGCAAAGTGATTCAACAAGAGACAAGATTAAGGGTGGCCGACAATACGGGAGCAAAAGAAGTTCTCTGCTTCAAAGTATTGGGTGGCTCCCGGCGAAAATATGCCAGTATTGGTGATCAAATCGTAATTACAGTTAAAAATGCTCTGCCGGGAGGTATGGTGAAAAAAGGTGAAGTTCATAGAGCAGTTGTGGTCCGTACAAGAAAAGAGATATCCCGTCCTGATGGTAGTCGAATCCGCTTTGATGAAAATGCTGCTGTTTTATTGGATAGTGCCGGCGAGCCTCGTGGAACACGAATTTTTGGTCCGGTAGCTCGTGAATTGCGCGAAAGTGGATTCATGAGGATTGTTTCAATGGCTCCGGAGGTACTGTAAGATGCATGTTAAAAAAGGAATGACCATTAAAGTTATTAGTGGGAACAATAAAGATTTAGAAGGGAAAGTCCTTCACGTTTTTCCAGAAAAAAAACGAGTGATTGTTGAAGGTATAAATTTTATGAAAAAAGCAACCCGGCCATCTCAGGAAAATCCTGCCGGCGGTATTGTAGAAAGGGAAGCATCCATTCATATTTCAAATGTGATGGTTGTTCATGGCGGGCAAGCGACTCGCGTGGGATACAAGAAACTTGAAGATGGTTCTAAAGTCAGGGTTTCTAAAAAAACTAACGAAGAAATTGAAGCATAGAAATGGCTGAAGAAAAGAAAATAAAAAAGAAAGCACCTGCCAAAAAGAAAAAAAAGGCACCTGTTTATTCTCCATCACTTAAAAAGATTTATAGTGAAGAGATTACATCTGTCATGCAAAAGAAGTTCAATTACTCCAATAAAATGGAAGTCCCACGAATCACCAGTGTTGCTCTAAACATGGGATTAGGTGATGCAAAAACTAATTCCAAGAATCTTGAAAGTGCTGTGGAAGAGATGACTTTGATCTCAGGTCAAAAACCGATCATTACTAAATCAAAAAAAGATATTTCAAATTTTAAGATACGTAAGGGATGGCCCGTGGGCTGTAAAGTGACTTTGCGGTCAACAATGATGTATGAATTTTTGGAGAGGTTGATTTCTGTTGCATTGCCTCGAGAGCGTGATTTTCGTGGATTATCCTTTAAATCATTCGACGGTCGCGGGAATTATAACTTTGGGATTAAAGAACAAATTATATTTACTGAAATCGAATATGATAAAATTGAGTCCATCCGAGGATTGAACGTGACTATCACAACAACCGCAAAAACGGACGATGAAGCATATCAATTGTTAAAACTCTTAGGATTTCCATTAAGAGAAAAACCAGTAAAGCAAGAAGTGGAAGAGGCAGCCTGATGGCCAAGAAATCACAAATTTATAAAGCAAAAAGAAAAGCAAAATTTTCAACCCGGGAAAAGAATCGGTGTTTTAAATGTGGACGACCACATGCTTATCTAAGACGATTTGGACTTTGCCGATTATGTTTTCGGGAAATGGCACTAAAGGGTGAGATTCCTGGTGTAACTAAAGCGAGTTGGTAGGAGAAAAAAATATGTCAATGTCTGATCCAATTTCTGATTTTTTAACGCGAATCCGTAATGGACTCCTAGCAAAGAAACGCTGGGTAGATGTTCCAAGCAGCGCATTAAAAAAACGTATAGCACTTGTGCTAAAAGAAGAAAAATTTCTTGAAGATTTCTTCTTTATTGCTGGAGATAAAAATAAAGAAACTATACGTGTTTTTTTAAAATATGATTATCAGGGAAATCCCGTAATTGATAATATTAAACGTATCAGCCGTCCTGGTCTGCGTGTTTATGTCGGTGCCGGTGAAGCACCTCGTGTATTGGATGGGCTTGGGATTTCAATTTTATCAACATCTAAAGGTGTATTATCCAATAAAAAAGCTAATCATCTTGGTGTAGGTGGTGAAATACTCTGTGAGGTATATTAAGAAATATGTCAAGAATAGGTAAAAATCCAGTCAGTATTCCTGAAGGAGTTAAAGTTGATCTTTTAGGGCAATTGGTTAAGGTAACGGGCCCTAAAGGAGCACTTGAATTCAATGCCCATAGAGATATGAAATTATCTGAATCTGATGGCACTATTATTGTAGAGCGCCCATCTGATGTTAGAGAACACCGTTCACTCCATGGAACAACTCGACAAATGATAAATAATATGGTTGTAGGTGTGTCAGTAGGTTACAGCAAGGAATTGGAAATCATCGGGGTTGGGTATCTGGCGCAAGTACAGGGAAATAGATTGCAACTTCAGTTAGGTTATTCTCATGATATTTATTTTGATATGCCGGAGGGAATCACCGTAACTGCCAACAGGACGGAAGTTAAAGTTGAAGGTACTGATAAACAATTAGTAGGAGCAGTTGCTGCCAAGATTCGCTCTTTCCGAAAACCTGAGCCATACAAGGGGAAAGGTATTCGTTACAAGGGTGAATATGTCCGCTCGAAACAGGGTAAAACGGTGGGGGCTAAATAATGGCAAAACATCGTTCAACAATTCGTAGAGATGAAAGAAGGCGAAATAGAAGTAAAAAGACTTCACGCCTGAATCCGAATCGTCCGAGGTTGGTTGTCTTTCGAAGTCTTAAACATTTCGAAGCTCAGATCGTAAATGATTTTGATGGGCATACTCTTACTGCAGTATCATCTAGAGATAAAGAATTACAGTCTGCTTTAAAAAAAGCAGAAAATAAAACAGACATTAGCCGAATTGTAGGTGATGCATTGGCGAAAAAAGCCAAATCCGCAAAAGTCGGTCCAGTGGTATTGGATCGGAACGGATATCCTTATCATGGCCGTGTTAAAGCATTTGCAGAAGCCGCCCGTAAGGGTGGATTAAAATTTTAAAGGAGTCTGAATTTGGCTATCATTAACCCAGCTGAGCTTGATCTTCAAGAAGAAGCGGTAGTAAAAATTAATCGAACTGCGAAAGTAACATCTCGGGGTAAACGTTTTCGTTTTTCTGCCCTCATTGTTGTAGGCGATGGGAAAGGCCATATCGGAGTTGGTCTAGGTAAAGCAAACGAGGTAATCTCTGCTATCAATAAAGGGAAGGATATTGCGAAGAGAAATATTGTAAAAGTTTCTGTTGTGAATGGAACAGTACCTCATAAGATTATTGGTAAACATGGTGCTAGCCGTATTATGTTAAAACCTGCTTCTCCAGGTACAGGCATTATAGCAGGCGCATCTGTTCGTTTGGTTATGGAGCAGGTTGGAATTCATAATATTTTAACAAAACGTCATGGTTCAAAAAATACAATGAATCTCGTTCATGCTACAATGGATGCCTTGGTGCGGATGAAAGATGCTGTTGCTATTGCCAATAAACGTGGAGTTACCATTGGTGAGGTATTCAACTAATGGCCAAAATAAAAACACTACGCATTACCCAGATTAAAAGTGGGATAGGGTATAAACCAAAAGCGAAAGCTACTCTGAAAGCATTAGGGCTTCGTAAAATGCAGCAAACCGTTGAACAAAATGATACACCTGTTATACGCGGTATGATTAATGTGATCCCTTATTTATTAAAGGTTGAAGAAGTATGAAATTAGACTCATTAACTCCGGTTCCAGGTTCAATTAAAAACAGGAAACGCGTTGGTCGCGGTGCTGGTTCTGGGCTAGGCAGATCTTCTGGTCGCGGAGATAAAGGTGCGCAGCAACGTTCTGGCTATAAGCGTCGTCCATGGTTTGAAGGTGGTCAAATGGCTTTGGCTCGTCGGCTCCCGAAACGAGGTTTTACCAATCTTTTCAGAAAAGAATTTCAAATAGTGAACCTTGAAGCTATTGAAAATCTTGGTCTCGATACGGTTGATGCTCAAATTTTAGCCGATAACGGGTTGGTGCGTTCAGCACTGAAACCAATTAAAATCCTCGCTGATGGAGAGTTAAAATTAAAAGTTACAGTTACAGCCAGTGCCTTTAGTGAATCAGCTAAAGAACAAATTGAACAAGCAGGTGGAACGGCTACAGTACAGTGATCGATAAATTTAAAAGTGTTTTTGTAATTCCTGAACTCCGTAAAAGAATTCTTTTTACTGTCAGCATCCTCATCATTGTACGAGTTGGGGCACATATTCCAATACCTGGTGTTGATGGAGAAGCTCTTGCTGGGGCATTCACTAATTTACAGAATTCCCTGTTTGGATTATTTAACACCTTTGTAGGGGGAGCATTTGCACAAGCATCACTCTTTTCTCTTGGAATTATGCCTTACATTTCATCTTCCATTATAATCCAATTGATGGGGTCTGTTATTCCTTATTTTCAGAGATTGCAGAAGGAAGGGGAAGCAGGTAGGAAAAAGATTACACAAATCACACGTTACGGAACAGTGATGTTGGCATCCATGCAGTCCTATGGTGTTGTTGCTGTTTTCCTTCCTAGCTTATCAGCAAATGGACAATCCGTCGTTATGAATCCTGGTTTCATGTTTACTTTCACCGGGATAATTAGTATGGTAACCGGGACCTTATTTCTCATGTGGTTGGGTGAACGGATCACAGAACGTGGCATTGGGAACGGAATATCCCTCATAATTATGGTGGGGATTATTTCAGCATTCCCAAACGTGATTTTGAGTGAAATTACATTAGTGCGTGAAGGTGTTCGCGGATTACTTTCAGAATTTATTTTGATGGGAATTATGTTTTTGGTCATTTGTTTTGTTGTATTACTTACTCAGGGAACTCGAAAAATTCCCGTCCAATATGCAAAACGGGTTGTAGGGCGTAAAGTATATGGTGGACAAAATACACATATTCCAATGCGAGTTAATACGGCTGGTGTGATGCCTATCATTTTTGCACAATCAATTATGTTTATACCCAGCACCATTTCGACATTTTTGGGCGACAGTGAATTTGCACAATCCTTGATGGCATGGTTCTCTTTTGATCATCCATTTTATTGGGCTGTTTTTGGTTTGATGATCATTTTCTTTACTTATTTTTATACTGCCATTGCCTTTGATCCCGTTCAGGTATCTTCAACCATGAAACAGCAAGGTGGATTTATACCTGGAGTTCGTCCCGGAAAGAAAACAGCAGAATACATTGATAATATTTTGACCCGCGTAACTTTACCCGGTTCTATTGCACTTGCATTTGTAGCTATTTTCCCATACATCCTGATGAAAACAATGAATATTAATTATGATTTGGCTTCCTTCTTTGGAGGCACAAGCTTGTTGATTATCGTTGGTGTTTCCTTGGATACATTGCAGCAAATTGAATCCCATTTAATGATGCGGCATTACGATGGTTTTTTAACAAAAGGTAAAATTCGCGGACGGAGACGAATGTAATGGTTTATACAAGGTCACCACGAGAAGTAGATAAAATTTCACGCAGTTGTCAAATTGTTGCAGATACTTTGATTATGCTAGAACCTCACGTAATTACTGGTGCTCGCGTATCTGATTTAGATCAAATGGCAGAAGACTTTATTCGTTCGCAGGGTGCTCGCCCGGCTTTTAAAGGTTACATGGGATTTCCAGCAACACTTTGTGTATCTATTGATGATGCAGTTGTGCATGGTATTCCAGGTGATGATGTTCTTAAAGAAGGTCAAATCGTAGGTGTTGACTGTGGTGCGGAATTGGATGGATATTATGGTGATCATGCCCGTACTTTTTCCATTGGTACTGTTGATGCAGGAAAACAAAAATTAATGGATGTGACCCGAGAATCTTTGATGAAAGGGATAGAACAGGCAATTCCTGGAAATTATGTTGGTGATATCGGGAATGCCGTTCAGACATGTGCCGAAAGCAATGGATTTTCTGTTGTAAGAGAATTGGTTGGTCACGGTATTGGAAGGGAACTCCATGAAGAACCACAGATACCAAATTATGGGAAAGCTAAACAAGGGTACAAACTCCGTTCAGGTATGTGTATCGCCATTGAACCCATGATCAATGCTGGTGCTAAAGAAGTGTTTACTGCCAAGGATGGTTGGACAATTTTAACGAAAGATGGTCAAGCTTCAGCTCATTTTGAGCACACGATTGCCATAACAAATAATGGTCCAAAGATTTTGAGTGTAGGGACCCATGGCTAAAGAACAACCCATAACAATTGATGGGGTCATTAAGGAAACATTACCAAATGCCATGTTTCGCGTTGAGGTAGAAATAGGCGGTAATCCTCATGAAGTTCTGGCGCATGTCAGTGGAAAAATGCGAATGCATTTTATAAAAATTTTACCCGGAGATGTGGTGACATTAGAGATTTCACCTTATGATTTATCCCGTGGTCGTATTACATACAGACAAAAGTAGAGAAGAATGAAAGTTCGTCCATCAGTAAAGAAAATGTGTTCAAAGTGCAAGGTCATTAAAAGAAAAGGCGTTGTACTCGTAATTTGTGAAAACCCTAAACATAAGCAACGTCAAGGATAAAAGAGACCTATGGCACGTATTGTTGGTGTAGATATTCCAAGGAACAAGAAAGTTCCATATTCATTGCGGTATATCCACGGTATTGGCTTAACAACTGCACAAAAACTGTGTGTAGAAGCCAAAGTGGATCCAGATACCCGTGTTCAAGATTTAACTGAAGAGCAGGTAGTTGCACTTCGTGATGCCATTTCCAGTCTTGGCTTTATCGTTGAAGGGGAGTTACGATCTCAAACTGCAATGAACATCAAAAGGTTGAAAGATGTAGGTACCTATAGAGGTCTTCGTCACCGTCGTGGTCTTCCTTCAAACGGTCAACGTACAAAAACAAATGCCCGTACACGGAAAGGTAAGAAACGTACCATTGGCTTGGGTAAGAAATAATCATTAAGAAAAAGAGAGTCTATTTTGGCAGAAAATAAACCAAAAAAGAAAAAGAAAAAAAGTGCAGAACCTCATGGTATTGCACATATTAAATCTACATTTAATAACACCCACGTTACGTTGACCGATATGCACGGGAATGTGATTGTTTGGGAAAAAGCTGGTACTTCTGGGTTTAAAGGCTCACGAAAAAGCACAGCTTATGCCGCAACTATGGCAGCGGATAAAGCAGCTTTAGCTGCGATAGCATTGGGGCTATCCAGCGTAGATGTTTTGGTGAACGGTCCCGGTTCTGGACGTGAATCGGCTATTCGTGCTTTGGCTGTGGCCGGTTTACAGATCACAAGCATTAAAGATGTGACACCTTTGCCTCATAACGGGTGCCGTCCCCCAAAACGAAGACGAGTGTAAGGAGAATTAATGGCTAAATCACAAACCACAAAAGGAAAAATTGTACGGAAATTTGGAGAAAATATTTTTGGAAATCCAAAATATGATCGCCTTTTGAATCGAAAGCCTTATGCACCAGGCCAACACGGACAGGGACGTCGGTCTAAATTATCGAATTATGGAACTCAACTTAGGGAAAAGCAAAAGATTAAATTCATGTATGGCCTTTTGGAAAACCAATTCCGATTGAATTTTGTAAAAGCAGATAAAATGAAAGGTGAAACTGGTACAAATATGCTCCAATTACTGGAAAGTAGATTAGATAATGTTGCATTCCGTCTGGGATTTGCGCCTTCTCGCCCTGCCGCACGTCAGTTAGTGAGCCATAAACATTTTCTCGTGAATAATAAAGTTGTAAACATCCCATCATACATTGTGAAACAAGGAGATGTGATCGAAGTTCGTGATAAAAGTAAAAAAATGGATATCATTCTTGAATCCATGCGTCGAATTAAAGGAGACATGGATCTTTCATGGCTCGAATTAGATAAAGCAAAACTACGCGGGACCTTCGTTGCTGTTCCCGATAGAGATGACATGCAATTGACTGTAAATGAACAGTTAGTTGTAGAATTATATTCAAAATAATTGAAATAGGGAAAACACTTCATGGCTACTAAAGCAATAGAACTCAAAGTTAATTACAATGATGAAGTAAACGATGGCAATATAGGTACATTCGTTGTACAGCCACTAGAACGTGGGTATGGTACAACACTGGGAAATGCAATGCGTCGCGTATTGTTAACAAGCATACCCGGTGCGGCAATCACTCACGTTAAAATTGATGGTGTACAGCACGAATTTTCTTCTTTGACTGGTGTGAAAGAAGATGTTGCAGATATCATTATGAACCTAAAAAAAATTAGGTTCAAGTTAATGGATAACACACCGGATAAAGTAACACTAACCCTGAAAGGTAAAAAAGTGTTTACTGCACAAGATATTCAGGATGCTAGTGATCAATATAATATACTGAATCCTAATGAGTACATTACTGAGATCAATTCAAAAGGAAAATTAGAATTAGAATTACGGATTGGTATTGGAAAAGGATACGTTCCATCAGAAGAAAATGACTTACCAAATCTTACTGTAGGCACCTTATCAATGGATAGTATTTTTAATCCTGTTACAAATGTAACATTTGATGTTCGTCCTGTCCCAGGTGCAAAAGAACCCATCGAGATCTTAACGGTTGATTTAGAAACAGATGGTTCTATTACTGCAAAAGATGCTATGTCTTATTCAGCGACTTATCTTCGTGAACATTTAAAATTCATTGAGGCAATATCTAATCCTTCTGTTTTGGAGATCTCTGATGGTGTATCAGAAGAAACAATGGAATTAAGGAAGCTCCTGAACCAGACAATTGACGAAATGGAATTATCAGTACGAAGTTACAATTGCCTGCAAGCTGCTGGTATCAAATACATTCAAGAATTAGTTAGCAAAGAAGAAAATCAAATGTTGAAATACAAAAACTTTGGTCGAAAATCGTTAACTGAATTAGTCGAAAAATTGGATACGATGGGTCTTCATTTTGGTATGGAAGTTGAAAAAATTATGGCAGAAGAAGGCTAAACAATGAGACACAATAAAATCGGACGAAAATTGGGTCGCAAGACAGCTCATCGGAAGGCACTGATGTCGAACTTGGCATCTGCATTAATCACACATAAAAAGATTAAAACCACCGATGCGAAAGCTAAGGAACTCCGAATGTTTATTGAGCCACTTGTAACATTCGCAAAAAGAGGCGATATCCATGCGCGGCGTCAGGTTCTGAAAAGGATTAGACATAAGACGATAGTTCGTGAGTTATTTGATACAGTGGGGCCGGCATTTGCTAATCGTGATGGTGGATATACGCGTATCACCAAATTAGGATTTCGTGATAACGACTGTGCACCTATATCTATAATAGAATTCGTAGATATGGTTGGTGAATTGGCACCCCATGGTGAATCGGAAGATTAGGCTAATAAACTAAGTTGAATAATTAAGTGAACCGTAATAGGAACACAGTGGGAAGGGCAACATTTGTTGCCCTTCTTTTTTTATTTACATCAAGTGCAATCGCCGAAACATTTGATATTAGAGCATTATGGGTGGTTCGTGATCATATCATTTCTAAAGAGAAGATCGATAAAGTTGTGGAATTCGCTAAAATGAATAATTATAATCATCTCTTTGTTCAAATTCGAGGTAGGGGTGACGCTTATTACACTTCCCAATTGGTTCCACGGTCACACTTATTGACGAAAACAGATTTTGACCCTTTAGCGTATATCTTGACAAAAGGTCGCCAGTCAAATATCAAAATCCATGCCTGGTTCAATGTGTATTATCTCTGGTCCTCGCCTGAAATTCCATCTCAATCGGATCACTTACTTTTGTCCCATCCTGAGTGGATTGATTCTAAATCACCTGACCCTATTGATATTAGTAATACAATTGTGGAAATGAAAAAGAACAGACAAGCCAATGGTGAGGGCTTTTATCTTGCTCCAACTCATCCGGAAGTGGATGCGCATCTCCAAAACGTTCTCACTGAATTACTGCAAAATTATAGTTTAGATGGAATTCACTTCGATTACATTCGGTATCATGATCTAGGATGGGGATTGAATCCAATTGGACTCAAATATTTTCTGAATTATAATAATTATATGCCTGGGTTGCCGTCTCTAGAAGTGAAACAAAAACCTTCCTTTGCTGAATTTAAACGATCTGCAATCACAAGGTTTATTAGCAAGGCATCTACACGCATTAAAGCTTACCAGCCGGATTGTATTATATCTGCAGCAGTAAAACCAAATTTACTTAGTGCCAGAAACACTTTTAGCCAAGAATGGGATGTGTGGCTTGCTGGAGGATATATTGATTGGGCCGTACCCATGAATTATACAATGGACCTTAGCACTTTTGACAAGAATATCCGAATAATGAAGGAGAATCTTCCTTTGAAGTATTTAGATCGTGTTGTAATGGGCATTGCCACCTATAACCAGAATGCGAGAAATGCCGGAAAAAAGATTTACCATGCCGGGAAAAATGATTTTAGTGGAATTAGCGTTTTTTCTTATACCGTTTTTAAGAATCAACCATCCTATGCAGATAAATTAATCAAATATTTAAAATAATTATTTAATAAAGTTAGAGTTATCAATGTCTCGAACCATTCATCCACCCACCGGAGATGAACTCTCCTGTAAGAATTGGCAGATAGAAGCTGCGTATCGAATGATCCAACATAATCTGGATCCAAATGTAGCCGAAGTACCCGATGAACTCATTGTTTACGGTGGGAGAGGGAAAGCAGCTCGAAACTGGGAATGCTATGATGCTATTCTTGAAACTTTAAAAAGACTTGAACCGGATGAAACATTATTGATACAATCCGGCAAACCCGTAGGCGTTGCTAAAACACATACTACATCTCCAAGAGTTTTAATCGCCAATTCCAATCTTGTACCCAATTGGGCTAATTGGGAGCATTTCAATGCATTGGAAAAAGAAGGCCTTATGATGTTTGGTCAAATGACAGCTGGCAGTTGGATCTATATTGGAACCCAGGGGATTTTACAGGGAACATACGAAACATTTGTCGCTGCAGCCAAAAAACATTGGGATGTGTATTCCTTGGCAGGTAAACTTACCTTAACGGCTGGTTTAGGCGGAATGGGTGGTGCACAGCCTCTGGCGGTTTCCATGGCAGGTGGCGTATCCATTAATATTGAAATTGATCCACGGCGAATCCAACGACGGTTGGAAACAAAATATTTAGATAAATCAACTGACAGTCTTGATAAAGCTCTGGAATGGGCTCAGGATGCCATGAATACCAAAACGCCACTCTCTATTGGATTGCTGGGGAATGCGGCTGATTTAGTACCAGAATTTGCCAATCAGGGTATAATACCTGATCTGGTAACAGATCAAACATCTGCACATGATGAATTGGTTGGTTATTTACCAAATAATTTTACCTTCGATGAGGCTAATGCGCTCCGTGAATCAGATTCAAAAAAATATATTGAAGAATCTTTCCGTGCTATGGGTGAGCATGTGCAGGGGATTCTTGCTTTGAAGGCTAAGGGAGCAATTGCATTTGATTACGGGAATAACCTTCGTGCACAAGCTAAGAAAGCCGGAGTAGAAGATGCTTTCGATTATCCAGGATTTGTCCCGGCCTACATTCGTCCTCTTTTCTGTGAAGGGAAGGGGCCCTTCCGCTGGGTGGCATTATCAGGTGACCCGAAAGATATCTATAAAACTGATAAGAAAATAATGGAAATGTTTTCGGAAGATGAAGCATTATGTCGCTGGATAACAATGGCACAGGAGCAGGTTCAGTTTCAGGGTCTTCCTGCTAGGATATGTTGGTTAGGCTATGGTGATAGAGCCAAATTTGGTATAGCTTTAAATGAAATGGTTCGAAACGGTGAATTAAGTGCGCCTATCGTGATTGGTCGAGATCATCTTGATTGTGGTTCAGTCGCCTCCCCTAATCGTGAGACAGAAGCCATGAAGGATGGGACGGATGCCGTGGCAGATTGGCCTTTACTTAATGCAATGGTGAATATAGCAGGTGGTGCAACGTGGGTGTCCTTTCATCATGGAGGAGGTGTTGGAATGGGCTATTCCCTTCATGCCGGTCAGGTTATAGTTGCTGATGGAACGGATGAAATGGATTCACGGCTCAATTCAGTATTAACAAATGATCCGGGAATGGGTATTTTTCGCCATGTGGATGCAGGTTATGAAGACGCCATCGAAAATGCAAAGGAATGGGATGTTGATGTTCCCATGATGGAAAAAGGATGACGTAGAATGTTGATAGCACTCATAAACTCACGCTTAAAGTAAATTTTAGTAACAAAAATGCCTTCATTAAAACTCTCCAATATTGGGCAACTGGTTACTTTTGATTGTGAAAAGAATGATATAGCGATTCTCGAAAATACCGAGATTGCTATTGATGGAAACGTAATTGTTGAGCTCGGTGAAAACCTGGGAGAAGCAGATCAAGTCATCAATTGTAACCAAAAACTCGTTACACCGGGTTTTGTAGATCCACATACCCATCCAATCTTTTTGGATGGAAGGGAAGATGAATTTACCATGCGACTCCAGGGTGCAACCTATGAAGAGATTGGAGAAGCCGGTGGTGGCATTGTTAACAGTATAAAAGGTGTTCGAAATTCGACAGAATCTGACCTGATTTCACGTGTTAAATCCCGCATGGATCGTTTTCTAAAATACGGCACAACTACAGTTGAATGTAAAAGTGGATATGGCTTAAATACAGACTCGGAGCTAAAATCACTTAAAGTTATTGATGAAGTAAATCGATTCCATAAAATTGATATGATTCCCACATTTATGGGTGGACATGCATATCCACCGGAATTCAAGGATAATCATGATGGTTTTGTTGATTTGATTTGTAACGAAATGATTCCGGCTGTTTCGAATCAGGGTATTGCAAAATTCAATGACGTTTT
>Ga0209752_1000932_pt1 | contig 14297 bp, 10 predicted proteins | sample METZYME_3_250m_FD_187548 | JGI IMG/M metagenome (GOLD analysis project Ga0209752, IMG submission 187548) | Marine microbial communities from oxygen minimum zone in mesopelagic equatorial Pacific - METZYME_3_250m (SPAdes) (version 2) | ecosystem: Environmental > Aquatic > Marine > Oceanic...
TCTTTCAGGCGTGGGAAGAATCGTTGAAAATGTTAGAGCTCTCGCATAATATGTTCAATAAAGCAGTGAAGAAATCAAAGAAGCAAGAAAGTCTATTGGTATTGAAAAAACTGAAAAGCCGTGATAAGGAAATAAATTCCTACCAGCGAGAGGTCCGCAGAAAAATTATTACACACTTTGCACTTGAAAAAAGCGCTCATGACGTAACAAGCTTGATGGTCCTTGTAAATATGATCGTGGACATTGAACGAATTGGTGATTATTCGAAAAACATTCTTGACCTAGCAATTAATTACCCAGACACGCTAAACACGAAAAAACTTCATAATGACCTCTATGATATTGAAAAAGCAGTTAAGGAACGCTTTGACCACACAATAGATGCAGTCAAAACACAGGATATAGGAATTGCACGGAGATTATTAAGTGGCTTTAAAGAACATGTTACTGGCGCATCCGATAGAATTGTCAATAGTATAATTGCCGGGGAGCTTAAATTTCAAACTGGTTCAGAGGCCGCTGCAGTGGCTCTCTATGCTCGCTATCTTAAACGCATTGGTAGCCACCTAAAAAACATAACCACTACAATCGTTAACCCAATAGATGCAATTGGATATAAAGCAAAAAAGAACTGAATAATTATTGATGTTTAATTGTTATAATATCAAAAGACCCATTTTTTAGCATTAAGACGTTTAGCCTTTTCGTGTAATCTATTGATATCAAGAATATGTTTTGAAATATTTGGTTCGACGATAAAGTAAGATTTGTTTTTTTAATCTTTGCTTCCCACCTAAAAACATTACCATAGTTGTAGTGAGTCTGTTCGAAACAGTTAATTACAAAAAACAATATTTTTAATTAGAACTATAAAGGTTTATCTATAAAGTAATTCTAAGATCATATATTTTCAAGATTGAAAGTAATAGGATTACGAATGTCGGGACCGTCTTCAACCACTAAAACAAACTCTTTTCTTAAAACCAAATTTGATAAATCAGAATTTCATTAAATGTTTTATGAGGCCTGTTGAAAAACCCCGATTCGAATTTAGATCATTTGGAAAAGATTTTTCTTTGCAAGCAAAGAAAATGAAACAGCTTTCCGGACCCGTACCAAAAAATGTAAGGGCCCGCAAATCAAAAGAAATTTATATTATATCTATTACTAATGATATTGCCAACACCAAGATTCGAGATGACAAAATCGACACAAAAAGACTAATACAAACAAAAGACAGTCTTGAGCAGTGGGAACCAGTTACAAAAACAGGATTTCCAGTTTTAAAAGAATATCTGCTTGATCAGTTTTTTCCATCTCTAAGTGCTATCTCTCCTATCCTATATAATAATTTTTATAGTGTGAGTGCTTTTATTAAGATTATAGATGATCACAAGGACTTATGCGCCATTCATGTATCAAAGGAGCGTTTTGGATATATGGTAAACAAAACTATATGTGAAGTTGCAAACGTTACTATTAACAACACCCGGTTAGTAACAATTAGCTCTGAATCCATCGATATTGGGACTGTTAAAAAAACATTAATAGATACCGGCCTAGAAAATGTAGAAAACATCAACTATCTACAGGCCATTAAACGAATCACTGGAATCATTAACAGACCATTGGCCAATTAAATCTTTTATGAAAAAAGAAATTGAACGAAAATACCTAATAAAGGAAATTCCGAAAGGGTTGGTTGGAACAACCTTGAGACAAGGATACCTTCAACCGGAAAAGGAGCGGGCCGTTCGTATCAGAACAGTTGAAAAAGAGGGATTAAAAAAAGGGTTTTTGACTATTAAAGGAGTCGGAAATAGTAGCGGCATGAGCAGATATGAATTTGAAACGGAGATTCCTATTGATGATGCTGATTATTTACTTAATATCTGCAACCAACCAATAATTGAAAAAACACGCTATATATATGAACATGAATCTTTAATATGGGAGATTGATGATTTTCATGGTGTAAATAATGGTCTGATAATTGCCGAGGTGGAGCTTAATAGCGAAGCCCAAGAAGTTAAAAAGCCTGATTTTGTGGATAAAGAGGTTACCGGACAGAAAAAATATTATAACCTAATGCTAACAAAAAATCCTTATTCTATGTGGGGGAAAGACCCCCTGGGTTGATTCGGAGTTATGTTGTTTACTATTAATCAGGTCTATAATATGAGTTTGTTAGTGTTTCATCATTCAAAACCGTATCCTATACCAAACACGTTTATCATGTCTGGGCTTGATTTGGCAATGTCCTCTTTTTTAAATAAATAAAAGATCTTGATCGAATTCTTTCGCGGGAGGTTGACAGCAAGGCCAAATGAAAACCTATATTCATCAAACCGGTCTTTGCTTGTATTGTGAATGTGGAATATTTCCCCAGACAGATAAGGTTCAATCTTCTTATTCCACTTATAATGAATAGATATTTTATTTCTGATCAAATCATCCGGGTCTTCTTCATCCTCGCAGGTCCTCTGAAATTTGGTGCGGCTCTTAAAGCTTATAGGTTTTAAACTAAATTTATATGAGCCTTCAAGGCTTAACCGTTGTTTTGTTTTATCTTCATAAATTAGGTGGCGATACGGAATCTTGATTCTCAGACCTTTGAAAACCTTATATGAGACAGAAATCTCAGAGAAGGTTTGCTTAAAAGTAGATAGCTGGTCTTTAAATCTTAGTTCTTGTTCAAGCTCAAGCTTGAGCGAGAGTGGGAGATTCTTTTCAAAGGTTATACTGGTCCAGAATTCATTGTCATCCACCCCATACATAAAGGAGAGGGTAAAGAATAAAAACAAGATGCCTTTGAATTTTCTTTTTTCCATTCTTTCGTACAAATCATTTTTATTCTTCATCGCCCTTATAAAAGGTTCTAATCCTTACATTGTTGTTTGAAAGATCAATTCTCCCAATCTTTATATCTGTAATATCAAGGCCTGTTATTTCAGTTAGGTCAGAAATCAGCTCACTTCGGTTTTCCGGTTTAATATTATCCACGTTGTTATAAATAATCATTTTTGATAGGGGGACGATGTCACTTATATCGGGGTCTGTCTTAGAACTATTTAAAATAACCTCTAATATGAATGCTAAGCCCACAATTAAAAAATTGGGGATAAGTACACTTAAGGACGAGTTCATACTTGCGGCTAAACCATTGATAAGACCTATCGTAATAGTGCCGAATAAGTATGTCATTTCTTTTATGGCAACCTGTTCTGTCCTATACCGAAGAATCCCAAAAATAGCGAACAGGCCAAAGGCAAATCCAAAGCTTACATCAACAGTGCTTAACATATAAGCGACAAAGAACACTATGGTGTTGAACATAAAAAATGTAAAAATGAATACTGTTTCATTTTCACGGTATTTATTATAAATAAACACAATGAAAACAAATGCCGATACAAGATTTAATCCATAGTAGGTCAAAAGATTCTCAATGATCACAGGGCCTCCAATCACCTTTCGTTTTTTATCATTCTTCGTTCTAAATCTAACGAAAAAGACGTAGAATATTTGCTATGAATATGATCACTATTATAATAAATATTCATAAGTGTTTAGCTCGAATGTTATTTGTGTCTTGTTTAACATTTTTTATTGTTGGATGCATATATGAAAAGAGCCTGGACGAGCCGACAACACATGATAGTTTTTTGTTCATAAATGAATTTATGGCAAGCAATGATACTCAAAACACAGATGAGTATAGCGAGTATGATGATTGGGTAGAAATATTTAACGGGGGAACGACCACTGTGGACCTGGGGGGATACTTTATTTCAGATGATCATGAAATACCAGTGCAAATCCCAACAGGGGCACCAAGTAAGACCGTGGTAGAGCCTGGTGGGTTTATTCTTCTTTGGTTTGATAATACACCGGAACAAGGACCTCTACATATTGCATACAAATTGAGTTCTGCTGGTGATGCAATTCATCTTTACGGTGTTGATGGTGTTACAAGAATGGACTCATATATATTCTCCGTCCAAACAACTGATGTTTCTGAAGGAAGAGCATCAGATGGTGATGAGAATTGGATATTTTTCGACTTACCTACTCCGGGTCAATCAAATATATAGAAATAGTTGTTTCATAAAGATATGGCCAAGGGATTATCTGTAATAACGGCCTGAAACCCATGGTTTTTACAATATTTTATCGCTGGTAAGGAATTCACTGTCCACACATTGATCGGTAGATTCTTACGTTTACACATTTTCAATACATCGGTTGTTAATAAATCCGGTTGAGGGTGAAAACAATCAGGGTGCACGACATGGATCCACTTAATCATATCTGGTGTTTCAACAAGATATCCGGTTCGAACATTGGGTATCATCCAACGCACATAAAGAACTATAAATGGATTAAAGGATGAAACTAATATCTTGTGAGGAATTTCCCCGGTTTTGATCATCCGAGCAAGCGCTCTAGTGGTTGAGAGATCAAAGACCCTGTCAAATTTTATTTCTATATTCAATCTGATATTATCAGGGATTGACCGTATAACATCTAAAAGAGGTGGTATGTTTTTCCGGTTCTCCGGATGTGAGAAAACGCCGGTTTCGATCTGTTCAATTTCCGTGGCTGACATTTGGTGTAACCAGCCCGCTCCATTTGTTTCCCGTTCCAAATCATGATTATGTGAGCAAACCACAGTTCCATCCTTGGTGCTGATCACATCCATCTCTATTGCTTTGAATCCTGTGTTTACTGCTTCCCTAAAAGCAGAAATCGTGTTCTCCGGTGAGTTAATCTTTATTCCCCTGTGGGCTATCATCATGGGAAAAGACAGATAATAATTACCCATGTCCCTAGGCTGCCAATGATCCAAGTAAGCTATAAGCAATAGACAGACCAAAAGAATAAAAAAGATATTTATCATTTTTCTGGGGTAAGAACTAAATGCCTGAATAATTGTTCGTTGTTTCGAATGAAGGTCTCATCAAACCAGGTTGTCCGATAATCTCCTGAGTGATATAGGTCAGCCTGGTCTCGATAGTGATGACTGTGTGATAGACCCGACTGCCCAGTGGGTAAAATAAATTGTGTTTCATTCAGATTACTAAGGTCCACTATTCTTCTCATTGATGCTCCCGCTGTTTGTTCATAGGGATCATTAAAAGAATATCCCCCTGCATTTGGTGATTTATCTGAGCCACCAGATGCATAGGGGCCTACATTAAGGTCCAGTATCCAATTTAAAATAGGGATTTTCCCAAGCTCGTGCTCATGAATCAGTGAGTGTGCTCTGCCCCATTGCCAGTTCGTTGTGTTCGAACCAACGTGTTTGATTATCTCATTTATACCAGCAGAAAAAGACCTTCTCAATATTTCTTCTAATTTTTCTACCTTGTTTTTGGTACGTATATCATCTATCCAGGATGAGGTCCCATTTACAAGAAGATTGCGAAGGCTCCGGCTATGAAGGTATTTCATTTCAGTAAATGCCTCCAGGTAATTATCACCCAAAAGAGCCATTTCATCACCATATATATTCAGAACAAGTTGCCGAAGAACCGCGTGAAATATTAGTGCTCCTTGGGATTCCGGGTTCTCAACAAAATCCCATTCTGTTATTATATCATAAGCTGTTTTTAAACGCCCGGTCTCATTCCCCAATCGCGACGATAAGAAATGGGGTATTATCTCGCTAGCGAACCGAGATGTATAATCTAACTGAATTGATTTCATATCGTTTATATTCACTCTATCAGTTTGATTTATTCTTTCAATAATACGTTCTGCGCGACTAGGGTCTGCCCAGAGACCGCTTATATAATAAGGGAAAGAGTCATCAATGGTTTTATTGTTCGCAGTGGCAATATATCCTTGCTCGGGGTTAATAATAAACGGCATGTGGTCAAAAGGAACTCTACCTTGCCAATCATACTCTGCCTTGTTTCCTGGCCTAGGTATTAGGCTGGAGCCTTCTTTTCGTATTGGTATATAAACAGCTGGGCGCCACCCAATATTTCCATACACATCCGCATATACCATATTCTGCCCGGGAACACCGTATTTTTTAGTCGCTTCCGTAAAATCATTCCAGTTCTGCATTGTGCAAAGCCCAATAAATGCATCTATTTCATTTGTGACCCAGTTTCCTGTCCAGGCCATGGATACTACCTGATCAGATTCTTTTAAGATAGGATGAATATCGCTAATTACTGGGCCATGGTGTGTTAATCGGATAACGATCGTAGTGTCTTTATTATCTCTTAGGGGTATTGTTTCCTCTATTAGTTTCATGTTCTTCCATGTTCCTTCATAGAGATACTGGGTTGGGTCTTCAGGGTTAACTGTTTCAATAAAAAAATCCATGTCATCCACCATGGAATTCGTAAAGCCCCATGCACAGTGTTCATTCTGCCCAATGATCGGAACAGGGATGCCGGCCAAACACACGCCACTAACGTTAAAACGACCACCCTTTAGATGCATCTCATACCAGCGACAGGGTTGGGTGAACTCCAAATGGGGGTCATTTGCAATTAATGGTTTCCCTGAAACTGTTTTTGAGCCAGAGACCACCCAGCTGTTCGACCCTATCGAAGATGAGCCGTGCCCCAAAATATTATTTAAACTGATTTCTTGGGCTAAGATCTGATTAAGTAATTGTTTTACTGCGGGTATATTGGTCTGAGCAATCGTTGGCTTATCACTATTATAGCTTGGATAAACCTCTGCTAATTTATCTTTCCCGAAATATTCCATTATTGCACCATATACTATCTCGGGTTTCCAGGACGATGATAGCTCACGGGCCATCATTCGAGAATAACCGGCCAAAACAATCGGGTCCCATTCTGGTGGTTCTATTCCTAATATTTTGAACTCAATGGGAGGGTCGCTTATGATCTCGTTTATCCGAGAATTGATTCCTTCGCAAAAATCATTAACTATTTTATAAGTATCCTTACTCATGGCCTTCACTAGTTTCTTCCCTGTACTATGTATGCCCCATGTTCGTAAATAAATATCGCTACCTATAAATTCGTTTCCCAGAGCAAGTGCGAGTTCTCCTCTCACCGCGAAAGCAACCATTGACATTTGAAACAAGCGGTCACGAGCAGCAATATATCCAGCCGAATAAAATAGGTCTTTTTCGTTCTGGGCAATGATATGGGGAACACCATAAGGGTCCGTATAAACATCCACCGGATCTTTGAGACCTGGTAATATCTTTGCTCCATCGTAAACAGGAAGGGGGTGGTGTAAATGAATCATTATTAATAAGAAAAGAAAAAACAGAAGTCCAATTACTGAAAAGATGTTTCGTTTCATTTAAATAATGTTATCTTGTCGTTCTAAAAAATTAGAGAGTGTTTTTCTTTTTTAGGTCTATTGCGATTCTGACAAAGATAGAAGCACCCAGCTCATCGGGTCAATTTCCACTTTAGACTGTTTAATGGTCGGAATTATGGTTGGATTATTCGTTAACGATAGTTTTTTCATTTTTACACCGGTATTTGTGTAGTATTTAATCTCCAGCGGCATCTTAAACCCTGGGTTTTCCCAATCAAGCTCGACAAATGTATGGTTAGATCCGTATTTGATTCTTTTGTTCAGCACAGGGAGGTTGGTCTGATACAGATATAAATTAAAGAACCAATTAAGATCTAAATTAGTATGTGAGTGTACAAAATCGATAAAATCTTGAGTGGTCGCTTGGTTATGGGGTAGCCTTTTTTTTACAGAAATAAATTCCCTTAAAATAAGAGACATTGTTTCAGCCCCTAAAAGATAGCGAAGCATGTGTAACACATATGCTCCTTTATTATATGGATCAAGTCCACCGCTCTCTTTCATGGTGGCGTTTCTATGGGGTACTATTGGGTGAGCCAGGGGAATGTTACTTTTCATTCTGTGTTCAAAAAATGCGTGGTAGGCATCTTTTCCAAACATTTCTTCTAAATAAATCGCCTCAGCATACACAACAAACCCCTCATGAATCCAAAAATCCGCCCAATCAGAAGCACTTAAATAGTTTCCCCACCATTCATGTCCCATTTCATGAAACATAAGAAAATCATAACCTTGGTCTGTATTCTTATAATTATTCCCATATGCATTTATGGTTTGATGTTCCATCCCCCAGTAGGGTGTTTGTACCAAACCGAACTTTTCCTTTATCCATGGATATTGTCCAAATATTCTGGTGTAAAAGTCCAGGTGCTTCTCTGCCTGGTCTAATAATGTATTTGCACCATAGGTGTGTTCCTTAAGAACATAAAACTCCATTTTTAAAGGGTCTCCAAGAAGGCTTGTGGCCCGTTCTACAAGGTCAAAATGACCAACGGTGAAATTGATGTTATAGGTGTTTATATTGTAACGGGTCTTCCAGTGCCACGTCTTCCAGCCTGGTTCACCTTGATTAACAGATTGAAGCAGGCCATTAGAGGCTACAGATAGTGGGTCAGGGACAGAGATCCTAATATCAGCGCTATCAGGTTCATCACTAGGGTGTTCCTTACAAGGATACCAAATATATGCCCCATTCGTTTGACATGAAACGGCGATCCATGGATATCCATCATTACTTTCTTTCCAGGAAAACCCCCCGCTCCAGGGAGGCCTTTCTGCAATGGGTGGTTTACCCTTATAAACGATGCGAGCAATAGATATTCTATTCTTAGAAAGATTCGAAACATTAATAGTAAGTTTATTTTTATCATGTTGAAAAGGATATGACATTCCATCAACTTCTGTTACAGATACATTGTAGTTATTCAACAGGTCAATCTCTATAAATTCCATATCCGAAATAACCTTGAGTGTTATGTCGACGTATCCGGATATCATTTTTCTTTTTGCGTCAATTTTTAGATGTATGCCATAATGCTGTACATCATAGGATGCTTGATTCTCAGACAAAACACCGCCAGATGTCACATCAATAGCATATGAAAATGAAAACAAAAACAATATTCCCATTTTGTTCATGGGTCTACCGAATACTGAAATTGGTAAATACCGCTCTCTGATGATACAGGAACAAGTTTTTGAAAGTATAGATTTAATTCAGGTGTACCACTGGAAAAAAGAGGGACCCCTTTTCCGAACACAAGGGGGTGTGGAGTAATATAGAGGTGCGTTAAAAATGAAGAGAATCGGGAGTTTGTGCGCCCTCCCCCAATTACAAAACAACGTGATTTATTTATTCTACCAAGAATCGTTTTGGGATCATCGTCACGATGTACCACAATTATGTCACGGCCTTCTAATTCCATCGTCAGTGTTTCGTGTGTGTTTGAGCCCATGATAATTGGGTGGCCCATTGTTTGTTTTTTGAAAAGGAAAAGATCTTGTGACCATTGGATTTTCTCTTTTTTGTGTCTAGCAATAAAGCCATCTACGGTTACAGCGGCAATCAAGATGATCTCATTTGGCATGTCTTACTTATATGTTCTAAATCGTTTCCAATCTTGAATATCATCGAATGTGCTGATCAGCTTGGAATTGTTTTCATGAATATTTGCGAACATTAGAACATTCACCATTCTCCTATATTTTTCATTCAACACTTTTTCCAGTTTTCTTGTTATATCTTCCTTTTTAGTCTTCTTTAGTGATACGATTGTTTTTTTATCTCGATCAAATTCGGCATTATGTTCAAAAATAAGAGTTCTAAGCTTATTAGATCGTTCTAATATGCTTTTTGGTTTCTGCTCCAATTTTTCAATAGCAGCATTTTTAAGTTGTTCAAACATATTTGTAGACATATCTCTAATCAAATCGGGACATGTCTTTATAAAATCGTCTGCATGACCATCTAACTTATCCGCACTATACTCTCCGGACTGGATAGCAAAGTACAAATAGTGATTCTTATCACGGGTTAGATTACCGGACCATACAATATAACCCAATTGTTGATTTGTTCGCATTTCAGTAAAAAACGGTTGTTGCAAAGCCTGACCAAGGATTATAATCGATGCGCGAGTTTCCGGTGAGTCCGTCCCAAAATGATATTCACGCCAAAAACAAGAGTTGTCCACTTCCAAATTTCCAACATACTGGATTGATTCGGGTTCTTCATGAACCAAAAACATAAGTTCAAAGGACCGATCCCTGGAAACGGGTATAGCTCCTATTGTTTCTTTGAAAACATGGACCAAGTGCTGGGCTTCCCTTTTAGAATAATCACCATAAATAAGTCCTTCTACATGAATTTTTTTAAAAATGGAGTGGATATATTTTCTTACAGATCGCTTGGTGATACCCGAGACCATTTTAAGAGATTCCTTCCATCCATATTTAACATTATTATATACCTGAGCATTCTTATCTCTAGTTATCCTCCAGGAATCAGAAAGGGGAAAATTTTGATAGTCTCGGGAAATCTTTTCTTTAAGGGCCTTGAACTGATCATTGGATATTTGATAGTTCAAAAGATGTGACATAACAATATCATAAAGGGTTGCGGTTGATTCTGTGTAACCACTTATTGTAAAAGACAACCCCTCATACCCATCTGTCAATGTATAATCAAGACCTGCCTCTTTGGCTGGGTATACCAGTTCATTGAGAGACTCGTTCACACATGAAACATACAACTTCAGCATAATCCTGTGTTCGAGTGTCATTGTTTCTTTAGGAAACAGAATCTTAAGGCTTATTACACCTTTGGGTCTTAAGAACTCATGGTCCTTGCCAAAATAAAACCTCATTCCTCTTTCGTTGACCAATATTCTGGGTATAACAAGGTCTTTGTGTTTCCGATCGGGCGTTGATGCCTTCTTTGGGAGAAAGGAGTTTGGTTCAGGAAGGAAAAGGTCCGGGTTTACGTTTACATTTATTATTTCCTGATAAAACTCGTCATTTTCCTCATATCTATATGGTGCTTCAAAAAAATGTTCTATTTTATCCGTTTTTATATCTTTGGCAATAAGGATTGATAACATATTATCAGGAACACAATACGAAAGTATCTCGTTCCAGGCTTCTTTATCTTGTTCTTCAAATATATATCGTATTCGACCTGCATCTTCCAATGGAAATTGATTTGTTTCGTTTGATAAGGAGGTGGCTCTCCACATTCCTTCTCCTTTATTTGTAAATATCTCATCCAAAGATGACATGGTTTTAAGATGTTCAAAAACATTTTCAGGGTACTCGATATTTCTTAAATATTTAATATATGATAAAACAGTTTTAATTATGTTTCTGTGATTTTCCAATCCTTTTTGTGTAAGGTCAATCCTTAGACTAAAGAACCCATAGGTGTTTGTTGTTTGGTGAATGTTTGTTGTTAATGTTGTAGCATAGTTCTTTCTCTTTAAATAAGATAAAATACTTCCTTTCCCCTCATGACCAGTTATATAACCTAAAACACTCCCCGGTTTACTTTTATAATATTTTCTTATCCCTGGAAGAGAAAAACTAATCTCTAAAGCTCTAATATCCTTTACTGGTTCAATGTATACTAAACGAAATGTTTTTTTTCTTTCAAACACATTATGGTCATAAATGATATTCTTCAAATCATGGTTAGGTACCATTGAAAAATATTTTCTATACCACTTTTCCATATCGTCCAAACTATGATTGCTTAAAACAGCCAAGCTCATTCTGTTTGCGCTATATTCATTATTATAAAACTCTAACAATTCATCATTTTTTATATCGCCAAGGGTTTCCATGTTTCCAATATTGAACTTTTGTTGTGGATGTCCATCCCTCGCAAAAGAAAACACAATTTGTTGTTCGCGCCAGTTGTCGTTCATTTTGTTTTTTTGGTACTCTGAATGAACAGCGTTCTTTTCTCGGTCTGTGTATTCAGCAGTAAAAAGCGGTGCTATGAAAAACTGGGAGAATCTATCCAACGCACCCTCAAAAGCATCTGGAAAGACCTGAAACTGATAGTTCGTATGATCACCCGCAGTATATGCATTGGACATCCCGCCATTGTTTTGAAGATAGGTACTATATTCATCCACATCTGGATATTTCTCGGTTCCAAGAAAAAGCATGTGTTCTAAAAAGTGTGCTAAACCCTGATGAGTTTTAGGGTCTTGAAGTGAGCCAACCCCTACACACATGGACGCGGCCGATCTATTAAAAGCCGGGTCCGAAAGAAGATAGGCTTTTAATCCATTATCTAGGGTCGTTTTTCTTACTTGGCTTTTATCTAGGGGGTGTTTTTCAATCATACGTTGTTCATTTTTTGGTAACAGTGCACAGTCTAAAATAAGATAGGTGTAAATAAATAAAAGCGGTGCTTTTTCACATTATGTGTCTAAAGCTTTTTCTATCCTATAGCCAATATATTCTCGGTGTGCCTGTGTTGAACTATTAACACCGTGTTTCTTTGATATATATTTTTTGATCTTTATTATGTTCGCATGAGCGTTGGCCACAGCAACATGGTTGTATTTTGATTTTCCCTTATTTTGAATGATTCGAATCAGCCTTTCAGTATACTCGGTCTGAAGGTTCTGACGAATCGTACTAACATTCCCGCCAGCATCCATTGCAAAACAGGCCCCTGTCAATTCAGCCATCATACGAGAAAGATCATATTTGTTCCCATAGAGCTCTGAATCGGTTATACGACCTAAAACATTCATATGTAACAAATGGTCCAGTATGGATTTTTGTATTGCAAGGATATGACCATGTATCTTAGGGTCCTTTGTTCCGCTGAATCCTCTGCGTTCCCATTGTAGGTATGAGTATAGATCATCCTGATTGGAAAAAGCATCTGGTGAAAAAACATACTTATTCAAAAGGGTCATCGCCCACCTTTGTTGGTCTTCAGCAACAGGTCGAAAAGGAATTTCTCTCCCTTCCTGCCCTACCATAGAACGATCCATATATACTCCGCCTATATTTCTGGATATAACTACTGCCGCATTGGAATATTCGCGGCCAAGAATATAATATGCATCCGCAAAAGCGTGATAGGAGTGGTCTTTTCGTTCATATTTTTTCCGGAGACCTTTATATAATTCCTTTATCATTTCCATTCTTTCTTGAGCATAGCCCATTGGGTCACTGGTCATATCATAGATCATTATCCTTGGGTCGATACCGCCACCAGGTGATCGCATATCATCAGCATCATTACCATATCCTAATTCTGCTTTTGTTGATCGATCAAATAACTCCTTGACTCTATTTTCTTCATTGATAGGGTCACTTAAGGATGGAGTATATCCAAATTCGATTGCCCATATATCATATAGGCCTGTGGTTGTAGAATAAAATTGGCCATGGTGACCTGGGCGCACGTTTGCGCCTACATAATCCATCACCGACGACGTCAAACCAATCAATTCTGTACTGTTTCTATCATGAATAACTTCTATATTATGTAGGTTGCTAGCATAAAAATTGTGGGTCAAGCCGAGGGTGTGACCGACCTCATGTAAGGTCAACCAAAAAAGACTTTCATAGATCAATCGTCGCCTTTCAAGATGATCAAAACCTTCAAGTGTGTTCATTACTGTTAAACCAAATAGATTTGCATGGTTTAAGAACTCACCAGCATGGCACGGGTGTTTATTTATTGATGGTTGCACAGAACTTTCAGCATCAAAAAGATGTTCATACTTGACCCGGTTCGTGAAAAACACGTATTCCAGCATAATATCTGCTCCCAATATCTCTCCTGTTCTTGGATTGACAAAACTAGGTCCATAACCGCCAAAAGGTGGGTTAGGGGAAGATGTCCATCTCAACACATTATAACGGATATCCCCGGCATCCCATTCTGCATTATCTGGTTGAGTCTTCACCTGAATGGCATTTAAAAACCCTGCTTCGCGGAACGCCCGGTTCCATGCTAATACACCTTCTTTTATAGCATCTCGAAATTCATATGGTGTAGTGTTTTCAATCCACCACACTATTGGTTCCACTGGCTCAGAGATCTCTTCATCTGGTGTCTTTTTAACTAAATGCCAACGGTGAACAAGATCACGATAGGGCGTTACATCATCTGGTGTGGTCATATCTGTTACCTGTGTTGTAAAATAACCTACGCGTGGGTCCTCAAAGCGGCGAATGTAATTATTGGTAGGCATCTCTATAAAACTGTGTTGAAGCGTAACATTTACTGAGCGGGCATCGGTCAATCCCACATCCGACCCCCAGTTTGTTGGTGTTGGATTACTGTATACATACTGCACAATAAGGTCGGTGTTCTTAGGGTAGTTTTTTATATCAATGTATTTAGATCGGTTCTTTACCAGTTTCCCGATTTTGAATCTATTGGTTTTATCACCAGGAATCATTCCTCTTGTGATTTGATGGAGAGCTTCAGATAAAAATATATT
>Ga0209752_1000936_pt1 | contig 14285 bp, 15 predicted proteins | sample METZYME_3_250m_FD_187548 | JGI IMG/M metagenome (GOLD analysis project Ga0209752, IMG submission 187548) | Marine microbial communities from oxygen minimum zone in mesopelagic equatorial Pacific - METZYME_3_250m (SPAdes) (version 2) | ecosystem: Environmental > Aquatic > Marine > Oceanic...
AAAAATTTTTTATTCGCCTCGCTAAAAAATACAGTATTTGTCAAAGTAAAAAACTTGGAGGGGATTTAGGTTGGGTCTATGGTGACATGACGCTCCCTGAGCAAATAATAACTTCGGAACTTGTTGATAAAATAATGAAACTGGAAAAGTTTATTATTCCCGATCCCATTAAAAGCAACTTGGGTTTCCATATCCTTATGATTTGCGAAAGTCAAATCCATATCCCAAAAGAAAAGCCTCCGGAAAAGGAAAACCGTCCTCTTTTCTAACCGCCCCAACTGGTTTTGAAGCCAAAACTACAGTTTTAATTACCCACAAACAGGTTTCCTGCTTCTTACCAACTTACCTGCATTGTTAGAGAGAAACGATTAATCTCCCAAAAAGAAACGTCGAATATTTTCTACAACGTATTCCTGTTGCTCGCGGGAGATTTCATGGGAAATGGGAAGGGCTAAAGTTTCATCAGCTGCTTTTTCAGATTCAGGAAAATCGCCTTTTTTGTAGCCCAGCGATTGAAAGCATTCTTGGGTATGAAGTGGGAGCGGGTAATAAATTTCACACCCGATATTGTTTTCATTCAGAAAAGAACGTAATTCATCTCTACGGTTTCCAATGCGGATGACATATTGATTAAAAACATGCCTTGGAAAAACTTCGGGTGGCAACTGAATATATTGAGTCAGAGCATTCTGTTGTAATAATTGATTATAGATCGTTGAGTTTTGTCGTCGTTTTTTTGTCCAACCTTCAAGATAACCTAACTTCGCCTTCACAATTCCTGCTTGCAAAGCATCCAAACGAAAATTGCCACCTACGGTTTTATGATAATACTTGGGTTTAGAACCATGCACCCGAAGAACTTTTAATTTTTCATAAAGTTCCTCCGAAGAAGTTGTCACAATACCCCCATCACCAAATGCGCCCAGGTTTTTGGCAGGAAAAAATGAAAAACAACCCATATCCCCAAGAGACCCCGCTTTTTTATTTTTATATTCAGAGCCAATCGATTGAGCCGCGTCTTCAATGACCGTCAGATTATGTTTTTTAGCCAATTCCATAATCGGGTCCATATCAGCACATTGCCCATACAAGTGGACTGGCATAATGGCTTTAGTTTTAGAGGTAATACACCTTTCAATATGTTCGACCTTTATATTAAAAGTAACATCATTGATATCCACAAATAGGGGTTTTGCCCCTGCGCGAATAATTGATCCAACTGTAGCAAAAAACGTATAAGGAGAGGTAATCACTTCATCGCCCTCCCCAATCCCCGCTGCCATTAAGGATATTAATAAAGCATCTGTCCCTGAAGAAACACCTACCGCAAATGTAGTCTGGCAGTAATCAGCTATTTTTTCCTCTAAATCCGTAACCTTGGAACCCAGGATAAATTGCCCTCTCCGAATGGTGTCGGCAATTTCATTTTCCACATCATTCAAAATTTGATGGTAAGATGCAGGAATATCAAGAAGTTTTACATTGGACACTGGATCCAAAGGTTCGTTGATTTTGGATTCCAATTGTTCAGGAGTAAACACAGGCACATCATCCGAAGAGAATTTTTCCGGACTTGCAGAAACTACTGCATCAAATCCGCAAGATCGAACAAGGATTAGTGCCAATTTTTCCTCGAAACACTCATCCTTTAAGGCTTCCACTAAGTCACCCGGAGTCGGGGTTACCACACTTAATTGGTCCAAAAGGGTTTTAACTTTTTTTCTATCCTCTTTTGTTAATTCCTGCATTAAAGATGAGATAGTAGTTGATGCCACCCAGCCTTTACAGCGCCTTGTATTACAAAGATGCATAACCCCTGAATCTTCTCGAGAGGACAAAGCTTGAACCAAATAATCTTGATGTAAAAGAATTTCCATATTTTGTGTTTTACAAGGAGGTTATAAATAAATCAAAAACAGATATCCTGATCGAGTTTTTCTCGCAGGATAATTTCGGCCGGCGTGTAATATTTTTTGTTTGTATTACATTTTTTACAAGCTGGAACTAGATTTCCGCGTGTGCTTTTACCTCCGCGAGAAATAGGTACAATATGATCCATTGTCAGGGCATCAGCAGAAAAAGAACCCCCGCAATAGTGACACACTCCAGACTCCAGTTTTTGTTTCCACCATTGTGACTGACGAAGTTTTCTTGCTTTGGCTTTTTCTATTTTAAAATTATCGTTATTCATAAATTCAATCAAATCTATAATGTGTTGCCAACCCAACCTGATTCAATCATTTGCGAGGGTGACCAACTATTTCTAACAGCACGCACTGTGGCAGTAAGACTCCCTTTAGGGTACCAATGAATATCCCCTACATCGAATTCAAACCCAAGGGCAGCTGAATACCGCGTTTTTGAAGTCCAGAAACAACTCCCATAACTGAATTCAAAGATCGGATTTATATGCAAAATAAAAGTTTTTCCTCGCGATTTAAATGGAAGGGCAATTTCATACAAGCTCTGTATTTCTAATCGTTTAGGCAGTCGCCAATCGCTATAACCACCAAGCTTTTGATTGTTTAATTTCTCAATATACCCCTGCGCACCATACCAACTGATATTATTTCCGGTTTCTACATACGCATAACTTTCCTGCCACATTAAACCGGTCAGGGAATCAGATATTGTCTTATCTTCATTATCTAAAAAACGAGTTGCCATATTAAAACCAAAATTACATGAAAAACTCAATAAACGAAATACTAAATAGAAATGCGATAATAATAACAAAAGGTTATGTGTTTTTAAATTATAACCAACTATTTTTTTCGCTGCCCAGTTTTAGTCTTTTTCCCAAAATGTTCCACAGTAACAGTGGTATGAATACCACCACGGACATTAAAATCACCCACGATTTTCATTTTTTTTGGTTTACAAGCAGAAACCAGATCATCCAGGATAATATTTACCACTTTTTCGTGAAATCCACCTTCATTGCGGTAAGAGGTGAGGTAAATTTTCAATGATTTCAATTCAATACATAGTTTATCCGGAATATAACTAATATCAAGAATGCCAAAATCCGGTTGACCGGTTTTAGGACATAAACAAGTAAACTCCGGACACTCCATATCAATGTTGTAATCCCTCCCGGGAAACGGATTCGGGAAGATTTCAATCTCTACAATCTCTTTATTTTTAGTGGTTTTCATAATTTTTTAAAAAAATATGTTTTTTTGTTAATTCCAAGCTTGCTTTTCAAATTTTGCGTTGTATATATAGTAAGCACTCTACAACTCAGAGTGCTAACAAAAAGAAAATTTGAAAACCCTTTAAATATAACAATTTAATCGAATTCCAGAAGGAATTTTGCATTAATTATTAACTTTTATCAAGTTTAACATTTTTTTAAGGAGTCTTTATGAAAATCCGACCGTTACACGATCGAATTTTAGTTCAACCCATCTTGGAAAAAGAAGTCCGCAAAGGCGGCATCATCATTCCTGATTCAGCAAAAGAAAAACCCATTGAAGGCCGCGTCAAAGCTGTAGGAAAAGGGAAAATTGGCGATGATGGAAAACCCGTCAAACTGGAAGTAAAGGTAGGCGACAAAGTTCTTTACAGCAAGTATGGAGGAACAGAAATAAAATTTAACGGAGATGACTTGCTGCTCATGCGTGAAGACGATGTATTGGCAATAGTAGGTTAATTTATCCGACAAAAAGTATCTATAAAATATTTTACATCTCTAAAAGAGAAGGAGATTTAAGTTTATGGCTAAACAAATTGTATATGATGAAACTGCTAGACATAAAATCCTAGCAGGTGTCAACCAACTTGCTAACACCGTTAAAATTACCCTCGGACCAAAAGGCCGAAACGTGGTTATCGACAAAAAATTTGGCTCTCCCACCATTACCAAAGACGGTGTGACGGTTGCGAAAGAAATTGAACTGGAAGACCCTTTTGAAAATATGGGCGCACAAATGGTAAACGAAGTTGCCAGCAAAACCAGTGACAATGCAGGGGACGGCACCACCACGGCTACCGTTCTGGCACAGGCTATTTTCCGTGAAGGAATGAAGAATGTTACAGCTGGTGCGAATCCTATGGATATAAAACGCGGTATCGAAGCTGCCGTTACCATGATCATCCCTGAAATTCAAAAAATGGCAAAACCAACCAAAGATAAAAAGGAAATTGCACAGGTTGGAACTATTTCTGCCAATCAGGACAAAGCCATCGGTCAGATCATTTCTGAAGCTATGGACAAAGTCGGTAAAGACGGCGTTATCACCGTAGAAGAAGCAAAAAGTATGGACACGTCTCTCGAAATCGTTGAAGGAATGCAGTTTGATCGCGGTTACCTTTCTCCTTATTTCGTAACCGATGCAGAGCGCATGGAAGCAGTTCTTGAAGATGCCTACATTCTGCTTCATGAAAAGAAAATCACCAGTATGAAAGATCTGCTACCTCTGCTTGAAAAAGTTGCAAAGGGTGGCAAACCACTGATCATCTTGGCAGAAGACATTGAAGGTGAAGCTCTCGCAACGCTAGTTGTTAATAAGCTTCGTGGCACATTAAATGTTTCTGCTGTAAAAGCACCCGGTTTTGGTGACCGTCGTAAGGATATGCTGAACGATATTGCCATCCTCACCGGCGGCAAAGTTATTACCGAAGATATTGGTGTTTCTCTCGACAGTGTTGAGCTTGCCGACCTTGGTCGTGCAAAACGCATCACCATCGACAAAGACAACACCGTAATTATTGACGGCAAAGGAAAAGCCTCAGATATTCAGGCCCGGGTCAAACAGATCCGCAATCAAATAGAAGAAACTTCTTCTGATTACGATCGTGAAAAACTCCAAGAACGTCTTGCTAAACTGGTTGGTGGAGTTGCTATCATTAAAGTGGGAGCCGCAACTGAAACAGAAATGAAAGAAAAGAAAGCCCGTGTTGAAGACGCCCTGCATGCAACCCGTGCTGCCGTTGAAGAAGGAATCATTCCAGGAGGTGGCGTTGCATTTATTCGCGCTCTGGGTTGCCTAGATAAAATGAAGGGCGATCATGATTTTAAACTTGGCGTCCAAATCATTCGCCGATCTCTCGAGGAACCACTTCGCCAAATCGCTTCCAACGCAGGAGAAGAAGGTACCGTTATATGCGAGAAAGTCAAAACCCTGAAAGGCAATATGGGTTACGACGCTAAAAATGGTGAATACACGGACATGCTCAAAGCCGGCATCATAGATCCTGCAAAAGTAGCTCGCACTGCACTGCAAAATGCAGCCAGTATTTCAGGATTGCTGTTGACTACTGAAGCTATGGTTACTGATCTTCCAGAAGAGAAGGAAGAACATAATCACGGTCCTGCTGCAGGTGGTATGGGCGGCATGGGTGGTATGGGCGGCATGGGTGGTATGCCCGGCATGATGTAAACTGCTCAGTTTAGTTAGATAACAAATAAACCCCGGGCCCGTTCTTTGAATGGGGTCGGGGTTTTTTTTCAACACTTCCATAATAACTAACAAACTTTTTAAGGTTTGCAATAAACTCTGAATGGTAATTATCTTTACCTCCTGGAGTATAAATAGGCTATGATTTGTAACAAGACAAACAACGAGTTTTTGTCGACAAAGAATCGGTAGTCATAGTTATTTATAATAGGCTACAAGCTCTTCTGATCCAATTTTTATCACAACATGACTCTTCCTGGCATCAATCAGCTTCTGGCGAAACCCGAGCAATATTTAAAAGGCAAAACCGTAGGCCTTATTGTCAACCACACAAGCCTTGCCAACGATAACCAACATTCGATTGCGCATTTTAAATCCCATCCCTCTTTCATACTAAACGCTCTCTTCGCTCCCGAACATGGACTCTATGGGATCGCGCAGGACATGATCGAAATAGAGAATGAAATCGACCCGATCTCCGAGCTGAATGTGTCTAGTCTCTATGGCATAACAGAAGAGACACTCGAACCCAATCCAGATGCGCTTGTAGAAGTTGATAATCTGATCTTCGATATCCAGGATGTGGGAGCGCGTTACTACACCTTTATTTACACCATGGCAAAATGCATGGATATCTGCAAAAAATCTAACACGAGAATGATCATTTGCGACCGCCCGAATCCCATAAACGGCATTAGCCTAGAAGGCAATCTGGTTAAAGAAGACTTTCAATCGTTTGTCGGACAATATCCTTTGCCCAACCGGCATGGGATGACGGTAGGAGAACTCGCGTTATTTTTTAATCACGAAATTAATATCGGTTGCGAGCTCAAAGTCGTGCCCATGACCAATTGGAACCGTGAACAATGGTACGATGAGACAGGACTCCCGTGGGTGCCCCCCTCCCCCAATATGCCAACACTTGATACCGCCGTGGTTTATCCTGGGATGTGCTTGATTGAAGGTACTCAACTTTCAGAAGGTCGCGGCACCACCCGACCCTTCGAAAATTTTGGCGCACCCTATATCGATCCTCATAAATTATTACAAAGAATCAAGAAAGATATAGATAAATTGCCAGGAGTAATTTTCAGACCACAGTTTTTCCAGCCCATGTTCCAAAAACATCGGGGTGAAGTGTGTGGCGGGCTACAAATCCATGTAACGGATAGGAGCCAGTTTAAACCGTTTTTGACGACCCTTGCCCTGCTTCGAGCCATTGCCGAACTGTATCCGAACGATTTAAAATGGCGCACGGAGCCTTACGAATTTGTCAGCGACCGATTAGCAATTGACCTTCTCTATGGCAACACGCATTTAAGAGAAACCATATTCAATGACACGTTCTCTTTAGATGAAATAGAAAATGGTTGGCAAGAAGAACTAAATAGTTTCAAAGAATTACGTAACAATTACCTGATATATTAAAAAATATAAAAAGCTGACGTATGAACCTTGTAAACATTTCACATAAAATTATGATCGTATCAGCGGTTGTGAGCACTCTCATTACCACCCTTGCCTTCTTTTTCTTTGTGATTAGCGGAGGTATAAGATGACCTTCAACGATATGAAAAAAATTGTATGGAACCTTTTTGGTACATTCGTTTATTTGAGCGTTGGAGGGGGAGCTGTGTTCCACACCTTTCTGGGTTATTAAAGAACACCTAGAAAACCCACCCAAGATTTCACGGTTAAATAGTCTCGGGGCACTCACCCTTCGAAAAATTAAATTTTTCCTCAAAGCAACAAAATATGAGACAATGCTATGGTTTGAAAATTTAATTTGAGCAGTTCTTTAAAACCTGTGGGCCCATTCCCACTACATTTTATTGAAAATAAAGGACTTTTAAAATATCCAACCATTTTTCCAAAAAATATTTAATTGTCTGGAAGTATTGACAAAACCTCTTTAGGCGCCTATATTTTCACCTTTGTCCGATGTTATAAGCCCATGAGTTTAAAGGAAAAACTCCTTTCAAACATGAAGGAGGCCATGAAGGCTAAAGATTCTGTAAAACTTGGGACTGTCCGTAGTGTAATTTCTGCCGTAAAAAATCAGGAAATCGAACTTAAGAAAGAGCTAAGCGAAGAGGAAATTCTTACCATAGTCAGTCGTGAAGTTAAAAAAAGAAAAGAAGCCTCGGTCCTTTATGAAAAAGGAAATCGTCCTGAATTGAAAGACAAAGAAATTCAGGAAATGAAAATTTTACAAACCTACTTACCGGAACAAGTCTCGGAAAAAGATTTGCGCCGCCGTATTCAGGAAGTGATTGCTGAAACGGGTGCGGAAGGGATGAAAGATTTTGGGAAAATAATGAAAACCCTAGTTCCTGAGTTTAAGGGAAAAGCTGACAATGGCTTGATCAAGGAACTGGCAAATGAATATTTGAACTAACCTTTTAATCCAGCATCTTTTCTGTTAAAGATGCCGAATCGATCACTTATATATTGAAATACTCGATCCCCGACAGCGTTATTGATGAAGTTAGAGACCGCACCGATATTGTTGAGGTGGTTTCACAGTTTGTCACTTTAAAAAAAGTCGGCAAAAACTTTAAAGGCCTCTGTCCTTTTCATTCAGAAAAAACACCTTCTTTCACTGTCAGCTCTGAAAAGCGCATTTACCATTGTTTCGGTTGTGGCGCAGGCGGAAACGTCTTCAAATTCGTAATGGAAACTCAAAATATTTCGTTCATAGATGCTGTCCGACAATTTGCCGATAGCGCGGGGATTTCAATTCCCCAATTCAATGCGGATAATCTGAATAACCCACTTTATAAAGAACGAGAAGCTCTGAAAAAGGCTAATGAGCTGGCAGCTAATTATTATCATTCCCTATTCCATGATTCCGAAGCCGGACTGGCGGCCCGAAACTATTTAAAGGGACGCTATTTTACGGGAGAAATTCTAGATAAATACAACATCGGCTGGGCATCTACCGGGTGGAGAGGGCTGATCAACCACTTCCATAAAATCGGCACCTTATCCAGGAAAACCGTATTACAATCAGGTCTGGTCATAGAAAAAGAAGATGGGTCAAATGTATACGATCGTTTTCGGGGTCGGGTGATTTTTCCCATCAAAGACTTGTATGGCAGCGTAATCGGATTTGGCGGAAGAGTTATTGCCGACAGAGATAACCCAAAGTATTTGAATTCCCCAGAAACTACTCTTTATCAAAAAAGCCAGACCCTGTTCGGTATGGATATGGCTAAACAAGCCATTCGTAAAGAGGATCAGGCCATTTTAGTTGAAGGTTATTTCGACCAAATGAGAGCAACCCAGTTTGGAATTTTCAACACTGTCGCCACCTGTGGAACAGCACTGACTCCCAAGCAAGCAGGAATACTAAGGAATTACGCCAGTTCCGTAGTTCTAGTGTTCGATTCGGATAATGCCGGGCGATCTGCAGCAGAAAAAGGGTTCGAGGTTCTTCACGAAAAAGGGCTCCAAGTAAAAATCGTCTTTTTACCTGAAGGAAAAGACCCGGACTCCTATATCCATGAAAATGGCGTCGATAATTTTATGGAAAAAATTAAAACCGCGAAGCCCTATTTGGAATCTTATATCGATACCGTGGTGGCAGGAAAAGATGGTAGTTCGCCCTCCAAACGAGTGGAAATGGCTAATAAGGTATTGCCAATCGTTGGGAAAGTACATAACCTTGTAGAGAGGAATGGCTTGCTGGAATATTTCTCTTTTAAAGCAAAAATCGATGATGCATCATTTTTAACGGAGCTGAAAAAATCTTTTTTACGCAACCAACCTAGGATAGATATCCCGGAAACAGAAACGAACTCCACGTTAAATCTCGAAAGGCATTTAGTTTATCTAATTCTCTCCGGTAAAGAAACGGCCCAAAGGGTTTTCAAAGCAGTAAACCTGGAAGACTTTTCCAATCCGGCGCTAAAATCTATTGCAACTACCTGCTTGCAAATGATCGATAAAAATGAAGACGTGGAAATTGATAAACTCATCGACCAGACGGACGATCCGGAAATTCGGAGCCGGCTAACCCAGTTTGGACTCGAACCCTTAGAATTCGACTCCCCTGAAAGAACCGTTTCAGATTGTGTCACGAAATTTAATAACGTTCATATCAAATCAAAAATTAAAATAGTCAAACAGCAACGTAATGAAGCTGAAAAGGCCGGCCAAGTAGAAAAGTCGCGCGAACTTCAAAACAAGCTTCGTGAAATGCAATTAGCATTAACCCATTAATATTACTATTTATTTAACGCCCCCTTAGCATAAGAGGAGAAATTGCCCCGATGGCTACAATGGAAAAATTAACCCATGTTTCTGAAATCAATCAACTGGTTTCACAAGGCAAAGAAAAAGGTTACCTAACTTATGAGGAGGTCAATGATGTCCTACCTTCTGATGTCGTTACTCCAGAACAAATTGACGACCTCATGGCCCTTTTTAGTGAAAACGAGATCGCCATTGTTGACACCTCCTCAAAAGGAGAAAAAATTGCTGCCTCTAAGGAGGGCAAAAAAAATGATGTGGAAGAAGACGCGCAGGCTTCAAAGTCCGATTCTGTTTCCATCGATGATCCTGTCCGATTATACCTTCGTGAAATGGGAACCATTTCTCTTCTTACCCGAAAAGGCGAAGTGGCAATTGCCAAACGAATTGAAGCAGGACAAGATGAAGTTCTTTCGGCGGTGGCCAATTGTGGGGTTACTATTCGAGAGTTTGTATCCCTGACTAAACAGGTCAAAACAGGGGAGGTCAAAGTTTTCGATATCATTCAATCAACGGAGCCTGAAGAAGGAAAAGAGACTTCGGGAAAAAAGGAAATTAAAAACCTTCAGAAGCGAGTTAAATTACTCAAAACTGAATGCCAAAAACTCGAAAAGTTTAATATTCGAATAGACAGTGGAAAATTGTCAGAAAAAATGCTCGCCAAAGTCACCGGGCAATTAGAAAAGAAACAAAAAATAGTGGAGAAAATGATTTCCAACCTTGGGCTTTCCAACGAGGTGATGGATGAAACAATTGAAAAAATTTACGCAATAGCTGCAGAATATAGGGCAGCAGGCAAAAAAGAACGCGATATCGAAAGACAATTACGCATGTCTCTGAGTGGTGTAAAGAAGCTGGCAAAAAACTGGACCAAACAAAAAAGTGTAAAACTGCCTATCGGGAAAGTAGTCACACGTGTCCAGTACGATAATTTTATGAAACAAGTTCAAGGAGGTCGGCGTAAAATCAAAAAAATTGAAAAAGAAACGGTAACCAGTAAAGACAGTTTATTGGCAACCGTGCGCTCAATTGCTCGTGGAAGAGTAAAAGAAAAAACCGCAAAAAGGGAACTGGCAGAAGCCAATCTACGACTGGTAGTCAGCATCGCAAAAAAGTATACTAGCCGCGGTCTACAGTTTCTTGATCTTATCCAAGAAGGCAACATAGGGCTTATGAAAGCTGTAGACAAATTCGAGTACCAGCGAGGATATAAATTTTCGACATACGCCACATGGTGGATTCGACAAGCCATCACTCGAGCAATTGCCGATCAGGCAAGAACTATCCGTATCCCTGTGCATATGATCGAAACAATCAACAAGCTTATCAGAGTGTCCAGACATCTCGTTCAAGAGCTAGGAAGAGAACCCACTCCCGATGAAATCTCTGTCAAAATGAGTCTGCCAGTTGACAAAGTTCGCAAGGTGTTAAAAATCGCCAAAGAACCGATATCATTGGAAACTCCCATTGGCGAAGAAGAAAACAGCCATCTTGGAGATTTCATAGAAGACAAAAAAGTCCTCTCGCCCATCGATTCAGTGGTCAAAAGAAACCTCAAGGAACAAACCCTGAATGTTCTGTCGACTCTTGCATCGAGAGAAGAACGCGTCTTACGCAAACGGTTTGGGATAGGAATGGACTCGGAACACACGCTCGAAGAGGTAGGGCAAGATTTCGCAGTCACCCGCGAACGAATCCGTCAAATCGAGGCCAAGGCTCTGCGCAAACTGCGCCATCCAAGTCGTAGTAAAAAATTACGTAGTTTTATCGAAAGCTAATTGCGGTGCGGGCCTATAGCTCAGTTGGTAGAGCCCCCGGCTCATAACCGGTAGGTCACAGGTTCGAATCCTGTTGGGCCCATTAAAATATATAGGGGCTTACAGCTTAGGCTGTAAGTCCTTTTTTATTGTGGGTAGAGAATTAAATAAGTTTTTTTTAAACTAAACAGACTTCCGAAGCAAATCCCTACACCCCCTAGAACACAAACTGCCTTGTTAAATAGTTGTTAATCGGAAAATTGCGAAATCTATCTTGACATCTTCATTTCCGATCTTATGTATATGTATAGTAAAAATAATATTCTCTCGGCCGAGAACCATGACAAACCAAATTTTAACTGTATTTTATTGGAGGACTACATCATGAGTCTCGTAACTTGGCACCCAGAAGAAGCTTTAGATAATTTTTTTGATACGGATCGGTTTTTCAATGTAAAACCCAACCGATGGTATACAGAAACAGAAACCGTTGTTCCAAAAGTCAACGTAACCGAAAATGAAAATTTTTTTCATTTGGAAGCTGAAACTCCTGGAATGCAAGATAAGGATATTAATATTGAAGTCCATAACGGTGTTTTAACTATTAAAGGACATAAAGAGAATGAATCCGATAAGAAGAAAGAAAACTTCCATATCCGTGAATTCAACAAGCAGAGTTTTGAAAGAAGCTTCAAATTAAGCGATCGGATCGATACAGGCAAAGTCGCTGCGAAAATTGACAATGGGGTCTTAAGAGTAGATTTACCGAAACATGAACAAATAAAACCTCAAAAGATCGAGGTTCAAAGCAATTCTTAATCCCACAATAAAAATAGGGTCGCCGGCTCGTGTATGGAATAACCACGCGGTGCCGGCCTATTTTTTCTAGAATTCAGGTTAAATAATTTTCCGCCTGCCTTTAAATTTTCATGCGGTGGAGGTTGGGTTTGTGGTAAAACATCAAAGGTTTAATATAGAACCACCAAATAGAAATGTAACAACCTGATTCCTATAAGAAATAATGAAATCGCTCGCATCAGTAACAGACAATGATATCGAAACTATAAAAATGGCTCTGAATGATTCTATCTCAGACATGGCCAACGAACTCAAAAATGAGCTAGGTCCAGAGCAAAAGAATACCCTAATAAATTATAAAGAAAAGTATTTGCGGGTTTTTGACAAACTCAAAATTAATAGTTCCATGTACGCTCTGACGGAAACAGATTTGGACATTGTTGCGAGCGGATTAAACGATGCCATAGAGCTAATTGAAGACAACCTTAAAGAGGACGATTTGAACGAAGAAGACAGCGAAGAAATTCTGAGGTATAAAAACGATTGCCAGCGTCTAGTAGATTTACTGGCAAGTTAAAATTTTTCTAACGTAGAAAATTTACGTAATAGCCATAATAAAACATCCAACCTGTAATCCCTGTACCTGCTACCATGCAAAGTATCCAGCCCGTCCTACTATCTTTTTTAACACTTCCCTTATCCTCATACATCCATGCCGAATGAACAAGCATTCCCATAAAGTATGAAATCACGAAAAACGACAGAACCAAAACAAGGATCATATATCCGGAAAAATCGGATGGCTGAGTACTCATAAGAAAAACCCTGACTGGGCGACCCCTAAATAAGCAAGGAACCAGGCAATAGCAATAACCCCTCCAATTATCACTCCAGTTGCGGTGACGACTTTAATAAATATTCCGAAAATTTCTTTACCCGTCTGTTTTTTTTTCCATAAACTGATGACAAAGGTCAAAACCCCGATCAGAACGGTAGTACCAATATAATATCGTGGAGACATATTCAGAAACCAACAGAAAAGTTATTAGTCAAATTTACTTTCTAAACAAACTGAGCTCAAAAGTCACAGAACCTCTTCTACGCTTATAATATTAGTTTAGAATACCCACAGGAATCCCAGCAGTAATCATAACTCGGTCGCCTTTTTCAATAGGCGCTTTATTTCCATTTGCAGGCCCTAAAGTTGAGGCAATTTTAGTTAGTCGATTAACTCAATGGCCTCTTAATCCTTTCCTGGGAACAGTGAATAGTTCTTGGGGATTGCTTTAAAAGGCATCAGCAATAAATTTTTTAGGGATAATTCCTCACTGGTTCTGAATTGATCCACCCCAAGTATTATTTTCGGTTGTTCTTTTTTGGCTTCATGAATATAGGTGCCTAAAAATCGATCCCATATTGAAAGACTAAAACCAAAGTTGGAATTGGCCTCTATTTTTTCAACTGAGTGGTGAATCCGATGCATATCCGGCGTGACTATAATAAATCGCAATAAACGATCCAGCTTATCAGGCAGGGTAATATTTGAATGAGAAAACAATGCCATTCCATTCAATATGCCCTCAAAGATCACTACAGCCAGAGGCGACGGACCTAAAGCAAAGACCAGGCCAATTTTAAACAGCATGGAACCTAAAATTTCAATGGGGTGAAACCGTAGTCCCGAAGAAACATCCAAGTCCAAATCCGAATGATGGACCACATGAAACTGCCAGAAAAATGGAATCACATGAACCAAAATATGCTGGATATAAATCATCAAATCCAGAAAAATTACAACCGCTATGATTTCAAGCCACTCCGGCCAATTCAAATAATTAAAAAGCCCCCATCCATTTCCCCCTGCAAACTGTGCGGCAGCCACCGCAGCAGCTCCGAACACCAGTCGAATCGCTAGAATATCTATGCCTGTAAGCGCTAAATTTATTTTTAACCGGGTTTTTTTTGAATCTACGGTAGGGTGCCTTTGTATAACCGACTCCAACGCCAGCATAAGCAAAAATATTCCTAAAAAGACCGCAAACCGAATTTGTTGGATTTCCATAGTATCATCTTA
>Ga0209752_1000938_pt1 | contig 14252 bp, 7 predicted proteins | sample METZYME_3_250m_FD_187548 | JGI IMG/M metagenome (GOLD analysis project Ga0209752, IMG submission 187548) | Marine microbial communities from oxygen minimum zone in mesopelagic equatorial Pacific - METZYME_3_250m (SPAdes) (version 2) | ecosystem: Environmental > Aquatic > Marine > Oceanic | place...
ACGCCTACTTGGTTGATATGTTCTTTTCATAATATATACTTTAAAAAGCCGAGAAAGATACAAAACCCCAACAAACAACACAAAAACTAAAAACCAAACGAGAAAAGATAAAAAGACTTAGGAATAAAAAATAACCAAAGTAATTTATAGAAAAATTGATATGTGGAAAACCTGTGGACAAAACAAATAAGTATGGCTAAAAACACCTGGAAAAAAATAAAAGAAGACCTTTCAAATCAATTGCCTGGGCACACAATAAGCACCTGGTTTGACCCAATTAATCCGGTTGCCATTGACGGTAATGAGTTAATACTGGAGGTTCCAAGTCAGTTTTTTTATGACTGGATTGAGTCACACTATCGTCACCATATAAACAAATCAATAGAGGTGCTTAATCTTAACAGTGTTTCCACAAAGTTTATTATTTCAGCGGAAACACAGGAAATAAAAACAGATGAAAAACAAGATCTAACGCCTGTAAAAAAATCACCGCTCATCCCCATTTTGAACAAAGAACACAGTTTTGAGTCTTTTATTGAGGGTTCAAACAATCAGTTTGCAAAAACAGCCGCAGAGGCTGTAGCAGAGAACCCGGGAAAACAATCATTCAACCCACTTATTGTTTATGGTGGTACAGGCCTAGGAAAAACGCACCTATTACACGCTATTGGAAATAGGGTTTTAGAGACACAACCTGATCGCAGAATTGTGATAGCAACAAGCGAAAAATTCACACTAGACTTTGTGAACGGGCTAAGGAAAAATAGAACCATTGAGTTTGCCCAACAATACAGGCGGGCAGATATTTTACTTATTGATGATATTCAGTTTTTCAGGGGGAAAGAGCAAACACAAGAACAATTTTTTCATACATTTAATGAGCTGCATCAAGTGGGAAAACAAATTGTGTTAACCGCAGACAGATACCCCGGTGAGATGCAGGGACTGCAAGACAGGTTGTTGTCCAGGTTTCAGTCCGGCCTTTCTGTAGACGTTCAGCCGCCAGACTTTGAGGTTCGCGTTGCTATTCTAATGGACAAAGCCGAAAGAAACGGGGTAGACCTACCCTATGATATAATTGAGTTTATCGCTACCCACATGCGCAGCAACATAAGAGACCTAGAGGGTACAATCATAAGGCTACTCGCAAGGTCTTCGCTAATGAACCAAGACATTGATCGCGAGCTTGTTCAAGCTGTCGTAAAAGAGCGCATCGGGAGCAAGCCCACCAGAGATCTTTCCATGGAAGATGTTGTGAGGAAAGTGTCGGAACTGTCGGGAATACCAGAAGACGGCATTGTTGGAAAAAGTAGAAGAAAAGAAATTGTAGAAGCCAGACAAACGGCAATGTTTTTATGTAGAAATATTTTAGACAGCTCGTTAAGCAGTGTGGGGATGTATTTTGGCGGGAGAGACCACACCACGGTTATACACGCGATTAAAACCATTGAAGAAAAGAAAACAAAAAAGAAAAACATTGGCGAACACATTGCTCAAATAACACAAGAACTAAGCTTTTTCTAGTTAAACAAACAGAGTTCTTTTATAACCACAAAAAATTCACTTAGGTTGTCTATATAATAAGGACTGAGGAATTGAACGCTATCTACCAACTTGTGGTTTTACTTTGTTTTTTAACCACAACCACAGCACAAATAAATTTTCCAAGCACAAAAATCCACTATGCCATATCTGGAGATACACTTAGCCAACCATATTATAGAAACATTAGTATAGACAGTGTCTCTGAAAACATTCGGTATGCGATTATATCTTTACACGGTGATGGTAGAAACGCCGATGAACACTTCAACATAATCACGCAGGCGGCGGCCAATGCTGGTCTTGAGGACTCTACTGTATTGTTGGCCCCCATTTATCCATTTCAAGAAGACATAGAACAGTACAACCTCGGAGACGACATACTATATTGGCCAGACATAGACTGGAACGCTGGGGACCTATCAAGAAACACCCAGTCCAACCCAAGACCGTTTAGGATAAGTTCTTTTTCGACAATGGACACCATTTATCATCGGCTGGCTGCAAACAACCCAAGCCTAAAAAGAATCGTTTTAACTGGTCACTCTGCGGGGTCTCAAATGGTAGTTCGTTATGCAGCCGGAGGGAGGGCTCAAGAGGCACTTAATGACCTCGGGGTTGAGCTTGTTTATGTTCCCACAAACACACCCTCTTTTCTTTATTATGATGACAACAGAGTTTTAAACCAGGGCGCAGATGTGTTTGAGTTTGGACCAACAGACTGTGGCTCTGCAAGCCAATATAAATACGGCCTTGACAACCTAAACCAATATATGGAAGAAACAGGAGAGACCGCCATTAAAGAAAACTATAGTTTGGCCGGCGTTACCTATCTTATTGGCCAATATGATTTTGGTGGGCAAACCAACACCTGCGCAAGAATGGTGCAGGGTAATAGTCGCCTTATTAGGACACATGTTTATTTTTCATATGTTGGTTTTTTTTATGGAGACAGTATTTACAATAAGCACCGAATGGCTGAAATTCCCGAAGCCTATCATGAGTTTGACCAAATTGTTTTTACTGACTGCGGAATGAACGCTTTATTTGGTGTGGGTGACTGTGATTTATATGCTGACGGTTCTCAATTATATAACCACCGGCCAAATGCAGATGCTGGCGGAGACCAGCTTGTAAACCCGGGAGACCTAGTTTTATTAAATGCGTCTCAAAGCTACGACCAAGACGGGGAAATAGAAGCCTACAGCTGGACACAGATATCAGGTAGCCCGATAAACATTGATTTCTCAGACAGTGTTGTTGCCCAGTTTACAATGCCGGAAGGCGGAGAAAATATTAACATAGAGCTTGTGGTTGTTGACAATGAACTTGCCCAAGGAACAGACACAATAAAGATTGTGTTTAATCAACCGCCAAACGCAGATGCTGGTGAGGATCAGCAGGTCGGCTATTCTTCGGTTGTGCTATTAGATGGAACACAAAGCTTCGACACAAATGGAGAAGTTGATGGGTTTTTGTGGGAACAATTAAGCGGGGACCCGGTCTCTGTTTTTTCTGCTGACCAGTCAGTTGCAACTTTTTATTCTCCCAACATTGAGGCAACCCTTTCGTTTGTGCTTTCGGTCTTTGATGAACAGGGCCTTAGTGACAAAGACACGGCGAGCATTTTTGTTTCATCGTTATCTATTAATGCTGAGGGCGAAGGAAAAAACAAAATATCGTTATTTCCCAATCCGTTCAACTCTATGCTTTTTATTAACTATTTGAGCCAAAAGGGTTTTGATGCAAAGCGGGTTTCGGTGTATAACATTATTGGTGAAAAAATAATTAATTGGGACGTTTCTAATAAAAACACTGAAAACAGCTTTATTTATTGGGGCGCAAAAGATGAGCGTGGATTTGAAATTAGGTCTGGTTTATATTTTGTGCGGCTTGAGGGTGATAAAAGTTCAATTATAAAAAAGGTTACCTACTTGAAATAAGGTCCATCGGTTTGTGTAAAAAAATAATATTAGCCACAACAGTGTTTTCATATTTGTTTGGGCAAGACCCAATTATTAGTGTTTGGTATATTGGGATCAGGGTAGCTGGCGGTGGGCCATATAACCACTATATTGAACTTTTTAACCCAACTGAGGAACCAATAAATCTCAGCCAATATGCTCTCATAAAGGGCCACGGGCAGAGCAACAACGTTGAACAACAAGCGGGCTGGGGAAACACCCTTGGCAACTCAGGTGTCTCGTTTAACAGGCTCCCAAACTTTATTTTGTTTCCCGGTCAGGCCTATGGTGTTTCTAGAGATGTCTCCCATGAAAGCCTCCAAAACCACGCTGACCTTATTCTAGAGGATGAGGGTGTTTTATCAATTAGCGGTGACGATGCGGTCGGTCTTTTTAAGGGCGAGGGAAATCTGGATGATGTTTTAGCTGCTACCGATAGCATTCCCATTGACTGTATCGGCAACCCCTATGAAGATCCGGGCCAGGGGTGGCAGGTCTCAGGAGAAGTAGGCCCACCAAATTCAACCAACACTACCGGCTACGGTGTTACAAGATTTGCAATTTTAACCAGGAAGTCGGGTGTGTGCTACGGCAACGCCGGAAGCTGGAACAGTTCACGCGGTTGTGTCACAGATAGCTGTACAAACTGGATCACAGACACCCCACAAACCACTTACGAGGAAAGCGAGTGGGACGTTCATGCTTGTTACTATCCAGATGCAGATGGAAACACGGGGCCAGGATATGAGCCCGACACAAACCCAAACTGTGATGAAGATATTTTGATAATGGAGACCTATACAAATACGTGCGAGCTTTCTGAAAACCAAACACCAGCATCCAGCGCAGGAATTGACCAGACCACTAGCTATAGTCAGTTGGTCACACTTGATGGATCTGGAAGCTCTGACCCGGATGGTACGATAGCATCTTACCAGTGGTCTCAGATATCTGGAGCAAACATTGAGCTGACCACACCAGGTCAAGCGGTTACAACGTTTACCTCGCCGAACGAAGAGGGAAGCCTTTTGTTTAAACTTGTGGTGACAGACAACGAGTCTGCCAGCGACACAGACACAGTAAACGTAATCATTGTTAACACAAACATTGATCCGATTGCTAATGCCGGGGAAGACCAGTCGATTGGCTTTAGTGAACTGGTCACACTTGATGGATCTGGAAGCTCTGACCCGGATGGTACGATAGCATCTTACCAGTGGTCTCAGATATCTGGAACAAGCGTCACGCTAAGCGCCTCAGAACAGAGCACGGCCACGTTCACATCTCCAACCAGTGAAAATATTTTAGTGTTTACCCTAGCCGTTATAGATCAACTAGGTGGATTAGACCAAGACACAATATCTGTGTTAGTACAAAACACAACCACAGCTATTGATGAAAAACTAATTCCAGAAGAACTTAAGCTTTTTGGTAACCACCCAAACCCATTTAATCCAAAGACAGAGATTGTGTTTCAGGTGTTAAAACAAACAGAGATCAAGCTGGCTATATATAATATTTATGGACAGAGCGTGTGGACAAAAAGCCTTGGGCAAAGGGATAAGGGGCTATATAGTGTGCCCTGGGATGGGGAGACGAACCAAGGAAGGCCGGCGGTCAGTGGTATATATTTTTATCGTGTCAATGCTGGTGATAAACATCTATTAGGTAAAATGTCGCTGGTTAAATAACCAACACAAAAACAAAAGGCGAAATTTATTTTTAAGAAAAGACTGACAGGCCTTTATTTATTTTCAACCGTCACGGCTCTGTTTGGGTTTGACACTGTGACCATATCTGGAACCATTGTTGATGGTTCTAGAAGCCCACTATCAGGTGCAAACGTTATGTTGATCAACACCCCCTATGGTGGGGTCGCTGACCCATGGGGGTTTTATAGTATTACGGTCCCAATAAGCACCGTTTCAGACAACAAGGCAATTATAAGAGCGTCTTTTATCGGCTTTCGATCTGCGGTTGACTCGGTCTTGTTCTCAGGGGAAAAAGAGAACGCCATTAACTTTGTTCTTGTTCGGGATATTCTTGGGCTTGAAACCGTGGTCGTTACTGGCCTAGGCGGCCTAGAGGAAAAGAAAAAACTAGGTGTATTGATTGAGTCTGTAAAGCCAGAGGCTGCCCAAAAGTCAGGGGAAACGAATATTATAACAGCACTTAGGGGAAACGTCCCAGGCCTTGAAATTAGAAAAACAAGTGGCGACGCGGGAACCAACGCCTACTTTAGGATTCGTGGAACCGGAACGATCTCAGGGGGCCACGAACCTTTAATTATTATTGACGGCTCGCCGGTAAATTCTAGCACTAGAACCGTTGGCGGGGACGAGTCTGTACAAAGCCCAAGAAACAGATCCGAGGCCTCCTCTAGAACATCCGATATTAACATTGATGATATTGCCTCTATTGAAGTTCTTAAGGGAGCCGCCGCATCAGCAATTTATGGATCCCGGGCTTCAAACGGGGTGATACTTATCACAACAAAAAGCGGAAAGACAGGCAAGATGCAGATCACATACAAAACCCAGTATGGGGTCAGCGGGATTAATAAAGACTACCCGCTTCAAGCCTGGTTTGGGCAGGGGGCAGGTGGAGACAAAATTATAAACTCAACATTTAGTTGGGGTCGACCACTAAACACCTCAGGGGCCCCATGGTATAATCCCGGTCTACAAGAGGATAAAATATATGATCACCTTGGTTCCATATCTGGACTAGGCCTAACAAACGAACAAAGCCTTATAGCCTCTGGGGGAAACGATAAGACAACTTTTTATCTTTCGTTTGGTAGGGCCTATGAAAAATCACACTGGATAGACTGGAGCAGTTACAAGGACCTTGTCCCAACCACCTATGGCCACGAACCAAACAGAGAGACCCCCTCTGACTACACGCGCTATACAATCAGGCTTAAGGGTAGCCACCTACTTCGTGAAAACCTGACACTTTCCAGTAGCATCTCCTATATCAAGGTAGAAACAAACAACATAGCAAGGGCCCACACCACAGATGGTATAGGCAGGGGACTACTGGCCACGCCACCAGATTTTAATTTATTGCCGTATTTGAACCCGCAAACACAATACCACCGGTCTTCAACAAACGAATCACCTACAGCACCACAGGGACCCCACTCTTGGAACAATCCATACTGGGTCTTGTTTGAGATGATGCAAGAACAAGAACTAAACCGGTCCTATGGAAATATTAAAATAGACTATAAACCGATTGACTGGGCAACAATAAGCTATAATATTGGTGCCGACTATTCATTTGATAAGCGACTTGACCTGTTGCCAATTGGCACATACAGGAACGGCGGCATTGGAAGGATGTTTAGAAACCTGAACAACAGCCTAGAGTGGGACGCAAACCTTATCATAACCATTGATGGGAACACTTTATTTGGTAGGCCAACAAAACTAACAATGGGACACAACCTAAACAGTCGCTCATCAAACACAATAAAAAATCTTGGCAATGAGCAGAATGTCCCAAATTATTTTCAGATGGAAAACTTTTCCAGCCAAACGATTACAGAATATATATCCCTGATTAATACCGAATCTGTTTTTGCCCAGGTAACACATGATATACTAGATGAAATCTATCTAACAGCAGCACTAAGGCAAGATGGGTCATCTACTTTTGGGCCCGCAGACAGAAACCATTTGTTTAAAAAACTTAGCGGAGCATGGGCCTTTACAAAAAGATTTACAATCCCATTTATTAATTATGGAAAAATTAGGGCAGCATACGGTGAAGCAGGGGAACAGCCAGAGGTATACAGTATATACTCTGGATATGTGTCTGATAATATTGGTTATTTTGAAAACAAAGTAAGCCTCGGTAAGGCGGGGGTCTATGGTGGGGCCCTTGGATATGTATCAGACTCGAGACTTGGGAACCAGGCAATCCGGCCGGAAAAAAGAGCAGAAAACGAAATTGGTTTAGACCTAGAACTTTTAAATAATAGGTTTGGGCTTAGTTTGACAGGGTATAGGGCCACAAGTAATGACGTAATCTTTACGATGGATGTCGCACCATCAACGGGGTCAGACACATACACCGCTAACGGCGCCATTATTGAAAATAAAGGACTAGAGTTTTCTTTTAATGGAAACATTGTTGACAAAAAAGATTTTAAGTGGAGCTCGCGCCTTATCTATGCCAACAATGATAATATGCTGGTAGAAATGAACGGCGTCACAAAAGAGTCCGCGCAGTTTTTAGATCCCTCCAACATACCAATTGACCAACTTTCCAAGTTTACGTTTGTTGCCCCCGGTCACCCGATTGGTGAGTTTAGGGGTTACAGCTGGGCCAGGTTTGGTTATGGAATTATAGCAACCGACCGAGACGAAAGCGGAAACACAATATATGTAAATATTGACTCTGTGTATGCCGGAGACTGGAAAAGGAATGATGTGTATGTACAACAAGACGGCCTCCCAGATGTTAATTGGCAAACCTCCGAGGGTGAGGCTGGTGGCTATCTGTGGAGCGGCTATAGCTCAAACCCAGACTGGACAGGAAGTTTTTACAATGAGATAAAAATCTCTAACAACATCAGCGTGTCTTCTTTGGTTGACATTAGCTCAGGTGGTTATCTGGTGAACTATACAAAAAACAAATTAAACGAGGTCGGCACCCACAAAGAAACCCAGATGCGCTACCACGAACTGTTTGATGACCCAGCCTGGGACGGGTATGAAGAGGGCGTTTCCACAGAGTGGGGAGAGGGACTGTTTTCGGAGCTGTTAAATAATGGACATCGTGCAATTGGGCCGGGGGCAGAAAGTGAGATCAAGTATAGTGAGTCCTTTTTTACATCAACAATGGGAACAGCGACAGATATTATTAATAATATTGAAAGCGCGAGCTATGTTAAACTAAGAGAGGTCTCTTTTGCTTATAGAATTGATCCGGGTAAAATCAAAACATATGGTCTAAGCGGAGCGGACATCAGGCTAAGCTTTAGGGACCTCATCACAATATCAAAATATTCCGGCTGGGACCCAGAAACCAATATGATGCAAAATAGAATATCTGGTGAGGACTATTTTAACCAGCCGCAAACATGGGGCGCCAACCTGTCTCTATATTTAAGGTGGTAGTGGTGCAGTATATAAAAATGATAATTTTATTTTTTTGCCTATGTCTTGTGCCTGGGTGTGAGGACTTTTTAACTGGTGAAAACCTTGACAGCAACCCAAACAAAGTAGACGACGTTGACCAGGTTTCTGTAGAGGCTCTTTTTGTGGGCTCCCAGGTAACCCTGTATGGGGTGATGGAGGGATACCTTAGCAGGTTGGTTACTATGTTTATGCAGCAACTTGGTGGACAGCTATATAGCCACGCAGATGATTATAAGTGTGCGCCGCTTGACTGGCGACTGGATGATCGATGGTCTGATTTATATGGGACCGGGGGACTTGTAGACATCAGAACAATACAAGAAAAATCAGAAACACAGGAAAAATATATATTAAAAGGTGTTTCACAGATGTGGGAGGCATTGGTTTTTAGTACAGCCGCTGACCTGTGGGGAGACCTGCCGTATTCGCAGGCTGTTAATTCATTATATAATGAGCCAGTGTTTGACTCACAAAGGAGCATCCACGATGCTGCAATAACCCTAATTGACCAGGCAATAGATAATATTGAAAAAGGTCAGGACTTTTCAGGTTTGAACGACTTTTCGTTTAGTGGGAACCAAGAAAAATGGATATCGTGCGCTCGAACACTTCAGGCGAGGATTACACTTAATTGGGCAGAGGTAAATGGGGCAGAGGCCTATGGCCAAGCTTTGGCACTGGCCGAACAGGGAATCAGCGATGTCTCTGGTGCCGGCGACTGGAGACCATTTCACCAAGCGGGAAGCGATGGTGAAGAGTCCATCTGGCACCAGTTTTTTGATGAAAATTTATATGTAATGGGGGCGGGACTTTTGTTGGTGGACATGTTAAAAAAAGATAACGACGGGAGGCTAACAATTTATTTTGATCCAGAGTCTGCGTTTAACGACTCTGTTGTTGGAATTTCCCCCGCAAGTGGAATACCGCCATATGCATCACAACTAAACCAGCTTACTGTTGGCTCAGAAAGCTGGGGCGTTGAGTGGGTTTCCTGGCACGAGAACCAGTTTATTATTGCTGAGTGTCAGTATAATTTGGGCCAAGAGCAGGCGGCCCTGGCTACGCTAAATAACATTCTTTTAAACCTTGAACAGCGGTGGCAAGTATTTGACCCGGTTTGCCAATTGCCCAGGTATGCGAACATAAATGACACCGAGCTCATAGCCGCAATCATGAATGAAAAGTATAAGGCTATGTTTTTAAACATGCAGACCATGTCAGACTGGAGGCGTACCGGCTATCCGGTTTTTGAGGATAGAAACGGCAACAGCACAGAGTGTGAAACCGGCACACCAAGAAGACTATTATATCCCGAGCTGGAAAAGAAAACAAACTCAAACGTACCATCAGGTGATTCAATTTTTGACAGAGTAGAAAATGACCCAATCTAAGGCAGTCTTCTGGGCACTTGTTGTTTCCTTTTGTTTTTGTTCTGGGGTTGAGCAGGTGTCTCCCCCGTGGGGTTTTGTTTTTAAAGATTGGGCCGGAGAGCCGGTGGATGTTATTGTATATATTCCAAACGGGGCCCATAAAAACACAGACATATTAATGGTGGTTCCCGGAGCCTCGAGAGACACGCAGAGGTTTCACGCATCATGGCTATCGCTTGCGAAAGAAGACACGTTTGTGGTTGTTACGATTGGGGCCAGTAAAAAATACTTTCCGGATGAGTACTCGTATAATGCCGGAAATGTTATTGATGAGTGGGGCAATCTTGTGGCTGCCGACAAGTGGCTTTTTAATGCGATTGAAAAAATATTTAACAGGGTGAAAGAAAAACACGGTTTTCAAACAGAAAAATTTCACCTGTTTGGGCACTCTGCTGGCGGGGGATTTGTACACCGGTATATGCTTTTTATGACAGACGCTCCGGTTGCAAAAGCAGTGGCCGCAAACCCAGCGTTTGTAACGCTCCCGGACAACGCGGTAGGCTACCCGTTTGGACTAAAAAACATTCCAATTGACAATACGATGATCAGCCGGTGGCTAGAGAAAGACATGGCAATAGTTTTGGGTGCAGATGACACGGGTCCAAGATCAAAGCCCCTAAGCAATGGTTCGCGGGCGAGAAAGCAAGGACCCAACTGCCTATCTCGAGGTAAAAGGCTGTTTAGAGACGCAAAAAAAGAAGCAAAAAAACGAGAAGTAAACTTTGGCTGGAGCCTTAATATTGTTCCAAGAATTGGCCACGATAATAGGCTGATTGCGCCCCATGCGAGAAAACTCCTATTTAATTAGGACACAAAAGATCAATGCCAAAAACAGAGAAACATAAGAAAAACCTGGCGATGCCCCTGGGGCCTCTTTTGGGTTTTTTTGTTGGACTGATATCAGTATATCAGGGGCTTGATATTATTGCGGGGATAACTCTCTGGATTACAATTTGGACGGCCGCCTGGTGGGTGTTTGAAGCGGTCCCCATTCCGGTCGCATCTTTGGTTCCTCTTTCTATGCTCCCACTTTTTGGGGTCCTAAGCTCAAAACAAGTTGCGCAGGCATATGGGCACAAACTGGTTCTGCTTTTATTGGGCGGGTTTTTACTGTCTAGGGCAATGGAAAAGTCTGGGGCCCACAGAAGAATTGCCCTGAAAATGGTTTCATTATGTGGCGGAGGTGGTGGAAAATCGTTGATCCTTGGGTTCATGATTGCCTCTGCTGGCCTAAGCATGTGGATATCAAACACGGCCACAACCCTCATGATGCTTCCTATGGTGATCGCTGTTTTGGATGGTGCAGAAGATAAAAAGATTCGGGTGCCCCTGCTGCTTGGTGTGGCCTTTGCCGCAAACGTCGGCGGAATAGGGACCCCGATTGGTACGCCGCCCAATATGGTAATGATTGGATATTACGAGACGATCAAAGGAGTGGAGATTTCATTTTTAGAGTGGATGAAAGTTGGTGTACCTATTTCAATTACTATGGTTGTTTTGATCTGGCTGTGGCTAAGTAGGAACGTAAAAACCAAGTCAAGGGTTCCCCTTCCAAGCCCCGGTGTCTGGCGAAAAGAAGAAAAAAGAACCATGGTTGTTTTCTTTTTTACTGCGCTTGCGTGGATGACAAGGTCGGCTCCTTTTGGTGGTTGGAAAAGTTTTTTTGGGTTCATTTCTGAAAATGATGTAGGGCTTTATAATATTTTGGCTAATGCAAACGACGCCAGTGTTGCCTTTATTGCTGTTATCATATTGTTTTGCACACCAAGTGGGAATAAAAAAAATGAAAAACTCTTAGACTGGGAAACAGCAAATAAGATTCCCTGGGGCCTTATCATTTTGGTTGGATCCGGTATTTGTCTTGGCACGGCAATCTCAGAGTCTGGCCTAAGCGAACAAGCGGCCAAACTGCTTACTGGAATTGATAAGCTAAAAACGGTGTTTGTTATTTTATGTGTTGCCCTGCTTGTAACCTTCCTAACAGAGATCACAAGCAATACGGCCACAACCGTGATACTGATGCCAATACTTGGTGCGGTTTCCACGGCAAGCGGTATAGAGCCAACGCTTCTTCTTATCCCAGCAGCAATTAGCGCGAGCTGTGCGTTTATGCTGCCGGTTGCTACAATGCCAAATGCGGTGGTTTATGGTACGGGTGAATTTTCTATAAAAAGAATGGTCAAGGAGGGGTTTGTCCTAAACCTTGTTGGGACCCTGGTTGTAACAACTATTTGCTACTCTATTTTGTTTTAAAACCTAACTCAAATCAAACAATAAACCAGTTTCAATCAAAAACTTGACCCAATGGTCAACAGGCACTAAATTATTCATGGATATAGGATATTTGCGGGCGAATTAATAGTATCTTTTTCCACAGCACATACCAAATTAGACTTAAAGAACTAACTATTCTATTAGGGAAATAGTGGATGAAAAAAAGATATCTCGTTTTTGACTTATACATAAACCGGTCTTTTCCACGCCTCTTTTCTAGGGGTGTTTCCTCGTAGTGGGTTTTAGTTTAGCAAGACAACACTATTTTAATATGGTTAATCAAGGAGAGTAAACATGTATCGTAATACACTAAATACTATAACATCAATCTTGGTCTTAACACTTAGCCTTTCTTTTTCGCAGGTTGTGATAAATGAGATTCATTTTAACCCAGCATCTTCTCAGGGTAGCGATAACGACTATGAGTTTTTAGAGCTTTATAATCCTGGTGCGACAGACATTGACATGTCTGGGTACAGCTTTACCGAGGGGATCAGTCATGTTTTCGCAGACGGAACAACTCTTGCCGCGGGTACTTATTTTGTGCTTGCAAAAAACGCTGAATCTTATACCGGCAGCACCGAGTGGGGAAGTGGTTCTTTAGGTAACTCTACAGAAGATATTGAGATCATCGCTAACGATGGGGTTGATGGTAACGCTGATGGTGACTTTGATGATCTTGGGGTTGATAATAATGGTGACGGTGACTTTGATGACCCGGGTGTAGACGCCAACGGCGATGGCGACTACGATGATGAGGGCGACACTCAGCCTGATGTTGCCCCTGTTGACACCGCTCCAACGGTTGTTGACTATGTAGACTATGAGTTTGGTGACTATGGTGAGGTACATGGCGGCGCCGATGGCGGCGGCGGATCTCTAGAGCTTCTAGATGCGGCCTCAGATAATAGTCTTGCCGCAAGCTGGCAAGTTAGTTGGGTCGTTGGTGGTACCCCAGGTGCTGCAAACTCAACAGAGCCAGATTTTACTGTAATGACAATTTATAATATTCAACACACTACAGACGCTAGTGGTGTCTCTCCTCATCTTGATGAGCAGGTACAAACCACAGGAATCGTCACAGGTGTAGACCGCCTAGGTTTTAACTCCGCGTTTGTTATACAAGACGGATCAGGATCGTGGAACGGTATCTACTGCTGGTGGGGAGCTGATGCAGATGTTATGGTTGGTGACGAGGTTACGGTTCGAGGAACTGTTGCTGAATACACTGCTGGTGGGGGAGACGAATCAAAATCCATGACCCAGCTGGTTGCCGGAAATATTGTTTCTGTAAACTCTACCGGGAACACCCTTCCTGCTGCTGCTGAGCTAGACATAGAAGACGTGGGAGCTGAGGAATACGAGGGCGTGCTTGTTACCACATCTGGTAGAGTAGTTGCGGCTGTTAACGACGACAGCTATGGAGAGTGGAGAATCTCAAACAATTTAGACGCAAGCGATACAGACGCGGACACGATTAATGTGAACGACAGATTTGCTGTCACAGACCCCGCTTTTGGAACAATCGCAACCGTAACCGGACCACTAAACCAGTGGAGCGGATCTACTAACTCAGGCCCAAGCTGGAGAATTGAACCAGCTTCGGAGGCTGATGTTGCGATAGAATGTGTAAACGCCGATCTTACAATTTCAGTTGAAATGCTTGACAGTTTTGGTGATGGCTGGAACGGTGGCTACTATGAGATTCGCGGTCCCTCGGGATCAGTGGTGGGCACAGGCGGTCTAGATTACGGCTGGTCTGCGGTAGACACCTACTGCCTGTTTGAGGCAGCCTTTTTCATTTATGTTATAGCAGATAATTATCCTGAAGAAATTTCTTTTAATGTGCGGGACGCGTTTGGCAACTACCTGGTTTCAGGTGGTATGGCTAA
>Ga0209752_1000942_pt1 | contig 14215 bp, 9 predicted proteins | sample METZYME_3_250m_FD_187548 | JGI IMG/M metagenome (GOLD analysis project Ga0209752, IMG submission 187548) | Marine microbial communities from oxygen minimum zone in mesopelagic equatorial Pacific - METZYME_3_250m (SPAdes) (version 2) | ecosystem: Environmental > Aquatic > Marine > Oceanic | place...
TGATGGCCCTTGGAAGATCCCAGAAGATACTCAGTTATTCAATGGTATAGCTAAATACACCACTACCCTAAAAAACATGGATGTAAAATATATTGCAACAATTTTTAACAATAAATGGAATGCCACGGATCAAATCCCTTTGAGAGTCATTAAAGATGGAACTCTAGATCGGTTTGGATCGATAGATCCTTCTGTTGGGGGTAAATCGTCTCGATTTAATTTTATTATGAACCTATCTGGTGAGAGCATTGATTATAAAGCCTTTCTGTCTCGCTACTCATTAAATCTCTTTCAGAATCCGACTTATTTTCTCGACGATTCTGTCAATGGAGATCAAGTAGAACAGGTAGATTCACGTTGGAGAGCCGGTGGATCCATTCTTTACGAGCGGCCAAACTATTGGTTTGGGAAAGAAAATGATACCTCTTTAGGAATGGATATCAGTTATGACTCTATTGATGAAGTTGGTGTCTATGCAACCGCTCAAAGGGCGCGATTATCAACTCGACGCAGCGATAAAGTTAAGGAATTTAGCTTAGGTTTTTTCGCAAAAGCGGGTATTAATTGGAGTGAAAAATTACGTACCACCATTGGGTTTCGGGGCGATTATTTTTCATGGGATGTTAGTGCATTAAATCCCTTAAATTCAGGTCAGAATTCTGATGTTATTGTTAATCCTAAATTTGATCTTGTTTATTTGGTAAATGACAGGACGGAAGTTTATATTAATCATGGTAGCGCATTTCATAGTAATGATGTTCGTGGTTCTGAAGTAACTGTTGACCCTTTAACCTTGCAACCAGTAGAGCAAAGTGATGTTTTAGTTAAAACAAAAGGTTCAGAACTAGGTTTTCGTACACAAATAACTGATCACATGAATCTCTCTCTAGCACTTTTTGAGTTGGACCTCGATTCAGCATTGATGTATTCCGGGGAAGCAGGCGTAACAGAGCCAACCGACGGGATTATTTCCAGAGGTGTCGAGGTAGCTTTTTTTGCACATCTATTTGAGCGACTAGCTGTTGACATCACAGCTGCGAAAAATAACGCCAAATTTAAGAATGTACCATCAAGTCTTGATGCCGTACCCGATGCCCATGATTTCATTTTGGGCGCCTCTTTTATGATGAACTTTAATAACGGCTTAAAGGGAGCATTTAGAATTCGTCATTTTGGAGAAGCGCCCTTAGTAGAAGATAGTTCAAAAAGTAAACCTGGTGCAACGCTGGTTAATTTCGGGTTAAGTTATCCATTCAAAAATTCTATATTTGAAGTTGAAGTTATTAATTTGTTTGATAAGAAGGCTAACGACATCGAGTATTTTTATGAGAGCCAGTTATTGAACGAACTGCAACCAATTGAGGATTATCATTTCCACCCAGCATTACCAAGAGAAATAAGGTTAAGTGTATCCTATAACTTCTAATCTTAATTTAGCATTTTTCGATGAATTGTTTACTGATAAGAGCGAAATAATTCCTCAATTTTTTCATAATAACCGCTAACTTTGAGAGTTATTTGGATGGGTTCTTCTTCTATATTCAGCCAGTACCATCCATGATTGCCGTCGAACGGCGCGACAATTGAGCCGGAGCTTTGATTGGTTTCACTTTCACGGTAGCGAATATAATATTGGTCTGGATAGCCCTCTGCATTTTCTCCAGGATCAGCATGAAAATCACTGTAGACAATACCATCCTCCACCATACTCCAGTGATATAGAGCAGCATCTCCTTGCTTCATAATTAATTTATATTCGACTTGCTCGGCAACATTAAGATTAATAATGATGGTTTCACTTTTATAGGATTGATTTTGTGTTTTTGAGAAGGGCTCGCCAAGGACTTCTGGTTCGTAAAAATCAAATTCATCAGGAATTTCTGGATAGGTGCCTTGAACCATTCGAAGTGAAAGTTCCTCCTGATTATCCAATGTTATAGTATCACTTAGATCTAGCAAGCCAAGTTTTTTACCTAATCCTGTAGGATCAATTCCGTATTCAGCCGGCATAATAAAGAAAACTACTGCGATAACAATAGCAACAAAGGTAACCCACGTACTTTTTTGCATGGTCTTTTTTGAACCTTTTTTTTGAGGTTTTTTTGAGACCTTTTTTTGCGGCTTAGAATTCTTCATTGATATCATTTTATGTTTTAATTAGTTCTATTTTAAGGATTATAGCGACCATATCCCACATCTGCATTAAAAATAAATACACCGTTCATTTTTGCATATTGATCCCATGCTTTTTTAAGTTTATTAAGAATTTCGGGGCTATTTTTTGCCAAATTTTTAACTTCAGTTGGATCATTTTTTGTGTCAAATAGTTGCCATTCACCATCACCTTCGGGAGGCCATATTAATGTAGCCTTCCAGTCATTTAAGAAAATAGCTCTATTTCCATAGAGTTCCCATCCAATGGCTGAATTTTTATGAATTGTTCCTGATTTTCCAATGAGATAATCTAATCCCGATTTTCCTTGTATTGGTAACAAGCTATTCTTCTTGCCAGAACTAGAAGGATAATCAACGTTTGCTAGTTCTAGTATTGTGGGGGCAATATCCATCACCGTCATCAAAGAATTTTTGCGACTGTTCTTAAAACGGTTTGAAGTACTATAGAAAATTGCTGGAGCTCGAATACCGCCCTCAGTGGTATATGATTTATAAATACGAAAAGGAGATACTGTCGCTTGACCCCATCCTGCTCCAAGCCATACATAGGAATTCTTTTTACCCATATTAGATATTCGGTTGTCAAAAGTCGCAGGTATCCAATTTTCATTATCCCCAAGCTCGCCGATAGCGTTACCTTCGGAGCCATTATCCGATAGAAAAATTATGATTGTTTCTCTATCTGTTGTTTCTTTTATTTCTTTAAGGAGTCGGCCGATATGAAAATCCATTAATTCAACCATGGACGCATAAAGCTCCATTCGTTTAACTTCAATTTTTTTTCTTGAAGGTGTAATTTTATCCCAGCTATCAACTGCTCGATTTCTTGAAGGTAGGTTAGCGTTAATAGGTATCAAACCAAGTTCGATTAGATTGTTGAACCTTGTTTGTCTTATGTTGTGCCACCCTTGGTCATATTTCCCTTTATATTTCTCAATCCATTCATCAGGGACTTGGATTGGCCAATGCGGTGCGGTGTAAGCTAAATAACCAAAAAATGGCTGTCCATCCTCAGGTTTATTTTTAATAAAACTTAAAAGTCTATCTGTATATGTTGCTGATGAATAAAAGTCATCAGGTAATTGATTTATTCTTTTTGCATCTTCGAAATAGGCTGATTTTTCGAGAGCACTCGTATTACCTCTTCCGTCAGAGAAATGACTCGCTCCGCCATCCGCAAGACCAAAATAGTGGTCAAAACCACGATCTGTGGGCAGTTGCCCTTGTTGTTTACCAAGGTCCCACTTTCCAGTCATGAATGTGTGATAGCCAGAATCTTGCAGAAGACTCGCAAATGTGACTACTCGATTGTTAAGGTATCCTTCATATCCTGGTTGCCCTTGTAGTTCAGTTAATCTTCTTAAGGCAGCAGAATTTGAACCCATTCCAGCTCGATGATGATCGATACCTGTCATTAACATTGCGCGTGTAGGACCACAAGTTGGGCCAGTATGAAAATTGGTGAGCTGTATACCTTGTTTAGCTATTGCATCGAGGTTTGGTGTATGAATTTCACCACCGAATGCGCCAAGATCAGAATAACCAAGATCATCAGCGAGAATTAATATGATATTTGGTCTTTCTTGGGTAATCGCAGGAGCACTGAGAAAGCTAACTAATAGCAACAAAAAATGCATAAATTTGTCTGAACATATTTTCATAAGGTCTTTTTTGCCTGTATATTGAGCTTTATATACATATTATGGGATTAGAATGGACAATTAGTAAGTAAAATTTATGTTTTACACTAAAAAATACAACTTGAAAATCTCATAGACTTAACTTGGTTCATCGTATCCTTATTAGATAGGGTCCGATAGCTTGACTAAAATTAGAGGGCGTTGAAATGGCAGACTATGGACTTATCATTAACGGAGAAAAAGTTTCAACTGATAAAACTTTTTCAGTAATTAATCCAGCTACCGAAGAAGTGTTGGCAGAATGTCCGATTGCCACAAAAGCACAATTAGATGCTGCTGTTAATGCTGCAGCAGAGGCTTATAAAACATGGTCAATTACTGCAGATGAAGAAAGAGCAGGAGCGTGCGGAAAAATATCTGGAGCTATCGCTAACCATGCAGAAGAATTAGCAAAATTGTTAACAGAGGAACAAGGTAAGCCATTGGAGGGTGCAGGATCACGTTTTGAATTGGGCGGTGCAGCAGGTTGGGCTGGTTATACAAGCACCTTGTCGTTACCAGAAAAAGTAATTCAAGATGATGATGCTGCCCGCATAGTTCAAACAAGAAAACCGATAGGCGTAGTTGGATCTATTTTGCCTTGGAACTGGCCATTAATGATTGCTGTATGGCATGTAGTACCAGCAATACGTAGTGGTAATACAGTTGTAATGAAACCTTCCCCGTATACTCCATTAAGTTCATTGAGAATGGCCGAGATCATGAGTGAAGTCCTACCACCTGGGGTTCTGAACTGTGTTACTGGTGAAAATGAATTAGGTCAATGGATGACAGAACACGACAATATACAGAAAATTATTTTTACTGGATCAATTCCTACCGGTAAGAAAGTTATGAGTAGTTCTTCAGCTAGCCTGAAACGTTTGACGTTAGAATTGGGTGGTAATGACGCTGGTATTGTACTAGATGATGTCGATCCTTCAGCTGTTGCTCCTGGTATTATTCAGGGAGCTTTTTTGAATAACGGGCAAACCTGCGCGGCGCTGAAAAGATTGTATGTACATGAATCTATTCATGATGAGTTATGTGAAAAATTGGTGGAAGCAGTATCAGGTGTTCCAATGGGTAATGGGCTTGATGAAAATAATTTGCAAGGACCGATTCAGAATAAAATGCAGTTCGATAAAGTGGTCGATCTATTTGAAGATGCTAAACAACAAGGAGGGCGAATTCTCTGCGGAGGTGAGATTCCGGATGAGCCAGGTTATTTTATGTCCTATACCTTAGTTGCGGATGTTACTGACGGCATGCGCATCGTTGATGAGGAACAATTCGGCCCTTTATTGCCAATTATCAAATATTCTGATCTTGATGATGCAATCGATCGCGCTAACGCTCTTGATATGGGTTTGGGGGGCTCAGTATGGTCGTCTGATTCTGAGCGTGCAGCTGAAATAGCTAGCCGATTAGAGTGTGGTACCGCATGGGTTAACGGCCATGGCGGTATTGCACCCAATGTACCCTTTGGTGGGGTAAAATGCTCTGGTATTGGCGTTGAATTCGCTGAGGAAGGATTGCACGAATACACAACAATACAGATCGTCAATGTAGCTAAAACACAAGCTTAATGCAGAAAATATTAGCTAGAATAGGCCCCGGAATGATGCTAGCCGCGGTCGCGGTTGGTGTGTCTCACTTGGTATATTCTACCCAAGCAGGAGCCAATTATGGACTCTCCCTTTTCTGGGTAATTTTAGTAATTTCTTTTTTGAAATACCCTGCCTTTAGATTAGCAGTGGATTACACAAATGTGACTGGTACAAGCCTTGTTACTGCTTACGCAAAAATTAGCAAGATTGCACTCGCCTGGCTGGTCGTTGGATTCTTTGTGGATATGTTTATTGCAACTTCAGCAGTCGCCTTGGTAGCGGCTGGTTTGTTTATAAGTGTTTTTGACTTATCTTATTCAAATATACAGATTGCCATAGCGTTAGTGGTAGTTTCTGCAATCATCCTTCTAAATGGGCAATATCAAAAATCTGAACGAATTGTTAAAATACTTGTTCTTGCGTTTTCACTATTGACAATCGTAGCCATGATATTTTCATTGCCACTCTTAGGTAGTGATGATAGAGCATTATTTGCAGAGTTGACTCCTAGTCGGTCGTTATCAATTTTTGTTATTGCAATAGCGGGATGGATGCCCATGCCAACTAATGGCGCTCTTCTTTTTTCAAAGTGGGTGTGTGAAAAGAGAGCCATTGAGGGCGATAGGTTTGATAGCGCTACCGCTCTAAGCGATTTTCGTATTGGTTATACCTTAACAGTTGTGCTAGCGATGTGCTTTATTGTTATGGGTACAGGGGTTTTGTTTGATACTGGACGTATTGCTCCTTCCAGGCCACCTGAATTTGCAGCAGAATTATTTACTATTTTTACTACAACGATTGGGCAGTGGTCCTATCCAGTTATTGCAACTGCAGGAATCGCTGTAATGTGGTCAACCCTAATCGCGCTAATGGATGTTATGCCTCGGCTTACTGATCGGTTAGCTGGAATAATTACTGGACGTCCTCGCGAAGCACCTAGTCGATATAAACAATTTTCAATTGTTCAAGTCATTGGTGTTTCAGTTATCTTATTGTTTTTTATGAAAAGTTTTACTGTCTTTCTTTATTTTGCAACTAGCGTAGGTTTAATTGCCGCTCCTGCGATCGGTTATTATAATTATATTGCTGTTACTTCTGATGAAGTTTCATCAACATACACACCCAAACGGGGTATTATTCTTTGGAATTGGCTTGGAGTGATTGTTATGACGGCTTTCGCAATAGCATTTTTATATACACGAATTTTTGGATTATGAAAAAATTAAAAAAAATGACAGGTGGAGAAGCAATGGTGCGGACTGCACAAGCCAATGGAATTGATACTGTTTTCGGCCTTCCCGGAGCTCAAACTTACCCAATGTTTGATGCACTATACAATTTACCTGAAATCAAAACAGTAATAAGTCGTCATGAGCAAGGCGCCGGCTATATGGCTTTTGGCTATTCAAAAGCAACAGGAAAACCCAGTGCATTCTCTGTTGTTCCTGGCCCAGGTGTGTTAAATGCCTCTGCTGCTTTGTGTACTGCAGCAGGTTGTAATGTGCCCGTGCTATGTCTTACCGGACAAGTGCCTTCACAATTTTTGGGAAAAGGTAGGGGTCATTTACATGAGTTATCCAGCCAATCTGAAACTTTGGAAACCATTATAAAGTATGCCGGGCACATAGCCGATCCAAGTGAGACGCCGTGTCTTATGAATGAGGCTTTCCGAATTATGCAAAGCGGACGACCTGGACCAGTCTCGGTTGAGATGTGTTGGGATACTATGGCTCAGCTATGGGATGTTGAAATGGCCCCTGGTAATACAATAATCGATAAGCCAGCGTTGGATGAAGATGCAATAACCGAAGCTGCAAAACTTATCGCAGATTCGCAAAATATTATGATTATGTGCGGCGGGGGCGCTCAACATGCGAGCGAAGAAGTACGTGAGATGGCTAAAATATTGGGTGCGGCTACTACAGCTTTACGGAGTGGTCGTGGTGTTGTGAGCGAGGACAGTGATGTCGGTGTTTCTTCAGCTGCCGCAAGAAAATTATGGAATGATACTGATCTTCTTATTGGAATTGGCTCACGTCTAGAAATGCAGTATATGCGTTGGTTATCTATGATGGAATATCATGATCAATCGCCCCTTGCAAGGAGAGGTTCCGTCGTTCCTAATGCACCTAAATTAATTAGGATTGATATTGATCCTGAGGAAATGAACCGGTTAAAACCTGATGTCGGAATTATAGCGGACGCAGTTGATGGTGTAAGCGCATTAATTAATAAAATAAATAAAACTGGGTTTAAACAAGGAGATCTTAATCGTATTGCATCAGCAAAAGTTGGGAGGAGAAAGGCGATAGAAGAAATCCAACCCCAAATGGCATATTTGGATGTTATTCGAGCAGTATTGCCAAGAGATGGTTTTTTCGTAGAAGAACTTTGTCAAGCTGGTTTTACATCTTATTTCGGTTTTCCGGTTTATGAACCGAGAACATATGTTTCATCTGGATATCAAGGAACACTCGGATTTGGTTTTCCTACCGCTATTGGGGTTAAGGTAGCCATGCCAGATAAACCGGTCATATCAATTATTGGGGACGGCGGATTTATGTTTGCTATGCCTGAACTTGCCACGGCCATTCAACATAATATAGGTGTTATCACTATTGTATTTAATAATCATTCATTTGGTAATGTGCGTCGAGATCAGAAAGACCGCTTTGAATCTCATTTTATTGGCGCTGATCTAGTAAATCCTGATTTTATTAAGATTGCGGATGCATTTGGAGCGGATGGTTACCTAGTTACTTCCCCTAAGGAGCTAAAACCTGTTTTAAGTAAGGCAATCGATCAGGATCGGCCAACTATTATTGAAGTAGAAATTGAAGAAAATTCTGAATCAAATCCTTGGAAATATATTATGGGCTAATGAAAAGATTAGTTTTTTTTGCATTTATTCTCGTCTCGATCGGCCTAATTTTGTTTGAAGTTGATGTAAACTTTCAATTTACTCTGCCCAAAGTTACTAATCAGATCAATAATGAGCAAGAGATTCACTATCTTAATTGCATAGAAGCTAGAGATAAAATTATTCATGAACAAACTTTTTCAACAATTGATAACCCGGATGTTCAGCGCGAAGTCTTGATTACATTAAAAGAAAAAGCGATAGTCGAGTGTAGGGAAAAATTTCCTCAAATTTATTCAGAAACACATCAATCATTCAATTTTAATTTAATAGATCTAAAATATAGATATTAAGAGGAATTAGTTTAAGTGCGGAGTAAAAAATGAAAGACAATGTTACCAGAAGAGATTTTTTAAATGGCACACAGATTGCAATCGGTTCTTCAGTATTAGCTCCATGGGCTAAATTATTCAGTGCTAACGAGTTTAATTTTGGGCTCGATGTTGATTATTATCCTCCCGCGCTTACTGGGTTAAGAGGAAGCCATGATGGTTCTTGGGAGACAATGCACGCACGGGTTTCAGGAAAGAAGTGGCATTCTGGAAATTATGAAGAGAAATACGATCTTGTTGTTGTAGGTGCTGGTATTAGCGGTCTTTCCGCAGCTTATACTTACAAAAAATCAAGACCAAGTGCACGTATCCTTATACTTGATAATCACGATGATTTTGGCGGCCATGCTAAACGTAATGAGTTTGATATAGATGGCAGAATCAGGATTGGATATGGCGGAACTGAGGCCATAGATACTCCTTCCGCATATAGTAATGTTGCAAAACAGCTACTCGTTGATATTGGTATTGATGTTGAAAAATTTTACGAAGCTTTTGATCAAACCTTATATTCGTCAATGGGCTTGAGTAAAGGAATTGTGTTTGATAAAGAAACATTTGGGGAACAGAAACTTGTTGTTGGTTACAACAAGATTCCTTGGCAAGAATTTGTTCAGCAAACACCCATGAATGACCATGCTAAGGCCGATTTAGTGAGAGTTTGGACCGACAAAAGAGACTATCTTCCTGACCTAAATTTTGATGAAAAATATAAATTACTTAAAAAAACAAGCTATTACGATTTTTTGAAAAACTACGTCAAAGTGGATCAGCAGGTATTGGAACTATTTCGTCGTTGGGGAATGAGTTTTTGGTGTGTAGGTATTGATGAGGTTCCATCCACTTTGATACAAAATTATGACGGAGGATTACCCGGCCTGACGCATACATTAAATCGAACGGGAAGTCGTGGAGACGAACCATATATTTTTCATTTTCCTGATGGTAATGCTTCAGTTGCACGACTTCTTGTTCGAGCAATGTTACCTGAAGCAGTTCCAGGATCTACAATGGAAGATGTTGTTTTATCCAGAATCGATTATTCGTTACTCGACCGCAGTAATTCACCCATTCGAATTCGACTGAATAGTACAGCAGTTAATATACTTCATACCACTAACTCAGAAGCTGTGGATGTTACCTATGTAAAAGGTGTTGATGCGCACACCGTTAGGGCCGATAAATGCATTATGGCATGCTATAACAGCGCTATTCCTTTTCTTTGCCCTGAATTACCAAAAAAACAAATTGATGGACTCAAATATAACGTTAAGGTCCCACTCACTTATACCAAAGTCTTGATTCCTAATTGGAAGGCGTTTGCTGAATTGGGGCTTGATTTTGTTTACTATACCAATGATTTTTTTAAACAGGTCGAGCTTGATTACCCTGTATCTATAGGAAATTATAAATTTGGCAATACTCCGGATCAACCCATGGTTCTCCATATGTGTCATTCGCATCATTCACCTGATATCAAAGGTCCTGACCAATGGCGCGAAGGTCGTCGACGTCTTTTGAGTACTCCATTTTCAGTGTTTGAATATCATATACGTGATCAACTTGATCAAGCTTTGAGTGGGGCAGGTTTTGATGCACAACGAGACATCCATGCGATTACAGTCAATCGATGGCCTCATGGTTATTCATATGATCCTCACCTTATTTGGGAACCGGAGTGGAAGAGCGAAGAAGAGAAGCCTTGGTTTATTGGACGCCAACCATTTGGTCGGATAACAATTGCCAACTCAGATTCAGGGGCTGCTTCTAATACTAATTCAGCTATTACTCATGGGCATAGGGCTGCCAAGGAATCTTTAGCAAAATGATAGGAACAATTAAGTAGGAAGAAATTATTATGATCATTCGATACCTGTTTTTTTTAGGATTTATTATTTTATCTCAATCATTTTCTATAGCTGATGAGAATCAGAATACATTTAGTGCAAGAGATGTGTTTCAACTCGAATATGCCAATGATCCACGCATTTCCCCAGACGGCAGTGACATCGTTTATGAACGCCGATCAAATGACATTATGACTGATTCTACAAGATCAAATATTTGGTCAATTAAATCAGATGGAACTCAAAATAGGCCCCTTGTATCCGATATTACCCACGTAACTTCACCTCGTTGGTCACCAACAGCGGATAGAATTGCTTATCTTCGTTCAGAAAGTGATGGGACAGAAATAATGGTACGTTGGATGGATACAGGACAAACTGCAAGACTTGCTAAATTAAGAAATCGCCCATCTTCATTAACATGGTCACCCAATGGCAAGTGGCTAGCTTATACAGCTCCAGTAAAAGCCAAGATAGAACCACTAGCAGAACCCAGGCAAGCTCCGGAAGGAGCAGTATGGTCTGAGCCAGTAAAAGTTTTTAAGGATGTTCGCTATAAGCGAGATGGCTCAGGATTTGTCGAGACGGCCTATTCGCATATCTTTATAATTCCATCGGACGGCGGTACCCCGAGAAAACTCACAAATGGAGATTTTAATCATGATGGCCCTTTATCTTGGCGGCCAGATGGGAGTGGATTATTTTTTTCATCCAATCGAAATCCTGATTGGGAATATGAAGCTATTGAAAGGGATATTTATTTTATTTCAATTGGAGACGGCAAGCTTCTTCATATTACAGAACAATCTGGTGGCGAGAGTATGCCGGTCGTTTCACCAGATGGAAAATATCTTGCTTATGTATTTGATGATGGAAGAAAAATCCCATATCGCAACAAGATTTTAAAATATATCATCCTAGATGATTCTACTGATAAATCTCTCACAGAAAATTTAGATCGATCCGTCAGTAATATAAAGTGGAGCGATGACAGTAAAGGCCTTTATTTTACCTATGATGATCAAGGCAATAGGAAGGTAGCGTATACAACTCTTAAGGGAAAATTTAAGACTGTGGTAGATAGTCTCGGGGGTAATTCCCTTGGACGCCCTTATTTAAGCGGCTCTTACACGGTTTCTAAAAAAAATCTCGTTGCATATACCCATGGAACCACCCTCCGGCCTGCGGACGTTGCAGTAAGCGATCAGAAGGAAATACGTATTCTTACATCACTTAATGAAGATTTATTATCTAATCGTATTCTTGGTACGACGCATGAAATCAAATACGCCTCTTCGTTTGATGGAGCTGAAATACAGGGTTGGTATATCACTCCACCAGGGTATGATCCAAAAAAGAAATATCCTTTGATATTAGAGATACATGGCGGTCCACATTCTTCATATGGACCCCAGTTTGCTGCAGAGCTGCAACGTTTTGCGGCAGAGGGATACGTTATTTTTTATAATAACTATCGCGGCAGTACAGGATATGGTGAAGACTTTGCGTTATTACTGAAATATAAGTATTCCAGTGAAGAAGACTTTGCTGACCATATGTCTGGCGTAGATGAATTAATAAAACGAGGCATCGCAGACCCTAGTAATCTCTTTATTACAGGAGGTTCAGCTGGAGGTATTGCGACCGCTTATGCTATTGGTCTTACAAATCGTTTTAAAGCTGCGGTTGTGGCAAAGCCGGTTATTAATTGGATAAGTAAAGTTTTGACTGCTGATTCTTATATCTATCAAATTCCGTACCAATTTCCAGGTATGCCGTGGGATGAATATGAACATTATTGGAAGCGATCGCCACTTTCCTTAGTGGGTAATGTTACTACACCGACAATGCTTATTACCGGTGAGGATGATCAGCGAACTCCAATCTCAGAAACAGAACAATTCTATCAAGCCTTAAAATTACAGAAAGTTGACTCGGTAATGATTCGTGTTCCCGGCGCTTCTCATGGCATCGCAGGAAAACCATCTCGCCTGAATGCTAAAGTGGACAATATATTGGCTTGGTTTAGGCAATATCATAATAATGACGACGAGTAGAAGAGCTCTTAAAATTAAGTGGTTCTCGTGTTACGCGATACTGTTATTTTTTGTTGTTTCATGCGTTAAACCATCAATCTCATTCCTTCCTGAATTCAGTCAGATTGATTTATTAATTGAGAACGGTCTTATTATTGATGGTAACGGAAAAGAGGCTTTCCCCTCTGATATCGTTGTTGTAAAAGATAGAATTGTTTTCATAGGGAAGACAAAATTTACAAATGATGATTATAAATACCGCATAATCAAAAAAATTAATGCAGAAAACCGTTTTATTACACCTGGTTTTATTGATCTTCATTCACATGGCAATCCATTAGAAACACCTTCAATGGAAAATTTTATGGCTATGGGGGTAACAACAATTACTCTTGGTCAAGATGGGTCAAGCCCTGCAGTGCAAGATTTATCCAAATGGATGGATCAAGTAAGCGAAAAAGGTATTGGCGTTAATCTGGCGATGTTTGTGGGACATGGAACCTTACGAAATCTCTCGGGTATTGGTCGAAGCAATTTAATTAGTGATAGTAAGATGAGCGGCATGCTTGATACGCTAAATGAAACCTTAAAATACACTTTTGGTCTAAGCACGGGGCTAGAATACAATCCCGGGCTTAATGCCAGTCTTGAAGAATTGATAGAGCTTGCAAAAATTACCGGAAAAAATAATCGTATGATTATGAGTCATCTAAGAAATGAAGACGATAATCAAATTGAAAATTCAATTGCAGAATTACTGGAGCAGGGGCGTTACTCAAAAGTACATATTGCACATTTAAAGTCTGTTTATGGGAAGGGTAGAGAGAGAGCGGAAGAAATAATAGATATCCTCAAAAAGGCGCGCACAGTAGGTATTGATATAACGGCTGATATGTACCCATACAATGCAAGCTATACCAGCATTGGTATTATTTTTCCTACTTGGGCAAAAACAATAGACGAGTTTAATGTGGCAAAGATCGAACGAAGAAACGAGCTTGAAGAATATCTTATTAATCGTGTGAACCTTCGTAATGGTCCAGAAGCTGTTCTTCTTGGAACCGATCCTTACACGGGGATGACTTTAGCCCAATTGTCACATGAAAGAGAAATTCCCTTTGAAGATATTCTCATTGATTTGATAGGGCCGGAAGGTGTTTCAGGGGCTTACTTCGTTATGAATAATGAGTTACAAACGCGTTTCTTTATTGATCCAAATATAGGTATATCGTCTGATGGGAGTCCAACAGGTTTTCATCCAAGAGGACATGGAACATTTGCTAAAATTATTGAGAAATATGTTGTTAATGAAGGATTACTCTCACTTGAAGCAGCCGTATATAAAATGACGTCTTTTGCAGCTAGTATTTTAGGAATTACTGAACGAGGTCAGCTCAAATCAGGAATGATAGCAGACCTTTTGATTTTCGATGCTTCCAAAGTTAAAGCAATTGCTAATTATACTGATCCATTTGAGTATGCCGATGGTTTTGATGTGGTTATTATCAATGGCAATATAGCTAGAGAAAATGGAGAGCTAGTAGAAGGATTTTTTGGAAGAGTTTTACAACCGAATCTCTAAACCATAGCTAGCTTAGCATCTCCTTAAAAAAATT
>Ga0209752_1000947_pt1 | contig 14185 bp, 8 predicted proteins | sample METZYME_3_250m_FD_187548 | JGI IMG/M metagenome (GOLD analysis project Ga0209752, IMG submission 187548) | Marine microbial communities from oxygen minimum zone in mesopelagic equatorial Pacific - METZYME_3_250m (SPAdes) (version 2) | ecosystem: Environmental > Aquatic > Marine > Oceanic | place...
GCCCCTGAGGAAGCTCAGGACGTAGAGGCCGGTTCGGTAGAGGAGGAGGCTCCCGTCGAGGAAGCTGCTGACGCTGAAGAAGAAGTTGAGGTTGCAGAAGTTACAGCAGCCCCTGAGGAAACTCAGGGCGCAGAGGCCGGTTCGGTAGAGGAGGAGGGCCCCGTCGAGGAAGCTGCTGACGCTGAAGAAGAAGAAGAGGTTGCAGAAGAAAAGTAACGGATTAAGAGAATGAGTGACGTAAGGCTGTCGGAACATTGGTAGCCGACGCAAGAAGATGGAGGAAGTCGTGGCAAAGGCGAAAGTTTCGACCGAGGACTTGATCGAGCAGATTGAGGGTATGTCGGTTCTCGAGTTGGCCAACCTGGTCAAGGAACTCGAGGAAAAATTTGGCGTTAGTGCCCAGGCCATGGCCGCACCCATGATGGTCGCAGGTGGTGGTGCGGGTGCCGCTGAAGCGGAAGAGAAGACAGCCTTTGACGTTGTCATCACCTCGTTTGGTGAGAAGAAGATCAACGTCATCAAGGTAGTCCGAGAGGTTACTAGCCTCGGCCTTAAGGAGGCCAAGGATCTAGTAGACAACTTACCTAATCCCGTCAAAGAGGGGATCGAGAAGGACGAGGCCGACGAGATTGCCAAGAAGTTTCAGGAGGCTGGCGCCGAGGTTGAGATCAAGTAAGCAACCTGCCTTGCCGACTCAGATACAAAGTCAGCTCCCCCTGGTGCCGCACAATGGTATCTGGGGAACCAGTACACCCCGGACTTTATCGATAACGGATAGCACCGCCAAGGAGTCTTGTACCCATGGCTGATACCCCACTGATGCCCCTGCGAGAGCGGGTGAGCTTCGGCAAAATTCCTGCTGTTGTTGATTTGCCGAACCTCATCGAAGTACAGCGGAAGTCCTACGACCGCTTCCTTCAAATGAACATTCCGGCCGAACAGCGCGAGGACCTCGGCTTACAGGAGGTTTTCCGCACCATCTTTCCAATTAGCGACTTCCGAGAGAGCGCTACGATCGAGTTCGTGGAGTACTCGATTGGCGATTGGGAGTGGCCGTTCGACGAAGAAGAATGCCAGAGTCGTGGTATGACCTACGCTGTAGCCTTAAGGGCTACGATCCGGCTGGTCGTTTGGGATAAGGACCCGGAAACAGGTACGAAGACAATCCGTGACATCAAGGAGCAAGAAGTCTACCTTGGTGAGATCCCCCTGATGACAGCACGCGGTACGTTTATCATCAATGGGACCGAGCGAGTAATCGTGTCGCAGTTGCATCGTTCACCGGGTATCTTTTTTCACCCCGGTAGCGGCCGCACACTATTTGTTGCGCAAGTGATTCCATACCGCGGCTCGTGGGTTGAGTTCGAGCTGGACAGCCGGGATCTAGTGCAGGTTCGCATCGATCGGCGCCGCAAGTTTCCCGCAACAGTCTTTCTGAAGGCACTGGGATTGGAGAGTCCGGAAGATGTCCTGCGAGCCTTCTACCGGCCACTAAAACTGACAGTAAAAGGCGGGTTGAGTGTCGACCTTGGCAAGGAACTCATTGGTCGCCATTTTTCGAATGAATTAAAAGGCGCGAAAGGCAAGAAGCGGGGCAAGGAAATCCTCGCCGTCGGTGCCAAGCTGACGCGTGGTTCACTCAAACGGCTCATCGAAGGAGGCATCAAGAAGGTCGATCTCGAGGTTCCCGACCTCGAAGGTGCTTACACAATCCATGACATTGCCGACCCCGAGACCGGAGAGGTGATCGTCGAGGCCAACGAAGAAATCACTCCCAGTGTGATCGACCGTCTTAATGAGGCAAAGGCTTCAAAGATCGAGATATTTTTCCCGGAAGCTAGTGCCGGCGGCATGGCGATTAGTAACACACTGCGGAAGGATAGCGTTTCAAGCCGGAAAGAAGCGTTGGTCGAAATCTACCGCAAGATGCGCCCCGGTGACCCGCCAACGGCTGAGAGTTCGCGCAGCCTGTTCTCCAACATGTTCCAGAATTCTCAGCGTTACGACTTCTCGCGAGTCGGACGACTGAAGTTCAACCTTAAGCTAGATGGAGACAAGGACCTGGACAACCGGTTACTCGATTCCGATGACTTCGTCCAGGTGGTTCGGTACCTGCTGGCGATCCCTGGTGATCCGCGCACGGTCGACGACATTGACCATTTAGGTAATCGCCGTGTGCGCTCGGTCGGTGAACTGCTAGAAAACCAGTTCCGTATCGGCCTGGTCCGTATGGAGCGCGCTGTACGGGAAAAAATGAGTGTGCATCAGGAGATCGAGACGGCAATGCCACATGATTTGATCAACGCGAAGCCGGTCATGTCAGCGGTGCGCGAGTTCTTCGGCTCTTCGCAGCTGTCACAGTTCATGGACCAGACTAACCCACTCTCCGAGGTTACTCACAAGCGGCGCCTTTCGGCCCTTGGCCCCGGGGGGCTTTCACGTGAGCGCGCTGGCTTTGAGGTCCGGGACGTACACCGAACCCACTACGGTCGTATCTGCCCAATCGAGACACCAGAGGGCCCAAACATCGGTTTGATTTCTTCACTGTCTTGTTATGCGCAGATTAATGAGTTTGGTTTCATTGAGAGTCCTTACCGCAAAGTCGATGCAGCAAGGGTCGAGACGCACGTTCTGATTACCGCAAAAGGTGGCACCAAGTTCAAGGTTGGTGACTTGGAAACGTTGAATGTTGTCGAGAAAGAGAATACCCGCGTTGCCAAACTTAAAAAGGGACCGGCACAGTACACCGTGGAACCCTTCTTTCTTTCGGCAATTGAGGAGGATCGGGCCATAATCGCGCAGGCAAACGCGCCAATCGATAGTAAGACCGGTAAGTTTCAGCGCGATCGGGTCACGGCCCGAGTCGGGGGTGAGTTTAGGCTAGTGCCGGTTGAAGAGGTTGACTACATTGATGTCTCCCCCAAGCAGGTTGTTTCGGTGGCAGCGTCCCTGATCCCGTTTCTGGAAAACGACGATGCTAACCGCGCTCTAATGGGTTCCAACATGCAGCGACAGGCTGTTCCGTTGTACAAACCCGAGGCTCCCCTTGTGGGTACAGGGATGGAATTTGTGACAGCTCGTGACTCTGGGGCTGTGGTGATCTGCAAGCGTCGCGGCGTTGTCGACTCAGTCGACTCGGAACGCATCATCGTTCGTGCCAGTGTTAGTACCGAAAATGATGGAGCTGCGGATATCTATCGGCTCGTAAAATTTAAGCGTTCCAATCAGAACACCTGTATTAATCAGAAACCGCTTGTCAAACAAGGTGACCGAGTCAATGCTGGCGAAGTTCTCGCTGATGGTCCCGCTACAGACAATGGTGAGTTAGCCCTGGGCCGAAACACACTGGTTGCTTTTATGCCGTGGCGTGGCTACAACTTCGAGGACGCGATTCTTGTATCTGAGGGACTCGTGAAGAACGACTCGTTCACCTCAATTCACATCGAAGAACTCGACATAGAAGCGCGGGATACTAAGCTCGGTCCGGAGGAAATTACCCGTGACATTCCGAATGTCGCGGAGGAAGCATTAAAGGACCTTGATGAAAGTGGCATCATTCGGATTGGTGCCGAAGTGGGTCCGAGCAACATCCTCGTTGGTAAAGTAGCACCTAAGGGTGAGACTCAACTGACACCGGAAGAAAAATTACTTCGAGCGATCTTCGGAGAAAAAGCGGGGGATGTTAAGGATGCGTCGCTCACCTGCCCGCCTGGCATCGAAGGCAGGGTGGTCGACGTTAAGATCTTTACCCGCAAGGGTGGCGACAAGGACCAGCGCGCGATCGACATTGAGGAATCTGCGATCGCATTGATGGAGCGGGACCTAGTCGACGAGATTCGCATTATCCGTCGCGGACTTACGGCCAAGGTAGCCAGTGCTGTGGCTGGTAAGAACCTTGTTTCGAACGTCATGGATCCTGCCAGTAAAGAGAAGCTGGCGAGCTCGGGCGACGTCCTGACCAAAGAGTTGCTGAAATCTTTTTCGGCCGGCGCTTTGGCGCAGATTCGCTTGGCGAAAAGTAACTCGAAGATCGAGAAGAAAATCCATACTCTTGTCGCTGCAGGCACGGCGCGCATTGAGGCGTTACGTAGCAGTGTCGAGGAACGTAAGGAAGCCCGCCGTGTTGGTGACGAACTGCCACCTGGTGTCATCAAAAGCGTCAAAGTCTACGTCGCTATGAAGCGAAAGCTATCTGCCGGGGACAAAATGGCAGGACGACACGGGAATAAAGGTGTCATTGCTGAGATCGTGCCCGAAGAAGACATGCCCTACCTTAGCGATGGTACTCCAGTTGAAATCGTACTAAATCCGCTCGGTGTACCTTCACGGATGAATGTCGGCCAGGTATTGGAGACTCACCTTGGATGGGCTGCAAATGCTCTCGGTTTACATTTTGCGACCCCGGTGTTTGATGGTGCCTCTGAGGCCGAAATCAAAGAACGCCTGCGTGAAGCAGGGTTACCGGAACACGGCAAGACCGTGCTCTATGATGGGAAAACAGGCCAGCCGTTCGAGCAGGAAGTCACGGTCGGCCACCTGTACATGTTGAAACTTTCCCATTTGGTTGATGACAAGATACACGCCCGCTCAACTGGTCCGTACTCGCTCATTACGCAACAACCACTGGGGGGCAAGGCGCAGTTTGGTGGCCAGCGATTCGGTGAGATGGAAGTGTGGGCACTAGAGGCATACGGAGCTGCCCACACGTTGCAGGAGTTGCTCACCGTCAAGAGCGACGACGTTTACGGTCGCGCGAAGATCTTTGAATCGATTGTCAAAGGGGAGGGCGGGATTGAGCCAGGCCTGCCGGAGTCATTTAACGTCTTGATCAAGGAATTGCAAGGTTTGGCACTAGACGTTGAGCTACGCCGCCGGCGCCGTAGCGACGCCGAAGTCGAGAGCGTGGTGTAACCCATGATACTGAAATACGAGACGATAATGACAGGTTCAGTTGATCGCACGAACGAATCGGTAGGGGGGGTAAGCCTGTGAGAAGCGGCCTGGGTTTCTTCGAGACGAAACCAGTAAGTATCAACGAGTACGAGTCGATCCGTATTGGCCTCGCGTCAGCAGGCAAGATTCGCTCATGGTCGCACGGCGAAGTAACCAAGCCAGAAACAATTAACTACCGGACGTTCAAGCCGGAGCGCGATGGTTTGTTCTGCGCCAAAATCTTCGGCCCTGTGAACGACTGGGAGTGCCTCTGTGGCAAATATAAACGGATGAAGCACCGGGGCGTGATTTGCGACAAGTGCGGCGTTGAGGTGACGCAGTCGAAGGTTCGACGGGAGCGCATGGGGCATATCGAACTTGCTTGCCCAGTGTCGCACGTATGGTTCTTTAAAGGTCTGCCCTCGCGTATGGGGCACCTCCTGGACATGACCATGCGTGACATGGAACGAGTGTTGTACTACGAGGCCTACGTGGTCGTCGATCCGGGGCCAACTGACCTCAAGGAACACGAACTTATCGGCGAGGAGCGGTATCGAGAGCTGCGCGCTGAGTTTGGTGATTCTTTTCTCGCGATGATGGGTGGCGAGGCTATCCAAAAGCTTCTCGAGCTCCTTGAGGTGGCGGTTTTAGCAACCGAGCTTCGTGCCAAGATGAAAACTGAGGTCTCGAAGCAGAACCGGGCCAAGCTTGCCAAGCGTCTCAAAGTTGTCGAAGCGTTCCTGAAATCGGGTAACGACCCACAATGGATGATCCTGGACGTGATTCCGATCATTCCGCCCGAGCTTCGTCCGTTGGTCCCGCTCGATGGAGGCCGCTTCGCGACCTCTGATCTGAATGATCTGTATCGTCGCGTGATCAACCGTAATAATCGCCTGAAAAAGCTAATTGAGCTCAAGGCACCGGATGTTATCGTCCGCAACGAAAAACGTATGTTGCAGGAGGCCGTTGACTCGCTTTTTGACAATGGCCGCCGTGGTCGCACCTTGCGGGGGGCCAATAATCGGCCTCTGAAGTCGCTTTCCGACACACTGAAGGGTAAGCAGGGGCGCTTTCGTCAAAACTTGCTCGGGAAACGTGTCGACTACTCGGGCCGCTCGGTGATCGTGATCGGCCCGGAGTTGCGTCTCGACGAGTGTGGCTTGCCAAAGAAGATGGCTTTAGAGCTCTTTAAGCCGGTCATCTATCAAAAGCTTGAGGAACGGGGAATGGTTGCGACGATCAAGGCAGCCAAGGAACTGGTTGAGCACCATGACCCGGTCGTGTACGACATCCTCGAAGAGGTTGTTCGGGAGCACCCTATTTTGCTGAACCGTGCGCCGACGCTGCACCGGCTTGGTATCCAGGCGTTTCAGCCAGTATTGATCGAGGGCAAGGCAATTAAGATCCACCCACTTGTCTGCACAGCGTTCAATGCCGATTTTGACGGCGACCAGATGGCGGTGCATGTCCCGTTATCGCCGCGCGCTCAGGTTGAAGCAGAAGTCCTAATGAAGAGCACCACCAACCTGCTGTCGCCTGCACACGGGAGGCCGATAGCAATTCCCAGTCAGGACATCGTTCTTGGTTGTTACTACCTGACCAAGTTGCGGAAGAATGCGCTAGGGCAGGGTCGTTTGTTTGCCAGTATGGATGAGGTCGTCCTGGCGCTGGAAGCGAATGAAGTTGCGAGCCAGACGCAAATCCGCGTGCGTTACACAGGCGAACTTATTGACTTAAACAAGGCACCAGACGATCAGGATGTGGTCCACGCTGAGGTGACGGAGTGCACCCAACAGATCATTGAGACCACGGTGGGACGAGTCCTTTTCAATCTTTCGTTGCCGGAGGGATTCCCGTTTATCAACGGCTTGCTCAAGAAGCGTGGTCTCGGTCAAGTGGTCAACTACTGCTACCTGCGTTTCGGTGATGGCCCGACCGTCAAGACGCTCGATGCACTCAAGGATCTTGGCTTTACCTATGCAACGCTGGCGGGTTTTTCGATCGGTATTGACGACATGACCGTTCCGATGGACAAGGAGAGTCTTGTTGCCGCCGCCCGTGAAGAGGTTGTCGAAATTGAACAGCAATACCAAGAGGGAGCCATAACCAACGGAGAACGTTATAACAAGGTCATCGCCATATGGTCGGACGTTACCGAGAAAGTTTCGGAAGCTATGTTTCGGCAGATGGAAGAGACCGACCGTGAAGGTTCTCCAAACCCGATCTACAGCATGGCGGACTCCGGAGCGCGAGGCTCGGCGCAGCAAATCCGACAACTCGCTGGCATGCGTGGTCTGATGGCCAAGCCTTCTGGCGAAATCATCGAAACGCCGATCGCCGCTAACTTCCGCGAAGGCCTAACGGTTGCCCAGTATTTCATCTCTACTCACGGTGCCCGCAAGGGTCTAGCAGACACAGCTCTTAAAACTGCCGACTCAGGGTACTTGACCCGGCGTCTTGTTGACGTGGCGCAGGATGTGATCGTGACCACCGGCGACTGTGGCACGCTCGAGGGTATTTTCGTGTCGGCGATTGTTGAGAGCGGCGAGATTATCGAGCCGTTGCGTGATCGTGTCGTTGGTCGCGTGGCACTCGATAACATAAAGGACCCATTTACCGATGACATCCTTTGTCCGGCCGGCCAGGAGATCGACGTAGAGCTCGCCGCAGAGATCCAGGATTCTGGTCTTGAGAAAGTGAAGATCCGTTCGGTATTGACCTGCGAGACGGTTCGGGGTGTTTGCCAGAAATGCTACGGGAATAGCCTGGCAAGCGGGAAATTGGTGGAGAAGGGTGAGGCCGTAGGTGTTATTGCGGCCCAGTCTATCGGAGAGCCAGGGACGCAGCTGACCATGAGGACGTTTCACATTGGTGGCACGGCATCCCGGGTTGGCGAGGAAAGTACGTTGGAGACGAAGAACGGCGGGACGATCGCTTTTCTCAACCTCCGCACCGTTGCTGACCAACAGGGCGACCTTGTGGTCATGAACCGTAACGGAGCTATTGCGATAGAGGATGAAGACGGCAATATCCGGGAGCGCTACACGGTTGTCTATGGCGCTCATCTCAAAGTTAAGGAACGTGCCACGGTGGATCCGGGGACAGTTCTTGTCGAGTGGGACCCGTATTCGTTTGCAATCCTTACCGAGGAAGAAGGCACCGTCGATTATAAGGATCTGGTCAACGGTGTTACGACACGCGAATTGGTCGACGAGGTTACCGGTTTATCACACCGGGTGGTTATCGACTCACCGGAGGAGAAGCAGCCTCAGCTGCAAATCATCAACCCGAAAGTGAAACGCAAGACAGTCCTTGATTCTCAGCAATTACCGTCCGGGGCTCACGTTACGGTGCCCGATGGCGCCCATGTATACCCGGGTGACGTTCTTGCCAAGATTCCCCGTGACACCACCAAGACCAGAGACATCACTGGAGGCTTGCCGCGTGTTGTGGAACTCTTCGAGGCCCGCAAGCCAAAGGAGCCTGCTGTTATCACGGAGATTGATGGTGTTGTCCATCATGGTGAGATCACTAAGGGTCTTCGGAAGGTAGTAGTTAAGCCCAGCGAGAAATCCAGTGAGGATCGTGAGTACTCGGTGCCGCGTGGGACCCACGTCAACGTTCGCGAAGGTGATTTCGTGCGGGCGGGGGAAGCGCTCGTTGATGGCCCGATCAATCCACACGATATTCTCGACGTTCTGGGAGAACGTGCCCTACAGGAATACTTGGTGAACGAAATCCAAGAGGTATATCGACTGCAGGGCGTCACTATAAACGACAAGCATATCGAAGTTATCGTGCGTCAAATGATGCGCTGGGTAAAGGTCGAAGATGTTGGTGACGCTGATTTTCTTTTCAACGAACAAGTTGATCGCTTTCGCTTCCACGCAGAAAACGAGCGCGTCAGTAAGAAGAAGGGAACCCCAGCCACAGGACGGCCGTTGTTACTTGGTATTACCAAGGCTTCGTTGTCGACTGATTCGTTCATCTCAGCGGCGTCGTTCCAGGAGACTACCCGGGTCCTGACAGAGGCTGCCATCAGCGGTGCAGTTGACAGTCTGCGCGGTTTGAAGGAAAACGTAATCATGGGCCGGTTGATTCCTGCTGGCACAGGATTCGATGATTACAAGCGTGTACGGCTGGTCGAAGAAGAGCCTATGCGCCGTCGTCCAGCCGACATCTTGGCCGGCATGGAAGAAGCCGCAGCCGAGGCCGAAGCAGCTGAAATGGCAACTACCGAGAGCAAAGACAAGTAAGCGCCGGTTAAAACCAGTAAAGACGCTGTTTTTCGGAACTTTCGAACATTGACTGAGGTTGAATCGCTGATATAATTTTTTCAGCGCCTGAGGGATACTGCGCTTGTTCCCCAGGATTTCAACCCTGCCATTCACATTCCCTGCCTTTGTTTCTTCCAGCCTGGCAACGGGCTAGGGGTCTGTGTGTGTGTTGGGGCTAATTTTCGGAGGCTAGATTTGCCAACGATCAACCAATTGGTTCGGAAGGGGAGGAAGCGGGCTGCTTCCAAAACCTCCAGCCCGGCACTGCAGAGGTCGCCTCAAAGGCGTGGTGTGTGTACGCGTGTTTACACATCGACGCCCAAGAAGCCAAACTCTGCTCTTCGAAAGGTTGCCCGTGTTCGGCTTACTAACGGGATTGAGGTCACCACCTACATCCCAGGCATTGGGCACAACCTGCAGGAGCACTCGATCGTGTTAATCCGCGGAGGCCGAGTAAAAGACCTCCCTGGTGTTCGATACCACGTGATTCGTGGCACGCTCGATACCGCTGGTGTTGAAGGTAGAAAACAGAGTCGCTCGAAGTACGGCGCTAAGAAGCCCAAGGCGTAAGACTCTGTCCGTCTAAATACCGGCATTCGCTGGTATTCCTCGATCCTGACTAGATTAGGTTGGCCAGTTAGTGTGGGGCCGCAGATTGTCTGCGGCTCGGCTAGATAACAGGAGTGTGCGGCTATGCCCCGCAAAGGTACGAAAGCAAATAAGCCTCAAATTGGACCTGACCCGGTTTATAACAGCCGGTTAGTGTCGAAGTTCGTGAACCACATGATGCTAGATGGCAAGAAAAGCACAGCACAAGGAATCTTTTACCGGGCGCTTGAGGCCGTTGGAGAGAAGGGTGATGAGGAACCGTTGAAGCTCTTCAAGAAGGCCATCGACAACGTATCTCCCTCAGTCGAAGTGAAGTCACGTCGCGTCGGTGGTTCAACGTATCAGGTTCCGGTCGAGGTATATCACCGCCGGAAAACTTCGTTGGCGTTGCGCTGGCTTGTAGAGGCAGCGCGTAAACGAAGTGAGAAGACGATGGACGCTCGGCTGGCTGGGGAAGTGCTCGATGCTGCTGTTGGGCGGGGAGCTGCTGTGAAGAAGAGAGAAGATACCCATCGGATGGCCGAGGCGAATAAGGCTTTCGCTCACTACCGCTGGTAAAGGAAGAGGTCGGACCGTGGCTCGCAGAATACCGCTCGATAAGACTCGCAATATCGGCATAATGGCGCACATTGATGCCGGTAAGACGACGACTACCGAACGCATCCTGTTCTACACCGGAATCACCCACAAGTTGGGGGAAGTTCACGACGGCAACGCCGAGATGGACTGGATGGTGCAAGAACAAGAGCGTGGTATCACGATTACCTCGGCAGCAACCACCTTCGAGTGGCGGGAACACCGCGTCAACATTATCGATACTCCTGGGCACGTTGATTTCACGGCAGAGGTCGAGCGATCTCTCCGTGTGCTCGATGGTGCGGTGGCGGTTTTTGATGCCGTGGCTGGGGTCGAGCCACAAAGCGAAACCGTTTGGCGTCAAGCGGACCGCTACAACGTTCCACGAATTGCCTTCGTTAATAAAATGGACCGGGTCGGAGCAAACCTGGATCGTTGCGTTGAGATGATGGTTGAACGGCTCGGTGCTAAGCCGGTGCCGGTGCAGATCCCGTGGGGTACTGAGGACCGTTTCATTGGGGTCATCGACGTTATTCGTCAGGTGGGTCTCCGGTGGGACGAGTCGACGTTGGGTGCTGATTTTGAAGAAGTTGACGTTCCCGAAGAATTCCGTGCCGGCCTTGAAGCCGCCCGAGAAAAAGTGCTTGAGGTTGCCAGCGAACTCGACGACCAGGTCCTTGAGAAGTACCTGTCTGGGGAGAAAATCACTCCCGAACTTCTCATAGACGCACTGCGTGCAGGCACTCTGGCGCTCAAGATTACGCCAGTGTTTTGCGGTACTGCCTTTAAGAACAAGGGAGTACAGACGCTACTTGATGCTGTTATTGATTACCTGCCGTCACCTGTCGATGTTGGCTCCATCGAAGGTGAGAGCTCCGAGAATAGTGAGACCGTCGAACGAGAGCCTTCTGATAACGCACCGTTTTCTGGTCTTGTGTTCAAAATTATGACCGACCCATTCGTTGGCCAACTTGCATTTCTCCGAGTGTATTCGGGCACAGTGGAAGCAGGTAGCACAGTCTTCAACGCGACCGCGGGGAAGAAGGAACGCATCGGGCGTCTCTTGAAGATGCATGCCAATAAGCGAGAAGAAATCAAACTTGTCCGCGCTGGGGACATCGCGGCAATTGTCGGCCCGAAGAGTGTCTCCACAGGCCATACGGTATGCGATCCGGCGCATCCAATCATTCTTGAGTCAATGGATTTCATGAAGCCGGTCATTTCGATGGCGATTGAGCCGAAGACAAAGGCCGACCAGGAAAAGCTGGCTGGTGCACTCGCTAAGCTTGCCCAGGAAGACCCAACTTTCGAGCGCCATCGCGACGAAGAAACTGGCCAGACGATCATTTCAGGGATGGGAGAGCTACACCTCGAGGTTCTCGTTGATCGAATGCTGCGCGAGTTTGGTGTACAGGCCAACGTTGGTCGCCCTCAGGTTTCGTACCGCGAGAGTTTGACCAAGCCCGCAAAAGGGGAAGGTCGGTACGTTCGTCAGACGGGAGGCCGTGGGCAGTATGGGCACGCCGTCATCGAGATTGAACCGTTGCCGGCCGAGGAGGGGCAAAAGTTCCTGTTCGTTAACAAGGTCGTGGGTGGCGCGATTCCGCGGGAATATATTTCCAGCGTTGAAAAAGGAATACGAGAGGCAATGGTAGCTGGGCCGTTGGCTGGCTACGAGATCGAGGGCGTCCAGGTGACACTCTATGATGGCTCTTTCCATGAAGTTGATTCGTCGGAAGTTGCCTTCAAGATCGCTGGTAGTATGGCATTCAAGGATGCTGCGCAGAAGGCCGGTCCGATTTTGATAGAGCCGATCATGGATGTAGAGGTCGTCGTTCCAGAGGAATACATGGGCGATGTCGTTTCCGACCTCAACAGCCGCCGTGGCCGCATCGAGCGGATGGATTCACGCGACCGCCTAAAGATCATTGTAGGCCAGGTACCCCTTGCAGAGATGTTTGGTTATGCCACTGACGTGCGGTCGATTACCCAGGGCCGTGCGACGTTCACAATGCATTTCGGTCGGTATAGCAAGGTGCCGACCAACATTACTGAAGAAGTTGTCCTGCGTGTCCAGGGCAACAAGGTTTAGCTAAGGGCTGGAGCGGATAAATGGACCAAAAGATTCGTATCCGCCTTAAGGCGTACGATCATCGGGTGCTTGACCAATCGACGCATGAAATCGTCGAGACCGCCGAGCGTACCGGAGCTCGCGTCGTGGGCCCAGTGCCGCTTCCGACGGAACGCAGTATTTATACGGTGTTGCGTTCACCGCATGTCGACAAAAAATCGCGTGAACAATTCGAGATCCGCACCCACAAGCGGCTAGTTGATATCTTGGAACCAACACCACAGACAGTCGATGCGCTCATGCGTCTCGATTTGCCGGCCGGGGTCGATGTGGAGATCAAGGCGTTTGGCCCCGAGCATTAAGTTTACGAGAGTTGGCGGGAAGAAATGGTCAAGGGACTGATAGGCAAAAAAATTGGAATGACCCGAATCTTCGACGATTCGGGCAACCATGTTCCCGTCACCGTTCTCAAGGCGGGTCCCTGCGTCGTCCTTCAGGTGAAAAACAAGGATAACGATGGCTACAACGCGGTTCAGATTGGCCTTGTGGATGAAACCGTTAAGGAAAAGCGCCAGTCTAAAGCACGACTCGGGCACTTGAAGAAGGCTGGGAGTCCGTCGGTGCGTGTTATTCGTGAATTCGAACTCGAAGGCGAAGACGAGTTCAGCCCCGGTGACACGCTGACAATCGAGCAGTTTGTTGAGGTCGACCAAGTCGACGTGACTGCAACTACTAAAGGCCGTGGTTTTCAAGGGGTCATGCGGCGGTATGGTTTCGGTGGCGGTAAGGCAACTCATGGTTCGATGCACCACCGCGCTCCAGGCTCAGTCGGTATGGCTGCCTACCCTGGCAAGGTCCTTAAGGGTCAGCGTATGCCAGGCCAGATGGGCAACAAGCGTGCGACCGAGATTGGCCTTCGTGTTGTCGAAATAGACTCCGAGGAGAACCTTCTCCTTGTGGCCGGCTCAGTCCCAGGTGCTAAGAAGGGTTATGTGCTCATCCGCCCGACGATAAGGGGCTAAGCCGATGCCGACGATTCCAGTTCGAGATCGTGAAAATAACCCGGCTGGAGAGGTCGAGGTAACGGCCTCGGTTTTTGACCGAAACGTTAAACGCACTTTGCTGCATGAAGCTGTAGTGCATTACCAGGCAAGTCGGCGACAGGGGACCCATAAGACAAAGACCCGCGCGGAGGTTTCCGGTGGTGGTCGCAAGCCGTGGCGCCAGAAGGGGACCGGTCGCGCCCGTGTTGGTTCAACTCGGAACCCTATCTGGCGTAAAGGTGGTGTCGCGTTTGGCCCGCAGCCACGTAACTATGGCTATCGGCTTGGTAGCAAGAAGCAGCGCCATGCCCTGCAGATGGCTTTGACGGTCAAGCAGCGCGACCAGCAGATCGTCGTTGTTGACACTCTTCAGATCAAGGCACCCAAGACGAAAGAGGTTGCTAAGATGCTCGCCGGCCTCGACCTGGAGGGGAAAGTGCTGATTTACGATAGCTCTGCAAATGAAGACCTTGTGCAGGCGGCACGCAACATCCCGGGCGTGAGCGTTTCACAGGGCTTTGGACTGAGTGTCTATGACCTGTTGCTACATGACTGGTTACTGATCTCCAGAGAAGGGATTGAGCGGCTGGGTGAGGTATTGCAATGAACGCGTACGACGTTATTCGCCGGCCGGTGATTACTGAGAAAGCAACGGACATGAAGGAAAGTGACCACAC
>Ga0209752_1000949_pt1 | contig 14170 bp, 16 predicted proteins | sample METZYME_3_250m_FD_187548 | JGI IMG/M metagenome (GOLD analysis project Ga0209752, IMG submission 187548) | Marine microbial communities from oxygen minimum zone in mesopelagic equatorial Pacific - METZYME_3_250m (SPAdes) (version 2) | ecosystem: Environmental > Aquatic > Marine > Oceanic...
CCCCGGAGACCAACCCGACGGCGAACCCATCAAGTTGGACCAGGTGGGCGTCAGCCACTACTCGTTCACGGTGGACGACCTGGCCGGCCTGGCGGAAGAACTAGCCGCCAAGGGCGTAAATATTCCGGGTGGCATCAACGCCTTCAAAAACTCCAAGGGAGAGCTAAGCTCGTTCTACGTGTTGGACCCGGACGGCATCCTAGTGCAGTTCGATCGTGGAGACGGGGGTTAGGGTTAGCGTTTGGTCATAGACAGCCGGGTTACCTCGGTGGAGGTAACCCGGCTGAATTTCAAGGTAATGGGCGCAAGATCGTTCGCCGATGAAGCCGGGTCATCTTGGTTCCAATGCCAAACGATCCAGTCCCACAAACCGAGCCGGTTCGCGAAAATCCTAAAGGCGAAGCCGGACCTAAGCCCAAGGGCGACTCATCCTGGCAGGTCCATTGGTCTGCTCCGATCTCCGGCGCAGCCCCTTGCTGTTACGCAGCTTCGGCCTAGCCTCTGAAAATCAATATTCCCTAGGAAAATACTACGAAATCGGTTGAATGATTAACCAAATTCCATGTGGTGCACGCAACCGCCGCACTACTGGTCGGGTACTTGACCGGTCATTCTCAAGTAGCAACCACCTCTCCCGGGGTCAGTTCGGGCTTGCCACGACGCAAGAAAGCAAACCAGACAGTCGTCACCAGGCTTAGGCCGCCGGCGATCGTGATTGCCACCTCCCAACCCAACTGACCCGCGGCCAATGCCAGCGGGAACGCGCCCAGGAAGTGAAACCCCGGCGTGAACTGCAGCATCCCCATCACCCGTCCCCGCACCTCCGCGGAGGTCTCCACCTGGATCATTGTGGTGGCCAGCGGCCAGACCATCCCCACCCCCAACACGCCCACCAGCGTGAAGAACACGAAGGTGGCCCAGAACCAGTTCGACCAGGCAAACAAAGTCAGCACCGCGGTGAAGACTAACAGGCTCAGCAGCAAGGCGCGGTAGACGTGGGACCGCGAGATGGCCGGCAGAATCATGCTGCCCGCCAATGAACCGATTCCCGAGCCCAGGAATAACAACCCAATCTCCCCAGCCCCGGCCCCCAAGACGTCTTTGGCCATGGCAGGCACGACCTGCATGTGGGACATGCCGAAGCCGCCGAAAGCGCAGGTGATGATGATTACCGTGAGGACCATCGGATTGTTCTTGATGTAGACCACGCCGTCGGCGAAGTTCCGGAAAACGGACTGGGTCGCGGATGGCAAAGACCTGGAAAGGGGCCCGATCTTGGCGACCATGGCCATGCTCACCAGATAGCAACCGGCCATGACTGCCAGGCTCGCGCCGACACTCCAGATCTCAATTATGACTCCGGCCACCGGAGGGCCGACCATGCGTCCCACGTGGACAGCCATGTTCTGCATCGCCACGGCGTCCAATATGGACCGCTGATCGACCAGGTCGCCGATCATGGTCATCCTGGCCGGCATGCTTAGCGCCTGCACCACGCCCATGGCGAATGCGGCGGTGTAGACGTGCCAGACGGCCACGATGTCGGTGATGGTCAGGAATGCCAGCGCCGCGATGATTCCGCCCACCGTCGCTTGGGTCGCCATCAGTATGTGGCGGCGGTCGAACCGGTCGGCCAGCACGCCGGCCACCAGCAGCAGCGATACGTTAGGCGCGCCGTAGAGGAAGATGACCAGGCCCAGTTGGGCGGAGGAGTCGGTGATTTGCAGCACCAGCCACCCAATGACCATGAACTGGGTGCCCTGGCCGAGCCCCTGCAATGAGCTGCTCAGCCAATACCAACGGAAATCGTTCTGCCGCCAGACCGTGGCCAGCCGGTTGCGGTAGGCTCTCAGGCCGGACGCAGTCAGACTTGTCTCTTGGGTTTGCATCAGTCTAGGCTGCCCAAGCTGCGGCGAAAACAGGAAATTTTCTGAAGTGTCCGTTCTGCGTTAGTGGCGGTGGTGGTTCGGAGGCCGTAAGCCAGCCGGAATCTCATGATTGGATGCATCGTAGAGCGAGAGTATAGCGGATTGGTGAGGAGAGCCCTAGTTCGGGTCCCGCCGGGTATAATGGCCGCGGCCTGAAACGGTCGTCTGCGCTACCGTTTATCACTGAGATTATTTGAGGTGCCTCGATAGCAAAACTTGTGCTCTATACCTTTGCGATATTCAAAGAACCTCGGCACAGCGAGTACAGATCGAATCATGCTAATGATGCGAAGGATGAGCAAGGGTGCGCTCAAGAGCAAGATTACTAATGCACTAAAGGACACTAGTGAACTGTTGCTGGCTTTTGCCCGTGGGACTCGCTTGAAGATTGGTGTAGAATCCCCGGCCCCAGACGAAATCTCAACCGCCGGTAAGGCCTTAAGAGTTGCAACAACACTTCAGTCCTCTCGTTAAAGAATCAAAGAATCCGATGAGCCCTGCTGGAAAATAGTGGATGTTGCACCTCATGGGAACCCAAGATTCTGCTCCCGAGTTATTGCGTCTTCGAAAGTAATCAATGCCCTCGCTTCTCAAACTTTCCTCAACCTGGCTGACGACCCGATTCACCGAATGGTTGTGATTGCAATTGTCGCTTCTCTTAGGTTTCCATGGCTACATGAATTAGGGATGTCATTTCCGACCGAATTTAAGATGTTTTATGACCGCTGCCAAGATCATTTTTGGGACTTCTCTGCTGTGGGTACTCCGGGGCAAGAAGCGGTTGAATATAATGCTCATTGGGAAGACCCTTCTACTCGCGTGTTTTTCCAGCAACTTGAAGTGGCGCTAGGGGATGCCGACAATCCCATGAAAAGATCCTCGGGGGTATTCGAAAGAGCGTTCAGATTAGCCGCCCGTACTGGGCGGACTTAACACTCACGGTTATGATCAGTCGAATAACCTCTTGTGCGGTCCGTGTACACAAACAACTTTTATCGACCCCAGGAGAAAACCATGGACGTATACCAAGCAATAAAATCCCGGCGCACCGTGCGGGACTACAAGCCGGACCTGATTCCCGACGATGTGCTTCGGAAGATTTTGCAGGCGGCGCGGTGGTCGCCTAGCTCTAGCAATACGCAGAAGTGGTCATTTATCGTGATCCAGGACCGGGAGATTCTGGCCAAACTGGGCGAGGTCGCCAAACAGGGGACCTTCATCGGACAGGCGCCGCTGTGCATCGCTATCGTGATGGACGACGCTCCCAGGCCGCAACTCGACGCAGGACGGGCGCTGCAGCAGATGGAACTGATGGCCTGGTCCGAGGGCGTGGGCATGTGCTTCGTGGGCGTGCGTGAAGAGGGACAGGTCAAGGCGGTGAAGGAGCTCTTGGGTATCCCCGAGCGGATGGAGCTGATCACCCTGCTGCCCTTCGGCTACCGGGCCGACGTCCCCAAGCCGCCGGGCACGCCCCGAAAGGCCATGGACGAGATCATCCATTTCGAACAATTCGGGGCCACGGCCCAGGCGCAATAAACCCGAATTAACCCGGCAGGTCGGTGATTAAAACCCACATGGGCAGGCTGCCCACGGCATGGGTCTCCAAGCGGGTCAGCCCGCCCGACTGCTGGTCGACCCGGAAGCCGATGATATTTCCGGTATCCAGGCCAGTCACGTACAGGAAATTCCCCGTTGGGTCCAGACTGAAAGCCCGGGGCACTGGGTCGACATCGGTCCAGCCGGTGGCGGTCAGCATCCCGGTCGTTCTATCGATGGCGAACGATGCGATGGTGTTATGGCCCCGGTTGCCCACGTATAGTTGGGTCCCCTCCGGATGGATCTGTATCTGCGAGCACAACTTCCGCTCGGCATAACCCTCCGGCAGCGTCGAGATCGTCTGGACCGGAGTCAGCGTCCCATAGGAGATGTCCATCGCGTAGACGGTCACGCTGCCGTCTTGCTCGTTGGACATGTACATCAGGTCCATCCTCGGGTGGAATCGGTAGTGGCGCGGCCCGACCTCTTCGCCTTGGGGGACTACCAGCGGGTCGTTGGCCGTTAGCCTGCCGGTGGCCACGTCGAACCGGTACTGGTAAATGGCGTTCACCGCTTCCTGCCGGTCCACGGGCAGCCGGGCGATGCCCCCAGACCCGTTGGCGATGTGGGGCAGGAAGGCGTACCGGTTGGAAGGGTCGGTCATGAAACAATGGGCCCCGGAGCCCGTCTCCAGCCACTCGGTTGCGGCTGCACCCACCGCGCCGTTGGCGTCTATGGGATGGACCGCACAGTAGCCGGCCTGGTAGTAGGCGGAGAGCACGTACCGGCCTGTATAGTCGGTGGACAGATAGCAGGGCTCGCCCCCCAACTCCACATCTCCCGTGGGCGTCAGATCGCCCGTCTTTTGGTCGATGGCGTAGCTCGACAATATGAACGCGTCGCGCCTCCCGGCATAGAGTGCGGTGCGGTCCGGGTCGAAGGTCAAGGGCCCAGGTCCGCCGGAAATCTCGACGGCGCCGTTGGGCTCAAGGCTGCCGGTCTCCGGGTTCATTAAGAACCGGGCGATCCGGTTGTCGCCTTGCAGCGATACGTACATCTGATAGGCCATGTTTCCTCCCTGGGTATGGATTCGCCATTCACGCGAAGCCGATATTACACAAAAGCCCAAGCCCAAGCAAAACCATCAGTTACAATTGGGCCAGGCCGTAATTCCCGTCACTTTCGACGTTCCTAGTCATCGCTGCCGTCCTCTTGCTGGGGTGCTCTCAGTCAGGATCGGCCACGGACGTCCCGGTTATTGCCACCAGCGTCCCAACAACATCTCGGGCGGCCAGTGTCTGGATACCCTCGCCCAAGACGAGCTGACAATGGCAGGTCAAGGGCCGCAAAGTGGTCCGCTACATGAACGCGGGCGGGTGGGACGAATGGCGGCCCGACGCAGGCGCATTCCCTACTGGAGTAATAGGCGACGATCTGGACGATTGGGAGGTTGAGCGGTGGCTGGACGTCCGTCGCATCGATATCCTGGCGTCGATCATGGAAGCCCGGATGGACTCCTGTCGTGACAAGGGATTCGACGGCATCGAGCCCGATAACATCGACGGGTTCATGAACGACACCGGGTACGACCTGACCTACAAGGACCAGCTGGCCTACATTTGGCTAGCCGGCGCCGACCGTGTCGTAGTCAGCGATCGCTGGCTCAGCCTCGACGAAACCGGCCAAGGCCTCCATCGTACCAATCTCGGTCCGCCACGTCATGTACTTGATATGGTTTTCTTTGGGCCCTACCCTTCTAGGATCGTGATGGACCCAGGAGAGTCCTGGTTTTCAATCACGCGAATCTCCTGATACCCGGAGAACGCCCTGGTGTCCGGAAGTATTTCCCTCAGAACATTCTTGAACTCATCCAACCTGTCCAACTTTATCTATAGTCCGAGGGTAACTGTCACAGCCATAACGTCCTCTTGAGTTGATTGATTGGGAAATCGCATTCCATATTTGCTGCAACGGTAAGACCCCGTTGGGCTGATAAGATTAACCGTCGATCCAGCCCGGCACGGGGGAGTGGCGCATGGGAAAAACAATCATATTCGACCTGGGCGGCGTCCTGGTGCACCTGGACTGGGACAATGTCTGCACGCCCCTGGCCCGTCTCTCCGCCCAAAGTTATTCGGACATCATGGCAGAGATCCATAACGGCCCAATCGTAGAATCATCCATGTTGGGCCAACTGACTCCCCAGGAATTCCATGAGGCCCTTTGCGCCAAGATCCACGTCGACCTGGCCTTCGACCCATTCATCGAGATCTGGAACGGGCTCCTTAGCGCCGATGATGATATGGCGTCACTGGTTAATGAATTGTCTGCCGACCATAGCCTGGCCTTGGCATCGAATACCGACGCCATACATTTCGCCTATTCACAGGAGCATTACAGCGTCATGGGCGACTTTGACCAGTTGTTCGTTTCCCACAAGATGGGTCTGATTAAGCCGGATCCGGCCTACTTCCACCACGTCCTTTACGGGCTCTGGGCCTCGCCGGCCAACTGCGTCTTCATTGACGACCGTGCGGAAAACGTCCGGTCCGCCCAAAATCTTGGTATCAATGGCCTAGTCTTCGAATCCATAGACAAACTTAAATCTGACCTTCAAACGATTCTTTGAGCCGCTGGTCCGATAGGAGCCAAAATGCCTCAGTCTAACCCCGTCCGTTATGCCGACGCCAACCCTGAAGTCCGAGCCGTCTACGACGACATCATGGCCACCCGCGGCATCGACGATGTCAACAACTTCTGGATGCACATCGCTAACCACCCACCAACTCTCAAGCGCACTTGGGAGGGCGTCAAAGAGGCCATGGCGCCGGGGGCTCTGGATTCATTAATGAAAGAAATGGTCTTCGTGGCGGTCAGCGCCAGCAACGGTTGCGAATACTGCCTACGCTGCCACACCGACGCCGCCCGGAAGCAGGGCATGTCCGACGAGATGCTTGGGGAACTGCTGGCCGTAGTGGGAGTGGCCACCCAGTCGAACATCCTGGCCAACGGCTACCAGATACCCCTCGATGAGGACATGATGGTCTGATCCGCCTGGCCGGTGAGCTATACTGTGGCCTCCATAATCAGCTCTGAGGTCCAATCATGGTCGAGGTATTAGTCCTGGGAGGCGGCGCTCCCACACCCACCGAGTTCCGGTTTGGCAGCGCCCACGCCCTGCGCATCGGCGACGAGGCCTTGATGTTCGGCTGCGGCCCGGTCGCCACCCTCAAGCTGGTCAAGGCCGGTCTCTAGCCAACCCAGGTGGACAACCTTTTCTTCACCCACCACCACTTCGACCCCAACATAGACTACCCCTGCTTCCTTGGGACCAGGCTGCCGGACGCGGCTCAGAGCTCAATGTCTACGGCCCAAAGCAGACCTTAGAAGGATTGCCCCTTGCAAACGTTTCTCCCAAAAAAGCGATTCGGCAAAGTGCCTAAAGTCCGAATATCATGACAACATTCGACAGATTCTAACAACCCACCTTGTGGCGATCTATATAACCGACATTAAAATCCCATGCTAAAATACCTCCAACCAACCCCACGGAGTTAAACCATGCAAGCAGAAGTTAAACACCTAACCACGGCCGACTTGGAAGCCGGGCTTGATGAGATACGGAATTCACCCAAGACCGATTCGGTCCTGGATCTGATCGTTAGCCGTCCCGAAGAGGACGCCCGCGAGGTGATGACGCTGGCCGACCTGGACGTTAAGGTCGGGCTAGTGGGCGACACCTGGCAGGACCGGCCCAGCGCCCGCAGCGGCGATGGCAATGCCCACCCCGACATGCAGATCACATTGATGAACTCCCGGGTCGCCGCGTTGATCGCCCAAGACAAGGACCGCTGGCAGTTGTCCGGCGACCAGTTGTTCGCGGACTTGGACCTCAGCGCCGAGAATGTGCCACCCGGCACCCGAATCGCAGTAGGCTCGGCCATCCTGGAGGCCACCGACCAGCCCCACACCGGCTGCAAGAAATTTTCCGCCCGGTTCGGCGTAGATGCCCTCAAGCTCATCAGCTCGCCAATCGGCGAGGAACTCCAATTGCGGGGCATCAATCTCAAGGTGGTACAAACCGGCGAGATAAAGCCCGGCGACGCGGTCAAGAAACTTTAGCCGAACAGCTGTAATCGGGAATCAAACAACGCTAATTCCAGAGGAGACACCATGGCCACACTGACCAAGCCTGACGCCGTCGCAATGGACAGCCAGAAGCTGGAACAGGTCAACCAACTTTTCCAGCAGCAGATCGATGAAGGCCTCCATCCGGGCGCCGGCCTGGCGGTGTACCGGTACGGGAATCTGGTGCTGGACATATACGGCGGTATCGCTAACACAGAGCCAGTGGCCAGCGACACCATGTTCGTGCTAATGTCCTCCACCAAGCCCCTGACAGCATCTTGTATGTACATGCTGGAGGAACGAGGCCAGATCGCCTGGGACGACTTGGTTTCCAAACATTGGCCGGAATTCGCCCAGAACGGCAAAGAGACCGTGACCATCCGCCACATCCTGACCCACCGAGGCGGGTTTCCCCAGACGCCCGAGTCCCTGCCCTGGACCGATTGGGCGGATTGGAGCAAGGTCACCCACGCCATGGAACAGGCGCCCACCATCTACACCCCCGGCGAAACGCTGGCCTACCACCCCATCAACTACGGCTGGGTCCTCGCCGAGATCGTCCGTCGCGTCGACGGCCGCACCTTCGATAGGTTCATCGCCGAAGAACTGGCTGCTCCCCTAGGCGTCGAAAACACCTACGTAGGCTTGCCGGCAGGGCTGGAAAGCCGCGTTTCACCGATGCACCTGATGGAAGATGACGCCGACACCAGCGGCTACAGCGGAACGTTCAGCCGTCCGGAAGTATGGAGATGCATTGTGCCCGGTGCCAACGGCGTCGCCACAGCCAGCGACCTCGCCCGGTTCTACGCCATGATGGAGCGCAAAGGGTCGTTGGACGGCAAAACAATTGTTCAATCAGCCACGGTCGAGGGAGCGGTTGAGCTTCAAGTTGAAGGCACCGACCAATCTCTGGGCTTGTTCGCCCAGCGGTCCCTAGGCCTGGCTCTGGCCGACGAACGGATGGGAAAGTCGACCGGAAACCCGCTGAATACCTTTGGCCACGGCGGGGCCGGAACGTCCATTGGATGGGCCGACTTCGACTCGGGCCTGGCCGTGGGGTACATCACCAACGGATTCCGCGGCAGCCCCACCAACAACGCCCGACTGGCTGCCATCTCCCAAGCCGTCCGCGACGCCTGCATATAACCGTTAGCCCTGACACTCCAATTCTCCAACTTGCAGAGTCTCGCTCCCCTGCGCAATAACTTCAGGGGCCGCAATATATGCATCCGAAATCGCGCTAGGCTACGTATCTAGTCCAGACATCCTAATAACCCAACTGTGGTTGTGCGGAGGGCCAAGCTGCAAATGCCACCGATAGATTCCTCGGAGAAGATCCCATCGAGGCCGGATCCATCGAGTTCGATGCCGACGGCGGGACGCTGCTGGGGGATCTACGCCGGAGAGGACGCTCGCATCAACGGCGGAGTGCCTAGGCTAGAAGTGGAGTTGATGGCCCAACAGAATGACTACAAGTTCGTAGCCTATCCTGGGGCCGGCCACCCATTCTTCAATAACACCGGTAGCCAGTATCACCCAGAATCCGCCTAAGCGACCTGTATGGAAGCTCTGGATTGGTTCAAAGACCACCTGATGGGCACTTACGGCAACGCATTCTAGAGACCTATCTCTGCCCTCTCTGCCAAAGTCGCGATCTTGAAGATGGTCCAATGCCTTAGTTGGGCGAGGTCCAACCCGTCCTGGTCCACCATGAGAACATCGAAATTCGCGAAATGATGGGCCTTCCGTTCATATGAGTCGATGAGATGCGCGCCCCCGGTGACCGTTGTGCCGGTTGGAATTTTGCTGAGGTGCTGCACCCAGCTTCTTGTATGCATCGAAGTCGGAATTTCGAAGTTATGGCGCATCAGTTTCTCCGCCCAGCCTGCGATCCATGAAGGATGGGCGATGGCTCGTGCGCCGAGGAACAGAGGGTTGTCAGTGTGCTGCTTATCAGTTGTGAATTCGCGGCACTCTTGCTCTGATAAATCAAGCTTCGCCGCCGACCAATCCTTCCCGGGCTGGGCATTCTCAAGCGTAAGTGGGCCTTTTGCAGGGGATTCGTCGACCGGCTCCATGTGATTCGGCCGTATGAGCTCTCGGAACCAATCGGCCCTCCCATTGCCCACCATGCCATTTACGCACACCTCGCCCGCCTGGTTAATCATCTCCACATCCCGAGACTCGCTATCAGCGCCTGCGTCCAGCGCGGCCCTGATCAGCAGGGTGTCGCCTGGATAAACCGGCTGTCTGAACGAATACTCGGCCCACCCTTCTTGTAGCCAGTCCTCGCCAAGCGCTTCCAGAATCGTGTCCGTCGCCCAGCCCCAAACGGTCACTCCGCCCACAAGGGGACCGGTGAACCCATATGATTTCGCGACTTCGGTGGAGTGTATCGGGTTGGAGATGTCCGGGCTGTCGTCATTGTCTAGATAGGCAACGACAGAATGCTCTATGACAGTGCTTGCCATCGTCTGGCCCTCGAAATTTCAGTTTGCATTAGCGGCTGGAATCAGAGTAGCACCAAACGCTGAATCGGAGAATTAAGCAGCTGGCTGATTTCTTGACTAGTCCGATGCCAAGGCTGCCGGTATCGACCCATCTCCCGAGGGTCTGATGGCCAGACGATTTTTTGCCTAGGTAATTCCTCTTGCTTTAATCCATGATAATGACGCATTTCCCTGTTGTCGCGCCATCGAACTCTTTGAACGCCTCCACCGCCTGATCAAGGGTGTAGCGGTGGGTGATCAGCTTGTTCAGCGGGGCCTTGGTGTCCACGAAGAACCGCTCGATCTCGATCAACTCGGCCTTGCTGAACGTCCATGATCCGAAGATTGTTGCGACCTTGAAGATTACGTCCCGGTTGAAGTCGATCTCTGCCGGCCCGCCGATGCCCACGTAGCAGCACCGGCCGAAGGGACGCAGACACTCCAGCACCTGCTGTCTCGCCTCGGGGTTGCCTGAGGTCTCCAATGTGGCAGTTGCCCCCAGGCCATTTGTCAGTTCGCGTATGGCCTCTACTGCATCGACTTCCGCCGGGTTGATCACATGGTCCGCGCCCAGCTTTATGGCCAATGCAAGGCGCTCCTGTACTACGTCCACGGCGATTACTTTCGCACCCATTGCCTTGGCCGACAACGTCCCGCTGGCTCCCACCGGGCCCTGGCCGAATACCACCACGATGTCCCGGCCGGAGACCTCCATCTTCTTGAGCCCGTTCCAGGCGGTGCCGGTACCACAGGAGATGGCCGCACCCTCTTCGAAAGACAACTCATCGTCAAGGAGCACCAGGCTCCGTGAAGGCACCAAGATGTAGTCGGCGTTGGCCCCGTGACCCGTGCCTCCGCCAAAGGTGACCCGCCCGTGAACACAAAGCTGCTCATAGCCCATGGAGCAGTTCTCGCAGACTCCGCAGCCCGCGTAATGGTGACAGATTACCCGGTCGCCGACCTTGATGCCCGGAGGGGCGCCAGGGGACAACTCTTCAATGACGCCACATGGCTCGTGGCCGGTGATCATGTCCGTGGATTCAGAACCCCGATAACGGTGAAGATCGGTGCCGCACAGGCCTGAAGCCCGCACCTTGAGCACTGCCTCGCCTGGCCCGGCGTGGGGGTCTGGAAACTCCCGAATCTCTGCCTGCCGGTTTCCCGGAAATATCACTCCGCGCATGTCATTTCTCCCTGACCACCGTTTCCATCCGGTCCCTCAATTTTGGCTAGCATAGCGTTCGAATTCATGTAATGAAGATTCTACCAATTTTCGTCTTTGGAACGCCCGTCGCCAATCTGCCATAATGGCCGCAACAAAAGCAAATCAACGATACTCCAACAAAGAGAACATGAATCAGAAGCCCATAGAAGACCGTTTCTATAACGCGCGGAACGACCCGTCACTGGTGGTGATCGAGGGATTCCACCCTCTGAAACACGCGATTCGCTTCGGCGCGGAGTTGGTGGAAGCCGTCAGCCCGGATCTCTCCGAATTGGCAGTGCTCCTGGCCGAGTACGCGCCAGACCTGGGCGACGATATTATCGGCCAGGTCTCCGCCGTGGACGATGATGTATTCGAGAGACTGGGCCCAGTAAAACCGCCCACCGGAGTGATGGCCATCGCCCGGCGTCCAGTTGTCGACATTGCCGGTCTTCTGGACGATCCGGCGCCGGCGCCGGTGGTCCTGCTGGAGAACCCTCGAAATCTGTTCAACATCGGCGCCGCCGTCCGGGCAGCAGCCGCTGCCGGGGCCGCCGGCTTGGTGAACACCGGCAACCTGGACCCCTGGAAGCCGGCCGCGCTAACCAGTGGTGTGGGCCTGCAATTTGCCCTCCCGGTGGCGAACTCGGAAGAGCTACCCTTATGCGGCCGCCCCTTGGTGGCCGTGGACCTGGGCGGCGATGCGCTCCCTGGCTTTCATATACCGGACCGGGCGCTATTGGCCTTTGGCACCGAACGCCAGGGGCTCAGCAAGGAATTGCTGGGCGTGGCTGACCAACGGGTGTCCATACCCATGGAGAACGGCGTTTCCAGTCTGAATCTGGCCACCTCAGTGGCCGTGGTTCTGTATCACTGGAAGCTTCGGCAATAACTCCAATTTTCACCAGGACGAGGAAGAAACATGAGTACTAGAGACCTGATCGGCTACGGCGCCAACCCACCGGTGGTCAAATGGCCCGATGGGGCCAGAATCGCCATCTCGGTGGTGGTCAATTACGAGGAAGGCTCCGAGTATTCAATCTTAGACGGTGACCCAAGGGGCGAGGCCGGAGGCGAATCGCCATCTCCCGTTGGCCCGGGGGAACGCGACCTGGCCAACGAGTCTTTCTATGAGTACGGCAGCCGAGTGGGTGTCTGGCGGATCATGAACATCCTGGACAGGCACCAGGTAACCGGGACCTTTTTCGCCTGTGCTCTAGCACTGGAACGCAACCCGGAAGTCGGGCCAGAAATCGTGCGCCGAGGCCACGAGGTGATGGGCCACGGCAACCGCTGGGAAGAGTATTACAAGATGGACAAGAACTCGGAACGGGAGGCCATCCGCCAAGCGGTAGAATCCATGACCAAGACCACCGGCCAACGGCCAATCGGCTGGTATACCCGCTATGGGCCCAGCGTAAACACCCGGGAGTTAGTGGTCGAAGAGGGTGGGTTCGAGTACGACTGCAACGCCTACAACGACGACCTGCCCTACTACACGCAGGTCCACGGCAAGCCCTGGCTGGTAGTGCCCTATTCCCTGGAGGTCAACGACTTCAAGTTCTGGCGGGGCGAGCTGATCACGCCCGGCGATTTCTTCGAAGCCGCCAAGGCGTCATTCGACATGCTCTACGAGGAAGGCGCGACTCATCCCAAGATGATGTCGGTGGGCCTGCACTGCCGGATCATTGGCAAGCCGTCGCGGGCCTACGCCCTGGACCAGTTCCTGAAATACGCCTCGGAGAAAGAGGGTGTCTGGTTTGCCCGGCGGGAAGAGATCGCCCGCTGGTGGAAGGAAAAGTATCCTGCCTGATCCGACAGCAAAAACCAAGTCTATCGAGGTTGATATTGAACGAGTTTGCGTTAGCCATGGTGATCCACCTGCTGGCGGTGGTGTCTGGGCCGGGGGAGTCGGGATGGTCACGACAGTAGTGATTCCCATCGTTAGAAGATCACCTTCAAGTGCTAACTCAGTCGACATGTTCGAAACGGTTCAAAAGAGGTTTGCGTGGCTATCAGGTTCATGATCCTGATAGCCGGTGGATCAGGCTTCTATATGCTCGATTTTATCGATGGTTGGAGCCGGTATTCAGAGCCCCAATATTGGTGGATCCACTTGATGACGTTCGTTTGGGCGTTATTCATGTTCGTAATTTTCGTCTCGGAACCGGTGTTCCTGCACCAGCTATTCGCAAAGTACGTGCAAATTAACCCGGCGAAGACGTTTGTGTTCGTGCAGGTCCTTCATTTGTTCATGTTGACATTGAGCTTGGTAGCCGTTGGCGCAGCAGACGCGAACAACCACGATTGGTTTCCGAGCTGATACTGGAGAGGACAGAAGATGATAAAGCTGACCGATGAGATGCATACACTGGTAAACAACGCGCGGGATAGCGGCAACCCCTGCCTAATCGCCACCGCATCGGCTGACGGCACACCCAACACCGGGTATATGGGCACCGTACTATCCCTGGATGAACGCTCGTTCATCTACCGGGACCGTAGCGGACGCACGCCTTTGGAGCACATCGAGGAGAACCCTAAGGTCATCGTGATCTTCCGTCACGCCCAGCAACAGATGGGCTGGAAGTTCCGCTGCACCCCTTCAGTCCACCGACAGGGCACAGTCTACGAAGACGCCATCAAACGGCTAACCGATGCGGGCCTGATCACTGACCCCGAACGAGAAGCCGCCATCGTGGTGCTACAAGTCCAGCAGGTGCTGACCCTCTTCGGAGAGGTGTTGCAGGAGAGTGAACAAGGGATCGGCTGGTAGGGCGCCTACCCGTCACCGAAGTTCGGAGGACGCTTCTCCAAGAAGGCCAACATTCCTTCGTGAGGGGCTCCGGTGGTGAAGATGCGGGAGAACTCCTTGATGGTGAATT
>Ga0209752_1000952_pt1 | contig 14147 bp, 11 predicted proteins | sample METZYME_3_250m_FD_187548 | JGI IMG/M metagenome (GOLD analysis project Ga0209752, IMG submission 187548) | Marine microbial communities from oxygen minimum zone in mesopelagic equatorial Pacific - METZYME_3_250m (SPAdes) (version 2) | ecosystem: Environmental > Aquatic > Marine > Oceanic...
TCCGTGTACAGCATGGCTAGGGCATCAACATTCCCTGCCGCAACGTATTCCTGGAACAGTTGATTCACAGCCTCAATCGCTTCTGCCGCGTCGTTTTGAGCGAGCGCGGTGACGGTGCCAAAAATCGCAAGAACCATCACCAGTCCCGAAACCTGCAAGAATGTGCGCATACTTGACTCTCCCGTTTCCATAGATTGAGACGTAGTAGCCGACAGACGATTAACTCATAACCACCTTGCGAATATAGCACTCCGAAAAACAATGGTTTTGTCAGGGCTCGTCGCCGGATCCCTGGACAATTTCCCCAGCCAAACACCATCGCCCCTCATTATTCTCGTGAAGTCCCTCTGGCCTCCAATTTCGGAAACTACACACGGACAACCATTAATGGCTGATCGTCTATCATCATATGGTCATGTCTACTGATCTCCACCTTAGCCGGGCATCAGAACTGGAGAACCTGCTCCAGAGCCGAATCCTCATTCTTGATGGTGCGATGGGTACCATGATCCAGGGTTTTCGATTGTCGGAAGAAGATTTTCGCGGCGACCGATACGCGGATCATCCCCAAGCGCTTCAAGGATTCAATGATCTCTTGTGCATCACAAAGCCGGAAGTGGTTGAAAGTATTCACCGTGACTACCTTGAGGCAGGAGCCGACATCATCGAAACCAACACGTTCAACGGTACCGCTGTGGCCATGGCGGAATACGGCCTTGCCGAACTTTCCTTTGAACTCAACGAAACGGCGGCCAAAGTTGCCCGTAAGGCTGCTGATGACATCACTGCGAAGAATTCTGCCCGGCCACGTTTCGTGGCTGGCTCAATTGGCCCAACAAACAAGACCACTTCCCTTTCCCCTGACGTAAATAATCCAGCATTTCGCGCCGTAAGTTTTGACGACCTTCGGGAGACTTATCGCGACCAGGCACACGGCTTGTTAGCTGGAGGAGTCGACATACTGCTTCCTGAAACAGCGTTCGACACACTGAACGCCAAAGCCGCTCTGATGGGTATCGAGGAGGCTTTCGAGATCTTTGGTTCCCGCGTCCCAGTCATTGTTTCCCTTACCATCATTGACGCAAGCGGACGCAATCTTTCGGGCCAGACGCCAGAGGCCTTCTGGAACTCAGTGTCTCACGCCAATCTGCTAGGCGTTGGTATTAACTGCTCTCTAGGTGCCGACCTAATGCGGCCATATCTAGAGGAGATTGTCACCGTCTCGGACGTCTATATCGCTTGCTGGCCCAACGCCGGACTCCCGAATGAATTCGGAGACTATGACGAAACCCCTGAGGCGATGGCGGCCCAGGTGCGTTCTTTCGCAGAGGCTGGCTGGCTCAATATTGTCGGGTCGTGTTGCGGCTCAACGCCAGCCCATACCGCCGCAATCGCTAACACCACGCGTGGAATGCTGCCTCACGTGCCCGGATCCCCAGAGCCCTTATCCCGTTATAGTGGCCTCGAACCACTTACCGTTCGCCCTGAATCAAATTTGATCATGATCGGCGAGCGTACCAATGTTTCTGGCTCCCGCCGTTTCGCCCGTCTAATCAAGGAACACGCCTACGAAGAAGCGGTCCAGGTAGCCCAGCACCAAGTACAAGGCGGTGCCAACATCCTCGATGTCAACATGGACGAAGGTCTTCTTGAATCCGAGCAGGAGATGACGACCTTTCTGAATTTGATCGCCACTGAACCCGACATCGCACGATTACCCATCATGGTCGATTCTTCCAAGTTTTCGATCATTGAAGCTGGCCTGAAGTGTCTGCAAGGCAAATCCATCGCCAATTCAATAAGCCTCAAGGAAGGCGAAAAGATATTTAAGGAACAGGCCCGAACTCTTCGTCTTCACGGAGCCGCTGTCATCGTTATGGCATTCGACGAAGAGGGACAGGCAGCCTCGGTCGAGCGTAAAGTGGAGATCTCAGAACGCGCCTACCGGATTCTCACAGAAGATGTCGGCTTCCCCCCGCAAGACATCATTTTCGATCCGAATGTTCTCACGATCGCTACTGGAATCGAGGAGCACGACGATTACGCTGTCAACTTCATTGAGGCCACTCGCCAAATCAAGGAGCGATTTCCGCTTGTGAAAATATCGGGTGGCATCAGCAACCTCTCTTTCTCGTTCCGCGGTAACGAACGTATACGACGTGCAATGAACTCCATCTTTCTTTATCACGCCATTAAGGCCGGGCTCGACATGGCGATCGTAAATGCGGGCCAGCTCGACGTATATGAAGACATCCCAATTGAGCTACGGAATTTAATCGGAGACGTAATTTTTAACCGGGGGAACGGCGCCCAGGAACGATTGATCGAAGTGGCACAGGAACACATTGCGGTCACCGACGATAACGAAATCGTCATGGAATGGCGTCAAGGCACCGTAAGCGAACGCCTTAGCCATGCTCTGGTCAAAGGTATAGCCGACTTTGTCGAGGAAGACACCGAAGAGGCACGTCAGCAAATGGCTCGCCCCCTTGAGGTTATTGAAGGCCCCCTAATGAGCGGAATGAACGTAGTTGGCGACTTGTTCGGTGATGGAAAAATGTTTCTTCCACAAGTGGTGAAGAGTGCGCGGGTCATGAAAAAGGCGGTCGCCTATCTTCTTCCCTATCTTGAAGCCGAAAAAGAAGAAGCCGGGCTTACCAAAGCCCAGACCAAGATCCTCATGGCGACGGTCAAGGGCGACGTGCATGACATTGGCAAGAATATCGTCGGTGTTGTCTTGGGCTGCAACGGCTATGACGTAGTCGATCTGGGGGTTATGGTGCCAGCCGACAAAATATTGGAGGCAGCCCGCGAGCAAGCTGTTGACGTCGTAGGACTGAGCGGCCTGATAACCCCCTCCCTGGACGAGATGGTCCATGTTGCCGACGAGATGAAACGCCTCAATTTCAAGGTCCCTCTGCTGATTGGTGGGGCAACGACTACTAGCAAGCACACCGCAGTAAAAATCGCCACACAGTACGATGGCGGAACCATCCATGTGAAGGATGCATCACGCGCCGTCGGTGTTGTCGGCGAACTCGTTAATTCCAATTCTCGGGATGCGCTAATCCAACGGACCAACCGCGAACAAGAAAAAGCGCGCGCGTCCTTCGCCTCGGCTATTCCATCCGATTTAGTAGACCTCGAACTTGCCCGAGCACACCCCGCGTCGATAACTTGGGACGCAGATCAAATCCTGGCGCCTTCGTTTCTAGGACCACGCGTCCTCGATCCGATTCATGTTTCTGAGATAATCCCCTATATTGACTGGACCCCGTTTTTCGGTGTTTGGGAGCTTCGTGGCGTTTACCCCAAGATTCTTGATGATCAAAAAGTCGGAGCTAGTGCGCGGGAGCTTTTCGACAATGGGCAAGCCTTGCTCGACAAGATCTCTGCTCAGGACTTGCTTACAGCGAAGGCCACCTACGGCTTTTTCCCTGCCAATAGTGACGGCGATGACATAGCAGTCTATGCAGACAACTCCCGGCAGGTTGAGATCGCCCGATTCCACACGCTACGCCAACAAGCTCGCCGCGGTCCCGACCGTCCTTATTTGGCATTAGCCGACTTCATAGCACCGCGCGAATCGCGTTTGGCAGACTTTATTGGTGGGTTTGTTGTGACCGCCGGACATGGCGTCGACGAAATGGTGGCAGAGTTCCAGCGTGATCACGACGATTACAACGCGATTATGGTGAAAGCAATCGCCGATCGCCTTGCAGAAGCACTGGCCGAAAAGCTGCACGCCCTGGCACGCGCTGACTGCAGCCTGAAGGAATCAGGTGACTTCACTATCGAAGACCTAATCAAGGGGCGTTATCGGGGGATCCGGCCAGCACCAGGCTATCCAGCGCAACCCGACCACACCGAAAAACAAACTCTCTTCAGTTTGCTCAAAGCAGAATCCTCCACCGGCGTCTCTCTTACTGAAAGTTTTGCGATGCTCCCAGCTGCTTCGGTGAGTGGACTGTATTTCAACCATCCTGAGGCTCGGTATTTTAGCCTCGGTAGAATCACCTATGAACAAGTTAGCGACTACGCTAGACGGAAGGGAGTGGGAAGTCCCGAAATTGAGCGCTGGCTAGGCCCAAACCTTGGCTACTCGCCCAAGTAATCAGCATAGCGGGAAGCCTTTATTTTGTCTCCCATCCCCTAACACTGACAAGGATCTCTACCGGAAAACATGCCTCAGTTGGATGGCAACCGGACACTCGACACCGGATTGTCGCACGTGGTCCGTCATGGGACACTCTCCGAGTTAACGAGCCTTGTGCCCCACCTGAAGGTTCCCGTTCCGCTAGTAGTTTGACGTCCCCTACACGGTATCGCAGGGTCACAGGATGAAATCGTTCGCCTTCTCCCTCTTGCTGATTTTCACAATCGGACTTGTTCCGCCACATGCGTTGGCGCAGGGAACTGAGGCCACCGGTGATGGTCAAGAGGTGTCGCCGGGCCTCCTTGTCTTTCTAGATTGCGACCGACGCACATGCGACCAGAACTACCTGCGTCGTGAAATTACATTCATCAACTACGTGCGTGATCGCCAGGACGCGCAGATCCATATCCTGGTCACGAATCAGGCCGCGGGATCCGGGCAGGAATACCGATTCAACTTTATTGGTCTACGGGAGTTCGAGGGAGATGACACGCAGCAAGTCTGGGTTTCAAGCAATACGAACACGGACGACGAAAAGCGTGCCGGGATTGCTCAAAGAATTCGCGTTGGGATCCTCCACTACCTGGCCAAGACCTCGTTGATCGACCATATTGAGATTCGCCAGCAGATCGAAGGCATTGAAGACCGTTTTCTTGTCGTGGATCCAGACGATGACCCATGGAACTTTTGGGTATTCCGACTCCACACTGACGGCGAACTTAAGGGCGAAGACCGCCGCTCAGAGAAAAAGATGAATTTTAGTGTGTCGGCAAGCCGTACCACCCCGGACTGGAAAATCCGTAACAATGCAAACTATCGCTACGACGAGCGCAAGTTCGTTCTCAACGACGGTAGCGAATCGGTCGGCATGAGTCGCTTTTGGTGGTTCCAGCACCAAACTGTTAAAAGCTTCGGCGAACACTGGGGCTTCTCCGGCAAAATGGCTGTTGGCCATATGACATATATGAACAACAAGCTTGCTATCGTCGGAGCTCCGGGAATCGAATACAACATTTTTCCCTATAGCGAGTCATCCCGCCGTATATTCACGTTCACATATGAAGTAGGCATCGGCCGTTACCAGTATTTCGAGGAAACCCTCTTTGGCAAGACTGAAGAGATCCTTTACGACCATACTCTTCTAGTGAATGCTGACGCCGTACAACCCTGGGGAGAAGCAGAAATTGGCGTAGAGTTAGCTCAATACCTCAGCGATTTGGACCAGTGGCAGGCTGAGGTCGAAGGGCGTCTCGAGTTCCGGATCTTTCGTGGCTTAAGCGTGAACTTAAGTGGAAAATGGGCCGCCGTCCGGAACCAACGTTTTCTCCCCGCCATGGGACAAACCGATGAACAGATATTGCTCAGACAATCCGCGCTGGCGACTGATTCTCGCTACGAGATGAAAGCGGGGATTACCTATCAGTTCGGGTCGATATTCAATAATGTCGTCAATCCGCGTTTCCTTACCAGGTGGGGACAATAATCCGCTGGGTAATTCAGCTTAGTTGCCTCCTTGCGATTTGGCATTTCTTCCGTACTGCGCCTCACGCTCCTGTCAGCGTTGAATCACAAAAAAAGAGGCGGCGCCGAGACTCGAACTCGGGATGGAGGTTTTGCAGACCTCTGCCTTACCACTTGGCCACGCCGCCAAAGTGTCGATATTGGGTGTGGGGGCAAAAAATGGAGCGGGAAACGGGATTCGAACCCGCGACCTCAACGTTGGCAACGTTGCGCTCTACCAGCTGAGCTATTCCCGCCCCAGCACCGAGATATGGTAGCGGCGCGTGCCACGTTCAGGCAAGCAACGCTTCTACCGCCCTTTCGTCAACGTCGCAGCAAAGATATTCCCGATATGCTGCTGGGGGCCTCGCTATACTGCGGCCTTCTCGGCGAATCTTGTTGCAAGGAAGCCTAAGTGCCCCAATACGTGTACTCGCCACACTATCGGGTCGATATTGGCCCGCATGTTTTCCCGACAGCTAAATACGACCTTCTGCGCCAACGGCTGATCGACGAATTCAATATTCAAGAAAATAGTTTCGTCGAGCCGGAATCAGCTTCCATCGATCAGATCCTGAAGGTCCACACGGCCCGCTACTATGCAGCCTGCCGCGATAACAAGCTTACGCTCGACGAGCAACGCCGCTTGGAGTTGCCCTGGTCAACCCAGCTGTTCGATGCTGCGACACGTTGTGTCGGTGGCTCAATCATGGCAGCACATCTTGCATTGGATTTTGGCGTTGGTTTGCATGTCGGCGGTGGTTTCCATCACGCTTTCGCTGATCATGGTGAGGGCTTCTGCGTGTTTAATGACACGGCCTGTGCCATTCGCCAGGTGCAAGCTGAAAGGCGGGTTGAGCGGGCCATGGTCGTTGATGTCGATTTGCATCAGGGGAATGGAACGTCGGCAATATTCACCAATGACGAAAGCGTAGCAACCTTCTCGATTCACCAGGAATGTCTTTACCCCTACCCCAAACCCCCAAGTACAGTGGATGTCGGTCTGGACCCTGGCACCGACGACGCCACGTATCTCAATTTGCTCGAAGCCCACCTATTGCCATTGGTCGATTCTCACGATCCCGATCTAATTGTCTACGTCGCCGGGGCCGATCCCTACCGCTACGACCAGCTCGGCGCGCTCAACCTGACAATCGACGGCCTCCGTGCACGTGACCAATTTGTCTGCGACCTGTGTCGCAAACGCCATTTACCACTTGCTGTTGTCTTGGCAGGCGGCTATGCAGAACACACAGAAGACACCGTACAGATTCACCTCGGGACCCTCCAAGAAGCAGCCCTCTTATGGCATGAAAACGCCAATGATCTTCTAAGTTAAGCAATCAGGGGCCGGAACGAATAAGGCACACTGACAGCTCTAGTTTCTCTCGGGCTCAACCTGGCCGACCGGATACATCAACGTGCCAACGTACGCCCTTAGAAGTATCCTCCAGTGAAATTCCGCGCTTTAGAAGCCTGTCTCGCAATTTATCCGCAGCGACGAAATCACGGTCCTCACGTGCCTGCATTCGGGCTGTAACAAGTTCAAAATCATCATCAGAAATCGGGACCCCAACAGCCTCCAAAACAGCACCATTTAGCTCAATCTGCCGTTCCACTAGCTGCTGCTCGCGCGGCAATAGTGCCCAAATTCGATCTACATCACGGAACCAGGCAAGGATCGCGGTCGCCTCACCGCTCGTGATATTCCCGCAATCAAGTGCTGCATTTGTCGCCTTAACCAAACTGAACATGTGCCCTAAGGCTCCGCTCGTATTGAGGTCGTCAGCAATATTTTCCCTAAATCCTTCATCAGCTTTCCGCAAAGCGGCCTTGCCTAAACCCGACCCTTCCGAAGGAAGTTTCTCTGCGCACTTCTCCAACCTCAAGACAAGCTCACGCAGGCGAGTGACCGCCGCATTTGCCTGTCCCAAGCCTTCATACGTGAAGTTAAGCTGTTTTCGATAGTGCACCGACGTGAGCAAGTAACGGATCGCTACCGGATCGTGACCTTCATCCAGTAGTTGTTTCAGAGTGTATTGATTCCCTAGCGACTTACTCATCTTTGTCCCATCAACAATTAGGTGGTCACAATGCAACCAGAACTGTGCAAGCGGGTTCCCCGTCGCCCCAACGCTCTGCGCTATTTCGTTTTCGTGATGCGGGAACATAAGGTCGACTCCACCAACATGTATGTCGAATGTCTCGCCCAGATACTTCGTGCTCATCGCCGAGCACTCCAGGTGCCACCCTGGCCGACCTAATCCGATTCGGGTATCCCAAGCCGGTTCGCCTTCTTTTGAACCTTTCCATAACGCGAAGTCGCGGACGCTTTCTTTGTCATACGCGTCGCCCTCAATCCTCCCAGTGGAACGAAGGTGCCTGGGGTCCAATCGTGACAACTTTCCGTAGTCTGGAAATCTTTCAACTCGGAAATAGATGGATCCATCACTTTCGTAGGCCAGCTCACGCGCCTTCAGGCGCTCCACAAGTTTGACCATCTCATCAATGTGCTCGGTCGCTCTTGGATAGTGCTCAGCTGGGGAAATCCGTAGCCTGCAAAGATCGTCGAAAAAGGCCTCCGTGTAGCGGGCCGTATAATCTTCTAGGCTTTCTTTCGACCTGGTCGCACCAGCGATTGTTTTATCGTCGACATCGGTGATGTTCATCACCAACTTAACTTCATACCCAGTCCATTCAAGAACCCTGCGCATCACGTCAACCCATACGTTGAAGCGAAAATTCCCAATATGCGCATAGTCGTACACTGTCGGCCCACAGGCGTAGACGCCGACCTTCTGTGCCTCAAGTGGCACGAATGGCTCGAGGCTGCGGGTCCAGGAGTTGTAGAGATGGAGCTTGGTGACCACCGGAATATGACCGCTTAGGCTTCGCGGGCAACGATCACATGCTGGCCGTCAGCCGCGTCGAGGGTAGTAGGAAGTCAACTAAGTGCCGGACTCTTTTCCGTCCCGGACCTCTGATGAAACGCTCGCAGTATAGCGCAGGTTATCGTCACTGATCTCGACGTAATTAGAAGCTCGGCGCACGTCCTCGGCGATCTGAGTCGCGAGAGCGTCAGGACTTTCAAATTTAATCTCATCACGTAACTTCTCTAAGAAGGCGAGTTCCAGCTGTTTCCCACACAGTTCAATTTCGCAATCAAGGAGGTGTGTTTCGACGGTGAGTTCCCCTTCTGGCCCGAAGGTCGGTCGCGTCCCGACGTTGCTAACTGCTTTATAGCTAACCCCGGCAAGCCGGGCTTCCGTAACGTAAACGCCATTCCCCGGCACAAATGCATTTGTCAACTTTAAATTCGCCGTAGGCGCATTAAGACCCCGCCCTCGGCCCATTCCAGCAACCACCTCTCCGACCAGCGCGAACGGCCGACCGAGAAACTCTGCTGCATCACTCACTCTCCCCTCCGCTACCGCGTCCCGGACACGGGTCGACGATATCGCCCTGCTGCCGGCCATGACCGGGCCAACAACCCGTAGTTTGAACCCATTTTGGGGAGCCACTCTCTCTAAATATTCGACATCCCCTGCCCCACCAGCGCCGAAGGTGAACCCCTCGCTAACGTGCAACTCAACCGTGCCTAAAGCGGCGCCTAAGAATTCATAAATGAAATTGTCTCGTGGGAATTCCGCAACCGTGTCACTAAATGGAATAACAACGACAATATCTACACCTAACTCCTCGATGGCTTGTAATCGTTGATCAAAGGTTTCCAGAAGCCGTGGCGATGCGTCGGGCCGCAAGAACACACGCGTATGAGGATCGAAAGTGCATACAACCGACATAAGACCCATTTCCAAAGCCGACTGAACCGCGCTCCCGATAACCGCTTGGTGCCCGATATGGACTCCATCGAAATTGCCTATAGAAACCACGGTACCTACACCTTGTAAGTCAACATCAGTGAATCCATACAATACCTTCACGTCGAGCCCTCAACGGCTTCCAACACAAGCCCGTCATAAGCGACATGAACGTTATCCGGCAGCTCCTTCTCCAACTCTTCGTGGTCAAACTCATGTGAAAGGTGGGTAAGGTAGGCACTACCGGCCTTTAGCCGATCGATCTCAAAAAGCGCCTCGCCCAGGCTAAAGTGTTTCGGATGCGTATCTCTCTTCAACGCACCAATGACGAGGATATCAACCCCTTGAAGCATCTCCGCTGACGCCTCAGGGATCTCGCTACAGTCCGTAACGTAGGCAAAATTCCCGATCCGGTAACCCGAAATAGTTAGTCGATCATGCAATACAGGGATCGGAATGACTTCCACCCCTCTCAAATGGAACGTGCTGTCTATCGGATTGACATCGATCCGCGGTACGCCATGTGCATTGTCGCCAAAGGCATACTCAAACGTATGGCGGATGGCATTCATCGTTTCGAGTCGACCATAAAGAGGGATAGAAATTCCATGAACAAAACTGAAAATACGCAGCTCGTCCAAACCAAGGACGTGGTCGGCATGGTGATGTGTGTAAAGAACAGCATCCACCCGGTCCAGGCAAACGCGCAACGCCTGCTGCCGCAGATCAGTTGCCGTGTCCACAAGAATACGGGACTCTTCCCCGTCGTCGTTTGTCCAATTCAATAACAGGCTAGCTCGGAGACGACGATTCCGTGTGTCAGGTGAAGAACATACTCGGCAATCGCAGGTCACGACGGGAACGCCGAATGAAGGGCCGGTTCCGAGGAATGTTACTTGCATGAGACTCAGGCTAGCATGGTGAGATGGCCAAACTGATCTTCTACACCCGCCAAAATTGCCACCTGTGTGATATAGCAAAGACTGCTATTTATCAGCTGCGAGATAGCCTCGACTTTGAAGTAGAGGTCCGGGACGTCGATGATCATCCAGATTGGGTAAAGGTTTACGGGAATGAAGTACCGGTCGGCATAATTGGTGACCGAAAGGTTTTCAAATACCGCGTCCACGAAGGCCAGCTTCGGCGGGCAATCCTGGCACCCTGAGGTACCGCAATTTCATCTTTACCTCTTGTGTTATTTATTTCGCCGTATAACCTACCGATCGGTCGGTAGATATTCACCTGTAACAATACTTGGACAATCCCCATGAAAGTCGTCCGCGAACACTCGGCAACTCCCGCCAAAAAAACGGTCCGGGGTGAGACCAGGACCACGCAAATATATGAGGCTGCCGCCCGTGTATTCTGCGAACACGGATTCGGGCAGTCCTCAATGAGTGATGTCGCTGCCGCGGTCGACATGACCAAAGCAGGTATTTACCACCACATTAGCAGCAAGGACGAACTACTTTTCGGGATCATGTCGTACGGCATGGATATCTTCGAGGAACGCGTACTGGACCGGGTTGAAAAGATTCGCGATCCGCTTGAGCGACTTCGGGCGACAATCCGCGGGCATCTCCTTCTTGTAACACGAGATCGCACCAAAGAAGTCACCGTTATCCTAAACGAGGGCCACGCGCTTCATGGTGATTACCGAACCGAAATCGATAGGCGCAAACGACGTTATGTCCGTTTTTTGAATGAAATGTTTCGCGAGTTGCAACGAAAAGGTTTTGTTCGCGAAATTGACCCCCGCGTCGCAACGTTTGCGATGCTTGGCATGATCAACTGGACCTATCACTGGTACACCGCAGGAGGGCGTCTCCGCGACACCGAGGTAGCAGAGGCTTACGTCGATCTCTTCCTTGGCGGCCTACTAGACCCTAACCGCCTTATCGACAGCGAAATGGCCCATCATGAAGACCATTAAGGAAGTCGGTATCGTTGGCTATGGGGCGTATGTTCCCCGACCGCGCATACCTGCAAAGGCCATAGCGACTACCTGGGGGGCAGCAGACAATGGGTCCCTGCCCGTAAGACAGAAGTCTGTCCCTTCTCTCGATGAAGATACCGTCACAATGTCCATCGAGGCTTCACGAAACGCTATTGAACGAGCGAACATCAATCCGCAGCAGATCCGTGCCGTATGGGTAGGAACCGAGTCCAAGCCGTATGCTGTGAAACCGAGTTCCACCATCGTCGCTGAGGCCATCGGGGCAACTCCTGCGGTCAGCGCAGCAGACATGGAGTTCGCCTGCAAAGCCGGCTCCGAAGCAATGCAAACGGCAGTCGCATTCGTAGGCTCTGGAATGGCTGAGTATGCCCTAGCTATCGGGATGGACGCGGCACAAAGCAAGCCAGGCGACGCTTTGGAATACACAGCCGCAGCAGGAGGCGCCGCCTACATTTTCGGGCCTGCAGAAGACTCTCTGGCCATTGTCGAAGCCTCATATTCCCACGTCACGGACACCCCAGACTTCTTTAGACGGCAACACATGCATTACCCAGAACACGGGCACCGCTTCACAGGTCTTCCCGCGTATTTATCACACACGCAAGAGGCAACCCAAGCGCTCATGGACTTGACCAGCGCCCGACCCTCTGACTACGACTGGGCTGTGTTCCACCAGCCTAACCCTAAATTTCCTCGCCGCGTGGCACATACGCTCGGCTTCACTGACAAGCAAATACTTCCCGGACTAGTCGTGGACTCGATTGGAAATACTTACTCTGGGTCTTCGCTCTTGGGACTCGCCGCGGTATTCGATATCGCAAAAAAGGGTGATCGGATTTTCTTCTGCTCCTATGGTTCTGGCGCGGGGAGTGATGCGTTCTCTATGGTTGTTAACGGTGACTTGGTGAACGTCCGGGACCACGCTCCGACTGTCAGAGACTACTTGAGCCGCTCCCATGTCCTCAACGACTACGGCCAATATCTGCGGCATTCTCGTAAGATTCGGCTGCTCTAAAACACAGGACTCCAATGCGAAACGTAGGAATTGTAGGCATCGGCCAAGTCCCTGTCGCCGAGCACTGGGACCGGTCTCTTAGGGACCTTTCTGCGGAAGCAGTCATCTCCGCCCTGCATGACGCCGGGGACCCGAATCCCGGCGCCCTCTATGCAGGGAACATGCTTGCAGGAGAGCTCACGGGGCAAGAAAACGTCGCAACCCTAATAGCGGACGCAACAGGATTGCTTCCCATCGAGGCCATCAAGATTGAAGCAGCCTGCGCAGCTGGCGGCGCGGCCATCCGCGCTGCCTATTTAGCCGTTGCATCCGGGGCCCATGACTGTGCTGTCGCTGTAGGTGTTGAAAAGATGACCGATCATTTTAACGACGCAGTGTCAAGCGCGCTGGCAACTGCTGCCGATGCCGACTATGAAGCTGGTCACGGCGTCTCATTCGTTGCCCTTAACGCCCTTCTGATGCGTCGTTACATGCATGAACATCGCGTGAAACGAGAGGACTTCGCGCCTTTTTCTGTGAATGCTCATCGGAACGCTGCCTGTAATCCGCATGCGATGTTCATGGACGAAATCAGTGTCGACGACTACATGGCCTCACCTGTGGTAGCTGACCCGATTTCGATTCTGGATTCAGCAGCTATCTGCGACGGTGCCGCAGCATTGGTCTTGTGTGCCCTCGAAAACGAGGGAACCTTCCCGAAACCAGCGGTCCGTCTTGCGGCCTCATCTTGCGCCACAGACACCCTCGGACTGTCAGAGCGGCGAGACCCACTCCGTTGGCAAGCGGTAGCAGACTCCGCGAGTACCGCTTATAAACAAGCGGGCATCGGCCCAATCGACATCGATGCTTTCGAGCTACATGACGCCTTCACGATTGTTTCTGCGCTAACTCTAGAGGCGTGCAGCTTTGCCGAGCCCGGCGAAGGAGTTCGGATGGCCACTAGCGACGCTATCCGCCGCGAAGGCTCTGTGCCGATCGCAACGATGGGAGGCCTCAAAGGCCGCGGCCATCCAATCGGTGCCAGCGGCGTCTACCAAGCAGTTGAAGCTGTCCACCAACTTCGTGGCACCGCCGGCGAGGCACAAATACCGGATGCACGCACTGTGATGATCCAGAGCGTTGGCGGCTCCGGATCAGTAGCAGTTACTCATATTTTCCAGACGTAGCCGCGCAATTATAGGAGCCCCAATGCAACTACCCCGATACCATCGCTTGCGGCAATCCTTCTACCGGCTCGAAGGCAGTCGCTGCGAGAATTGCGAAAAAGCCTTCTTCCCACCTCGCAAACTGTGCCGCGAATGTCATTCGCCCGATCTCGGAACTTACCTGTTTACGGGCACGGGAACGCTTTACTCCTACTCGCAAATGAATCAATCTCCCCGCGGATTCGCCAACGTCGGCCCTTATGCCGTTGGTATGGTGAGGCTGGACGAGGGTCCGCTAATCATGGCGCAGTTGACTGACGTCGATGGCGTGGATCTTCGCATAGGAATGCCCGTAGAGATGGTCACTCGGAAGATCCAGGAGAACTCTGCCCACGGATATATTGTCTATGGTTACAAGTTTCGCCCACTTCTCTCAAATACCACAGAAGCGTTGTTTTCGTCGCCGGACGCCGTGGCCACGACGTGACCAAGTTGCGTCAATCACGCACAATCGAGATATCCGCAGCAGTCGAACAACTCTCTGACGGAATGA
>Ga0209752_1000955_pt1 | contig 14124 bp, 9 predicted proteins | sample METZYME_3_250m_FD_187548 | JGI IMG/M metagenome (GOLD analysis project Ga0209752, IMG submission 187548) | Marine microbial communities from oxygen minimum zone in mesopelagic equatorial Pacific - METZYME_3_250m (SPAdes) (version 2) | ecosystem: Environmental > Aquatic > Marine > Oceanic | place...
CCCTCTGGACCAGCTTTTCTTGGGTTGTTTAGGAGAAATAAGGACCTAAATTAGGGCGTTCAGCAACCAAATCCAGCCTTATGGCGTCTATACATGTGGACTGCGGCAATGATCTGACGCAACGGAGAGGTTAAAAGTCTTGTAGTGGTTAAGGCTGTGCTACCCTCGAACCGACGAGGCCCCGAGGAAAACCATTATGACTAACAACATTGCGCGTGGCTGGCTCGTACTATTTGCGATCATAATCTTCGTGGGCGGCATTGCAGTCGGCCTATTCAGTGGGCGACGGAACGCTAGACCGGGTGGACCAAGAATGAGTTTTCGAGTGGCCCAACCGAGTGGGCCGCATGGCGTATTCCGTGGACCCGCCGTTGGTAATCATCCAAGGCGTCAATTTGCCCGGCTTGCCAATGCACTTGAGCTGACGAACGAGCAACGCGAGCAGTGGGAGACCCTCATTGACGAGGAGCGCAGTCGGATACGCTCTCTCGCCGAGGACGGACGCTCGCGCTTTAGTTCGGCCCAGAAGGAAAGACGCGCCAAGATTATTGAGATTCTAACGCCTGAGCAGCGAGAACGTTTCGATAAGTTCACGCCTCGGCCTCAGCAACCCCGAAGAGATTTCCGTCGCGGCCGTGAACGTCGCGGTCCAGGCCGAAGGTTTTAGCTGTCGTCAAGGAGATCACGGCCAGACACTACGGCCTTGCGGTTCAAGTGTCTGCTGTTCGTTCCGCATGACTCGAACATCTACCGCGGGCGGTTGCTCACCGTAACCGGCTTACTCATTGCACCGGAGCACGACTCAGTTCGCGCACCGCTCGAAACTCACTCGAATCACTCCACTCTGGCCATGCCTTGCCATTCGCCAAGTCGCGTCCCATCTCGAAGAAGAGTTTCAAGTCGTCCGCGGCACCGGCAAGGTCCCAGTAATCCTTCACTTCGTCCGAAACCTTGTGGTAGTCCTCATCAGTGTAGCGCTCGCGCATATCCAAACCCCAGTCCTCTTCCTTATCAAGGAATTCAACGCCACCATTAGGGTTGAACGCAGGAATGCCAACTTTAGCAAATTCAAAGTGATCGGATCGGTAGTAGAAGCCTTTTTCAGGCTCGGGATCTGGTCGAAGCGTACGTCCCATGCTTCTTACAATTCGCCCCGCAAGATCATCTAAATTTGACTGTCCCATTCCCACCACTGTCACGTCGCGCGTTCGCCCCAACACGTTCAGTGCGTCCATGTTAATCACCGCCACGGTTTGCGCGAGTGGATAGAGGGGGTGCCCTGTGTAATACCGCGATCCTAGAAGCCCTTGTTCCTCAGCAGTCACGGCAAGAAAGAGAACGCTTCGACTTGGCAACCTAGCTCGCTTAAACTCTGATGCAATCTCCAGTAAGCCCGCGGTTCCACTGGCATTATCTTTGGCACCATTAAATATTTGGTCACCCAATAAGCTTGTGTCGGCCCCCAAGTGATCCCAATGGGCGACATAAATAATCGTTTCGTCGGGTGCTTTCGTTCCTTCCAGTCGTGCCACTACGTTATGTGAGTTCACCATTCTGAGATTGTTGACAACCGTCGTACGCGCGGTGAGCCCTAGGGCGATCGGCTGAAAATCTCTTTGCGTCGCGGCGCGCTTCGCCTCTTCAAAATCGAAGCCGGCCATCCGAAACAGCTGAGCCGTAGCCGCCCGCTGAAGCCAGCCTTCGATTTGCACTCGCCCCATATTCCGGTCTTCAGTGATTAGGTCGAACTGTTCGCCGTACGGATTGGTACCGATCACCTCCCATGGGTATCCCGCGGGCCCGGTCTCGTGAATCACCAAAGCACCCGCAGCACCACGTGCAGCGGCAATTTCAAACTTGTAGGTCCATCTGCCATAGTAGGTCATAGCCCGACCCCCAAATATTTCTGGTCCGGGCGGATCGTTAACCAACATCAAAAGGACCTTGCCTTTGACATCGACCCCTTTAAAGTCGTCCCATTCATACTCCGGTGCAACTGCACCATAGCCGACAAAAACCAGTTCGCCATTGAGTTCGACTTCCTCAACAACTCGCTTGGTGTAGGCAACGTAATCGGCGCCAGGCATCAACATTAACTTTTCGTTATCACGAATAATTTCTAGACCAGTGCTCTCCTGTGGAGTGATTCCAATAAGCGGCACCGCTTGCACAAATGTGCCATTCGGATTGCCTGGTGCCAAGCCGATCTGTTGAAACTGATCGGTTAGATAGCTGACAGTTCGGGCTTCACCAACCGACCCAGGCGCACGTCCCTCGAACTCGTCCGACGCGAGCACCTGGATACGCGTTAACAACGAGTCAGCCACAATGTCACCAGGTCTTTCACCACCAGAAGACTGGCATGCCAAAGACAGGACGAGGGCACCGATTAGTGCGCGGGAAGATTTCACTTAGCCTCCTTCAACTGGTCACGGACACTTTGCGCATCGCAGTGATGCGTTGGAGTAGCGGAGGATGCGAATAGCTGAGTGCCACGGTCAGCGAATGGGGCGTCAGGTTGGATAGCGTGTCGACTGATAATTTTTTTAACGCGGAGACCAAAGGCTCGCAATTGCCCATCGTCTGGACAGCAAACTCGTCTGCTTCGAACTCATTCTGCCGTGACCGAGCGTGAACAGCAACTGATAGAACTAGGTCGATCGGCGTAAACAGTAAACCGAAGAACACTAAGCCCGCATAGACGGACGGCTCAGACACGCCGAAGGCTGCGAACAATGCAGGTTGTTCAAGAAAGAATGACAATAGCCAGAACATAGCGCCCATACGCGCGCATGCCAGCACCAGTCGTTCGAACACGTGTCTTCGCTTGTAATGACCGACCTCGTGCGCGACCACCGCGACGAGTTCATCGACGGTGTGATGAGCAATTAGCGTGTCATAGAGCGCGATCCGCTTGTGTCGTCCAAAGCCAGTAAAAAATGCATTAGCCTTCGATGACCTGCGGGACCCGTCGATGACAAAGATACCGTCGAGTGGAAACGCTACTGACTGCGTATAGCCAAGGATCGCTTCCTGTAAAACACCTTCGTTGAGTGGCGAAAACTTATTGAAGAGAGGCATGATCCAGGTAGGCCCAATGAATAATGTTGCCAACATGAACACTGTTGTGACCGCCCAACACCAGAGCCATGCCATCCCACCAGCCCAAGCGAAAAAGAAGAGAACTGCACTCAGTAACAAGCCGCCGATCACAACGGACATCATTACGGCCTTCAGCCGATCGGACCAGAACGTCGCCATCGTTGTCCGATTAAAGCCGAACCGCTCCTCAATGAAGAACGTGGAATACAGCTGAAACGGTAAGCCAATCAGTCCCGAGGCAGCCATTAATCCACCAACAAAGAGCAATCCCGATCCGATTTCCCCCCACCCTTGGGCACGCACAGCACGATCGAGCCAACCAAACCCACCCAACTGCCAGAAGGCGAGTAACACGGCAAGCCTTACAGACTCTTGTACCAGCCCAAACCTAGTCCGCGTGTGTGTGTACTCCTGCGACTTCGCGTAGCGGTCTATCTCATACACGCCCAGGAATTCAGTCGGCACCTCAGGCGACATAGCTCGGAGGTTAAGCAAACTAGCTGTAATGGAAAGTAGGTACTCACTGAGGAGCGCAACAAGAACGATGACGGCGTAGGCGTTCATTACTCGCGACCCAAAGCTTCATGAAGCACTCGGCCGTCTGGACGCGCTAGGGTGATCCCCATAAGTCGTCCAAGCGTCGGGGCGATGTCGGCCGGCGTCACAGGTTCGTTATAACGCCCAGCACGTATGCCTAGGCCGTAGAGAATGACTGGAACCCGGCGGTCGTAGAGATTTGACGTGCCATGCGACGCGGCGTTTCCGCTAATCCAGTAAGGTTTCTGTGTAAACATTAAGTCACCGCTGCGGACGGGGTGGAAGCTCGACACGACCGCACGCGCCTCCGAATCCCCTACTGCGACCTTACCCGCAACCAGCAGTTCATGACGGAAAACCCGTGCAACACCTGGACTGGTTGCAAGCGCCTCGATTGCTGCTTCAAGCGCCAGCGGATCCGCTTTAAGCCGTTCGTATACTCCGGGTTTGAAGTAAACACCTCCAGCCGTGACACTGGCCACGTAGCTACCCGGCCCGAATCTCGGTTCAAGTGCGCCCTCGACACGTTCCCGGATGGTCCGCCCGCGCACCCTTCCCGCGTCGAGGCCGGCAGCCTCCATCTGCTCAGGCACCGGTGAGACGCCGTGGTCAGCCGACAGGGCGACCACATAGCGATTTACACCAACCTGCCGATCGAGTTCGTTGAGCAACTGACCGATGGTCTGGTCAAGTTGGAGCAGCAGGTCCTGCACTTCATGGCTACGCGGTCCGAACCGGTGCCCAACCAAATCCAGCGCTGAAAAACCGATGCCAAGATAATCAATTGTGTCGCGCTGCCCGAGGGTGAGACCATCGACGGCCAAGACGCCCAACCGCCCTAAATAGGCATCCGACCATGGACTCGTCTTCCACCGCTCAATGAACTGGTGGTCGGTAACAGTGGTGCCGGCCAGGGGATGTGGAAAGGTTCGGTCCCAGTCAGCTGGGGGACGCTCCCCCATCGCATCATCCGTGTAACGGTAGCCCGCTGAGTCAGTAAACCGCACCCACGTGTCGCCCAATGCATCTGTTATCGGCTGAGCTGATAGCGCGTCGACCAACAACGTAACTGGCTGAAAACCGACCTCGTGCGATGCTAACCATGACCCATCATCGCCAAGCCAGAGCAGTGCATCGGCCCGCTGTCCAGCCAGAGTGATGGCGGAGCGCTCCTTCAGCGAGAACGTTGCCACTCGCACGTCACCACCAAGTTGCGTGCGCATTTCGTCAGCCAACGTTGGAACGAGTAACCGGTGCGCGCTTTCTCCCTCTCGTATTACGTCAGTTGTACCGTAGCTAATCACCGGAGTCTGGGGATCAAACGTGCATCGCACCAACTGGCGAGTTTCTCGGTCCCACCAGCTATTGGCAATCATTCCGTGAGTTGCCGGATAACTACCGGTCGCGATCGTCGCGTGTCCAGCACACGTGACCGTGCTGAGGTACGGATAGGCAGCATCGGTGAACCGTGCGCCGTCGTCGATTAACCGCCGTAATCCCTGCGTCCACTGCTGACCGTAGGTGTCAATATAATCGGCGCGGAACTGATCGACGACCAAGATCACAACAAGACGCAGAGGGTCAGCTGCGAACGCGGGTACCGCCAGGGACACCCACAACAGGAGTGCTCCACACACTACTCGCGGCCAAGAATGTGTAAAGAAATTGGTCTGCATCGAAACCTCAACCACCCACGATCTCAAAGGAATTATGCCGAAAGGTCAAGCCGGTGAGCTGGCATCGGCGCATGTTGCACGCCACGCGGCCTCAGCAATCGCCGCATCCTGGGCCCCAACACCCGTAAGGTCACAGACGATCCGCTCGTGGCCCTCGCGACAGGTCACCGCACCCGTCACAAGCTGTCCAAGTTCGCCATGAATATGGTGAGAGGTAAAAACACCAGCCGTAATAGCATGATGAATCTCGCCAAGTTGCACGCATTGTGCGGTCCGGTCCGCGATGACCTTATCCGCTCGTTGGAGCACCCGCGGGGCCACTTCTTGCTTTTCCGGTCCGTCCGAACCAACCGCGATAAGCGTGGCTCCACTAGCCATCCAGTCATCTTGGATAATCGGCTCTCGGCTCGCTGTGACGGTCACGATAAGATCGGCATCACGCACAGCAGCTTCAGCGCTTTCCGAGAGTTCGACAGGACGATTAAGTTCACTTTTCAGTTCTTGCACACATTGCTGAGCACGCTCCTGGTTCCGACCCCACACAACGAGTTGCCGCCAAGACCGCACCCCGGCGATTGCGCGGCTTTGATAGCGCGCCTGCAGTCCACTTCCGATGATGGCAACCTTATCGAGCGGCTCATTGGTTAGAAGGCGGGTAGCCAATGCTCCTGCAGCAGCTGTCCGGAGATCGGTGAGGTAACCATTATCCAGTAGGAGTGCCAGCGGAAACCCGGTCGTCGCGTCAAACACCATCATGAGACCCGAGCCACTCGGCAAACCGCGTTCACCGTTGGCATAGAAACCAGAGGCAATCTTGACTGCGAATACCGGCGCACCCGACAGATATGCGCTCTTGACATGGACCTCGCCACCGACCGGCTCAATATCAAGCCCTATCGGGGGTGGCTGCGTGACCCTGTCCTCGCCTAGTGCGCGGAACGCCGACTCAACCGCATCAAGCGCGACAGATCGATCCATGTGCTGACGCAAAGTGGCTTCATCGATAATCTGCATCGGCTCTCCTCGCTACTTATTCGTCGTTGTGCCGGGTGGAGTTACTAACTCCGGCAAACCGAGCACCCGATCATAGCCCACCCGCGATCACTCTGGTATTTTGCGGTAGTATTTCCTGATAGTTAGCCCGCCCTCAATAGGGAGGATTCTCGTTCCGTCTACTCCACTCGTTATGATGCAGTTCCAACACTGTTTCCCCGTGCCCTCCGCCGAAGTTCTGTCTGGACTCTCGGCGAGTCTATTCACCCGACGAGCTCGCCTTTTTACCGCCCTTGCCTCGGCCATCGTTTTAGCGGCTTGCTCGCCGGCTGATCCTGGTGGAAGCCGAGTCGAGGTCCAGAAGCAGCTTATGGCGGGCCACGCGGAGGCTGAGCGGTGGGCGGCGGAGACACTCACCCAGCTGACGCTTGAAGAGAAGGTCGGACAGATGATCGTCGAACAAATGCGCGGCGATTATGTAGCCGACGACGACGCTACGTTCGATTACTGGAAGACGCTTGTCCGCGACTATGGAATCGGTGGCTTCGTTGTCTATGGAGGGACGCCCCATGACACCGCCAACCTATTGAATCGACTCCAAACGCTGGCTGCGGTCCCGCTACTCATTTCGGCCGACTTTGAAGGTGGACCAGGTCAGCAGTTTGTGGGCGCCTCGGAGTTTCCTGCAAACATGGCGCTTGCCGCTATCGGCTCAGAAGAACTGGCCTATGAGGTCGGTCGGGTAGGCGCGGTTGAAGGACGTGCTATCGGTATCCATCTAACGTATTCGCCTGTGGTTGACGTGCTGACGCAACCAAATAATCCGGTGCTCAGTGTTCGCTCATTCGGCCGTGACATTGACCTGCTTGGTCGGATGGCTTCAGCCTACATTCAGGGTTATCAGGACCACGGCATGCTAGCTACCGCCAAACATTTTCCTGGGCGAGGCGATGTGGAACTCGTACCCGGTACCGAATTTACGGTCAACCACAAACCAGCCGAGGAGGTCGAGCAGACTGACTTTCTAGCATTCCGGCACGCCATCGATGCGGGAGTCACGTTCATTATGACCGATCACATTAGCGTGCCCTCTGTCACCAACGGCTCCGATCTGCCAGCGAGCGTCGAGCCGGCTTTAGCCACCAACTGGGTGCGTGAGCACCTTGGATTCGAGGGGGTGTTGACAACCGACGATCTCTGGTACGACAAGGTGGTGGACCGATTCGGCGCGGAACGGGTCGGCGTTATGGCGGTCAAGGCTGGCCACGACACCCTGCTCAAGCCACTTAACGCAATTAAAGCAATTGCCGCTCTTGTTGAGGCCGTCGAGAACGACGAGATTCCAATAGAGAGGATTGACGATTCAGTGCGTCGTCTTCTCTATTGGAAAGCTCGATTGAATCTCCATCGTAACCGGTTCGTAGACCCCTCCCAGATCGATTCAAAAGTGGGCATCCGTGCCCACCGCGACCTAGTGCGCGACGTGGCTGACCGGTCTTTAACCGTTCTGATCAATGATGGGTTCTTGCCGACGAATATGAATGCACTCGGCAACATCGTCCACATTTCAATCCAAAAGGCCCAATATCAACAGGCCGCACTGGATGTTGCTGCGCACCTCCAGCAGACGTTACCCGTCCGTCGAACGTTCACACTTGGACCGAACGTAGATCCAGCAATCTATTCAGAAGTGGTAGCCGCAGCGCGTGAGTCGGATACCGTTATTGTGTCGTTGTTCAATCCGCGCTCCGTCTACATCGACAATGGCCCGCTCCGGTCAAAGGACGTCGCTCTGGTCCAGTCAGTGATCGCTGCGAAGCCACGCTCCACTGTGGTGATGTCTTACGGCAACCCATATTTGGTCGATAGTACACGTGGTAGTGCTGCCTTCATTGTGGGCTACGGTGAGGGCGGCTTCTATGGGAACCAGTTTGCGTACGCCGAGTCCTTCGCTAGGTTACTCAGGGGAGAAATTATGGGTTCTGGCACACTACCTATTAAACTGCCGAACTAAGGTTCCCCGGTTCTACCGCGAACGTAAGATCGCACATTGCTTATTGGGGAGATAAAAGAATGGTTCACTCACGACGCCGTTTCCTCACACACTCCGCTACCGCCAGTGCGGGGGTCGCGATGCTGTCCCCTGCTGACTTGTGGGCTATGCAGTCTGCACCCACTGACCGAATCGGAATCGGGGTCATTGGCTGCAATGGAATGGGGTTTTCAGACCTCAGTTCCTTACTCAAGCTACCCGAGGCCGAATGCGTTGCGCTCTGTGATGTAGACGCGAACGTCTTAGGCAAACGCTCCAAGGAAGTTGAAGCGATGACCGGCGCAGTGCCAGCCCTCTATGGAGACTTCCGCCGACTACTTGAAAATCGTGATGTAGACGCTGTCGTGATCGGCACACCCGACCACTGGCACTGCCTACAGATGATCATGGCCTGTGAAGCCGGTAAAGACGTCTACGTTGAAAAACCTCTGGCAAATTCGATTGAGGAGTGTCGGTTGATGGTAGCTGCCGCGAAGCGCTACGACCGTGTTGTGCAAGTCGGCCAGTGGCAACGCAGTGGGCCACACTGGGACGATGCTATTGCGTTCCTACGGTCGGGCAAACTTGGGCGAGTGCGCACTGCACGAGCCTGGGCCTACATGGACTGGATGCCTCCCGTGCCGATGGTGCCCGACGGCCCCGCGCCACCAGGCGTCGATTACGACATGTGGTTGGGACCGGCACCGAAACGGTCGTTTAATTCGAACCGATTCCATTTCAATTTCCGCTGGTTCTGGGACTACGCGGGTGGTCTGATGACCGACTGGGGCGTCCACCTCATCGACATCGTGCTTTACGGAATGAATGCTACGGCACCTCGTTCGGTCGTGGCAAGCGGCGGGAAGTTCGCCTATCCAAACGATGCCGAGGAAACACCGGATACATTGCAGGCGATTTACGAGTTCGACGGATTCTCAATGATCTGGGAGCATGCGGTCGGTATCGGCCTGGGTCCCTTCCAACGTGACCACGGAGTTGCGTTTGTTGGTAACGAGGGCACGTTAGTTGTTGACCGTAGTCGGTGGCAAGTTTTTCCCGAAACAGGCACCGAAGCCGGCAAACCTTTCTACAAAATGGACCCGGTCCCCGAACATCGAGTACTACCAGGCGAGGGCGGTCTCGATCAGCACACCAAGAACTTCATCGAGTGCATGAGAACGCGCGAGCAGCCTCGGTGCAACCCTGAAATCGGTAGCCTTGCCGCAGTCAACGCACACTTGGGTAATGCGGCGTTCAGAACGAACCGTAAGGTTCATTGGGATTCGTCGGTTCAACGGTTCCATGACAACGACGACGCGAATCGGCTACTTACGCCAACCTACCGTGAACCGTGGCACTTGCCGAGGGTGTAGCCTTCGTGGATTCAGGCCATGATGAACTGGCCTGATCCCTAGAACCCCAGTTCGGAGCAGCTTGCCCCGCAGGTCGGTTCACCGAACCAGTCCGGCCGCGGGAGGACTCAACACCGACCACCCGATCAGTCGCCTGTTCGTTAGAGGAGGCCGGTCAATTAGGTATCCAAGCAGATCGGCCGGTTGTGTTACGCTGCCGCTACAACGGACTCCTGGAGCTTCCCTTGCAGCTATTTTCCTGGCAGAACGTGGCCCTCGGTGTCTTCGTCGCAAGCCTCTGGCTTAGCGCAATATTACCTGCCTGGCAGCGTGTCGAAGTCGATGTCAGTATCGCTCCGCCCGCCGGAATGCAGCGACTGGCCGATTACGATCGTCAGACACTCCAGCATCCGGTTGGTCCATGGGAATTTTATTTCACTCGCGCGATCTATAGTGGTGGCAGAGGCCGACGCTGGGGTTCCAGGTGGAGCACTGACTACCCGAAGGCTGACCTGCAGTTCATCTCAATTCTTCAGCGCGTAACGAACCTGGGTGTCTACCAAGGTCAGAATGCGATACGGCTCAACGATCCCGACCTTCGGCGGTTCCCGTTTCTTTATGCACTCGAGGTCGGCTCCATGACAATGACCGACGAAGAGGTAAATGGTCTTCGTGCTTACCTGGAGGCCGGCGGATTCTTACTCGTCGACGACTTCTGGGGCACTTGGGAGTGGCAAAACTTTGAAACAGAAATTCGGCGGGTGCTACCAGAGTACCCAATCGTCGATGTGCCACTCGACCATCCGATTTTTAATATCGTCTATGACATCGACGAGGTCGTGCAAGTGCCTGCGGTGAACCGTGCTGTCTACGGGGGACCGACCTGGGAGCGGGACGGCTACGTGCCTGAAACCCGTGCCATCTTCGACAAAGATGGCCGCATGATGGTTATGATCAACTGGAACACCGACCTAGGTGATGCGTGGGAGTGGGCTGATAATCCTTATTATCCGCTTCACTTTTCAACCTACGCATTTCAAATGGGCGTAAATTTTATTGTCTATGCTATGACCCATTGAGAGGCCACGGTGGCCTCCGGCCGTTACTTGGAAACTAGAGAATAGAGATAACAAACGTGTTCGAAACCCTTTTCGAACTACTCTTCAAATACCGACCACTGGTCTTCAGGCAAGGTGACTTTGTTCTCGCCTCGCCGTGGTCACTTCTCCTCATCAGCGTAGTGATCGTCGTCGGCACAGCTGTCACACTCTCGACCTACGCCCGTGCCCGGGGGAAGAGCACGCCGGTCGATAGGAACATCCTCTCAGCCCTTCGGCTTATGGCTCTGGCCACCGTGGTGTTTTGCCTATTCCGTCCGGTGCTAGTGCTGAGTTCGATCGTGCCGCAGCAAAACTTCCTCGGTATCTTGATCGACAATTCACGCAGCATGGAAATCGCTGATCGTGACAATGAGCCTAGACACACCTTCGTCGACCGGAACTTTGAATCGGAGACCAGCAGGCTTCGTGCTGCTCTGGCCGATCGCTTCGCTTTGCGCTTCTTTAAATTCTCATCCGCCACCGAACGGTTAACCGACCTCAACGAACTCGATTATGAAGGCACCCGAACCGACCTGGGATCAGCGCTCAACCGCGCGCGTGACGAACTGAGCGGGGTCCCGCTATCGGGCCTAGTTGTCGTCAGCGACGGCGCCGACAATTCCGAATCGGTGCTAACCGAATCGCTACGCGGCCTCAGTACCGACGGAATTCCCGTCTATACGGTTGGCTTGGGTCACGAGGCGTTTGAGCGAGACATCCAGTTGAGTCGAGTTGAGATGCCTCGCTCGGTGCTTCAGGGTACGTCGCTAGTCATCGATGTAGTCATTGGCCAAGTTGGCTATAGCGGCACCTCGATCGTTGTCCAAGCTGAGGATGAGGGTCGACTTGTCAGCACGGAGGACGTTCAGCTACCAGCCAATGGTGAACCGGCAACAGTCCGAATGCGGTTCACAGCGACCGAAACAGGCCCTCGGATCTTCCGTTTCAGCGTCCCTGTTCAGGCTGGTGAAATGGTGACGCAAAACAATGTACGGGAAGTGCTGATCGTCGTCGAAGACCGCCGAGAAAAAATCCTCTATTTCGAGGGGGAGCCACGGTTTGAGGTGAAATTCGTCCGACGCGCTGTCGCTGACGACGAGAACTTGCAAGTCGTCGTGCTACAACGTACCGCTGACAACAAGTATCTCCGACTCGATGTCGACGACGCTGACACTCTGGTCGGTGGCTTTCCGAAAACCCGAGAGGAGTTGTTTCAGTATCGCGGGCTCATCCTCGGTAGTATCGAGGCGAGATATTTCACGCCCGACCAGCTACGAATGATTGCCAGCTTCGTCAATCAGCGCGGTGGTGGTTTCCTCATGCTTGGCGGGCGTAGTGCGTTCGCGGAGGGTGGCTACGTCGGCACGCCGATCGCCGACATTCTTCCCGTTGTTCTTGGTGAACCACTGTTAATCGACGGCGAACCAGCTTTCACTGAAATCACCGTTTCGCCAACGCGCGCTGGGCAGACTCACCCAGTGATGCAAGTTGACGACACAGAGGAAGCTTCAGCCGAACGGTGGAAAAACTTGCCCGCTGTTTCAAGCCTCAACCCAATCTTTGAGACCAAGCCAGGTGCGACGACTCTGCTCACCGGCACTAGTGAGTCTGAAGAGCGCATAGTTCTTGCCTTCCAACGTTACGGTGCAGGTAAAACACTGGCATTGCCGATTCAGGATTCCTGGATGTGGCAGATGCATGCTGATGTCGCGCCTGACGACATGACGCATGAACTATTCTGGCGCCGGCTGCTCCGCTGGTTGGTGGACGGCGTGCCTGACCAAGTCGTCGCCAGTGTCCGACGTGACCACGTAGAGCCCGGCGAACCAATTGAACTATTGACTGAGGTCGTCGATGGCACATATTTGAGAATGAACAATAGCCAGGTGATTGCCGAGATGACATCACCCTCTGGCGACTTCGTGGAGATACCACTCGACTGGACGACCGAGCACGACGGTGAGTACAAAGGTCATATCACGCCAACCGAGGAGGGGCTCTACAGAATCCGCGTTGAAGCAACTAACAACGACAACCTCGTTGGAACAGACATGGCGTATTTTTTCGCGTCTGCCAGCGACGACGAATTCTTCGACTCAGCCATGCGTGCTCCACTCCTTCGTCGGATCGCGGACGAAACCAGTGGTCAGTTTTATACCGTCGACACCGTGGAGTCGCTACCTGAGGACATCGCCTACACCGGTGCTGGTGTCACCATCGTTGAAGAACTCGAACTCTGGGATATGCCGATCCTACTGCTACTACTCATCGTGCTCGTTGGGAGCGAATGGGGATACCGACGGATTAGGGGATTGTCATGAACCGCAAAGGGTTGGTGCTACTCAGCCTAATGATGGCTACCGGCCTGCCCATATCGCTGTCGGCTGAGCAAAACCACGTAATAGTGATCTCCGGGCTCGGCGGTGCCCAAGAGTATCGCGACCGGTTCTACGAATGGAGCATCCAACTTGTCGACGCTGCAATTGACCGGCACAGGATTCCGGCTGACCAGGTAGTTTTTCTCGCTGAGCAACCTGACCGTGATCCCGATCGGATTCGGGCACGATCGACTTGGGAAAATATTCAGACTGCGATCACCGAGGTGGCCGAACATGCGGCGTTCGATGATCTGGTCCTGATTGTCTTAATCGGACACGGCTCATTTTCAGGGAGCGTATCCCATTTCAACCTGCCCGGCCCAGATCCGACAGTTGTCGACTTCGCCGTTGCTCTCAACGAACTTCGCGATCAACAAGTGGCGTTCGTCAACACGGCGACGGCTAGTGGTGAGTTTATCGCGGGGCTCTCTGGCCCTAAACGCACGATCATTACGGCGACCAAGACTGCGCGTGAGCGCAACGAAACAAAATTTGGCGAGTTCTTTGTTGAGGCGTTCGCAGGGCGGGTGATGCCAGAAGTCGAAACGCCTACTGCCACCAACAGTGTGAATGAAATAGCTATCGATGATGTGGCCGATGCCAATAAGGACGGTCGGGTCTCGTTGCTCGAGGCGTTTGACTATACGCGGCGTCAAGTCGCGCGGGTATACGAGGAGAGTGGCCTGCTACTAACCGAACACGCAATGCTGGACGACAACGGCGACGGTTACGGCTCAGACGAACCAGACCCTCTCACCGCTGGCGCCGACGGACGGATCGCGCAAGCGCTCTTCTTCACTCCAAGCGGGAGACTCACCACGGCAGAATTAGAAACTGATGATCCAACTCTTATGGGACTCTACGCGGAGCGCAACGCGATTGAAAAACGCGTGTTGGCGCACCGGACATTAAGAGACGGCATGGATAGTGCAATTTACGAACAGGAACTCGAGC
>Ga0209752_1000959_pt1 | contig 14098 bp, 11 predicted proteins | sample METZYME_3_250m_FD_187548 | JGI IMG/M metagenome (GOLD analysis project Ga0209752, IMG submission 187548) | Marine microbial communities from oxygen minimum zone in mesopelagic equatorial Pacific - METZYME_3_250m (SPAdes) (version 2) | ecosystem: Environmental > Aquatic > Marine > Oceanic...
TCACGCGCTCTACCAAACCTCCCTGAAGTACAGCCCGATTACCACTTATAACGAGTGGTTCGCCACAAAAATTCTCGTGGAAAACAACCGCTGCCAGGGGGTTGCTGCTCTAGACCTTCGCACCGGCAAGGTCGAAACCGTTCTCGCGGGGGCCGTAATCATGTGTACGGGGGGGGCCGGCAAGATATTTCCTTTCACGACTAACGGAGCAATCAAGACGGGTGATGGCATGGGGATGGCCTATCGGGCAGGTGTAGGCCTAAAGGACATGGAGTTCATCCAGTATCACCCCACCGGCCTACCCGGTACGGGCATCCTCATTACTGAGGCAGCGCGCGGTGAGGGCGGAATTCTTATCAACAAAGACGGTTATCGATACCTGCAAGATTACGACCTAGGCACTCCGCTGGAAATCACGGATCCAAACCATCCTGTAAAAAAGAGCATGGAACTCGGCCCGCGCGACAGGCTTAGTCAAGCGTTTATGAGAGAAAGAGACAAAGGTGGCACGATCCCCACGGATGGTGGTCCAGTCGTTCACCTAGACATTCGCCACCTCGGGGAGAAAAAGATCGATAAGAAGCTCCCCTTCGTGCGCGAACTAGCTAAGAACTATGCTGGCATCGATCCAGTCCACATGCCCATTCCGGTGCGCCCAGTCGTCCACTACATTATGGGAGGCATAGATACGGACATTAACGGCGCCACCCAGTTGCCAGGTTTGTACGCGGCTGGCGAAACTGCCTGCGTCTCCATCAATGGTGCCAACAGGCTAGGGTCCAACTCACTTACCGAGTTATTGGTGTTCGGACGGGTTGCTGGCCATGCCGCGGCGGAGTTCGCTACAAACAATCCAGACCTGGATGAAGCTGCCCTTGGATTGCAGGGAGCCGACGAGCAACAACGAATCGCCCGTGATTTTATAAATAAGCAGGGTGGTACCGAACGCATAGCGACACTTCGCAAAGAAATGCATGAAACTATGGAAGAAGGAGCGGGAATCTACCGTACAGATACCGCACTACGAACCACCAGTGAGAAGCTCGTCGAGCTCCGTGAGCGGTTTGCCAATCTCTTGATCGAGGATCGAAGCCTAACCTTCAATACCGAACTAACGTCGGCACTTGAACTCGACTTCATGCTCGATCTAGCTCTTGCGGTCACAGAAAGCGGCCTAGCGAGAACCGAGAGCCGAGGTTCACACCAGCGAACCGACTACCCGGAGCGTGACGACGCGAACTTCCTCAAGCACAGCCTAGCGTTCAAAACCAGCGATGGCGTCCGCGTCGACTACAAGGACGTCGTAATCACGAAGTGGCCGCCCGAAGAACGCGTCTACGGGAGATAGGAGGACCGGCTTGGCAAAGACAATGGAGGTTGAGATCTTCCGTTATAGGCCGGAAGAGGAGTCCGAGCCAACGTTTCAAAGCTACGAGGTCCCATTCAACGAAGAATGGGTCGTTCTAGACGCGATCAACTATATAAAAGACGAAATCGACGGCACGATTTCGCATCGATGGTCTTGCCGGATGGGCGTCTGCGGAAGCTGCGGGATGATGGTCAATCGAGTTCCTCGACTGACATGTGCAGCGTTCCTGAAGGAGTATTACCCGAGAAAAATCCGGGTGGAACCTCTCGATGGCTTTCCGGTAGAACGGGACCTCGTCACCGAGATGGACGTGTTTGTCTCGAAACTCACGGACGTCAGCCCGTGGATTATTCGCAATGAGGGCGAGGAAAAGCCGATCGAGGAAGGCACATATTTGCAGAGCCCCCGCGAACTCGCCGAATACAAGCAATACTCAATGTGTATTAACTGCATGCTCTGTTATGCAGCATGTCCAGTTTTCGCTCTTGATACGAATTTTCTCGGGCCCGCGGCGATCGCCTTGGGGCAGCGCTATAACATGGATTCTCGTGACCAGGGCCGCAACCAGCGCCAGGAGGTCATCGCTTCCCACGATGGCGTTTGGCACTGCACCTTCGTAGGTGAATGCAGTGCGGTCTGCCCCAAGGACGTCGACCCTGCCGGCGCCATTCAACGAGCCAAACTTTCGAGCACCACAGATTACTTTAAGGACCTCTTGATGCCGTGGGGCAAGCGAAAATGAGCCTCAAACAAAACCTCATTGGTGAGGACGACCTAGTATGAGCTACATACGCAAGGTTCCAAACACTTGGTGGCTCCAACGAAAACCCTACTTTTTATTCATCGTCCGCGAACTTACAAGCGTGGCTGTCGCAGGTTATTGCGGTTTTCTGCTTTATCTCATGTACGCGCTTAGCAAGGGAAGACCTGCGTATTCTGCCGCTACTGATCTGCTAACTCATCCAGCGAGCTATACCCTGCACACGATCGGCTTGCTACTGGTTCTCTACCACACGATCACCTGGTTCAACGTCACGCCGAAGGTGCTCGTCTTCCATCTCGGTGAAGAGAAAGTTCCCGCCGTGGTAATCGCGGGCGCGCACTATGCTGGTTGGCTTGCCACATCTGCTCTTGTCGCATGGTTATTGCTGGGAACAGGAACCTCGGTTTAGTGATGGCAAAGTCAAACGAACCAATCTTTTGGTCGCTGTTCTCGGCGGGCGGCATGGTAGCAGCGCTGTTCCTGCCAATCTTGATGGTAATCACTGGCTTCCTAGTCCCGAACGAGTTGGCGCCCCAATATACGTTGTCGTACGACCAAGTAAATTCCGCAGTCTCCGGCAGCAACATCGTGAAACTTGTTCTTTTCGCTGTGATCGCCCTACCCTTTTTTCACTGGGCACATCGCTTCAAATTCACTCTCGTTGATATCGGGCTTCGCAAGATAAGTCTTCTACTTGGAGTTCTTTGTTACGGCGGTGCCATCAGCGCGACCCTGATCACTGCGATCATTCTTTGGCGGATTTAGGATTCGATAATCGAGCCGATTCCTATCTGAGGGAAGTTGCTTCAAAGCAAGACTGCCTGTAACACTACCCTTCATGACTCCATCGCCTATCCCCACCGCGGGCAGATTGTGGACAACCTTTGCCCTTTTGGCGATGGTCGTCGGCTACGCCGAGCAACAGCGCTTCGAAGCTACTGTTTCGCGTGTGCGCGTCGACGTGATTGTGCAAGACAGTGAGGGTGACTTTGTTGACGACCTAACAGTCGACGATTTCCGCATTTTTGAGGACGGAAACGAGCAACCCATTCTCAGTGTTCAAATGGTCGACCTGCCTGCGGGTATGCTGTTTGATCGCAGTCGGTCTGTAACCACCTCGATACCAACGGATCTTGTCTCCAACACCGATCCGTCTAGCGGTACGCCTAGCGAGCGAAGCGGAGACTTCGGCGCGATGGTTTTCGTTGTCGACTTTCAGAACCTCGACTTCCGCAACAAGCTGCGCTTCACCGAAGCTTGGGAAGATCTCATCGCGCAAAGCGACGGTCTTCAGATTCCGAGGGCCGTATATCTAATTGACCAGGTTGGCCGCCTTGAAGAACTCGCACCGCTGACCCAAGACCCTGAAACGCTCATCACGGCCGCCGAAGAGGTAAGCAATCGGTCGAGTGTGCGCAAGTCGTTGCGCGACGAGCGCATTGAAGAATCTGGGGCGATCGACGCGATGCTGCGCCGCTACCGTGACCGCGACAACGCCATATACACCTACGAACTGCTCACTCAGTTTGCCGAGGGTCTCTCAGCACGGCCCGGGCGCACCGCGCTCATCTGGGTCTCAACAGGTATCTCCCTGATGTACGGGGACGCCTACCAAAACTCGAGTCGCCGAGACACGCGTTCGGATGATGCGGGTTCCCCCAATCCGATGATCCTGGCGCGCCAAGAAGCGTTTCATCGGGCCGCCAACAGCGCCAACGTAAGCGTCTACACTCTCGATCCGACGCCCAAGATCGAACAGGTCGCGGGCATCGCTGACGCCCGCTTCGGGCCGATCGGAGCGGACGGCGTCACGCCGTTGGGGGCTAGTAACCAGATGAGCTATGAACTCGATGCGATACGAAATTCACTCCGGCAAGCGGCTGCCGAAACCGGCGGAAAGGCGTTCATTGGTTGGGCCGACCTCACCGAGGTGTTGCGCGATATCGAAGCCGACACCGGCCGCTATTACTTATTGACCTATGCCGCACCCCAACCCGAGGGCGACGGCGAGTACCACGATATTCGCGTCGAAGTACTGCGTGAGGATGTCGATGTCCGGGCCCGCGACGGCTATTACTACTACCTTGCAGACGATCGCCGTAGTCGTTTTGTGAGCGCTGCGTTATCGCTCCCCGGGACGGTGGCAGACCTGCCGTTGAAAGCCCAGGCAACCCGGAGTTGGTCGGCCAACGGTGTGGCGAGCGTGATGGTCTCCATTGCCCTCAATGCCGAGGAAGTCGGTTTAAGTGTCGACGAAGAGGGCATCTACGCCGGGATCGAAGTCCATGCTGCCGTTCTTGATGATCGCTTGGAAACTAAGGAGGAGCACCACGGCGGGTTGCAGCGACGGTTGCGACGTTCACCCGCAATGCAACTCAATGCTCTTGCCGGGCTGCCACAGATCAACAGCCTGCCTCGTGGTGAGTTACTCGTATACCGGATGGAATGGATGCTCCCACCGGACGAGTACGACATCCGTGTGATGGTCCTCGACGAAACAACCGGGCGGGTCGGCTCTGCCCGTATGCTCGTCGAAATCCCGGAAAACGAACTCGTCGAATGGCACACGAGCGATTTGCTGCTGATTGAAACTGACGGTGCCAATATAGCCCGGCCTGTTGTCAACGGCCGCATTCCAGCACGGCGCGTCGTATCTGCGTTTCTCGAGGTGTACAACGGCGTTACTCCTTCTGTCAGCGGTTATATCCAGGCAATCAACAGCCCCGAATCGGCACTCACCGATGGCGTGGAGATCTTCTACACGCCTCTTGATGGTGATCCCGACGGTATCCATCGGGGAGCGTTCATTCTCCCTCCCCTGTCACCAGGCACCTTTCAACTGCGCCTCGACATCGACGATCCTGGAGCGGCACAAAGAGCCTCCTTGGAAACAACTATCGAGGTGCTTCCAGCACCTGCTCAGCGGTGAACACCCCGCGGTCAGTCACTCTTCTCCTGCTACTGGCGACCGCATGTACGCCAGAAAGCTCGGCACCTTCTAGCTCCAGGGGCCCGCAAATGTTTCCTTGGGAGGGAACGATCGAGAAGTTTGGCAGTGTCATTACCGTTCGCAACCCCAACTTCGGCCTTTGGGATGATGCCCCCGTTCCACCACTCCGGTTCGACCCCGACGGTTTGTTTGGCGGCCCGGAGACTCAAATTGAAGGCATTGCCGCAGCAATCGTCGACGCTAATAGCAACGTCTATATCTATGACAACCATCGGCATGAACTGGTCGGAATGGACCCCGAGGGAACGGTCCTCTGGCGCGCCGGTCAAGAGGGAAAGGGTCCGGGGGAATTTAGCGCGGTACGTGGTGCGGCGTACGATGGAGACAAAACTATCTACCTCGTCAACCAAGAGGGTACCCGGCTCGACGCCTGGGAAACGAACGGCACGTTAATCGGCAACATCGAACTGGTCGAGCTTGGTATTGGGAGGGCCTTCATGGGTGGTTTCTTGCCACCGAACCGTGTCGCCTTACTTGCCGATGACGTCTTCAGTAGTGCAACTAATGCGTACATCATCGTCGAACTGGGAGATGAACCCCGTGTTACACATAATTTTCAGATCGGTACGGACCCACTTATGCCCATACCTCCTGGCCTTGTCTTACAGCTGAGTCATTATTTCGACGACGATCGAATTTTTGTCGGCACCTGGGAACGTTATCTGATCCGAGAGTACGACGACGCCGGAAAGTTGCAGCGCCGTGTCATTCGGCCGGTCGAATACTTGCGCCGCCCTGGTTTCGCCGCCCGTGGCACGCAGTTCGCTGCCATTTCGTTCGGCGGACTCGGCGCACCCATCGTCTTGCCTACTGGTCACTGGATTGTCGTCGCCTCATGGCCCACTAATGTCGACGATTCAAATGCCTACGTCGAACTCCCACCCCAACAGCGTCCAACAATCCAATGGAGTTCTTCAATTGACCTTTTCGATCCTGAAGGACGCTTTCTGTATTCACTCGAAACCCCCGGTAGCCCCGTGCCGGCTATAGGAGGACCGTGGGCCACAGATACCGAGGGTCGGCTCTACACCGTAATTGCCCAACCATTTCCTCAGGTACGTCGCTATCGCGTTGTAATTGACCCTCCACAATAGCTTTTGCCTCCGTTGAATTGGCCAACAGGTTTGTCGGGCACCTATTTTACAAGGGCGTGTTGTCTAATTGCCCGCGGCATAGTTACGCACGCCCTCCTAAGCTCCGGTCCCCATCTACTAGATGATTGCCTTTCGCTCCTTTAACCTGTTCGTGTGAGCGAAAAGACCGGTAACCAATTGATATTCCCGCGCGGTATCTGGGCCCTATTTGTGGTTTGTCTCATCCTTGCAATCTGGTTGCAAATGAGCCAAGCACCGATCCTTGATCGCCCGGTGCTTGGCGATCGAGGAGCAACAAATGTAATAACTTTCGGCCTTTTCCTAGTCTGCGGGCTCACCTCGGGAGTTTGGTTTGCCTTCTTTGGCGCGTTCGACAAGAAATTGCGCCTTGGTGTTCCGTTAGCTTTGGTCGGGGTGGTTGTTGTTTTCTTCACGCTGTTCCGAATCGACAGCGTTGGCGGAGAAATGGCACCCCACTTCGTATGGCGATTCGCCGACGCCTCTGATCATGCTCTCGCGGTTTCTGCTGTCGACTCGATGGGCGGCATTGATCTTACGACAACCAATCCTTGGGACTTTCCGCAGTTTCTGGGCCCATCCCGAGATCTCTCGGTGGACTCGGTAGTCTTGAGCCGTGATTGGGAGAGCGAACCGCCCGAGATGATGTGGCGGCAACCGATTGGTGCTGGATGGTCGAGTTTCGCGGTAGTCAACGGCTACGCTGTAACGCAGGAGCAGCGCGGAAATATCGAAATGATCACCTGTTACGAAATTGAAACCGGTGCGCTTGTGTGGAGCTACACGATTGAAAACCGTTTCGAGAGCATCGTGGCCGGTACCGGGCCACGAGCCACACCAACCGTGCATGAGGGGATCGTCTACGCCCTAACAACCAACGGGCTCTTCTTGGCACTCGACGGGACTAACGGGAGGCTTCTCTGGCAACACAATCTACCAGCAAAGTACGGAATGTCACCGAAACAGGAGCTTGCTACTGTCTCTTACGGTCGCGCTAACTCACCTCTAATAGCAGGACCATTAGTCATCGTTCCGGCGGGTGGCCTCCCTCACGGGCGTCTGGTAACTCTGGTTGCCTTTGACAAGAAAAATGGCAAGAAGATTTGGGAAGGTGGCAACCAACAAATCAGCTACAGCTCACCAGCAATCGCCACACTGGCTGGGGTCGAGCAGGTTTTGATCGTCAGCGAGGCAGCCGCTAGCGGACATTACTTGGAAAGCGGGGAGGTTCTTTGGCAGGTACCTCGACCAGGCCGGACAAACGCTGATCCGAACGTTTCACAGGCCGTAGCGGTTCCTCCAAACCGTGTTTTCGTCTCCAAAGGATACGGCCTTGGCGGCGCTCTTTTCGAACTGACGGCGCAACCTGGAGGCAACATGTCGGTGCAGGAGGTGTGGGCCAACAGTCGCGTACTACGCACGAAGTTCACCAACGTGACGATCTACGACGGATATATATATGGTCTTTCTGATGGCATTCTCGAGTGCGTCGACCTTGAAACCGGCAAACGCGTATGGAAGCACGGCCGCTACCACCACGGGCAAATTCTCCGCTCCCACGACCTGCTAATCGTGCTCAGCGAAGACGGCGAAGTGTTTCTGGTTGAAGCAACGCCCGAGCGCCGCGATAACGTTCTCGGCAGCTTCGAGGCCTTACTAGGAAAGACCTGGAACAGTTTCGCACTTTATGGGCCATACCTCGTAGTCCGGAACGCTGAAGAAGCAGCTGTGTACCGGCTGCCCTTGGTGAATTAAAGACAAAGTTTGAAAACCAGAAGCTTGATGGAGTTGCTAGTTAAATAGGGACTCCAATTACTTGCCACCTGGTTAACCGCCAGCGAGACTCAGATAACATCCCGGAGCAATAGTTCCCTTGAACTCCACTTCAGTACCCGCTTCAACGGCATTGAGTGCATCGACCATGTAGTTCTTAGTCGGCGCGACTTTTGTGAAACCGATGCCATACTGGTCATCGACGGCGCCCCGGTAGCGCAACATACGGCTAGCATCAAGCACAAATACTTCCGTCGACGTGGTGGCCTCAAGCACGTAGGCAATCGGCGCTCCAGGATCAAGTACGTAGGGTGCTTCAAACCCATAGGCGTCAATCTCATCCCTAACCACCTCAAGCGTGTCTGCCCTATTAACATTCACATAGAGGAAGCCAAAGCCTTTGTCGCGGTATTCGTCTTCAATGCGCCCGAGGCGGGTACCATACTTCCGTGACACCGGGCAAAAAACGTCACGAATCACCACGACTAAGCCACTGTCGCCCATTATCTCAGCGAGGTCTTTTCTGTTACCACCAATGTCAATAAATTCAACGTTGGCGATCAGCTCTCCAACCCGTGGCGCGGCATCACCAAGGTCGACTGGTTCGCCTTTGAACTGCAACACGCCACGCACAGGATGCTGATCCTTCTGTGAGCTAACTGCCTTAACCGCAATTGGTCCCCACGCACCAATGGCAAGAGCAACCGCTCCAAAAACTATCAAAGTGACCCGCAACAACTTCATTCACCCGCTCCACAAGTCCGTCGCCAGCAGCATCGGATTCTATCTCTTTTTTCTTCCGGTCTTATGGAACCCGTTTCATCACAAGTCATCAGTGCATGTCCAGGGAAAGATCGAGGAGCTGGAGCTGTTGATGATACGCATGGAGGCTTGGGCAAAGGTCGTGTACTCACCGAGCTAGTCCGCCACTAACCATGCAGCATTCCCAGGTAGCTTCGGGGAGGGGGGGTCAGACTACACGCTCTTCAAGCCGTTGTCTGATCTGTGCCTCTCCTAACACGGCACCAGGAAGCTCTCTAACCAAGGTCGTTTCCGTGACTTTGTTGGTCAGGTCAATATCTTTGCCAGTTTCGGCCACGACTCTAATGTAATTTCCGGTTAATCCACTCCACCGGACACATTCCGGCCTTGGCTCCGCTGACTCCCACAACACCGGGACAGTCCGACCAATGAAGCGTGCTTTGAAGTCAGCCTCATAAACAGCACCTAACGCTTGCATTCGATTGCTGCGTTCCTGAACGATACGAGGCAATACCTGCCCGGGCATCATTGCCGCCACGGTGCCTTCCCGAGGGGAGTAGCGAAACACGTGCAACTTCGAAAATTTCATTTCCTCAACGAAACTAAAGGAGGTTTCGAATTCCATATCACTCTCGCCAGGAAACCCAACGATAATGTCAGTCGTGATCGATAGTTCAGGGACAGCCTCCCTTGCCTGACGCACTAAGGTGCGAAATGAAGTTTGGTCGGTCCGTCGCGCCATGCGGCGCAGTGTATCGTCGCATCCACTCTGCAGCGGGAGATGCACGTGCGGAAGAAGCCGTGGCTCCTCCTCCCAGAGCGAAAAAAACTCGGGTCTGAGATCCCAAGGTTCAAGCGAAGATAGCCGCAATCTTGCAATGGTTGTTTCATGGAGTATGGAGCGAACCAACCCCAGGAGCCCCTCCTGGCTGTTTTGATCATGTCCGTAGCTCCCGAGGTGGACACCGCTGAGGACAGCCTCACGATAACCTGCTTGCACCAGGTCGCGAATCTCGGCAACGATTTCCCCAACCGCTATACTTCGACTGCTGCCTCGGGCCACCGACACAATGCAGAAAGTGCACCGGTTATCACAGCCATCTTGCACCTTGACGAAAGCACGAGTTCTCCCGTTCCAGTTCCCTCCCAGCGCAGCATCGGACTGTATGGGGAACGCGTCAGGTGACGGCAAAACCTGAGTGTCATTAAGAAACCCAGCTTCTTCCAAGACACTTGGCAGCTCATCTTTGTACTGGTTGCCAATCACAAAGTCTGCACCTAACGCTGCAACTTCGTCGGGCGACAACTCCGCATAGCATCCAGTCACGATGATAGCGGCCGTCGGATTTACTCGTCGCCAATGACGGATAAGCTTGCGCGACTTACGAGCCGCCACATGAGTCACCGCACAGGTGTTCAAGACCATCAAGTCAGCAGCCTCACCGGGCCCAACGATACGGTGCCCGCTAACGGCAAGAACACGCGCAAGATGCTCCGCCTCCCCAATGTTCAAGCGACAACCGAGTGAATCGATTCGTATTCTCATAAACGAACGTGGGTGAAAGGCGGCACCATCATCAAGGAGTCACCGGGGGGTCAATCCGGCTCTTAGAAACCAACAACTGCCAGATCGCGTACACGGCAACTAGGGCCCACACGAGATTAAGCGCCGTCGACGGATACGACATGTAGTAAAACGTGTTTGCAGCCAGTCCCAGACCACCGAAAAAGTTAAGGCTTTGATAAGTGTAAGAGGCTGCTTTTGCTCTCCCCGTCGAAACAAGGGCATAGGCTACGAGGACCGCGCCCGCGGCAAACCAACCAATCAAGTCGACGGTGAACTTCACAATGTCAGCGATTGTAACCTGGGCACTCATAACAGGCTGCTATTGAGACTGGCCTGAGGCGAGTCTAATGCGAAGAGAGTCGCCTGGCTGAATACGGTCGACGAATCGTTGCCCCTCGACTACGTGACCCAGAACGGGGTGAATGCCTGTCAAGTGCGGTTCCAGGGAATGGACAATGAAAAACTGGCTGCCCCCGGTATCCCGCCCAGCGAGCGCTAACCCAACCGTCCCACGAGTGTACGGGATCGGCGTTTCTTCGCTCCTTAGACTCCCCGCGGCCCCTCCGTATCCCACGGCCGTCGGGTCGCCCGCCTGGATGACGAAACCGGGGACTACTCGATGAAATACCATGTCACCGAAAAAACCTTCTTTTACCCACTCTAGGTATGCGTGTGCAGTAAGCGGCGCCCAGGCTGATTGAAGTTCCCAAACGATGGCACCATGCGGCGTTTCAACCACCAATCGGGGCGGTACCTGCTGCAGAGCAAGTAAATCTTCGGCAAGTCCCCGGTAGTCGGTCAGTGTCCGTCCGGTCTCGACCGGCCCAACAGCTTGTTTCATTAACTCTGCGGCTCTCGAGCCTGCCTCCGGGGGCGCGTTGCGTAAAGACCAAAGACGGACATTACGGTCGGGGTCGGGAAGTAAAGCCGACGCACGTAAGCGCATCGTCGCGGCGTCAATGCTGTGCGCTGCGTCAAGTAAGATCAAACGTGGTTCAAGTGAACCCGTGCCTGCTAAATCACGCTGAGCATCCCATATCGCGTTGGTCCATCGCGCCTGTGAACCCTCTCCCGAAAGGGCCCTGGTCGCCCACAACCGAGCAATAACCTCACCAGCTACTGCCTGTAAAACTGGGCTTCCGTCCCGCAGAAGTTTTTCCGCCGCTATTCCCGCTTGTTCCGGATCAAATTTCTCAATCTGACGAAGCGCCTCGGCACGCGCAGCTTCGGGCCCGTAAGCAGCCAGGACCGCGAACCAACCATCGGCATCAGCATCACCAGCAGCAACTAGGGCTCGAACTACTTCAGCGGCCTCCAAAGGAGCAACACTGAGCATAGCCGGAATTTCATAGGGGCCAGATTCCCCTGCGGGCGTCTGAATTCCATAAACATCTCGAACCGCATCAAGACCCTTCTCAGCCAGGCTTCCACCAGCCACGGAAAGTGCCGCAACCGCTGACGAACGCTTGGCAGCATCAGCGCTATGAATATCCATAACGACACGATCTTCCGGGACCGAGAACCTCCCCGGAGCCCAGGCAAGTGTTTTAAGGGCTAGGCGTTGCACATGGCGATCGCGATTCGCTGACGCCTTTAAAACAGCCGTGAAGACTTGATCATCCACTTCAGCTTCGCGCTGCCACAAATCGATAGTCCAGTTCAGCGCTGCGCAGACCACACGCCAATCATCGTCGTTAAGGAAGGTGGCTAAGAACCGATTTGCCACGCCTACTGGAGCATCATAGATGCCCCTCATCGCCGCAATACGGACTAAGGGGTTCGGATCCTCCAATGCTGCAGCCAGTGCGGGCATAGCATCCGGGTCGGCGAGGCGTTGCAACGCCGTGGCGGCCGCTAACCGCACCAACCCTTCTTCCGATGCTAGATGTGGAGCCACAATCCCCGCTGAAGCATCAGGGAGCCGCCACCAAGCTCCGAGAGCTGCCTCAAGTACATGTGGCGATCGTGATGTATCTTCCAGAATCACCGCGATCGCTGACATCGCCAGAGGGTCCTTCTGAATACCTAATGCCCATAAAGCCTGGACGACCACCAAGTTCTCGGGGTCATTCAGAAGCGTAACCAGACGCTGGGCAATTCGGGTCCGGGTGGCAACGCTCAACGTTGGTTCGAGGTCAAGCTCAAGCAAACCTAGACCGAACGCCGCTAGTGCGCGTACCGCGGGTACTGGGTCCCGCGCCATCTCTATCAATCGGAGGTAGCCCGCCGGCAGACCAACCCGGCCAATCGCCAAAGCTGTGCGACCGCGGACGCGCGGTTCTGGTGACTCGGATAACCGAAGTAATGCTTCGGTAAGGTCACGACGGTCTTCCGCCTGCAGAATTATAGAAGCAGCGTTAAGGTCAGCAGGAAGTCCAAGAGGAAGTCTGTCGGTCGTTAGTTGTACATTCTCCCGAGCAGGATAGGCCACCACGTCCATCGTGGAACCTGAAGAAGTGAAGCCTCCGGAACCAACAACCCATAACATGCCCATCGCCAGGGTCGAATAGGAGGATTTCATCGTTTTGCTACCCAGCTGTTCTGGGCGCAATGGCAGCACTACGCTCGCATCTCTCGGGCGCGGGTCTAGCAGGGTGCCACGATATGTTGACGTGTCGCTGGGCGCGCTAATGAAAATATGGCAATAATTAAAAACACGGAAAACAATTGTTGACAGTTTTTCAGTAACCATTAGGCTGGTTTTGGCTCGGGTGAACGCCCCGGCTGAGCGGCGAAAATCGCTGCAGATCCTTTGATGGCAGCGTGACCAGGAAAGACGTGACAGCTTAGGCTGAAACGTCTCCCGAAGCACGCAGCTGGAGGAGAAGCGGATGATTTGCGTTGGGAGGCCGATCGTGGCGAGCACCCGAGCCACTTTTTTGTCCACTTGCTGCGTTTTCTCCTCTCAATGGTCCAACAGAACCTCGACCTGTTCTCTAAGCCGAATTTCTTCACCCGGCAAGTATCCGTAGCGCCGCCAAAGAATACGACCGTCCTCATCAACCAGGTAGGTCGTTGGCGTTGCGCTAACCCCATATCGAGCCACGGCAACGTTTTGGGTGTCAAAAACGTTAGGAATTTCGAAGCCGAACTCCTTGTAGAAAGCTTCTGTGCCGGATCTGTCGTCACGGACATCGACGGCAACGACGGAAAAACCGTCGTCTTTCAACTCGCGGTATAGAGCATCGAGGTGAGGAAACTCCTCACGGCAGGCTGGTCACGTCGGCGTCCAGAAGTTAATTAACGTGAGGCGCGCATCAACATCGGACAAACGCAACGAGTCGAAACCGTAGCCGGGAAGTTCAAAATCTGGGGCTTGCACAGCAGTATTCAGTCGGTTCTTTGAAAACCATTCATCAAAACCAACGCCCGGAGAGCCAAGCTCCGTATAGATAAATCGCAGGCCCTGCTCAAGTTGCAGTCTGTCACTAATAAAACTCGCTCGAGTGAGCCATTCCGCGCCAATTGTCGGGTTACCAGCTTCAGTGTGAGCCCAACCGATTTGATAAGGAAGATCTATGTTCATTTGCGGTAAGCCGAGAATGTCGTTGGGTGGCTGGGACGTCTCCAGTGCCTTCTCCCACGCTTCTGCCGCCAATGCAGGCTCCGCAAGTTCAGAGTAAGCATCGCCCATCAGCTCATGGAGCTTCGCGATAACTTGGGCCATCGGATATTCGCGAAGGAACCTTGTCGCGAGCTCAAGTCGATCCTCGCCACGGGCACCCATAATCTCGCGGACCTT
>Ga0209752_1000968_pt1 | contig 14054 bp, 12 predicted proteins | sample METZYME_3_250m_FD_187548 | JGI IMG/M metagenome (GOLD analysis project Ga0209752, IMG submission 187548) | Marine microbial communities from oxygen minimum zone in mesopelagic equatorial Pacific - METZYME_3_250m (SPAdes) (version 2) | ecosystem: Environmental > Aquatic > Marine > Oceanic...
ACTTTAAATAAAAATTTTGTAAAAACAATTTATCAAAACTTAAACTAAATGCTATTTTCCAAGTCAAAAGAGTTTGTGGGAATCCTATTTGCTGTAGCGGCGTATTTTTCATTTTCCATACTTGATGCCTTTCAAAAAACAGCCGTTATTAATCACTCTATTTTTCAATTACTTTTTATCAAATACATTTTTACTTTATTACTATCCTACAGTGAGGCTAAGCGTAAGAAAAATTATAAATTTTGGCAGTCCAACAATGTTAGGTTACAAGTATTGCGCAGTTTTTTTTCAATCATTGAATCAGGCTGTTTTGTTTTAGCCTTTCGCTACCTTTCTCTAGCGGAAGTGCATAGCGTTGGTTCACTTACCCCTGTTATAATTGTTGCCTTATCAGCCCTTATACTTAAAGAAAAAGTTTCACCTAAAACTTGGATTGCTATTTTTGTCGGTTTTTTAGGTGTTTTGATTATCCTACGTCCAGGATTATCTATTTTTGATATAAAATCATTACTACCACTTATGGCAGCATTTTTTCTAGGCTTATACCAAGTAGTGACACGCAAAGTTTCAGAAAATGATTCAACAGAAACATCTTTATTCTATACTTCCTTAATTGGCTTTATAGTTATGTCTATTCTAGCCTTTGTTTACTGGCAACCATTAACTTTAAATTCTTATTTTCTTTTTACCGGCATTGGAATATTTTTTTCCATGGGTATCTATTTTCAAATTATTGCACTGAGCAAAGCCAGAGCAAGCATTATTCAACCATTTCATTACACGTTAATTTTTTGGGCAATTATATTGGGATATTTGGTTTATGATGACCTGCCAGATATACCTACCATAGTAGGCGCTACTATTATTGCAGCTTCAGGTATCTATGTTCTTAGAGCAGGCAAATAAAGAATAAATTGTTAGCAGAATAAGATTGAACTAAATTTTTTATTTATTAGAGATTAGTCATGTTTATTGGTATCGATCTAGGAACCTCTTCTGTGAAAACTGTTTTAATTGATAGTAATCAAAAAATATTATCGACAGCCTATTCTAATTTAACTGTGCGAAGTCCTAAAGATGGATACAACGAGCAAGATCCAACAGAGTGGATCAAAGCAACAGAAATTTGTTTACAAACAATGAGAAAAAATTGTCCAATAGAATTTTCTGCCACGATTTCAATCGGCATTTCAGGGCACATGCATGGAGCTACTCTCATTGATAATGACGGAAAAGTAATTAGACCTTGTATATTGTGGAACGACACACGGTCTTTTGAAGAATGTTTAGAATTTGAGGATCAAGACTACGATGTAAGAGAAATTTCCGGCAATATTACTATGCCAGGTTTTACAGCTCCCAAAATTAATTGGATTAAAAATAATGAGCCAGAAAATTTTAAAAAAATTGCAAAAGTTTTGCTACCGAAGGATTATCTTCGTTTTTATTTAACAGGGGAATTTTTTTCTGAGATGTCCGATGCATCAGGAACCTTATGGATGAATATTAAAGATAGAACATGGTCAGATAAATTATTAGCAGCTTCGTTTTTAACTAAAGAGCATATGCCAACCTTAGTAGAAGGCAATGAAGAAACGGGAATATTAACAAATTCATTAAAAATAAAATTTAAATTTAATAACAACGTAATTGTTGTAGGCGGCGCAGGGGATAATGCAGCATCTGCGGTAGGTCTTGGCGTAGTAGAGCAAAATCAGTCTTTTGTATCTCTTGGAACTTCAGGAGTGTTTTTTACACCAACATCAAGTTTTTTGAGTAACACAAAAGAAGCAGTGCATTCCTTCTGTCACTGTTTACCAAATAAATGGCATCTTATGTCAGTAATGTTAAGCGCTAGTAAATGTCTTGATTGGATATGTTCAATAACAGAAAGCTCTATAGAAGAGGCTTTGAAAAATGCTGAAGCATTTTATTTAAATTCAAACAACATAGCTAATGCCCCTTATTTTCTACCCTATATATCAGGAGAAAGAACACCCCATAACGATCCTCATGTTAGAGGTTCATTTCATTATTTAAAAACAGGGACAAACCAAGCAGCTCTCCAATATGCCGTTGTGGAGGGAGTCAGCTTTGGAATACTTGACGGAGTTAATTCGATACAATCAGTTAATACAAATTTTGATGATATATTTGTTGTTGGTGGAGGATCCCGAAGTTCTTTCTGGTTAGGGCTTTTGGCATCAATTATAAATCGTAATTTATCAGTTTGTGAACAAAGTGAATTTGGCGCTGCTTTAGGAGTTGCTAGGTTGGCAATGTTTATTGATAAAAATATATCGGATACAAGCTCTATTATTAAAAAGATTGAAATGAAAAAATCTTTTAGCCCAAATGAGAAATTAATTAACCTTCTTCAGAAAAGATATAAAATTTGGAAAGAAATTTATTTCAACGGTAAAAAATCAAGTGCTAGTTTTATAAATTTATAATTGTGAACTTAATTATTTAATAACATATCTGTTGCTTTATCGGCAATTGCCATAGCGGGAGCATTGGTGTTTGCCCCTATAATATTAGGCATCATTGATACATCAAAAACTCTTAAATTCTCTACTCCAAAAACTTGCAATTTAGAATTTAATACACTCATTTTATCTAAATCATCCCCCATTTTACAAGTTCCCACTGGATGCCAATTAGTTTTAACAGCTTTTTTACAATAATTTATCAATTCATTATCTGATGTAATTTGTGATCCAGGCAATATTTCATTTATAATAATGTCCGATAAAGGCCTTGTATGGATAACTTGCCGAGCTAATTTTACTCCAGCCAGAAGCATTTTTATATCTTTTTCGTTACTTAAAAAGTTTGGGTTAATTAGAGGCAGTTCCATGGGATCAGAAGATTTTAATTTTATTTCCCCTCGTGCTTTGGGGTTCATTAAACACGGCGTTAGCGTTACGCCATGATCTAGCTTAATATTTTTTGTATCTCTATCTGTGTACATTATTTGTACACAATATAGTTTGATGGGAGGATCTTTAGCGTCTGACAAATCAAAAGGATTTAAAAAAGCACAACAATCAACCCCGCATGAAGTTACTGGGCCTGACCTAAACATCAAGTACTGAATTCCATTTTTTATCATCCTCCATCCAGTATTTTGTCTAAAATAACCATAGCCACCTTTGGCCTTTGTTACAAAAGGGATCTCATGATGATCCTGTAAGTTTTTGCCAACACCAGGAAGTTTATTAATTAACTTAATGTTGTGTTTTTTTAACTCTTCTTCATCGCCAATTCCAGAAAGCATCAATAATTTAGGGGAAATTATTGAACCAGCAGTTAAAATTATTTCGTTGTTTGCATATACTGAAGACACCTTGCCTTGTGAATAAATTTCAACTCCAATTGCCTTGTGATTTTCTATAATTATTTTTGTTACAATTGTTTTAAAAAAAATTCTTAAATTTGGGTTATGCATAAGGGGATTTAAGAAAGCTTTAACGCAATCAGATCTTATGCCATCACCTATAGTGTATTGCATGAGACCGACTCCGTATTGCTCCCCATTGTTAAAGTCGGTGTTGTAAGGAAGGCCCAACTCTTGCATTGATTTGATATACAAATCAGATCCTTTGGCAACATATGCAGGATCAGATACGGTTAATGGCCCATTAATCCCATGGAACTTGTTATTTAGACGCTGGTTATTTTCAATTTGAATGTAATTTTTTATTATAGAATCCCATTCCCATGAAGGATCTTTAGCTGATTCTTTCCATTTTTCATAATCAGATGGTTTGCCTCTCATGTAAACCATAGCATTGACACTACTGCCTCCACCTAAAATTTTTGCTTGAGCAATGTCATGTTGTCTTCCGTTTAATTGTGGCTGAGGTATAGATTTGTGAAACTTCAGATAAGGACTGCCAGATAGCATTGTGATCCATGCAGCTGGCATTTGCAAAAAAGGGTTTTTGTTTGCACCTCCCTCTTCAATTATTAGAACCTTGGCGCCACTCTTGACTAGCTTTGATGCTGTAACTGAACCGGCAGTTCCTCCCCCTACAATTATGAAATCAAAAGAAACTTTTTTCATAAAAAACTTTTCTAAATATACTTTTTTTCTAATTCTAATATTTGATTATTGAGAATAGTTTTAAATTCGGGATAAATATTTGGAACATTACCCCATAACTCAGCACAAGTAGCAAATGCAATTATTTTGTCTTCATATAAGAACTGCTGTACCCATTCCCACCTAGGTTCGTAATAATTAAATTCTAATTTTTTGTTAAATATTTTTTTCATAAATATGTACCAACCTGCAATAGCATAGATTGCATTTGTAGGTTGTATATTGATTTCAAAACATTTTTTAATTAATGGCAAAATCCAAATTGGGAATTTACTTACGCCATCCATAGCAATTCTCTCTAGCTTATCTCCAATATTTTCATTTTTGAAACGATCAAAAATTACCAACATGTATTTTTCTAAATCAAAAGGAATGTTATGACCCAGCGAAGGTATAATCTCTTTTCTCTCAAGATTAAAAAAAAATTCTTGTAGTTCATTATCATTTATTGCTTGATCATATGTTTGCAGGTTTTTTAAAGCCCCTAAATAACTTAAAGCAACATGACCTCCATTTAGAATTCTTATTTTAGCTTCTTCATAAGGTAACACATTCATTGTAAACTGCACACCCACTTTCTCTAAATCAGGGCGTTTCCCAATAAAATTATCTTCTATAACCCATTGTATAAATGGCTCAGCCATCACCGAGCATTTTTCATTAATATTAAATTCTGATTTAATTTCCTGTTTAAGATTTAGGGGCGCTTTAGGTGTTATGCGGTCAACTACACAAGAAGGAAAACTGGCATTTTCATTAATCCAATCAATTAGATCACCATCATTGCAAGCCAAAAGATATGAATTAAGTGCTTTTTTAAGCATAACACCGTTTTCGCGAATGTTATCACAACATAAGAGAGTGATGGGCTTATTACAGTTTTGTTTTCTAATTTTAAGAGCATTCCGAAGAAAAGAAAAAATTATGGTTTGTTCTTTTTGTTCAATATTATTTTTTATTATAGGTAAATCAAGATTGAGATCCCCTGTTTCAGAAATATAATAACCGCTTTCTGTAACGGTCATTGTTATGATTTCAATATCAGGATTGCCTAAGACCAACTCGGCTTCTTTTGGATTAAAACTCCAGTCATATAAGTTAATTATGGAGTGAATCTCGTTATATTTTTTTTTACCTGAAGTGGAAATTGTCTTTAAAACGTATTTCCCATCACGTTCTTTTAGAAAATTAAAATTTTCTCTTTCATTTTCTCGAAGATTAATTCCTATAATGCCCCATTGGTTTTTTTCGTATTTATCAATTAATTCATTTATATAGTATGCCTGATGCGCACGGTGAAAATTACCAACACCTAAATGAACAATGCCTGCTCTACAGCCTCCTCTATTGTAAGAAGGACGCTGCAATAAATTATTAGTCATTAACTAGAATTTGTAATTTAACATCCGTGGCTCTGTGTTCTGCAGCTCTTTCAAATGCCTCAACGCTTTGATCAAAATTGAATGTTTCTGTAATCAAAGGTTTCACGTCAATTTGACCACTTGCCAATAATCGAATTGATGTTTCATATTGGTGCGAATAACGGTGGACAGTTTGAAATTCTAAACCTTTGGAAAACAAAATTGCCCAATTCATTGGAACGGGAACGGCATTGTTTCCAATCAGCACAATATGTGCACCAGGCGAACAGCATGAGAATATTGCTTCATAAGCTTTAACAGCACCTGAACATTCAAAGAAACGATCAACGCCCCAACCGCTTGTATCTTTCATAATTCTTTTTGCCAAATCTTCCTTGCTTAAGTCAATTGGAATTATATTGGGGTAGTTTTCGCAGACTTTTAGTTTTTCGGACAGAATATCGCAAATATAAACTTGAGCACAACCGCCAGCAAGAGCAGCCAATGCTGTCACTAATCCAATGGGACCGCAACCCATTACTAATCCGATTTGACCAGGTATTATTTTAGCTTTTGTTGCTCCTTGCATACCTACCGCTAGGGGTTCAACCATTGCCCCTTCTGCAAAAGATAACTGATCAGGAATTTTGAATACCATGTCTCCTGGAAAAACTACTTCGGGTGCCAAACAACCATGAATGGGAGGTGTTGCCCAAAATTTTACTTTTTGATCATAGTTATATAATCCAAGTTTGTATTCTTTTGATTTTTTATCAACTACCTGAGGTTCAATACAAACTCTATCACCCACAGAGAGTATTTTTTCATTCTCGCCTACTTCAATGACAGTACCTGCGCCTTCATGACCCAAAACCATTGGTGCCTTTACTTCCCATTGACCAATTTTTCCATGTTCATAATAATGAATATCCGAGCCACAAATGCCAACGGTGTGCATTTTAATCTTAACATCATCCGGCCCAATTTTTGTTGGCAAATCAATATCTCGCAGTGATAATTCAAGTTGTTTTTCTAACACCAATGCTTTCATATTTTACCCCTTCCACACAATTAAAAATATAAATATTAAACCTAGACCAACAGAAACATTAATTGAAATAAAATTTTCAATAAACCGCATCCATAACAATTGTAGAGCAATATAGCTAATTACCCCAATAAATAAGCGATCAAACCAGTTTGTTTTAATTGGCAAAAAACCTTTTTTCAGATTAGACATTTTATCCTTTCACCGCACCAAAGGTCAGGCCTGCTACAATATATTTTTGGACCAACACTAAAAATAATAATGCCGGTAGCATTGATACAACTGCAACAGCTGCCATAAATCCCCAGTTAGAACCGGTTGTTGTTACAAATTCTGACAATCCAGTTGGTATAGTCCTTGCGTATACACTAGATAAAGTAGAAGCTAGCAAATATTCATTCCAGGCAAATAAGAAACTTAAAAGAGATGTAACGGCAATTCCGGGGGCAGCGAGTGGTATTATTAGTTTATAGAATATAGTAAACAACCCCGCACCATCTATGACCATGGCTTCATCCAATTCTTTTGGGATACCATCAATAATTCCCTTAAGTAACCATATTGCAAAAGGAAGGTTAAAAACGCAATATAATAAAATTAAACCTATTTTTGTATCAAATAGGTTGCTGTCACCGTAACGAAATACAGTTGAAAAAAGCAGGAACAGCGGCAGAAGAAATGCGGCGGGAGGAGCCATGCGATTTGTCATGGTCCAGAAAAAAATATTTTCTGAAGCTGCAAGCTTAAATCGTGATAAAGCGTATGTTGCCATCAAAGCTAGGACGGTAACTAAAACTGCATTTGAAGTAGCTACTATAATCGAATTAAACAAATATTCCGAATAAACTCCATCGATAAAAGGTTTAGTATAATTTTTCCAATAAATTTTTTCAAAAAAGGTCGGTGATAAGTCTGGTTTGCCAAATAATTCAACTGGTGATCTGGTTGAGACCAAGATCATCCAATAGATCGGAAACAAAGTTACCAGAGTTAAAAAAGACCAGATAAATGTTATGCCGATTTTATAACTAATTTTACTCATCATCGGATTTACCTCTTGAAACCATCACACTGTACAGCAACCAACACATTACGATGGTGACATACAAATATAAAATAGACATCGCCGAACTGTAACCATAAAAACGTTTTTCAAAAACTTCCTTCCAGATATGAATGCCTGTAAAGCGGGTGGCATAGCCTGGCCCACCTCCTGTTAGCATCCACACTTCATCAACAATTTTAAGCGAGTCCATGAGCCTAATAAATATTACAACAATAAGAACCGGTATCATCATAGGAATAGTAATGTAGATCAAAATTTGAAAATTGTTGGCTCCGTCAATTCTAGCTGACTCGTATGGGTCTTGCGGAAGTGCGCTTAAACCTGCAAGTAGGGTAAGAGTCACGAATGGAGTCCAATGCCAGATGTCCATAATGACTATTAACCAAAACGCCTGCGCTGCTGATCGACCATAATTTAGGTCATAACCAAACCAGTCATTAAGAAAATGAGGAAGAGGGCCAAATCCCTGAACAGTAAATAACTTAAATATTGAACCAATAACAATTGGCGCAATAACGAGAGGTAGCGTATGTACACTTCTAAAAAAAGATTTTAGAGGGAATGAGCTTAGCAATGACAGCGCTAGCAAAAAACCTAAGGTTAGTTCAAAAAAAAGAGTTACAACCGCAAATCTTATTGACCTCCAGACAGAGGCGATAAATTCATTATCAAATACTAGTTTTCTGTAGTTGTCACCTAGGCTAATAAATTCCATTTGATCATTTACGCCAAGAGGATTCCAGTTAAAAAAACCAATATAGAGTACATAGAAAAATGGAACCAATCCTGCTAAACCCAGAATTATAAGGGTTGGTGATAATAGTAACCAAGCTGTCCTTGAAGAATACATTTTCGATAAATATGTAGAGAAATCCAGGAAGGCAATAATTATATTGCCTTCCTATTCTATTTTATTAGGTTAGCCTTGATAACCTAGATCTTTCATCACTTTGTCTAAAGCAGCGCAAGCTCCATCTAAAGCGTCCTCAGGAGTCATGTCTCCGGCTAAAGCTTGATAAATAAATGGATCAATTGCTGATCTTCCAGCGCCGTGGAAAGGAAATGCTGGAGCACCTGCGTATAGGTATCCAGTGTCTCTCATAAGCGTGAAGTATCCATCGGATTGTGCATCAACTGCAACAACTTTTGGATCAGCATACGTAGCTTTATGAGTTATACGTCCACCTGCTATTGCCCAATCAGCTTGAACTTCATTTTGTCCAAGATATTGTAACCACAGCAGAGTAGCTTCCTTGTTTTTTGATGAGTGAGGAATGCCATAAGCGCCTCCATCAAAATAACCAATGTAACCATTGCCAGATGCAGCTTGTTGCATAACACCGTCAGCAGTTGGAGGAAGTCTAACACCTACTTTTCCTACAACAGCAGATTTTTCAGTATCTGTTGCAATCCAAGCAGCGTTCTCTCCATATACCCAACCTTGAGCAGCACGTCCTGCAGCAAATGATGAACCAACTTCACTCCAAGTACTTTGTAGCGCCTCAGGTGGAGCAAAAGGTAATAATTGAGTCCAGAAGTTAAGAGCAGCTTTTGCTCTTCCACCATTTAGTTGACCACCGTTTTCAACGCATGATTGATAGTCATCACTTACACCCCAGTTGTATAAACCGAAAGATGGTGCGATTGATTCTAAAAACTCATAAGTTGATGCAGGGTGCCCTGTATGACCTTGAACTGTTGTTCCCCAACACTCCATGCCTTTTTCAGCACAGTAGCCGGTAAAGAATTCAGCGTTATCCCTCCATTGACCAAAGGTAGTCGCAGGATCTAGTCCATAGCCATATTGCGCTCTGAATTGCGCTTTTGCGTCAGCTGCTTCAAATAAATCTTTTCTGTAAAGATATACTTTTATAAAAGCTTCCATTGGAACTCCAAAAACATCACCATCACCATTTTTAAAGTAATCAATAAAAGTTGTGAAATCATCCATGCTTACATTTGGAGCGACTATATCTGGATTAGAAGCCAAGCTTTGACTTATGTTAACAAGGAAGTCTCTATCAAGATAGGAATAGACAATGTCTTGTTCAATATATACGAAATCATAGATGCCAGAATTTGCTTCCATATCTTTGATTGCTTTGTCATACATCTGATCCCAAGAAGTGTTTTCCAATCTAACTTTTATACCAGTTAGAGCTTCAAAATCTTTTGCCAAAACATCAGCGGCAAAATTACCTGGCGGGGTATTCTCTGTGATTCCTTGAAGCACAGTTCCTCCATAGGGAGCTCCAGCACTTTTCCACCAAGCATCATCAGCAATTGCTGAAAATGAAACTAAGGAAACCACTAGAGACAATAATATTTTTTTCATATTTCCTCCTCAAGTTTAGCGTTCATTAATTACAAAAATTCATATGAACGAAAAAATCTAACCATATAAATTAGTTGATAACAACAGGTTTTTACATGAAATTGCATAAAAATTTACAAAACTTTACACAAAAATTAGTCTTTTTAAGAATATTGTTATTGACTATTAGCCATTTCTTTTACCATCTTTGATTTTTTTTTATACTAATTGATAAGGAGAATTCAATGATATTAGATAAATTTAGGGCTGACAACAAGATTGCTTTAATTACCGGTGGTACGAGAGGTATTGGTTTTGCCATTGCCCATGCACTTGGTGAAGCTGGAGCAAAATTGATAGTTAGCAGTCGTACTGATAAGCACGGTGGTTTAGAAAGTTTGCAAAAAGCAGGTTACGATGTAAATTATTTTCAGGCAGATCTAACTGATCCTTCCAAACCTCAAGAATTAGTTAATTTTGTGTTAGAAAAAAAAGGATCTTTAGATATTCTAGTAAATAACGCTGGAGTTGCTCAACATGGTTATATTGAGAAGTTTGATGATGTAAAATTACGTAAGGTTATGGACATTAATGTAGATGCGGTGTTTCGAATGTGCAGATCAGCAATTGTTCCGATGAAAAAACAAAAAGGAGGAGTTATCCTTAATATCGGATCCATTTCTGGTTTTATTTCTAATATACCGCAACGACAGGTGGCCTATAATGCGTCAAAAGCAGCGGTTCACATGATGACAAAAAGTTTGGCGAGTGATTTTGCTGATCAAAATATTCGAGTAAACGCAATTGCCCCAGGCTACATTCGAACGGAAATGACACAAGGTGGAATTGACGACAAAGAGATGTTTCCAGTTTGGCGGAATATGACACCTATGGGAAGAGTAGGTGAACCTGAAGAGATTGCTACGGCAGCATTATTTTTATGTACGCCAGCATCAAGTTATGTAAGCGGGGAAGTTTTAGTTGTCGATGGCGCTTACCTCACGCGGTAACGCACATGAATGATGCAACTGATTATGTTGTTGTTGGAGGGGGCGCTTCAGGATGCGCTGTCACTTCAGCGTTATTAAAAAATAATTATGACGTAAGTTTATTTGAAGCGGGATACTCCCATCATAATTTTCTTTTAGATGTACCTGCCGGATTTTTTAAACTCGTTAATGACTCAAAATATGCCACTTATCATAAAACAGCCCCACAGGCCCATTTAGGGGGGCGTGAAAATATTGTGCCGCAGGGCAATGTATTGGGGGGTGGCACATCAATTAATGCCCAAGTTTATATGCGCGGACGCCCCCAGGACTACAATGAATGGCATGAAATTTTGCGAGTTAACAATGATACAGTGGGATGGGCATGGAGTGATTTGCTGCCATATTTTAAAAATATGGAAAATAACAATCGGTTGGAAAACGAGTACCACGGAAAGTCAGGTCCATTAAGAGTGTCTGATTCATCACATATCAATAAGTTAACGAATGATTTTATTAAAACTGTTCAAGAGTTAGGGGTGCCGTTAACAGATGATTTTAATGGGAAAGCACAACATGGCGTAGGTCTTTATCAGTTTATGAATCGCAAGGGAAAAAGAAGTTCGGCGGCTTATGCTTTTATTGAACCTGAACTAAATAATTCTAACCTACATTTAAAATTAAATACAAGAGTTGAAAAAATCATCATCAAAGACAATAAAGCAATTGGCGTTGTGTATAGAGATAATAAAGGGGAGTTGAATAAAAAGTTTGCCAATAAAGAAGTTGTCGTTGCCGCAGGATCATTCATCACTCCGAAGTTATTGATGTTATCCGGTATCGGGAACGCTGATGAATTAAAATTGCATGATATTGATTGCATAGCTGATCTTCCAGGTGTGGGTGAAAATTTAATTGATCACCCAGAATGCCCCATCATTGCAAAAGCAAATGGATCTTATGGTTATTATAAACAGGGAAAAGGATGGAGAATGATAAAAAATGGTCTACAGTTTTTGTTATTTGGTACAGGCCCAGTCAATTCTACCGGTGTTGAAGCTGGGGCATTCATAAATCCCTTAAGTTTTGAAGATTTACCTTCAATCCAAGCTTTTTTTGTTCCGAGTATTTATATGAATTCAGATACTATTGGGCTTATTGACGATGATTATGGAATGTCAATTACAACAGTGGTTACAAAACCATTATCAAGGGGAAAAGTAAAACTAAAATCAGCTAACCCCATTGACAGACCAATAATTGAACTGAATTTACTTAAACATGAAAAGGATTTGGAAACCATGATGGCAGGGCAAAGGTTTTTTCTTAATACTTTTAAGCAGGGAGAGCTTGGTAAAAAAGTAAAAGAAATTCTAATTCCTGATGTAAGGGATTTAGATGATGCTAAACTAGAAGCGCATTGCAGAAAATTTGTAAGAACAAACTATCATCCTTCAGGTACAGCGAAAATGGGCGCAGATAGTGACAAAATGGCGGTTTTAGATTCCAAAATGAGGGTTCGAGGCATTGAAAACTTGCGTGTATGCGATTTATCGGTTCTGCCTAATATCAACTCAGGCAATACCGCTGCTTCAGCTATGATGTTAGGTTTAAGGTGTGGGGATTTAATATCAAATTCTTAAATGAAAAAAATAGTTTATTAGCCATGCTTATAGGATGATCAAAAAAAGAAAAATCGGAAATACAGATTTAGAAGTGTCAGAACTTGGCATTGGTACGGCCCCCATTGGTGGATGGCCTGTAGCAGTAAGCCCCGATCAAGCGCATGGTACTTTAAATGCTGCATGGAAAAATGGTATCCGCTATTTTGATACAGCTCCCTTGTACGGATCGGGAATGGCAGAAGAGCGATTGGGAAAATTTTTAAAAGAAAAAAAAAGAAATGAGTTTTCTGTATCAACTAAAGTTGGACGTCTAGTTGTTTCTTCACCAAAGGGTAATGAAAAATTTAAAGGACAGGACCCCAACAAGGATACAGTCTTTGATTTTAGTTATGATGGAGCGATGCGATCATTTGAAGAAAGTCTGAAACGGTTGCAATTGGATAGTGTCGATGTTTTGCATCTACATGATCCCGATAATCATCCCGATCATTTAGGTGAGGCTAAAAAAGGTGCAATTAAAGCGATGATGAAACTGAAAGAAGAAAAAACGGTTAAGGCCCTTGGGTGCGGTCTCAATCAAAATGAAATGCTTGTAGAATTGTCCAAAGAGGGATGCTTTGACTGTTTTCTGTTGGCAGGTCGGTATACATTGCTGGATCAATCGAGTTTAGACGAATTAATTCCAATCTGTAAAAGTAACAACATTTCTCTGGTATTGGGCGGGGTCTTTAACAGTGGTATTTTAATTGAACCCGGTCCAAATACGTATTTTGATTACACACAATTAGATGAGTTTTGGTTTGAAAATGCAAAAAAAAATCTTGTGCGTATTCCAAAAGACTTTGAATCGGCTGAATATTGGCTGAATAAAGCGTATAAATTAAGAAATGCCTGCAGAAATTATGATTTTTCTCTTAAAAGAGCGGCCATCCAGTTTCCCTATGCCAATGACGTCGTTGCAACAGCAATTTTGGGAATGGGGTCTAGTACAGAAGTGGAGGAAAACATTAGTGATTATGAACAAAAAATCCCTTTGGAATTTTGGAAGCAAATTAAAGATGATAATTTAATAGATCAACGATCGCCAATAGAATAAAAGCAATTATAGGCTTCATGTACAATATAATAAAACTAAATGAGAAGGATAATGTTGCCGTAGCGCCAATGCTCATACCTGAGCATACGGAAGTTGATTTAAATGTTATTTCTAGCGATGCCATTCCTTTTGGTCACAAGATTGCTTTATCCAAAATAGAAAAAAATAGTTTTATTTATAAATACGGTCAGATCATAGGCATTGCTTCAAAGGATATTTTACCTGGTGAGCACGTTCATTCGCACAATTTGGAATTTAGTGAGTTTGATCGTTTCTTTGAAATAAAAGACAATAAAAGCAAAACAATCAATGATTCCCATGATGTTTTTTTTGAAGGCTTTAAAAGAAAGAGTGGCAAGTCAGGAACGCGAAATCATATCGGTTTGCTAAGTACCGTTAATTGTTCAGCAACAGTCGTAAAAAAAATTGCTGATGCGGTTAATAACA
>Ga0209752_1000980_pt1 | contig 14004 bp, 13 predicted proteins | sample METZYME_3_250m_FD_187548 | JGI IMG/M metagenome (GOLD analysis project Ga0209752, IMG submission 187548) | Marine microbial communities from oxygen minimum zone in mesopelagic equatorial Pacific - METZYME_3_250m (SPAdes) (version 2) | ecosystem: Environmental > Aquatic > Marine > Oceanic...
ACCGGCACGGCCCATGGGACCTGGTGTTGTGCGGCAGATCTTCGATCGACGCCGACACGGGCCAGGTACCGGCGCAGCTAGCAGAGCTGCTGAGCCTGCCGCTGCTGATCGGGGTACGGGAGTTGACCGTCGACGGGGAAGAAGTCGCCGCGCTTCTCGAACACAACGACGAATGGATCGGGGCCCGCGTCGGCCTGCCCGCCGTTCTATCGTGCGCGGAACGGCTCTGCGACCCGTGCAAGATTAAGGAACCAGAAGCATGGGCCACCGTCGACGCCGACCTGATCCGGGTCGTGACAGCAGCAGACCTGGGGGCCGGGCCATGGGGTCAGGCTGGCAGCCCCACCACCGTGGGCGCCGTGAGGACCCTCGACGTGGAAAGGGCCGGGGAGCGCCTCGACGGTAACCAGGCCGCAATAACCCGCGCCGTCGAGGTGGTGGGACGGCGGTTGGCTGACCGAAATACAAAGCCGAAGGAGACCGGGTCGGTTCCTCAAACCAGGGCTAGTGGTCCAGCAGTATGGGTGGTAGCCGAACCGGACCGGAAGAGGACAACCGCCGAGTTACTCGGAGCAGCTTCCATGTTGGCCGCTGAACTGGACGGGATGGTGGTGGCTGCGGAGCCGTCACCTGGTGAACTCGAGATTCTCTCAGCCCAGGGAGCGGATCGGGTAGTCGTGGTCGACACGGCCGACGGGGCCGACCTAGCCAGGGCGCTCGCCGAGCGGATGGCTCACGATCCGCCCTGGGCCGTCCTGGCGCCGGGGACCGACTGGGGACGACAGGTCGCGGGACGTCTAGCGGTCCGACTGGGCGCAGGGTTGACTGGTGACGCGGTAGGCCTAGAGGCACGAGCCGGCCGGCTGGTCGCCCTAAAACCAGCGTTCGGCGGACGACTGGTAGCGGAGATCACCTGTTCGTCGCCGGTGCAGATGGCCACCGTTCGGCCCGGCGTGCTTCCACTCCTCGATCCACGCCTCGCCGTTGATATCCCGGTAGAAACACTCCTCGTAGAAGTCGGGTCCACGGTTCAAGTCGTGAAGGCCTGGCGGGACAACGACTCCGTCAACCTCAGTACCGCCAGCGTGGTTATTGGGGTCGGCCAGGGGGTCGAACCATCCGACTACGAGGTCCTGGACGGATTCGCCGCTCAGATAGGTGCGGTGGTGGGCGCAACCCGTAAGGTCACCGACCGGGGCTGGATGCCCCGGGCCCGCCAGATCGGTATCACTGGGCATTCCATCGCCCCAGCTTTGTATCTGGCCGTAGGGACCTCGGGCCGCTTCAACCACATGATCGGGACCTGTTCAGCAGGCACCGTCGTGGGAGTAAACACCGACCCGGATTGTGAACTGTGGGATTGGTGCGACGTCGGAGTGGTCGGGGACTGGCAGGAAGTCCTCGAAGTCCTGATTCCCCGACTGGCCAAGTTGGGAATCGGAGCCTGATCAGGAGTCCAAGCCAGCAGCCACCAACGCTTCGGCGTCAACCCATTCCAGGGTGAGAATGTGAGTGGCAGCAAGCACCACCGGTGGCGCACAGCCGGCCTCATGGGCCTCCTGCCATCGGGAGGCGCACACGCACCAACGGTCACCCGGTTGCAGCCCAGGGAAACCGGGGCGGGGGGTGGTCAGATCGTTCCCGGCCCGGGCCGAGAATTCAAGGAATTCTGCGGTGACCTGCGCGCACACCGTATGTACGCCCAGATCGTCGGACCCCGTATTGCAGCAGCCGTCACGGTAGAAGCCGGTTACCGGCTCCCGGCCACAGGGCTCAAGCTCGCCATCAATCACGTTGGTGGCCATCAGCCCCCTGTCATGTCGGCGAGCAGGGCGTCCACCCGTCGTCCGATCTCGTCCCGGACCCCCCGCACCATAGCCAGGTCGCACCCCGCTGGGTCGTCGAGCTCCCAGTCCAGATAGCGCTTGTTCGCATAGACGGGGCAGATGTCCCCGCACCCCATGGTGACCACGACGTCTACCTCTCCGATCATCTCTTCGGTCCAGTGCTGGGGCTCGGCACCAGAGATGTCGATGCCCACCTCGGCCATGGCCTCCACGGCAACCGGGTTGACCTCCGCACCTGGGGTCGAGCCGGCCGAGTACACCGGGATCTGGTCGCTGCTCAGGTGTCTCAACCAGCCGGCTGCCATCTGGGAGCGCCCGGCGTTGTGGACGCACAGGAAAAGCACCCCGAAAGGACGGGTTCCAACAGTCATCACCCGATGATGGCAGTCTGGGGTGCCCGGGCTCCAAACTCTGGCCGACCCGGGCATACCCAAGCGGCTTCGATTTAACACCGCCTGCCAAGCAAGTAAAGAGCGAATAGGTTGACCATCGTGACTGAGCTACGAGTTGGGGTCGTCCTTCGTCCCCAAGCAACAACCGTCGAGGCTCTCAGAAGCGCCTGGGTCGAAGCGGACGCAATGGGAGCCGACTCGATCTGGGTGTGGGATCACTTTTTCCCACTCTTTGGGGACCTAGATGCCCCGCACTTCGAGGGCTGGACGCTCCTTTCGGCGATGGCAGCCGATACCGAGAGGGCGATGGTCGGAACGATGGTGACTTGTAACAGTTACCGCAACCCGGAGTTACTCGCGGATATGGCACGGACATTGGATCACCTGTCCGGAGGGCGCATGTATCTAGGTGTTGGTTCGGGTTGGTTCGAGCGTGATTACAACGAGTACGGCTACGACTTCGGCACGGTAGGCAGTCGCCTGCGTCAACTGGAAGCCGACATCCCTCGGATGCAGGCGCGCTTGAAGAAATTGAATCCTCCAGCAATCGGGAGCTTGCCACTCTTGATTGGCGGCTCAGGCGAGAAGGTGACCCTTCGGCTCGTGGCCCAGCATGCAGACGCCTGGAACACGTTCGGACCACCTGAGAACTACGAGCGACTCTCGGAGGTACTTAACGAATGGTGCGCCAAAGTTGATCGAAACCCGGCCGATATCGAACGAACTGTGTCCATACAGGCCGACGACGTTGACGATGTCGGCCGCTATATCGACGCGGGCGCCGATCATGTGATCGTGGGATTGAACTCACCCTTCGGACTCGAACCCCTCAATTCGCTCATTGCCCAGCGTGATTCTTTGGGTTAGGGCACTCTTTCCTTAAGGGCCAGGGCCCTCGTCCGGCTCGAACCTCATGTACTCCCCGGGATAATCCCCCAGCGGATCCGCGCCCAATAGCGCTCGTGGAAGAAATAGAGCACCAACTTTGTGATGACCTCGAACCCGCCAATCGAAATTGCTGTCGCCAGATTGCCGGTGAAGACAAGCCCGAGCACCATGGTGTCCGCGCTCGCCAGCACCCGCCATGTCGCCGTCTTGGTGGCCGAACGCCGCCGACCGTCCTGGTAGTGACCTTCCTCGTCCAAGGTGCGGTTCCATTGCAACCGTGACCAGAACCGCTCATGCAGGTAGTAGAGCGTCATCTTGGTTGCCACTTCGGTCAAGGCAATCCATGCGGCGGTTCGTATCTTGTCGGCGCCGCTTGCCTCCTCAAGGCCGAATAACGGGCCGAGAAAACTCAGGATGACAAAGGACAGGATCAGGGTGTCAAGTGTTCCCACCACCCGCCAAGAGATCGCCTTGACGATCGAGCGCGCCGGCTGGATTTCCGGAGGGTTCGGTGGATCTAGGCGCGGGTCCTCAGGGCCGAAGATCGGACTTTCGGGGTGCTCTCTCATCGCGGCTTAAGTCTGTCATCCCCCAGTGAGGAAGTGGTGGGCGAGGAACGGGCCCTAGGTTTATATGGACGCAGCCGGACAGTAGAGCCAAGAGCAAAAAACTGACAGGACACGACCCAAACACCCCTCGTGACCTGCGGTGATGTGTGGGCCGTGAGGGATTTGAACCCCCGACCCCCTGCGCGTCATGCAGGTGCTCTAGCCAACTGAGCTAACGGCCCCGGGACCGAGCAGCGTACCAGTCCCCCGAGACGACAAACTCGCCGACCGCGGGCTCAGGCCCGACCCACCGACCGGAATAGCCATGGCCCCCGATCGAGCAACGCGGCGACCATCAACAGGCCACCTCCGACCAGAACGACCGGCAAGCCAAGGCCCACTGACAGTTCAAACCCATCAACGGCATCGACCGCCCTGATGTCGGCAATCTTCAATCCAGCCACTGTGAAGAGGGCCGCACCGGTCGCCAGAAGACTCGCTTTGAGGGACATCCCCCGTTGGCCCGCCCACAACGCACCAGAGGCACCAGCGGCCACCAACCCGACTAGGAGGACCACCACGGCTAGGCCGGCCTGATCCCAGCCGATCAGCTCGAGGGTGACATCACCCCTATCTTCCACTCTCCACGGGAGAAATGTCCCAATAATCGAAAAGACCGCACCTCCGGTGGCTACCAGTGCGGCCAGCCAGTTCCCCGGTGGGCGTTCGGGCCGCTGCGAACCTGGAACCGGGTCGTCCGGACCAACCGGCGGCTCCTCACCGGGCCGGACGGCTCGGATCCCCAGCGGCGGCGTGTGGGGCAGTGGCGGACCACTGTCAACAACCTCTGGTGTGGCTCCCGGTTCCTGATCGTCCATGGTCGCTCCCACGGTAACCGGCGGTTCCCCGCGTCGACTCGGGCAACCACGCGGTCCGTCGAGCACCGGGCGGGATTTGAACCCGCGGCTTTACGGCTTTGCAGGCCGTTCCCTTGGTCCGCTCGGGCACCGGTGCCTACTCCCACGGTGGTGGAAGCGTCCGTCATGGTACCGGTATGGCTGGTACCCGGGCCGGGCACCAGGCCGACGAGTCTCAGTCGGTGTCGGTCCGCTCCTCGGCCAACTTTACGGTGCAGGTCCCCTGAGCGACGGCCACCAGTCGGTCGTCGTTTTCCACCCGGACGGTCACTACGGCCGACCGCTTGGTCATCGAGACGATCTCTGCCGTGGCCCGACACGCGCCCCCCGACACGGGCCGCAGGTAGTTGACCTTGAACTCGGTGGTCGCGGCCCACGATCCTGGTGGCATCACCGGGTAGAGGACCACCCCCAGGCAGTGGTCGCACAGAGCGGCCAGGCAGCCGCCATGCATGTTCCCGATAAAGGTCACGTGATCATCGACCACCTCAAACTCGGCGACCAGGCGGCCAGCGGTGAACTCCACCACCCGCACACCCAGGTAGCCGTCGATGCCCGACTGGGAGGTGTACCCCTCCAGATGTTCGATAAAACTCGGGTTCAGCACCTCTAGTTTCGGCTCAGCCATCTCCGGTCCCTCCCTCGGTAGTCGGCATCCGGCTGTCGGGCGGCCACGGTTCGACCCCGTCCTCAAGAGGCACGTCGAGACTCAATAGCAGTTGGGCGACCATGTTCCAGTTGCCTATCACCACGACCAACTCAACCAGTTCACCCGGACCTAGGTGCCCGGCACACTCGGTCCATGTGGCATCTGAGATCCGACCGTCCACCAGTGTCTCGTCGGTGGCCATGAGGACCGCCCGCTCTAGGGGGCCGAACCTTTCCGAGGACGCCCCATCCCGTACCGCGAGCAGGTCCGCCTCAGCGACGCCCAGACCCTGGGCAACTGACCAATGCTGGGTCCATTCATACACCGAGGCGCGGGTCCAGGCGATCCGCATGATGATCAGTTCCCGCAGCCGGGCGTCCAGTGACCCCTTCCACAGGAGCCGGTGGAGCATCCCGTTGACGGCGGCGGCGGCTCCAGGATTGTTCAACAGGATCCGGAAGATGCTCAACCCGGCCAGGTAGTCGGGGATCCCCTCGTCAGCAGCCAACTCCTCCGCCCGGGCCGTGTCGAGAAGCGGTACCCGCCGTCCCACCGGGCCGTCGGCCTCACTGGCCATCTACCACTCCTCTTCGCTGCTGCCCCCGGTGGTACGTACGCTACGCACCCCACAGGGGGGTGGACATGACCGGACGGCCCGAGACTGCACGAGCACTGGTGCTCACCGCACCCCGCCAGATCGGGTTCCGTGATCTTGAGGTTCCCCGACCCGAAACCGACTGCGCCTTGCTCCGGGTCGAGGCCTGTGGCCTGTGCGGCACCGACCATGAGATGTACACCGGACACCTGCCGGCCGCTGTGCCCCTGGTGCCCGGCCACGAGACGGTCGGGGTAATCGAGGAGGTCGGCCAAGCGGCCGCCGCTCGCTGGAAGGTTGGCGTCGGGGACCGGGTGGCCGTCGAGTGCTTTCAGTCGTGTCGCCAGTGCCAGCCGTGCCGCAACGGCGTCTACCGGCGTTGTGCGGAGAACGGGCTTGGGACCGCCTACGGGCTCTCACCCCTCGATACGCCCCCGTCTTTGTCAGGAGGCTGGGCCGAGTACCACTGGTTGGGCCCCGACACGATGCTCGTGCCGGTACCGGAGGAGCTGGAACCGATAGATGCCACCCTCTTCAATCCGGTGGGTGCCGGGATCCGCTGGGGTGCCGAACTGCCGGCCACCGGTCCGGGGGAGGTTGTCGCCGTGCTAGGGCCGGGCATACGCGGGTTGGCCTCGGCAGCCGCCGCCCGGGAGGCTGGCGCAGCTTTCGTGATGATGACCGGCAAGGGTGCCGGCGACCACCCTCGTCTCGAGACGGCGGCAGGCTTCGGCGTGGACCTGGTGGTCGACGTCGACGACCAGGACCCGGTGCAGGCCCTGCGCAGTGCCGCCGGTAGCCGGGGAGCCGACGTGGTGGTCGACGTGACGGCCAATGCTCCGTCGGCTCTCGGTCAGGCCGTCGACCTCGCCGCGGTGGGTGGCCGGATCGTGCTGGCCGGTATCCGGAACAGCGCCGAAACCCCGGGGTTCCGACCCGATGTGGTCATCTATAAGGAGTTGCGGTTGATTGGCGCCCTGGGCGTTGACACCTCCGCCTACCGGCAGGCCCTCGACCTGGTAGCCCGCGACCAATACCCGTTCCGCTCGGTGACCCGCCGGGTGGCCCCACTCGACGAGGCGGACGACCTACTGTCCACTATGGCCGGCGAGTCCGACGGAGCACCACCGGTGCACGCTGTCCTCGTCCCATGAGCGGGCCGGTGACCCCGATGCGAACGGCTATCCAACTTGCGGCCGAGGCTGGCCCGTGGACTGAACTGGTCGAATATGTCACCGAGGCGGAACGGCTCGGAGTGGACTGCTGCTGGGTGGCCGAGGCTTGGGGTGGTGATGCGGCCTCCCCGATCGCTGCCCTGTCCCAGCACACCGATCGCATGATCTTCGGCTCCGGTATTTTCCAGGTCGGGGCCCGGTCGGCGGCCAACACGGCGATGGTCGCTCTGACCCTGCAGCGGGTCACCGGTGATCGGTTCATGCTGGGCCTAGGCGCCTCGGGTCCCCAGGTGGTCGAGGGCCTCCATGGGGTGCCCTTCGCTCGGCCCTTGACCCGGATGCGGGAGACCATCGAGGTGATCCGTATGGCCGAGGCCGGGGAACGGCTGTCCTACGACGGGGAGGAGATCACCCTCCCCCGGCCGGGCGGCGAGGGAAGAGCCATCAGACTGGCGCTACGGCCCGACGGCGACCCGCTCCGAATCTACCTGGCCTCCCTTTCGCCCCGGATGCTCGAACTCACCGGCGAGGTGGCCGACGGTTGGCTGGGTACCAGCTTCGTGCCCGAGGGGGCCCAACCGTCCTTCGACGCCCTAACCGTCGGCGCGGCCCGGGCCGGGCGCACCCTCGACGACCTGGACCTCTGCCAGGGGGCCGAGGTGGCATTCGCCGACGACCCCGGGGACCTGGGCGGGATGGTGGCGGCCCGCAAGCCGGGTCTGGCGTTCAGTCTGGGGGGGATGGGATCGGCCGAGACGAACTTCTACAACGACGCCTACGCCCGGCAGGGCTACGCCGACGTGGCCGCGGAATCGCAGGCCTTATGGGTTGATGGTCGACGCGATGAGGCGGCGGCGGTGATCCCCGATGAGATGGTGCTGGCCACCAGCCTTATCGGCACCGAGGAGATGGTCGGCGCCCGACTACGCGTCTGGCAGGCCGTCGGCATCGATCAAGTGCGGCTCTACCCGGCCGGGTCGACCCTGGAGGAAAGGCTGTCCACCCTTGGACGGGCCCTCGATCTGGTGGCCGATCTAGAGTCGGGGCCATGAGCGACAGCGAGTACATCCCGAGCACCTGGGACATGGCCGCCGACCACGTCGAACGGTACCTAGCCAGCGACGGCGACGACGGCTACGAGTTCCACGGCGCTGAGTGCGTGGTCCTGACCACCCGAGGGCGCCGCACCGGTGCTATACGCCGCAGCCCACTTATTCGGGTTCGCGACGGCGACCGGTACCTGGCGGTGGCCTCCATGGGCGGCGCTCCCAGCCATCCGTCGTGGTACCTGAATCTGGTCGCCGACCCGAACGTAACCATCCAGGACCGGGGCGAGGTCCACGAAATGGTGGCCCGGACGGCCGACCCCGACGAGAAGGTTGAGCTCTGGCCACGAGTTGTCACACAGTGGCCCGACTACGAGGCCTACCAGGAGCGGACCGAGCGGGACATCCCGGTGGTCGTCTGCGAGCCCCGTTAGCCGAGGCGCCGGGCGTCAATCACGCCGGTGTCGAAGCCGGCCAAGTGCAAACCGCCGTGGAACCGGGCGTGTTCCACCTTGAGGCACCGGTCCATGACCACCTCCATGCCGGCGTCCAGAGCGACCCGAGCCGCCTCGGGGCTCCGCAGATCGAACTGGGTCCAAAGAACCTTGGCCCCCACGGCCGCCGCCTCGACAGCGACGGCGGGCACGTCCTCCAGCCGTCGGAATACATCCACCAGATCGGGGACGACCGGGAGGTCGGCCAGCGATGCGTAGCAGGGTCGGCCCAGGATCTCATCGGCAGTCGGGTTGACGAAGTACACCTCGAACCGAGCCGAGGAACTAACCAGGTAGGTAGCTACGAAGTTCGACGGCCGGGACGGGTTGGCCGACACTCCGACCATGGCCACTTTTGACGTGGAGTCAAGGATCCGGCGGCGTTCGGTGGCCGACGGTTCCTCCCAGCCGGGAATCGGGGTGTGTTCGACGCTCATGCCGTCGTCCCGGCTAGTGCCTGGTCAAGATCCCAGCAGATGTCATCCAGGTCCTCGAGGCCCACCGAGAGGCGCACCATGTCGGGGGTGACTCCGCCGGCGGCTAGGTCCTCGTCGGAGAGCTGCTGGTGGGTGGTGGACCCTGGATGGATGACTAGCGTTCGGGCGTCGCCCACGTTGGCCAGATGGCTGATCATGGTCAGACCCTCGATGAAGGCCGCGCCGGCCGCCCGACCGCCTTCGACCCCGAAGGTGAACACCGCGCCCGGACCCCGGGGCATGTATCGGCGGGCCAGGTCGTGGTACGGCGAGGAAGCCAAGCCGGCGTAGGCCACCCAGCTCACCAGCGGATGGGCGTCGAGAAACTCGGCCACCGCCTGGGCGTTAGCCACATGCTCGTCCATCCTCTGGGGCAGGGTCTCCAGACCCTGGAGAAGGAGGAAGGCGTTGAACGGGGAAAGGGAAGCGCCTACATCGCGCAGCTGCTCGGCCCGCAGTTTGGTGCAGAAGGCGTACTCACCAAAATTCTCCCAAAACCGTAGGTCGTTGTAGCCGGCTGCTGGCTCGGTCATCTGGTCGAACCGTCCACAACCCCAATCGAAGCGGCCTGACTCGACGACCACACCACCGATAGAGGTGCCGTGGCCGCCGATGAACTTGGTGGCCGAGTGGACGACGATGTCCGCCCCATGCTCGAAGGGCCGACACAGGTACGGGGTGGCGAAGGTTGAGTCGACAACCAGGGGCAGTTGATGGGCGGCAGCCACCTCGCCCAGAGCCTCCAGGTCGGCCACCGAGCCGGACGGGTTACCGATGATCTCCGTGTAGAGGAATCGGGTGCGGTCGTCGACCCGAGCTGCGAAGGCCTCCGGGTCGTCACCGTCCACGAATCGAGCCTCCACCCCGAGACGACCCAGCGTGGTGGAAAACATGGTGTGGGTGCCGCCGTAGAGCGACGAGGCCGAGACCAGGTTGTCGCCAGAGCCGGCCAGGGCGGTGGCGGTGAGGAACTCAGCGGCTTGGCCGCTGGCCGTGGCCACTGCCCCGATCCCGCCCTCCAGGCTGGCCATGCGCTCCTCGAAGGCTGCAGTGGTCGGGTTGGAGATGCGGGTGTAGATGTTTCCGTACTTCTGGAGGGCGAAAAGGTCAGCGGCGTCGGCAGCGTCCTCGAACACAAAACTGGTCGACTGGTAGATGGGCACCGCCCGAGCGCCGGTGGTCGGGTCCGGGCGGCCTCCTGCGTGGAGGGCACGGGTTCTAAAACCCCAGTCGCGATCGGTCACGGGATGGAGTGTAGGACCGCCCCCGGCGGCCGAAGCCCCCCTGCCCGTCGGGCCGGGCGGACAGGTGGCGACTGGCCTCCCGGTTGGACGAACCCCAAAGGTTGGATAATATTCAGGTCCTCATATTACCGACTTCGAGTTGCACGATGAACCTGCGAACCCTGCTGGCCCCGCCCCTGGCGAGCCACATAGACACCACCTCGGAGGAGTTCGCCCGTAACCGGGCGGACATGGTCGAACAACTCGAGATCATCGAAGACCTGTTGGATCAGGCCGAAGAGGGCGGCGGCCCTGAGGCCATGCAACTCCTCCGGTCACGGGGGAAGATGCCCATCCGGGAACGCATCGCCAACGTCCTGGACCCCGACAGCCCGTTCCTTGAGATCAGCCCACTGGCCGGCTACAACTCCGACTACGCCATAGGCGGCGGGTTCATGCTCGGGATCGGGGTGATCGCCGACACCGAGTGCGTCATTCTGGGCAACGACCCCACGGTCCAGGCCGGGGCCATGACCCCCTACAGCGTCAAGAAGTGGATGCGGGCCCTGGAGATCGCCCGCGACAACCGCATCCCCTACGTCAGTTTCGTGGAGTCGGCGGGTGCCGACCTCAATATTCCCACCGGAGGTGACAAGTCCTCCCGGAAACGGGCCCAGGTCCAGCACTTCGCCGAGTCGGGCGGCTTCTTCTACGAGATGATTGAACTGTCCAAGATGGGCGTGCCCACGGTGTGCGTGGTGTTCGGCTCCTCAACGGCCGGCGGCGCCTACCAGCCCGGAATGTCCGACTACAACATCTTCATCCGGGAGCGCTCCAAGGTGTTCCTCGGTGGCCCACCGCTGGTCAAGATGGCCACTGGTGAGGAGTCCGACGACGAGTCGCTAGGCGGCGGACAGCTCCACGCCCAGCACTCCGGTCTGGCCGACTACCTGGCCGAAGACGAGATGGACGCCCTGAGGCTCTGCCGGGAGGTGGTCTCCCACCTCAACTGGCGCAAGGCCGGCCCCGAGCCCAACTACCAGGCCGACGAGCCGGTCCATAACCCTGAGGACCTGCTGGGCTTCATCGACCGGGACCTGCGGCAACCCGTCGACGTCAGGGGGGTCATCGCCCGGGTGGCCGACGGATCCCGCTTTGAGGAGTTCAAGCCCCTCTACGGACCGATGATGGTTTGCGGATGGGCCACCATCCACGGCTACCCGGTGGGCATCCTGGGCAACAACGGGGTCATCTACCCCGAGGAGTCCGAGAAGGCGGCGCACTTCATCCAACTCTGCAACCGCCAGGACACCCCGCTGCTGTTTCTCCAGAACATCACCGGGTTCATCGTGGGCAGCGACTTTGAGAAGGCCGGGATCATCAAGAAGGGCTCCCAGTTGATCAACGCCATTTCCAACTCGACGGTGCCCCACATCACGGTCATCGTCGGCAACTCCTACGGGGCAGGCAACTACGGCATGTCGGGCCGGGAGTACCGCAACCGATTCACCTTTTTGTGGCCCACAGCCAAGATCGCCGTGATGGGCCCTAAGCAGATCGCCGGGGTCATGTCGATCGTGCGCCGGGCCCGAGCGGCCCGCAAGGGCGAGGAGTTCGACGAGGAGGCCGACGCCGAGATCGTCCGCCAGGTCGAGGAGATCCAGGAGAAGGGCTCGCTGGCCCTAGTGGCCTCGGGGGCCATTACCGACGACTCGATAATCGACCCGCGGGACACCCGGACGGTGGTCGGCCTGTGCCTGTCGGTAGTGAGGGCCCGCCCGGTCGAGGGGGCCCAGCACTACGGGGTGTTCCGACTGTGAGCATCGACTCCCTACTGGTCGCTAACCGGGGTGAGATCGCCCGACGGGTCTTCCGTACCGCCCGGGCCATGGGCATCCGCACCCTGGCTGTCTTCTCCGACAGTGACGTGGGGTCCCCCTTCGTGGCTGAGGCTGACCAGGCGGTCCGTATCGGTGACTACCTCGACGTCGGAGCCGTGGTGGACGCGGCCCGTCGGGCAGGTGCCGACGCCGTCCATCCCGGCTACGGATTCCTCTCCGAGAACGCGGCCTTCGCCGAAGCAGTGGAAACGGCCGGGCTGGCCTGGGTTGGGCCGTCACCCGAGGTGATCGCCTCCATGGGCGACAAGTCGGCGGCTAAACGGGCCGCCCAGGAGGCCGGGGTGCCCACCCTGGCCTCCTCGGATGATCCCACCGACGGCGAGGCGGTCGGCTATCCGCTGTTGGTCAAGGCAACGGCCGGGGGAGGCGGCAAGGGCATGCACCTAGTCAAGTCCCCCGGAGAGCTTGACGAGGCGGTGGCCACCGCCCGACGGGAGGCGGACCGGGCCTTCGGCGACGATCGGGTGTTCCTGGAGCGCTACCTAGCGCGGGCCCGCCACGTCGAGGTCCAGATCCTCGGCGACGCCCACCACAACCTCGTCCACCTGGGCGAGCGGGAGTGCTCCATCCAGCGCCGCCACCAGAAGATCATCGAAGAGTCGCCGTCGCCAGCGGTAGACGATGCGCTCCGGTCGACCATAAGCGAGGCCGCCCTATGCCTGGCCCGGGGGATCGGCTACCACTCAGCGGGCACCGTGGAGTTCCTCCTCGACGACTCCACCGGGGAGTTCTTCTTCCTTGAGGTCAACACTCGACTCCAGGTCGAACACCCGGTCACCGAAGAGACCACTGGCATCGACCTGGTCCGGGAACAGATCCGGATCGCCGCCGGGGAACCGCTCGGCTACGACCAGGACGACGTGATAACCACCGGACACGCCATCGAGGCTCGCCTCTACGCCGAGGACCCCTCGTCGGGGTTCCTGCCGGCCACTGGCACCCTGGCTGCCTTCGCCCCGGCTGGCGAACCGGCCGTCCGCTTCGACTCCGGGGTGGAGGCCGGCACCACCATCGGCGCCGACTTCGACCCCATGCTCGCCAAGGTGATCGCCCACGGACCTACCCGGGTCGAGACCGCGGCCCGCCTGGCCCGAGCCCTGGAGCGCCTCCATCTGGGCGGGGTGGCAACGAACCGGGACTTCCTGGTGGCCACCCTGCGCCACGAGGCGTTCCTGGCTGGCGACACCACCACTGATTTCATCGAACGCCACGCACCGCCGCTGGCTCTCGAGCTCGACGGCGACGAACTGGCCTTGGTGGCCACCGCTGCGGCCATGTGGCTCCAGGGCCGTAACCGCCACCGGGCGCTGGTCCTGGACCGTATCCCCAGCGGGTGGCGCAACGCCCGCCTCCCCGACGAACGAGTGACGCTGGCCCTCGGAGACCGGGAGGTAACCGTGGTCTATCGAGCCCGGCGGGACGGGACCTTCCTCGTCGACGACGCTCGGGAGGTCCGGGTCCACCAGTGGGCCGACAACGGCATCGACCTGGAGGTCGACGGCCGCCGGACAGCCTCGGCGGTCACCGAGGCTGGTAACCGGCTCCACGTCCAGATCCCACGGGGTACCGTCGAGGTGGATGTCGTACCCCGCTTCGAACCACCCGAACTCCAGGTACCCGAGGGCGGCCTGGTGGCCCCCATGCCGGGCAGGGTCATCGAAGTCCGGGTGGCCGTCGGTGAGCAGGTGACCGCCGGACAGACCCTGGTCGTACTGGAGGCCATGAAGATGGAACACCACCTCAAGGCCCCCCACGACGGCACGGTGGCCGATGTGCTGGTGGCGGTGGACGAACAGGTGGCCAATGGGATGGCCCTGCTGGTGATGGAGGGCGACGACGACCAGGGCTCCAGG
>Ga0209752_1000981_pt1 | contig 14001 bp, 13 predicted proteins | sample METZYME_3_250m_FD_187548 | JGI IMG/M metagenome (GOLD analysis project Ga0209752, IMG submission 187548) | Marine microbial communities from oxygen minimum zone in mesopelagic equatorial Pacific - METZYME_3_250m (SPAdes) (version 2) | ecosystem: Environmental > Aquatic > Marine > Oceanic...
GAACTGCTGGTGGGTGCCGACGGGGCGCTGCTGGTCACCGACGGTCGCTACGCAGAGCAGGCGCCGTCCCAGGTGGTCGACTCGGACACCGAGGTCGCCATCGCAGGCACGAACCGCCGATCGCTCGTCACCGACCGCCTGAGCAGTTCCGACCGGGTGGGCCTGGAGGCTGCATCGGTGACCTGGTCCGATCAGCGCCGCCTGGCGGGCTGGTTCGACGGGATCGACCTGGTGCCCACCGAGGGCCTGGCCGAGGAACTTCGACAGGTCAAGGACCCGGGAGAGGTCGCCCGGATCGAGGCGGCGGCGGCCATCGCCGACGCAGCCCTCGCCGACGCCGTCGAGTTGCTCGCCGTCGGGGTCAGTGAACGCGACCTGGCTGCGGCCATCGACCACGGCATCCGCAGCCGTGGCGCCGACGACCGGGCCTTCGAGACGATCGTCGCCGCCGGTCCCAACAGCGCCCTGCCACACGCCCGACCCAGCGACCGCGTCCTCGAGGACGGCGACCTCGTCGTCTGTGACCTCGGGGCCGTCGTCGGGGGCTACCGCTCGGACATGACCCGTTCCTTCCGCGTGGGTGGACGATCCGGCGGACGTGAGGACGAGGTGCGCGACGCCGTCCGCCGGTCGCAGGCGGCGGGACTCGCACTCGTGGCCGACGGCGTCCCCCTGGCCGACGTCGACGCAGCTTGCCGGGATGTGCTCGCCGAGGCCGGGCTGGCCGAGGCGTTCGTCCACGGCACGGGGCACGGAGTGGGCCTCGACATCCACGAGGCCCCGGCCCTCTCGGGTTCGGCCACTGGTACCCTGCGCTCCGGTCACGTCGTCACCGTCGAGCCGGGCGCCTACCTCGCCGGGCTGGGTGGCGTCCGTTGGGAGGACACCGTGCTCGTGACCGACGACGGCCACCGTGTGCTCACACTCGCACCCAGGGCCGACTGATCGTCCACGGAGGACCAGATGGCGACCATCACCACGAACGACCTCAAGAACGGCATGGCCCTCCAAATCGGCGAGGGGCTCTTCACGGTCGTCGAGTTCCAACACGTGAAGCCCGGAAAGGGCCACGCCTTCGTGCGGACGACCCTGCGCAACGTGCGCTCCGGCAGCACCGTGGACCGGACCTTCCGGGCCGGCGAGAAGGTCGAGCGGGCGATGATCGACAAGCGGTCGATGCAGTACCTGTACCGCGACGGTCCGGACTTCGTGTTCATGGACAACCAGACCTATGAGCAGATGTCCATCCCGCCGGAGGCGCTCGGCTCGGCGGTCGACTTCCTCGTCGACGGAAGCGCTCCCATGATGCAGATGTTCGGCACGGAGGTCGTCGGCGTCGAACTGCCCGCAGCCGTCGAGCTGGTCGTCACCGAGACCGAACCGGGCCTGGCGGGCGACCGGGTTTCCGGCGCACGCAAGTCGGCCACGCTCGAGACGGGCCTCGTCGTCCAGGTGCCGCTCTTCATCGAGAAGGGCGAGACGATCAAGGTCGACACCCGCTCGGGCGAGTACCTGAGTCGGGGCTGACCGGGGACCAGGGGAGAGGTTTCGGACCATGGCCGGAGGACGGCGGGACGGGGAACCGGGCAGCGGCATCGGGTCCCGTCGCGAGGCACGCGAGACGGCGCTCGGAATCCTCTACGCGGCCGATCGCCGGGGCGAGGACCTCACCGAGGTCCTGGCCGCACAGCCGGTGCCCCCTCCCGACTACACCGACGACATCGTCCGGGGCGTGGCCGACCACGCCGTCGAACTGGATGCCCTGATCGACTCCTACTCGGAGGGCTGGCGCACGGACCGGATGCCGGCGGTCGACCGGGCGCTGTTGCGCATGGCCGTCTTCGAACTGGTCCACCGGCCGGACGTGCCCACCGAGGCCGTGCTGACCGAGGTGGTCGAACTGGCCAGCAACTATTCGACCGCGCGCTCCGGCCGCTTCGTCAACGGGGTGGTCTCGCTCATCGCCGAGGAGCACCGGCCCGCCCCCGACGAGGAGTGAGTTCCTGGCGGCTCCCGCCGGATGGACTCCCCGTCCCGGATCCGCCTCTCGGCGACGACTCCGGACTCGTGCTCCGCCCCTGGGCCGCCGGGGACGCCCCTGCCCTCGCCACCGCCTGGGTGGACGCCGAGATCGCCCGGCGACTGCCCGTTCCCGACGACCCGACGGCCGAACGTGCCAGACATTGGATCGCCGGCGGGAGGGAGCGCCGCCGTCTCGGACTGGCCCTGGACCTGGTGGTCGTCGATGCCGACGACCGGGTGCTCGGCGAGGTCGGCCTGTCTGCGGTGGACACCGCCCACTCGGCCGCCGCCATCGGATGGTGGACGATCGCCGAGGCCCGGGACCGCGGCGTCGCATCGGCCGCTGTCATCCTGTTTACCGACTGGTCGCTGGACACGCTCGGCTTCTCCGTTCTCATCGCCGAGGTCGGCACGGACAACCCGGCATCGTCCGCCGTGGCCGAAAGGGCTGGCTATCGGCGTCTACTCGAGCGACCGGACGGCACCGTCGTGTACGAGAAGCGTGGTACCGAACGCGCGGCGGGTGCGTGCTGCTAACATCGCCGGGACCGTGAAACGGGTCCCGAGAGGCCCGAACGGAACCAGGAGTAGAGGCCCGTGGCCGATCGAGAACGACGCCAGACGCCCCCATTCGGGGGCGTTTTCGCTGCCCACGCACGGATCATGGACGCCGACGACATGGCCCGGGCCGTCCGTCGTATGGCCCACGAGGTGATCGAGCGCAACCACGGGCTGGACCTGGTGGTCGTGATCGGGCTTCAGACAGGCGGCGTTCCGCTCGCCGAGCGTCTGGCAGACGCCCTCGACGAGATCGAGGGGACCCGCCCGCCCGTCGGAAGCCTCGACGTTGCCATGTACCGCGACGACATCGGTCTGCGCCCAGTCGTCCCCGAGGCCGCCACCGACATCCCGGTCGACCTCGACAACAGCATCGTGGTCCTCGTCGACGACGTCCTGTTCACGGGTCGCACCATCCGGGCGGCGCTCGACGCGGTCTGCGACTTCGGACGGCCCCGGTCGATCCAGTTGACCGTCATGGTCGACCGCGGCCACCGGGAGTTGCCGATCCGCCCGGACTTCGTGGGCAAGAACCTGCCGACGCGCCGCGACGAGGTCGTCGACGTGCACCTCGAGGGTGTCGACCTGGGGGTCATGCAGAAGTGACCTCCCTGCCACCGGCGGCCCGGAGGTCGTCGTGACCGCACACCTGCTCGGCATTGACGGCATGGACCGGGCCGAGATCGAGGAACTCCTCGACCTGACCGACACCTTCGCCGAGATCGGCCGCAGACCGATCGCCAGGGTCCCGGCGCTGCGCGGACGGACCGTGGCCACCCTGTTCTTCGAGGACTCCACCCGGACACGGGTCTCGTTCGACACGGCGGCCAAGCGGCTCTCCGCCGACACGCTCAACTTCGCCGCCGGATCGTCGTCGCTCAGCAAGGGCGAGAGCCTGCGCGACACCGTCGACGTCATCGCTTCGTACGGTGTCGATGCCCTCGTCGTTCGACACCCGATGGCCGGCACCCCGCACCGGATCGCCGACTGGACCGACGCCTCGGTCATCAACGCCGGCGACGGCTCGCACGAACACCCCACCCAGGCACTGCTCGACGCCTACACGATCCGGCAGCACCGCGGAGCCCTCGACGGGATGCACGTCGGAATCGTCGGCGACATCCGGCACTCGCGGGTGGCCCGGTCCAACGTGCTGGCCTTCTACGCACTCGGCGCCGAGATCACGCTCGTGGCGCCGACGACCCTGCTGCCGTCGGCGCTCGTCGGCTGGCCGGTCCGGATCAGCCATGATCTCGACGAGGTCCTGCCGTCGCTTGACGCCTGCTACCTGCTCCGCATGCAACAGGAGCGGATCACCGAGGGCCTGATCCCCTCGGTGCGCGAGTACGTGGCTGACTACGGGTTGGACGCCGCCCGGGCGGCCCGGCTACCCGCCGACGCGCTCATCTGCCACCCCGGCCCCACCAACCGGGGTGTCGAGATCAGCGCCGAGGTCGCCGCCGATCCCCGGTCGGTGATCCTGGACCAGGTCGTCAACGGGGTCTCGGTGCGCATGGCGGTGCTGTTCCTGCTTCTCGGCTCCGGTCGGGAACTCGCCGACAAGGCCGAACCGGAGGTCGGACCATGACCATCGTGCTCCGTGGTGGCCGCGTGATCGATCGGTCCGGCGAGCGCGTCGTCGACGTCGAGATCGGAGACGACGGTCGGATCGCCGACGTCGGTACCGGCCTCTCGGGCGACACCGACCTCGATGCCTCCGGCTGTGTCGTGTCGCCGGGCTTCGTCGACCTCCACACGCACCTGCGCGAACCGGGACAGGAGGATGCCGAGACCATCGAGACCGGCGCCCGCGGCGGCGCCCTGGGCGGCTACACGGCCCTGGTGGCTATGCCGAACACTGAGCCGGCCATGGACTGTGCAGCGGTGGTGGAACTGGTTCGCACCCTCGGACGGGGAGCGGCCTGCGAGATCGTCCCGACCGGCGCCATGACCGTCGGTCGCCGCGGCGAGGACATGGCCCCCATGGGCGAGCTCGTCGACCAGGGCGTCGGGATCTTCACCGACGACGGCACCGGCCTGCAGGATCCCCGACTGATGCGCCGGGTCATGGAGTACAGCACCGGCCTCTCGCACCGCCTCGGTCGGCCCGTCGTGCTGGCCCAGCATTGCGAGGTGACCGCCCTGGCGGCGGGCGGCTACATGCACGAGGGGGAGTGGTCGTCGCGCCTCGGGATTCCCGGCCAGCCGGCCGAGGCCGAGGAACTCATGGTGATGCGCGACATCGCCCTCGTGCGACTCACCGGTGCCCACATGCACTTCCAGCACCTCTCGACCGTCGGCAGCGTGGCGATGGTCCGGGACGCCAAGGCTGCCGGCCTGCCCGTCACCGCCGAGGCCACCCCACACCACTTCACGCTCACCGACGCTGCCTGCGCCTCCTACGACCCGGTGTTCAAGGTGCATCCGCCGCTCCGCACCGACGACGACGTCGCCGCCGTCCGCCGGGGCCTCGCCGACGGGACGATCGACGCCATCGCCACCGACCACGCCCCCCACACGGACCACGCCAAGGAACTGTCGTTCGACCTGGCCCCTCCGGGGATGCTGGGGCTCGAGACGGCGTTCTCCCTCGCCCTCGACGAGCTCGGACTCGACCTGCCCGATGTGCTGGCGCTCCTGTCCTGGCGGCCGGCGGCGATCGCCGGCCTGTCGGATCGGCACGGCGCCGACATCCAACCGGGGAACCCTGCCAACCTGTGCGTCGTCGACCCCGATGCCACCTGGGTGGTCTCCGGCCGGGCGATGGCCTCCCGGAGCTCGAATTCTCCGTTCGAGGGACGCACGCTCCGCGGACGGGTCCGACACACGGTGCTGGAGGGGCAGCCCGTGGTCGTCGACGGCGAGGCCCGTCGGTGATGGACGACGGCCACGAGATCGCCGAGGCCCTCCTGGTCCTCGCCGACGGCACGGTCTTCGAGGGTGAGGCGATCGGGGCGTCCCCACCCGACGGCGTCCAGACGGGCGAAGTCGTGTTCAACACGGTGCTCTCCGGCTACCAGGAGGTCATCACCGATCCGTCCTATGCCGGACAGGTCATCGCCTTCACCTGTCCGCACATCGGCAACTACGGCGTCAACCCCGATGACTACGAGAGCCGCCGCCCCTTCTGCCGGGGCGTGATCGTGCGCGACCTGGCCCGTCGGCGCAGTAGCTGGCGGGCTACCGGCGACCTCGACGGACTGCTGCGCGAGCACGGGATCCCCGGAATCGGCGGCATCGACACAAGGCGCCTTACCCGCCACCTGCGGGACCTCGGGGCCATGCCGGGCGCCTTCGGGACCGCCGACGAGGCGACGCTGCGTGCCGCCGCCGCAGGAGCCGCCGGCACCGACGGGATCGACCTCGTCGCCACGGTCACGTGCGACGAGGCCCACTCGATCCCGTCCACCGGTGGGGAGCGGCGCATCGTGGCCTACGACTTCGGCATCAAGGCCACCATCCTCCGGCACCTCTCCGGACTTGGCGAGGTCACGGTGGTGCCGGCCTCGACGTCGGCCGACGAGGTGCTGGCCCTCGGTCCGGACGGCGTGTTCCTGTCGAACGGACCCGGTGACCCGGAGCCACTCACCGCCATCCGCGACCAGATCACCGACCTGCTGGGCAGGGTGCCGGTCTTCGGCATCTGCCTCGGCCACCAACTCCTGGCCGGCGCACTGGGTGCGGAGACCTTCAAGCTCCCGTTCGGCCACCACGGAGGCAACCACCCTGTCCGCAACCTCACCACCGGCACCGTCGAGATCACGAGTCAGAACCACAACTACTGCGTCGCCGAGGGATCGATCCCGGCGGCGGACCTGACCCACGTGAACCTCAACGACGGAACGGTCGAGGGGCTCCGCTGCCGGGACTTCCCGGCGTTCAGCGTGCAGTACCACCCGGAGGCCGGGCCCGGCCCCCACGACAGCCGCTACCTTTTCGCTGAGTTCGAGGACCTCATGGCCGCCTTCACGGGAAAGGTGCGCGCCTGATGCCCCGCCGGGACGACATCGGGAGCATCCTGCTCATCGGCTCCGGACCGATCGTGATCGGCCAGGCCTGCGAGTTCGACTACTCCGGGACCCAGGCCTGCCGCGTGCTGCGCCAGGAGGGCTATCGGGTCATCCTCGCCAACTCGAACCCGGCGACGATCATGACGGATCCGGACTTCGCCGACGCCACCTACATCGAACCGCTCCGCCTCGACGTCCTCACCCGGATCATCGACAAGGAGCGCCCCGATGCCCTGCTGCCGACGCTCGGCGGCCAGACGGCGTTGAACCTGGCGATGGAGTTGGTTGAGGCCGGCGTCCTCGACGAGTACGGGGTCGAGTTGATCGGTGCCGATGCCGAGGCCATCGCCACGGCCGAGGACCGCGAGCGCTTCAAGACGGCGATGCTCGAGATCGGCCTCGACGTCCCAGCCTCCGGTATCGCCCACGACATGGACGAGGCACGTCGGGTGGTCGAGAGCATCGGCCTTCCGGCCGTGATCCGTCCGGCCTACATCCTCGGTGGGCGCGGCACCGGCATCGCTGCGACAGCCGAGGAGTTCGAACGGGTCGCGGCCCAGGGCCTCGACGCCAGCCGGATCCACGAGATCCTCATCGAACGCTCGATCGCTGGCTGGAAGGAGTTCGAGCTCGAGGTCATGCGCGACAGGGCCGACAACTGCGTCGTCGTCTGCTCGATCGAGAACTTCGACCCCATGGGCGTCCACACCGGCGACTCGATCACGGTGGCGCCCATCCAGACGTTGACCGACCTCGAGTACCAGCAGATGCGCGACGCTGCCTTCGCCTGCCTGCGCAGGGTCGGCGTGGAGACGGGTGGCTCCAACGTGCAGTTCGCCGTCGATCCGGACTCCGGGCAACAGGTCATCATCGAGATGAACCCTCGGGTGAGCCGCTCGTCGGCACTGGCCTCGAAGGCCACCGGCTTCCCGATCGCCAAGATCGCAGCCCGCCTCGCGGTCGGCTACACCCTCGACGAGATCCCAAACGACATCACCGAGAAGACCCCGGCGGCCTTCGAGCCGACCATCGACTACGTCGTCACCAAGATCCCCCGTTGGGCGTTCGAGAAGTTCACCGGAACGTCCGGCGTGCTCGGGACTTCGATGCAGTCGGTCGGCGAGGTCATGGCCATCGGCCGAACCTTCCCCGAGTCCCTCCAGAAGGGGCTGCGGTCGCTCGAGAACGGACGGCTCGGACTCAATGCCGACCTGGCCGAGGCGGCACTCGATGAGATGGACGACGACGCCCTGACAGCGGCGGCCGCGATCGCCACGTCCGAACGGATCTTCCAGGTCGAGGCACTGCTGCGCCGGGGCCACACCGTCGACCAGGTCCACGAGGCCACCCGGATCGACCCCTGGTTTCTCGACCAGATGTTGGCCATCACCGAGGAGCGCCGGGCCATTGAGGCCACGACCCCGGACGGACTCGGCCGGCTGGGGTGGCGCCGGGCGAAGCGGCTGGGGTTCTCCGACGCCCAACTCGCCCACCTGTGGGGCGTCGACCCGTCGCAGGTGCGCGAGCGTCGCGAGGCGGCCGGCGTGTTCCCGACCTACAAGACCGTCGACACCTGTGGCGCCGAGTTCGCGGCCGAGACGCCGTACCACTACTCGGCGTGGGAGGAGGAGGACGAGGTCCGGTCCTCCGACCGACCCAAGGTGATGATCCTGGGCTCGGGACCCAACCGGATCGGCCAGGGCATCGAGTTCGACTACTGCTGCGTCCACGCCAGCTTCGCCCTGCGCGACGCCGGCTACGAGACGATCATGGTCAACTGCAACCCGGAGACGGTGTCCACCGACTACGACACCAGTGACCGGCTCTACTTCGAGCCGCTGACGCTCGAGGACGTGCTGAACGTCATCGCCGCAGAGCAGCCCATGGCCGTCGTGGTCTCCCTGGGCGGTCAGACGCCGTTGAAACTGGCCGGCCTGCTTCCGGAGGAGTTGGTCGCAGGGACCAACCCTCGGTCGATCGACCTGGCCGAGGACCGGGAGCTGTGGAACTCGCTCTGCGCGAAGCTGGAGATCCCCCAACCGCCGGGTGGCACCGCCGCCGACCTCGAACAGGCCCGGGCCGTCGTCGCCGTCGTCGGCTATCCGGTCCTGGTGCGACCTTCGTATGTGCTGGGTGGACGGGCCATGGAGATCGTCTACGACGACTCCCAACTCGAACGGGCCATGTCCCAACTGAGCGGTTTCGGCAGTCTCGGGATCGAGGGCGGGCTGTCCGCCGAACGACCGGTGCTCGTCGATCGGTTCCTCGAGGACGCCACCGAGGTCGACGTCGACGCCATCCGCGACGCTGTCGGCGACATCGTGATCGGCGCCGTCATGGAGCATGTCGAGGAGGCTGGCGTCCACAGCGGTGACAGCGCCTGCGTGATCCCGCCGCCCTACCTGCCCGACGAGGTGCTCGCAACGATCGAGGAGCACACCCGTCGGATCGCCGAGGCACTCGACGTCCGGGGCCTCATCAACGTGCAGTACGCCGTCAAGGGCGACGAGGTCTACGTGATCGAGGCCAACCCCCGGGCGTCGCGCACCGTCCCCTTCGTCGCCAAGGCCACCGGCGTGCCCCTGGCCAAGGTCGCCAGCCGGGTAATGCTGGGCGCCACCCTCGTCGACCTGCGCACCGAGGGACTGCTCGTCGACCGGGTGGTTGGCGACCACGTGGCAATCAAGGAGGCGGTGATGCCCTTCAACCGCTTCCCGGAGGCCGACCCGGTGCTCGGCCCCGAGATGCGCTCCACGGGCGAGGTCATGGGCATCGACCTGACTCCCGGCCTGGCCTTCTACAAGTCGCAGATCTCCGCAGGCAGCGACCTCCCCGAGTCCGGCACGGTGTTCTTCTCCCTCGCCGATCGTGACAAGCGGGCCGGTCTCGAGGCCGCTCGTGGCTTCACCGACCTCGGCCTCTCCATCGTGGCCACCAGCGGAACCGCAGCGCACCTGCGCGACAACGGGCTTCCCGTGGCCGAGGTCGTGGCCAAGCTCGGCGAGGACGGAACGGATGCCGTCGAACTGATCCGGTCGGGCGCCATACAGATGGTGGTCAACAGCCCACGGGGGCGCGGCCCCCGTGCCGACGGTGAGCACATCCGTGCGGCGGCGTCGGCCGGGGGCATCCCGCTGCTCACGACCGCAGCGGCCGCACTCGCCGCCGCCCGCGGCCTCGCCGACTGGCGGCACTTCCCGCTTGAGGTCCGGACCCTGCAGGCATACCATCGGGGGATCACCCGGGACCCGGAGGTGTCCGTCCCGTGAGCCGCCGGACCCCCTCGGTCGACCTGACCACCGTGATCGGATCCGTCCGGCTCCCGAATCCCGTGTGCACCGCCTCCGGCACCTCCGGGCACGGCGACGAACTCGCCCGTCACCTCGACCCCTCCGGACTGGGAGCGGTGGTCGTGAAGTCGCTCCATGCCGAGCCGTGGCCGGGTAATCCGGCGCCACGGGTCCATGCGACGCCGGCCGGGATGATCAACTCCGTCGGCCTCCAGGGGCCCGGCGTAGCGGCTTGGCTCGAGCACGACCTGCCGGCGCTTCTGGCGACCGGCGCACGGGTGGTGGCGAGCATCTGGGGGCGCACGGTGGAGGAGTTCGCCCGGGCTGCGGAGCTCCTCGCCGACGCACCCCCTGAGGTCGTCGCCGTCGAGATCAACGCCTCGTGCCCCAACCTCGAGGACCGGCGAAACCTGTTCGCCCACTCGGTCACGGCGACCACCGAGGTGGTCGAGGCGGGGGCAGCGGCCGGCCGCCCCCGGTGGGCCAAACTCAGCCCCAACACCCCCGCCCTGCCGGACGTCGCCGGCGCAGCTGCCGCCGCAGGTGCCGAGGCGGTCACCGTGGCGAACACGCTGCTCGGCATGGTGATCGACGTCGAGTCCCGCCGCCCGCTCCTGGGTGCCGGACGGGGAGGGTTGTCGGGGCCGGCGATCCGGCCGGTGGCTGTTCGCGCGGTCTTCGACACCCACGAGGCTTATCCGACGCTGCCGATCATCGGCGTCGGCGGGATCGCAGCCGCCGAGGATGCCGTCCAGTTCCTGCTGGCCGGTGCATCGGCGGTGCAGGTGGGCACGGCGACCTTCGCGGATCCTGCAGCCCCTGCGAAGGTGCTCCATGACCTGGGAAGGTGGTGCGACCGGCACGGGGTGCGCTCCGTGTCCGAACTGGTCGGTGCCGCACACGACAACGAGGAGAATGGGTGACGCAGATGTCCGAACCGAACGACGAACTGGACGACGGGATGGACGAGGACCTCGACGAGGGTGAGGTGCCGGCGGAGGTCAGGAGCCGGTTGGTGCTGGCGCTCGACGTGGACGACATCGTCGCGGCCCGCCGGCTGGCGTTCGACCTCGAGCCGTTCTTCGGCACCGTGAAGGTCGGCCTCGAACTCTTCTGCGCCACCGGCACCGACACGGTCAGCGGCTTCGCCGGTGCCGGCTTCGACGTCTTCTGCGACCTCAAGTTGCATGACATCCCGACGACCGTCGAGAAGGCTGCAAGGGTCGTCGGTTCCCTCGGTGCCCGCTGGCTCACCGTCCACACGCAGGGCGGGGGCGACATGCTGCGGGCCGCCGTAGCCGGCGCCGCTGCGGGTGCGGAGGGTGTGGGCCTGCAACCTCCGGGGATCCTCGGGGTCACGGTGTTGACCAGCGATGCCACCGCCGACCGGTCCGAACTGGAGCGGCGGACCACCCTGGCCGTCGAGTCCGGTTGCGCAGGGATCGTCTGCGCCGCCACCGACCTCGAGGCGACCGCCCCCTGGGCGGACCGCCTGGTCCGGGTGGTGCCCGGGACGCGGCTCCCCGGTGCAGACGCCCACGACCAGGCCCGGGTCACCACCCCCATCGAGGCCATCGAGGGCGGCGCCGACCTGCTCGTGGTGGGGCGGGCGGTCACCGCTGCCGAGGAGCCGATCCTGGCTGCTGTCGAGTTGGTCGGCCACATGCTGGGCTGAGCGCAACCTGCCCCAACCTCGGTGTGCATGTGCCCCCGACGGGTTCGCTAGGGTCCCTCTCCATGCCAGGGCTTCCCCCACTCTCGGATGAACAGCGGAGGCAGGCGCTGGTCAAGGCAGCCGAGGCGCGGCGGGCACGCGCCGACGTCAAGGAGGAGCTCAAGTCCGAGTCGCTGGACCTGTCCGGCCTCTTCGACCGGGCCGACGAGGACCCGATCATTGCCAGGACGAAGGTGGTGAGTGTCCTCGAATCGCTCCCTCGGGTCGGCAAGGTCAAGGCCCGACGTGCCATGGAGGAGATCGGCATCAGCAAGAACCGCCACCTCCGGGGGCTCGGCAGCCGGCAGCGGGCAGCGTTGCTCGCCCGCTTCGGCTGACGTCGGAGCCCCGGAGCACCCGGACGCGCTGGTCGAGGTGCCGGATCCCACATCCCCTCCGGATGACGACGTCGGCCCGGTTGAAGGGGCCAGACGGATGCTGCTCGTCCTCTCGGGACCTGGCGGAGCGGGCAAGGGGGCGATCGCCGAGGCGTTGGTTGCCGGCGATCCCGACCTGAACCTCAGCCGTTCCTGGACGACCCGTCCTCGTCGCGTCGATGACGCCCCCGATGCCTACGTGTTCGTCGACCGTGGCACTTTCATCGCCAAGCGCGAGGCCGGAGGCTTCCTCGAGTGGAACGAGTTCCTCGGCGAACTCTACGGGACTCCGATGCCCGACGACCGTGGCGACCTGCTCCTCGAGATCGACGTCGCCGGGGGCCGTCAGGTCCTCGAGCGTCGGCCCGACACCCTCCTCGTGTTCGTCGAGGCGCCGGACGACGAAGAGTTGCGCCGTCGGCTGCTGGGCCGTGGCGAGACTCCCGAACGGGCCGAGGCCCGGATCGCCGAGGCCGCTCGCGAGCGGGCCGAGGCGGTCTCCCTCGGCTACGACACGGTTGTCAACGACGACCTCGACCGGGCGGTCGCGGCAATTGCCGGAATGCTCGCCGAAAGTCGCCCCTGACCCTCGATCGTGGAGTGGGGCAACTGTCCGGGCCCGCCGAATCGGGGCGCCGCACTGGTACCGTGGAGTCCCGTCCGAACGGCATCGGTTCCCGATGGCGGTCCCTTCTGAAGAGGTCTCCTGTGCAGCGTCACGAAACCCACAGCACTCTGGTCAACCCCGAGATCGAGGGGCTGCTCGACCGTGCCGACTCCAAGTTCCGGCTGGTCACCCTCACCTCCACCCGGGCACGACAGATCAACGCCTACTTCGGCCAGTTGGGTGAGGGCCTCGGCTCCTCGATCCCTCCGCAGGTGACCTCCACCGCTCGCAAGCCCCTGTCGATCGCCTTCGAGGAGATCGCCGCCGACAAGATCATCGCCATCGAGCCCCCCGACGAGCCCCCCGACGAGCCCACCGAGGAGGAGCTGGCGGCGATCGAGGCGATGGATCTCGCCAAAGAGGCCGACGGCTCCCCCGAAGAGGGCGCCTGATCCCTTGCCCGACATGGGGGACCTCACGGGGCGGCGAATCGTCCTCGGTGTCACAGGTGGCATCGCCGCCTACAAGGCCGTCGAAGTCTGTCGCCACCTTGTCGACGCCGGCGCCCACGTCGCTCCGATCCTGACGAAGGGTGCCCTGCGCTTCGTCGGATCGGCCACATTCGACGCCCTGGCGTCCGAGCGCGTCCAGACCTCCCTCTGGAACGAGGAGCACCCGATTCCCCACACACGCCTCGGCCAGGGCGCCGATGCGATCGTCGTCTGCCCGGCGACGGCCCGCCTCCTGGCCGACTACCGCTCAGGCCGCTCGGGCGACCTCCTGACCGCCACGCTCCTCGCCACCCGGGCGCCGGTGATCGTCTGCCCCGCCATGCACACCGAGATGTGGGAGCAGCCGGCGGTGCAGGAGAACGTCCAGGTGTTGGCGGCCCGTGGCGTCGAGATCGTCGGTCCGGACGAGGGGCGCCTCGCCGGTGGCGACGTCGGAGCCGGGCGACTCGCCGAACCCATGGTCATCGTCGAGGCCGTCGAGCGGGCGCTTTCCGGTGGCGGACGCGACCTCGAGGGTCGGACCGTCCTGGTGACCGCCGGCGGTACCCGTGAGCCGATCTGTCCCGTCCGCTACATCGGCAACCGCTCTTCGGGCAAGCAGGGCCACGCCCTCGCCGCCGAAGCGGCAGCCCGTGGCGCCAAGGTGCTCTGCGTGTCGACGGCGCCCGGGCATGCACCCGACGCTTCGACGATCGAGGTGATCGCCGTCGAAACGGCTGCCGAGATGGCCGCCGCCGTCGGCCACCTGGCACCCGGCGCCGACTACGTCTTCATGGCCGCAGCCGTCGCCGACTTCCGGCCGGTCGAGGTGTCCGACGAGAAGATCAAGAAGGCCGACGGCCTTCCCGAGATCCGTCTCGAGCCCACCGCTGACATCCTCGCCGAACTGGGCCGCACCCGGACGTCCGGAC
>Ga0209752_1000984_pt1 | contig 13999 bp, 9 predicted proteins | sample METZYME_3_250m_FD_187548 | JGI IMG/M metagenome (GOLD analysis project Ga0209752, IMG submission 187548) | Marine microbial communities from oxygen minimum zone in mesopelagic equatorial Pacific - METZYME_3_250m (SPAdes) (version 2) | ecosystem: Environmental > Aquatic > Marine > Oceanic | place...
CTCACGAAATACCGCCATCGCGCGTTCAGTCGGCGCGTCATTTTGCGGACGTAATTCCACGGCGCCGGCAAGGCCAAAATTACGCACGTCGATCACATGCGGCTTATCCGCCAACGCGTGCAACCCCTCCTCCCAAGCCGACTCGAGTCCAAGCACATGCTGAAACAAACCTTCGTTTTCATATACATCCAATGCCGCGTGTGCCGCGGCGGCGGCAAGAGGATGGCCTGAGTACGTATAACCATGAAAAAATTCGATCGCCGTCGGCGGCCCCTTCATAAAGGCTTCCCGTATTTTCTCTTGTACGACTACAGCCCCCATCGGCACCGTGCCACTCGTGAGCCCCTTGGCGGTACAGATGATGTCAGGTACAACGCCTAATCTCTCCGCTGCCGAACCCCAACCCAGTCGACCGAAGGCGGTGATCACTTCGTCAAAGATGAGCAAAACGCCGTGAGCTTCAGTGATTTCACGAAGTCGCTCCAGATAACCCACCGGCGGAACCAACACCCCACCCGAGCCGGCAAAAGGTTCCACAATGACCGCCGCAATGGTGCTCGCATGATTGCTCGCGATGATGCGTTCAAGATCATTCGCAAGATGTGCACCCCACGAAGGCTGGCCTTTGCTAAATGCCTGATGCTCGGCATTGTAGGTTTCCGGAAGATGAAGTACGCCGGGAAGTAGGGGCCCAGCAGCCGTGCGATTGTTACCGATACCTCCGACACTCGTCCCGCCAAATCCAGAACCGTGATACCCGCGTTGCCTCCCCACCAAGCGCGTCCGTTGTCCTTCTCCTCGTGCATGGTGATACCCCAATGCAATCTTGAGCGCTGTATCCACGGATTCCGATCCTGAATTAGTGAAGAAAACGGCCTCCATCCCCTTCGGCATCATGGCCGCCAAGCGTTCCGCTAGGCGAAAAATTCCGGGGTGCCCCATTTGGAAAGCGGGAGAATAATCAAGCTCGCCCGCTGCCTGACGAATGGCTTCAACGATGTGAGGATGGCAATGACCCGCATTGCAACACCAGAGCCCCGACATCCCATCCATAATTTGACGATCATCTATGGTGGTGTAGTAAAGACCTTGGGCGCTTTTCATGAGTCGGGGCTCGTTCTTAAATGCACGGTTGCCCGTGAAAGGCATCCAGTACGCGGAAAGATCTATCTCGTTATGTAGAGGGTTCTTCATTTCCATCCTGCTCGACCCGATAAAACGACCACGTTGGAATCTCGTTACCAAAGGTTTGGGCCATATCGTACTTTCGTTGGTAGGCCATATCGACTACATGGCGTTGGGTAGCGTCATCCAGTCCCGTTACCGTCACGTCGTAGATCTTTCCTCTGATACGTACCCTGGCACGATTATCTCGTAAAATATTGATTTCCCAGTATTTTTTTTCTTCTCCGTAGGACCCAATGTAGAGTTCATTCGCGACGTGCACGCACCAAATAGTGGTGGAATGCGGAATGCCATACCAAGAGCGAGTTTCAATAAATATTTCGTCAATTTGATCGGTAAATTGCCAATCATCGACAGGTGAAGCTACGTCCTCACCAGCAAGCCAAAATCCCGGCCTAACATCCTTGGGTTCACAACCCGCGGCCAGCACACCAAGGGCGAACAAGACAAGCGACCGACGAATCTCTATCGGAATATGCACTTCGACAACCGGTGTTTTGATCTTCACAGCTAACCGTCGCAACAACAACTCTATCCAAGCTTTGGCGATTTGTACCGTTTCACGTCAATCAAATCTCCGCTACAGATATTTCCGGGCACATCCACCACCCCCACCACCCCGCGCTTCCGTTTTGCCTCAATCAGAACCTGTCGACGCGTAAGCGGCTTTCCTGAACATGTTTTATAAAGGCTGACAATCTTATCGGCCATATGCGCACAAGGCGGGTTGAAATCCTCGACAACCAAAACCGCTCCTGAAGGAAATCTTAGCTTGGTCCCTTTCGGGAGTTTAGAGAAATCTTTGATCCCTCCGACGAACACGTTGACGCCAAGATCCTCAGGCAATAATCGCTGATCGAGATTCAATGCTGCCTCGATCTCCCCTACTTCCTCTTGCGACATCCCAGACCATTGCCGGTTGTTTCTCCTCACGGTCCCTACCGGCTCCGTATCTCCTTCATAACAGACCCGGCTATAACCGCGATGCTTGTCGTCGACAAAGCCTTCAAGATCGGCCATGACGTGTTCTCGTTCTTGCTTTGCCACGTCGTCACCGATTCCAATCGATACCGAGATCAACGTCGCTTTCTCGTCCTTCATCTTGATCAACCGCCGTGTTGGTGACTCAGACTTCGATGATTGTATTGTTCCAACATCATTATTTGTTCACAGCCTAGAGGCATGGAAACTAACGCACGGCAGACGCTTGTTTCATTATCACCTTCACTACTCGCGACCCAGATCAAACCAGACATGCGCTTGTCCTGTGCCAGCTGCATTTTCGTAATTCGACATAAGCCGACCTTTAGCCGTGCAATCTCGACCACCTAGCGCGCCTATAGTCATCAGGTAGTGACCAAAAAATCCTTCCGGCTGAAAGCGAAGATACTCCGGATAACGATCGATTACCGTAGCGTGATCTCCCACCCGCCAAAGCTCCAAAATTCTTTCATCAAATTCCCTGGCGTCCTCCGAAATGACGTTATCCGGGTCTTTACCAAGATGACGAGAAAAATCGTCCAGTGGCCAAAAAGAATGGCTCATACCTCCGCTTGCGAGCAGCGCAAACCTTCCCGTTGTTTGCCCAATCGCTTCGGCGATCACCTGCCCGAAACCAAGATAGTTGTGGCACGCCGCGGTCTGGCAAACACTTACTGAGAGTATCTTCTCGTCGAGCCGCAGATAGTGAACCAAATTAATCGTCGGGTAGTGTCGCGATATATTTTCGTTGGTAACATTTCGAGCACGCTGTCGATTGGTCTTCGCCGCGCGCTCGATCGCCTCTGCCAGTTGCGGTGCGCCGGCATAATCGTATTCGTAATCTGAAATAATCGTCGGTAATTCATCGGAAGTATACGTCCCTCGATAGTGATCGCTTCCGGCAACGATATGTTCAGCCGTAGTGAACCAGTGGGTATCAAAAATGATCAGAGTGTCCGCGCCCAGCGCACTCAGTTCGTTCCGAATTTCGGCGAATCCGGCAACGAGCGAGGTGTCCTGACCGCCATTACCCGCACGACGCACTTCTTCATCCAACATGATCGTTGGATCGTGAGAAACCAACGCGGCTGCCACAATTTCACCCATAGGTTTTCCTTCCTTGAACTATCACCGATCTGCTTGGGACCAGAATGTGGGCACCGCTTCCCATTCACGATCACGTTGTGCCACCGCATGCGCGACGCCGTACATGCGGGCTGAGGAAGCAAGGTAAAAACGTTCATAGAGCTCGGTTCGACCGCCCAAGGCAGACCCAACAAAGTCCCATGCAGTTCTGAACAGCCGACTGCGGTCCTTGGCATTCATGCCGTCCGCAGCTTTGAGGTATTTATCCAAGATCGGTTTGAGTTCTTCATCATCGAAATCGGCCGCAGCCGGAGTCGCGAGCAAATTGTGCGATCCAATCAGTTTGAGAATCTCATTCGCACGGACCATCCAGCCTGGCATGGTCGGCCGCAATGCTACAAACGGTCGTTCATCGCAAAACCAAACCCCATCACCATAGTCGAATGCCTGACTTTCAGCGGTGTATACGGCTGATCGGGTAAGTTCCGCATAGCTCCATAACTCCCCCAACATTTGAGCAATATCAGGCCGTTCGTTTTGACCGGTAGCTACCGCCATCCTTGTGGCCAGTTCGTACGCGAATTCAAGTTTGACCTGAGCCCTGATGCTCGTTTGTTGCATGATGTTTCCGGTCCATCCGCGCCCCATAACCGAGTTGTAGACGCCAGGTAAGCCATCGCAGAAAACTCTGTGCTTCGGTATTTCGACGTCGTCAAAAACGATAAATGCATCCTGTTCGTCAAAACGGCTGGAAAACGGGAGGTCGAATTCGTCACGGTCGACTCCGTAATGGTCACGGCAGATTACCTTCAACCCGGGCGTGTTCATCGGCACGGAGAATGCCAGCGCTAACTCCGGTTGATCTTTAGGAATCGGATGTCCCGGATAAACGGTAAGCTCGTCCGCGAACGGACCCAACGTCGCAAGAATACGTGCACCGCTGACAACGATCGACTCAGCCGTCTCATCTACCTTATTGAGTGCGAGCGATCTGTTTTCACCCTCATAGTCGCGCGTGCGTTTGTCGACGATCGGATGGATGATGGTATGAGTTAACGCGAGGTCGCCTTCGGCCGCTTCTCGCTGGAAGGCTACGAGGTTCTCATAGCCTCCCTCATTGCCCTCCTGCTTCCATATACTCGGTTGTCCGGCAAATCCGGCAAAGGTGACGTTCACATAATCCGGCGTCCGTCCTAACATCCCGGCGCTATATCGGGCTAGCCGCTCCAATCCAACGTGTCGTCTTGACAGATCCTCCAAACAACGAGGAATTTGGTGACTGATATTTTCTCCGTCTGAGAGACATTCGATCGCGTGGGTGTGTTGCCAATCAAAATAGCCCGCGAGTCCTTGTAATGATCCGGCAAAACCGGGGTAGTCAGTAACGTCTGTTACGCGCGATCCATTCACCCAAATAGATCGATCGTCTCGCAGTCCAGCGATGTATTGCGCACCTGTACGTGCCGCCATATAGAAATTCCTCAACAAATACACAGCGTCCTTGCTCTTAAACGTACCCCTGTCGCCCTAATCTGTCACTGGCCTTCCACTATGTTTGCTCGACCCATTCGGTCGTTTACTCGAAACACTTCCAGGGGTTCATCATTTGTCGCATAAGAGAGGGAACATTAACTCCGATGAGGTGGTTAGTACGGAATTGGGATCGAGCCTTAAACTGGTCATTGACGCTCGAAGTCGGACCATGTATCACGAGCGAATGAAGATTCAATTGGTCGACGAAGTTCACGGCAATCTTCCACTTGACGATGACCATCCCTATCGGACCGGTCCGTGGAAGCCCAACACACGCGAGTTCGACGCCTTCGATTTAGATGTGATCGGCCAATTGCCCCTAGACCTCAACGGCGTGTATTTGAGGAACACCGAAAACCCATTGCATGGAGCAATAGGGCGTTACCACCCATTCGATGGCGATGGCATGTTGCATTCCGTCTCGTTCGACTCGGGAAACGTTGAATATCGCAATCGCTATATACGTACCGATGGATTTAACGCCGAGCTTGAATCTGGAACACCGCTTTGGGCCGGCTTGATGGAAAATCCTCAGAAGTCAAAGCGCCAAGGCTGGGGAGCCCGAACGGGCCTCAAAGACTCGTCAAGCACCGACGTGGTTGTCCACCGAGGTCGAGCAACGACCAGTTTTTACCAATGTGGCGACATCTACGAGCTTGATCCCAAGACGCTCCATCAATTGGGTAAGGCGAACTGGACAAAGGACGTTACGCCTGGGTGGGGAGTTTCAGCGCATACGAAAGTCGATCCATCATCGGGCGAGATGCTGTTTTTCAATTACTCAAAACAAAACCCATACATGCACTACGGCGTGGTCGATTCTCACGGAAAACTTGTGCATTACGTTCCCATCGAGTTGCCCGGACCCCGACTGCCACACGACATGGCGTTCACAGAAAACTATGCAATCCTCAACGACCTGCCACTTTTCTGGGACCCTGAAGCACTCGGTCACGGCGCGCACGCTGTTCGTTTTTTCCGAGATATACCCAGTCGCTTCGCAGTCATTCCTCGACGAGGCCAGGTAAGTGATATCCGTTGGTTCGAAGCTGAACCAACGTACGTATTGCACTGGATCAACGCATACGAGGAAGGCGACGAAGTCATACTCGACGGATACGCCCAGGACCCGTCCAAAGCTGTCAGCGTCGACTTACCTGAAAACCTGATCCCATATCGAATGTTGGACATTCATTCCGTCGGGGCGCGTGCCTATCGGTGGCGGTTCAACATGCAAACCGGTTCCGTCTCCGAACAACCGCTCGACGATACGATTTCGGAATTTGGAATGATTAATCCGGATGTTGCGGGTAAGCCATACCAGTATGTTTGGGAGATGACGACGAAACCAGGATGGTTCCTGTTCAATGGGATCACTCGGCTCAACGTGAAAACGGGTGAACGGCAAGGCTACGAATTTCGACCAGGCGTCTACGCGAGCGAAAGCCCCGTTATACCAGCGCGTACAATAGATCGTGAGGACGGTGGATATGTCGTCACGCTCATTTCAGATATGAACGAAGATTCCTCGAGCTGCTTGGTATTTAAAGCCGACGACCTACCAAGCGGTCCTATTGCCTCAATTAAGTTGCCAGAACGCATATGCGTCGGCACCCACAGTTATTGGGAGAACGCCAGCCGCTAGCGCGTGCCTGCAAGGTTTCGCACAACGAGTAATCTTTCGCGGTTCAACGTCATCTGCCTAGCTAGGAAGATAGAACGAATCCAGCGTAGTTGTTCGATGCAATCTCGTCGCATTTTTTCCGATAGGCGCCGACGCCGCCAACGTAGGGCATGAATATTCTAGGCTTGCCTGGAATATTTGCGCCCAAGTACCACGAATTACAACTTGGAGCCGTAAACATCGTACCTTTGGCGACTTCATTGACGTGCTCTATCCAACTTTGCTCAGCTTCGGCCGTAGGTTCAATGGAACGAAGCTGGCGTCGATCCATATGCGCGATGCAATCGCTAATCCAATCGACATGCTGCTCGATAGACACAAGCATATTGCTTAGCACCGACGGACTTCCAGGTCCCGTGATCGTGAACATATTCGGAAACCCATGGATCTGCAGTCCCAAAAAGGTTCGAGGGCCTGCTTCCCAAACGTCGGCAAGACGCGTTCCTTTTCGACCTTTGATTTCGACTTTCAACAATGCCCCGGTCATGGCATCGAATCCTGTCGCGTATACCAAGGCATCGAACTCGTAGGATCCCTGTTTAGTCTTCACCCCCGTTTCGGTAATGTTTTCGATACCACCTCGACGGAGATCGACCAAAGTAACGTTATCTTGGTTAAAGGCGTCGTAATAGTGGCTGTCGATCACGGGCCTCTTGCAGCCAATCGGGTAGTCGCGGGGCATTAGCCGATCCGCAACTTCAGGATCATCGATTACACGCTCCACCTGTTCTCGGTACATGTCACAGGCAAGCTCGTTGGCTTTCGGATCGAGACCGATATCCAGATAACGACTGATCGCAGCAAAACCGTCCTGGTCTAGGGACGACCTGCGTTGTTCAGCAGTCGTCTCGAGTATCGAGTCTGTGGGGGGCGCGTTGTCGGCGCCGCCAAAGCCAAAACCATACCCTATGATCCCTGCCAGCGACGCACGTTGTTGTTGCCGGATTTCGTCGTAATTGGCCTTTGCTTCCGCTCGAAACTCCTCCGTGAGCGGGCGGTTATTTGCGGGCATTGTGTAGTTCGGGGTCCGCTGAAATACCGTTAAGTGCGCCGCCTCCTTGGCAATCACCGGTATCGATTGGACCCCCGAAGAACCAGTACCGATCAATCCAACTCTCACCCCCGTAAAGTCCACGCCTTCATGTGGCCACCGTCCCGTGTGATATACCGGGCCGAGAAAATTGTCGGCGCCCACGATCGACGGTGTGTTCGGCACCGATAAACAGCCGGTCGCCATCACACAATACCGTGCCTCGTACGACTTTCCGGCATCGGTACTAATCAGCCATTGACGAGTGCCCTCGTTGTACGTTGCCGATTTGACCCGCGTGTCAAAAAGGATTTGGGGCAACAAGTCAAATCGCTCAGCAATATGGTTCGCATAGTCCAGAATTTCCGGCTGACCCGCCATCACTTCGGACCAATCCCAGTCCTGCTGTAGCTCGTCGGAAAAACTAAACGAATACTCCATGCTCGGGACATCGCACCGCGCGCCGGGATAGCGATTCCAAAACCACGTGCCACCTACCCCGCTTCCAGCTTCCAGCACTTGTACGGACAAGCCCATGGCACGAAGTCGATACAACATATACATCCCGGCAAACCCCGCACCAACAATCAGTACGTCCGTCGACTCCGTATGCTTAACATTATTCATGCGAATCCTAGTTGTCGGGGCACATCGAAATAGCCGCCCCGCTAACAATAATACCCGTGCCGCGCGATCGATTCTTTGATCCAAGTCGGCGGCATCTGTGGGAAACTCTTAACGCCCCTCGTATTCGCTCGCGCGTACGGGCAATCTCCGGGCCGTCGCCCCTCCCCTAAATGGCGGGGACCGTTTTTAACCGTATTGGTTCATCTCGATCTCTTATATTCTATGACAAACGCGAGACAGGACCGTTCATCGCCAACGACGTGAGTTTGTGTTTGCGCATTCCCGCGACGAATTTCACGTGATCGCACTGAACAGAACTCGGCTACATAAACGCATGGAGAAAATTCATGGCAGAAGAACTTCTTTGCCAAACAGAGCTCAACTACGTTAACGCGCATGGTATCGAGCCCAAAAACGTCACCATTTTCAACGGCAGGATGTCAGCCACGAGTGCACATTGGGAGCAACAAGGTTTTGAGTTAATGGCTCACCGCTCAAAGGTGTTGAATTGGGATGATGACGACGAAATCGTCAACCTCTATTACGATGAAATGACTTCGCTAGCAAAAGTCTTGTCCGGTTGTACACATGCCTTAGTGGAAGGACATATCAACCGAAATCCTGAACAAGCGTTAGTCCACTCCGATTACGCCCCTATTCAGTTCGTACATTCTGATTTCACCGAAACCTATGGAAACTCGATTTGTGAATACTACGAAAGCGCCGAGGACGGAGTGAAAAACGCTTTAGAGAGAGCAAAGATTGGACCCGAAGCGTTTCGCGCTTCAGCGCGCATACTGATCCTACAGTTCTGGCGTAATGTAGGTGAGCCTCGAATGGACCTACCCCTGGCACTTTGTGACGCTGAGTCCGTTTCCCGCAACGAACTTCAGGACTTCCATGTGTCTAGTTACGCGGGTGGCGCTTTCGGTTTTGACACGTTCGGCGTAAAAGCACCGCAATCCATTGACCAGCATCGATGGTTTGCTTTTCCGGAAATGACAGACCAAGAAGTGTTGACGTTACGAACCTATGACAGTGAACGAGCTGCCTTAGGCAAACCATTCTGGACGCCCCATTCCGCCTTTCGAGATCCGAATATATCGGCCGGTAATCCTGCTCGTAAAAGTATCGAACTGCGGGCAACCTGCCTTTTTCAATAGCAACGACACCTTTCTATGAAACGCTTGCTCACGTCTCTCTCGGCTCTTTTTATCTGCCCAGTATTCGCTGCCGATATCGAACAAATTGCCGAAGTCACACATCCGCAACTCGACGAAATGAGCGGCATTGTTGCTTCAACGTATAAGGATATTTATTGGGTCCACAACGACTCGGGCGATAGTCCGAGGATCTTTGCGATCAAAGTCGACGGTAGCGTAGTGTTGCCATCCCTCGTCAAGGTCCTTTTCCCCGATCGATCATCGGATAGATGGGAGGGCTACTCCATCGACAACGCATGGCATCAGGATTGGGAGGATATTGCGATTGCCGACGGCAAGCTTTTCATCGCTGACGTTGGAAACAATAACAACGCAAGACGAGATCTTGGCGTGTATGTCGTGAACGAACCCAACCCAAACTACATTCATAAGACTCGAGCAGCCAAATTCTTACCGATCCGGTACCCAGATCAACTCCAATATCCAGCGAAACGATGGCACTTCGATTGTGAGGCCGTCTTCACATTCGAGGGGAAGCTCTTCTTCTTGACCAAACACAGACAGCCTGGAAAGCCCTTGGCATGGGAGCCTGGTACCAAGCTCTATCGACTCGATACGCACCATACGGGTCAAGATAACGTGTTAACGCTGGTGGACCGCCATAGCGGAATTACCTTGGCTACCGGAGCGGACGTATCCCCCGATTCAGATCGTTTAGCCATTCTGACGTACGCTCGCCTGTGGGTTTTTGATCGACCTTTAAATGAAGATAAATGGTTGCGATCGAACGCTCGTGTATTGGACCTCGACCGCAACCTGGTACAGCAAAATGAAGCAGTCGTGTGGGAGTCAAACGATTCGCTATTAATAACCAACGAAAATCGCGCCATTTTTCGGGTGTCTCTTGACGCACTTACGCCGCACACGACTTATTAGCACCAACGGCTATAGGTAGTCGTTTCCATGCCCCGTGTGATTATTTGAAACAATCTACCGCCAATCCTGAGGAGTTCACGCGCCAGGAACAGCCTGCGACCGCAGGCGTCGTCGTTTTGGGTGGTGGTGTCATAGGTTGCAGTGTCGCCTACCACCTGGCGAGATTAGGAGCCGACGTTCTTCTACTCGAGCGAGATCAGTTGACGAGTGGGACAACGTGGCATGCCGCCGGCCTCCTTTCAGAGTTCCGTGGTACTCGCGCGCTAACTGATTTAGCTCGGTATTCCGCATCGTTGTACGAAAAACTCCCGGAAGAGACTGGTCAAGCCACTGGTATGAAACGTAACGGCAGCGTCGCAATCGCTACCTCTCGAGAACGCTGGGAAGAGTTGCGGCGCGGTGCGACGATCGCCCGCAGTCTCGGCATTCGAGCAGAAGAAATCTCCGCAAGCGGCGTCTCCGAGTTATGGCCATTGGCCCAGATTAATGACGTGGTTGGCGCGGTCCACTATCCCAACGACGGCCAGATCAATCCGGTCGACGTCACTATGGCGCTTGCCAAAGGTGCTCGGTTATACGGAGCACGTGTCATCGAAAAAACGCCCGTGATCAGGGTCATTCAACGTGATGGCTACGTCCAAGCCGTGGAAACATCGGCCGGTTACATCACCACGGATGTGGTCGTTAATTGTGCCGGTATGTGGGCGCGTGAATTGGGCCAAACGTCTGGCGTCAACGTTCCGTTGCATGCCTGCGAACACTTCTATTGCCTGACGGAACCCATCGGCGATCTCCCTTCAGATCTGCCGATATTGCGAGACTTCGACGGTTGCGCCTACTTCAAGGAAGACGCAGGAAAGCTCCTTATCGGCGCATTCGAGCCAGTAGGCAAACCTTGGGGGATGAGCGGGATACCCCGCGATTTCTCCTTCGGTGAACTGCCCGAAGACCTCGAGCACGTGACGCCTATACTTGAAGGTGCAATCCGACGCGTACCGCGAATCGGGGAAACGGGACTATCGCGTTTCTTTAACGGGCCGGAGAGTTTCACATCCGATAATCGCTACCTCATCGGTGAGATCCCGGAACTCAAAGGCTATTTCGTCGCCGCAGGATTTAATTCGATTGGCATTCAATCCGCAGGCGGCGTTGGCATGGCAATCGCCGAATGGATAATGCGTGGCTACCCACCACCGGATCTTTGGGAAGTAGATATACGACGTACTTTCTCTTTCCAAAACGAGCCTGTCTATCTCCGCGACCGAGTGAGCGAGACTCTGGGTATGCTGTACGGGATGCACTGGCCGCATCGACAATACACGACCAGCCGCAACGTACTTTGTAGTCCACTTCATGACCACCTTATGGCAGAGGGAGCTTGCTTCGGCGAATTAGCTGGCTGGGAGCGGGCCAACTGGTTTGCCGATCCCGGAACAAATCCCAAATACCAATACAGTTACGGGCCACAGAATTGGCACGGTAACCAAAAAAATGAGCACGAGACGACAAGAGCACGCGTAGCGCTTTACGATCAAACGTCATTTGCGAAATTTGACGTTATTGGTTCGGATGCCGAACGTACGTTGGAACGAATCTGTGCAAACAAGGTAGGTCGGGCGATAGGTTCGATCACCTACACTCCATGGTTGAATGAACGAGCTGGAATCGAAGCCGACGTCACAGTCACGAGGATCGGTGAAGACGCCTTTCGAATCATTACCGCACCAATAACTAGGCGTAAAGACTGGCATTGGTTACTGGACCATATTCCGGCGGGCACAGACTGTGCGGTATCCGACGTTACTGAAGATTGGGCGGTCTTGAGTGTGATGGGTCCCCTAAGCCGTAAACTGCTCTCAACATTGACGCCTGTGAATCTCGATAACGATTCGTTCCCATTTGGAACCGGGCGAGAACTTGAAATAAATGGCCTTGCCTGTTGGGCCCAGCGCATTACCTACGTGGGCGAGCTCGGGTGGGAGTTGTACTGTCCGTGGAACGCAGCAGTCGAGCTTTTTCACGTCTTGTTCCAAGCAGGCAAACCACTCGGAATTGGCCTTGCGGGGTATCACGCACTTGATTCCTGTCGGATCGAAAAAGGCTATCGCCATTGGGGACACGATATAGGGGACGGAGATACGCCACTTGAGGCCGGTCTTGGCTTCGCTTGTGCCTTCGATAAAGAGATCGCGTTTATCGGTAAGGCCGCGTTACTCCGCCAACGAGATGAGGGCGTAGTCCGCCGGCTAACACAATTTCTTTTACCCGACCAAAATGCTCGGCCGTACCACGACGAGCCAATTTTTCGAGACGGAGAGCAGATTGGTTATGTCACATCAGCGAATTATGGCCACACCTTGGGTGGGAACGTGGCTCTCGGCTATATCAGCGCTAAGCACCCGATAACCCGCGCCTTTATAGATAGCGGTGCATTTGAAATCGAGATCGCAGGCACTAGATTTCCAGCTGCCGCGAGCCTCCGGCCGATGTACGATCCAGATTCTTTGCGGGTGAGACAGTAATAACTATGGCCACAAATGAACTCACAGTTTTTACTGCAAGAAAGATAATCACAATGAATCGCTCGTGGCCCTACGCCACGGCAATAGCTACCAAAAATGGCAGGATCGTGGAAGTCGGTACGCTCGAAACGCTCAAACCCTGGCTGGAAGCTCATCCGTACCACATCAACGATCAGTTCGCAGATAAAGTCGTTGTTCCGGGCTTCATTGATCCGCACTTACACCCCTCAATGGCGGCTGTGTTGTTGCCAATGCGTTTCATCACGGCGACACGATGGGAACTGCCGTGGGAAACCGTGCAACCAGTGACTACGCCGGAAGACTTTTCTCGCCGCCTACGCGAGCTTCATTCGGAACTAACGCCCGACGAACCACTCTTTACTTGGGGCTATCACCAACTTTGGCACGGTCCAATGAACCGAGAATTGCTGAATGCCGTGTCCAACGACAGACCGATTATCGTCTGGCATCGATCATTTCATGAGCTATACATGAATGACGCTGCCATGGAATGGCTGGGTATTACAGCCAACGAGGCCGCTGGCAAACAACAAATCGACCTTGGCGCTGGCAGGTTTTATGAGAACGGCCTCGCGTACGCCATCGTCAAACTCAACCCATACATTCTGTCAAACGAACGGTATCAAGACGGTTTGCGACGACTCGTCGAAGTCGCTCACCATGGCGGCCATACAACGCTTGGTGACATGGCTGTGGGTTTGTTTAATTTCGACATGGAATGGCAAGGCACCAAGGACGTGTTGGGTAGTGAAAATACTCCGTTCAGAACAGTTTTAGTTCCCTCGGCAGCCAATATTGCATCGATACAAGGCGGGCACGATCAAGCGCTTAGTTTCATTGAAGCATTGGCCGATCGAGATACCGAGCGCTTATTATTTCCAAAACACGTCAAACTTTTCACCGACGGCGCCTTCTTCTCTCAACTCGCTCAGCTTAAGGAACCTGGATACATTGACGGCCATCTCGGGGAATGGCTGGTCGCACCCGAGCAATTCATCGACATCGCCCGTCGATATTGGAACGCTGGTTACAAAATTCATGTTCATTGCACCGGTGACCTCGGGTTGGAACTGGCTCTCGATGCATTAGATACCCTGCAGTGGGAACGACCACGCTTTGATCACCGATACACGATCGAGCATTTTGGGTTCTCGACGCCGGAACAAGTCGCTCGAATCGCCGCTCTCGGCGCATTAGTTTCGGCTAACGTGTATTACGTGCACGAGCTTTC